>Ga0074044_10005016_pt1 | contig 10854 bp, 5 predicted proteins | sample BogForMeECP23OM1_FD_94443 | JGI IMG/M metagenome (GOLD analysis project Ga0074044, IMG submission 94443) | Bog forest soil microbial communities from Calvert Island, British Columbia, Canada - Bog Forest MetaG ECP23OM1 | ecosystem: Environmental > Terrestrial > Soil > Wetlands ...
CCCCACCACCGCCGCGCGGGCCACCACCGCCGGGAGGGCCGCCTCCTGGGGGACCGCCCTGTTGAGTTCCGTTCTTACCTAGTTCTGGTCCGAAGCCGAAGGTTTTGGCGAGGCGCAGATTCAGGGTGAATTGGGATGGGCCGGTGAGATAGTTGATGGGAATTTGGGAGTATGGATTCGTCGGAGTCGCGTAGTGGCAGGCGGCAGCCGGCGAAAGACAGGCACCGGTAACATTGGTGGCGAACGCGGGACGGACGTTGAACTGCAAGTCATCGGCGAACTGCTGGGGCTGGCCGCCCACGGTGACGTTGTAGGGCGAGCCGGAATTGAAAATCATGAATGGACTCAGGCGAAAGCCGCGCGGCAGCGCGAACGTGCCGCCCATAAATACGCGGTCGCGAATATCGAAAGACGCGCGCCCGTAGTCGAGCCGCAAATTATGCGGGTCCGATGGAAAGTTCCCGGCGTTGGAAGCGTCGCTGTTGGCGTAATTCAGCGAGTAGTAGCCGTGCAGAGATACTTTGGATCCCGCCTGGATGTTGAATTGTGCAATCAACTGGTTCTGCCGGAAGACCCCGTCGGAGGCGTATTGAAAGACGGCCGTAGCGGGGAGTCCAGTGAACGGGTAGTTCCCCGTGTCCGGCGGGGCGTTGGCGACGTTCGACAGAAGCTGATGTACGCCGTGGGAATTCAGATATGTAAGCGTAGCGTTGGCGGCTTTTGTGAGCTGTCTCTCGAGGCTGAACGCGGTCTGCAGGATGTAGGGCGCGTGGAGATTCGGGGCGATCTGGTAGATCGAGGTAGGCGTCTGTGAGTTCAGCGGCGGAAGGGTCGGATAACTCGGATTGGTCACAACGTACTGTTGCTGAGTCACGCCGTTCAAACGGTCCGCATGGAGGACCAGACTGCTGCTGAATCGGTCGTAGAAAATGCCGAAGCCGCCACGCAGAACAGTTTTCGGCGCGCTCTTTCCGCCGCCTCCGATGCCCCAGGCGAAGCCGAGCCGTGGCGCCCAGTCCGCGTGATCGTGAATCGCGTTCTGCGTTTCAAAACGGAGTCCGCCGCTTAGCGTGAGATTGGGACGCGCCTTCCAGTCGTCCTGCACATATAACCCAGCATCGACCACGTTGACCGGCACGGTGGGGCTCGCGCCGCTGGGGCCATCAATAGTCAGCTGACTGGGAATGCCTGCCAGGTAATTCTGGTATGACGTTACGGTGTCATTACCCGAAAAATTGTAAGTGCCATTGAAACCGGCGTTCGATGTGTTGACGTCGTGAACTGCCCGGAGACGGACTCCGAATTTCAAGAAGTTCTTGCCCCGATTGATCGAGGTGTAGTTCTGGAACTCGTAGTGATCCTGGTAGTCGGTCTGGGTTCCCTCACTGGAGCCTCCGCCCGTGAACGCCCCGAGCACGTTGATGCCAACAGCGGTACTGATCGGGTTCTGCGAGCTGTTGTCGCGCAGGTACTGGAAGCGGGTTTCATTGACGGCCTTTGCGCCGAGGACCTGCGTGTCGCTGATTTGCAGCGTGTGTTCGGTGGACAAAGTGTTGTAGCCGGCCTCGGGCAGCACCTGACCTCCCACGCCGGCATTCTGCTGCGTATCGCGGTAATACTGGTAGCGGGCGGTCAGCGTGTTGGTGGCTGTGAGTTGATAGTCGATGCGCGGGCTGATGTTGGTGCGCGTGCGCGGGTTGGCAACGCTTTCGTTCAGGCCGAGCGCTTGTGCATCGACGACAGCGATTTCGTCAATATTGCGACGCTGTACGTTGAAGAAGAACGACGCCTTTTTGTTAATCGGGCCGCCGATGTTGCCCATGTAAATGACGGAGTCGTATGGCTGCTGCTGCGCGTCGCCGAGGAATGGATTGCGCGTGTTCAGGCCTGAGCTGTTGCCCTCGACCGAAAATTGTCCGTGGTACTTGTCGGTACCGGGCTTGGTGAAGATTTCGATTCTGCCGTAGCCCAGCTTGTCGTACTCGGCCGAAAACGGATTCTGGTTGATGCGAATCTCGCGGATCGAAGACTTGGGAGGAAGCTGGCCTCCGGTGAATCCATCGATATAAAGCTGTCCGCCATCCGGGCCAGCCGAAGGTCCGGCGAGCGCCTGCAGGTCGGACAACAATTCATCGGGATCGTCGGGCAGAGCGTCGAGGTCCTTGCCAGTGAGCACGATTGCGCTGGCGTTGCTGGCGGGACTGACTTCGACGTGGGGGCTTTCCTCCTCGACGTTGACTTTTTCCTTCTCGACACTGATTTCGAGCGAAATGTTGAACAGCGAAACTTGACCTGCGTCCAAATTCACGTCGCTCTTGGCGTAAGCAGTGAAACCCTTGGCATTGGCGGTGACGGTGTATTTGCCGGGAGGTAGATTGCCGATCTCATAGGCGCCGTTTGAATTGCTGGTTACCGTGCGCGTGGCGCCTCCGTCCTGCGCAGCAGACACTTTGGCATTGGCAATCACGGCTCCCGAGGGATCGAGAACCGTGCCACGCAGCGTCCCGGTTGCAGGAGCCGACTGCGCCCAGGCTGAAGCGGCTAGTGCGGCGATTAAAAATATGGCGAACGAGAAATACTTCAACGTACACCTTTCTCTTTCCAGGCAGATCCCGCGCATTGGAATCGTGGACTACTGGGCAGCTTCACCCTCGCCTCCCGACGTATTCAACGACCACGGGGAGAGCAGCGAATATGCGGACCGGTTCGGCGCGGCCGTTAGAATGGCGTCGACACCGGCAAGCAGCGTTATCGCTGTCACAGCGCCGGAACCCGCGCCATCGGTGGAAACGATCATCACGGCGTCATTCTTTTGGAGATCGGCCAGTGTGCTGTTCGGCAAGCGGCTCAAGAGGCGCTGAAAATCCGGGGGACCGTTTGCGCCCGGGCCGCCGCCCTGGCCTCGTCCTGCGGCGGAATCGGAGCTGCGCCGATCTCCGCCGGGCGGAGAAGGAGAGCTTTGCGCGCTAGCGTTCTGCACGCCGGCCGTATCTCCGTTAGCAGCAGCGCCTCCCTTGAGCCGCATGGCGATGCGCTGCGCCATTTCCGCGGGCAGCTTTTTCATTTGCGAGTCGGCGGAAACTTTGACTACAACCGTCGTTATGGCAATCAGATCTTTTACGGTGAATGAGTTGTTGGCCGCATCAATCGCCGTGATGGTGCCTGCGATATTGCGGAACGTTCCGGAGACAATTTCTTCGGCGGTGAGTTCGGCGCCGTCCTGGCTGCGTGCACCGCGAGCGCGCAATTGATCTCCCACCTTGATCTGATCGAGCGGCGCGGGCTTGGCATCGTCGAACTTGACGGAGTCCGGGGCGTAGCGGCGCAGGATCGTGTCTTTGCTGACGTGAACCGCAACGGTTTTGCTCGCACCGAAACCGCCGGACGAAATGGTGATCGTCCCTGCCGCAGCGTCCACCTTATTGACGAGTCCGCCGACGCCTCGCTTCTGCCAGTCCTCGCGGTCGCGCTGCTGTTTGGCGCTGATGTCGCCTTGCTTCATCACGATGACGGCGAGGGCCGCAAGGGTGTGCGCGTCTGGCGCGGCCTGGCCGCGAACGAGAACGCGATCTCCGGGTTGAAGATCCTGTGGCTGAAGGGGGATCGCATTCTTCAGATCCTTTTCTCCGGGCGGGACACGCAGGATCTTGGTGGTGGCAGCGAGTTTGGCGATTACATCGCCGCCGGATTCGGCGGTTACAGTGATCGAGTCCGTCTGCACGCTCTTGATAGCGCCGACGGTTTTCACAATCGACGCATCGGTTGATGCGCCGGACGTTGCCTGAGCGCTCGCGGGCGGCGAGGCCAGTAGCAGAGCGAGGAAAGCGCAGAATAGAACGGCAAGAAGCCACCGCACAGCGAACGGTCTTGTGTTTTTGCGTTGCACTAGGTGTACTTTAGCATCGCAAAGGAGGGCCGAATTCAGCCTTTACGAAGTTTTACCCGGCATTGACGCTGCTTTGACAAGAGTTGTGGCAACATAAGGCCTGGCTTTGGGCATCCATCCATTTATCCACTCCAGATTCCGCGCTTGCAGAAAGAGACGATGCAACCACCATTTCGCTGGAAATTAATTGCGTATGTATTGGCTGGCGCGCTCGCTGCCATCCCCGGCTTTGCCATGGCGCAAAAAGCTCCCGACTCGGTGGCCACGATTAACGTCAACGTTAAGGTCGTCACCTTGCCGGTTACGGTGCGCGATAAGCACGGGCAGATCGTGCGCGATTTAACGAAGGACGACTTCACTTTGCAGGTGGACAGCCGGCCCCAGGACATCGAGTATTTCTCGCAGGAAACGAATCTGCCGCTGACGATGGGCTTGCTGGTGGATACCAGTTGGAGCCAGAGGGAAGTTCTGGACCAGGAGCGGAACGCCAGCCGCAGTTTTCTGGATCAGATGCTGGTGCAGGAAAAAGATAAGGCGTTTCTGATTCACTTTGACCGCGAGGTTGAGTTGCTGCAGGATCTGACCTCGCACCACGAAAAGTTGGAGTCGGCGCTTGATTTGCTAAAGACAGCGGACCGGGAGCGGCCAAGCGATTCGGATGATTCGGATTCGCGGTCCGGTTCCGGACACAAGCATGGGACGCAACTCTACGATGCTGTTTATCTGGCTTCGAATGAATTGCTGAAGAACCAGATTGGCCGCAAGGCTGTCGTCATTTTGTCGGACGGCGTAGACCGAGGAAGCAAGTCGACCCTCGAGAGTGCGATCGAGTCTGCCCAACGCGCCGACACGGTGGTTTATTGCATCTACTTCGCGGGACAACGCGAGGAGCGTGGCAATCGGGGAGACGGCGGGGGAATGGGCCGTCCCGGCGGTGGTTGGCCGGGCGGCGGTGGAGGATGGCCCGGTGGCGGCGGTTATCCGGGAGGGGGAGGCGGGAGACGCGGCGGCCAGAGGCCTCCGGAGGAACCGCGCGTCGACGGCAAGAAAATCCTTCAGCGAATTTCGAAAGAGACAGGCGGGCGATTCTTTGAGGCGAGCAAGAAGGAGTCCGTAGGGGACATCTATACCAGCATCGCGGAGGAACTGCGAACAGAGTACAGTCTCGGCTTTACGCCCGATAAGGACGGTTCGGCGGAGGGATATCATCACCTGCAGTTGCAGGTGAAGCGCAAGGATATGGCGGTGCAGACCCAAGTTGGATATTACGTCGATTGACGGCGAAGGGCTTTCTGGGGTTGGATGGAGGCAGCGTGGAATCCGCGCCTCCCATCTTCGACCCCGAGTCGCGGCGGTATAGCCGTCTCGACGCGATTTGGCTCACCATCTGGCTGGTCTTCCTGGTCGGGCTGGCGGCGCTTCCTCCACGGCTCGAATGGCACAAGCAGGTGATCCTGCTGGCCATTGGAATTGTGCAGGTGCTGGAAGCGAAGATCATTGCGCGCGTTCCCAGGCGCGGCGTGTTCTACGTCATCCTGCTGAAAATCGTGCTGGCCACGCTGCTGCTCGACCACACCGAAGAAGTCGGCATCAACAGCAGCTACTGGCCGATTTACTTCGTTCCGGTGGTGACGGCTGCGATGTATTGCGGTCCCTGGGCGACGCTGCTGTGGACGCTGTTTACCTCGGCCGCATATTGCTCCTATCTTTACCCGGCGATGCAGGAATATGAGCTGACGCCGGAGGCATTCGAATACCTCGGCCTGCGCCTCATGTTTTTCTTTCTCGCGGCCATGGTGGTGAACCGATTCTCGCAACAGAGCCGGCACCAGACCGGGCTTTATCGCGAACTCGCCGAGCGGCTCGCCGAAACGAATCGGCGACTGGAGCAGGCACAAGCCGAAGCGCGCCGCTCGGAACGACTGGCTGCGCTGGGCCAGCTCTCCGCCGGGTTGGCTCATGAAATTCGCAACCCGCTGGGCGTGATCAAGGGCTCGGCCGAGATGCTGAGCCAGAAGCTCGAAGCTTCGGAAGCGCTTCCGCGCGAGTTGGCCGGTTATATTACGACCGAGGTCAACCGGCTGAGCGCTTTGGTTACCGAGTTTCTGGATTTTGCGCGGCCTCTGCACGCGCAATGCGAGCCGGGTGCGATCACGAAAGTTCTCGATCGCACGCTCGACATTGTGGCGACTCGCTGGAAAGGAAAGCCGGTGCGCGTGGAACGGAATTATGCGGACTTGCTTCCGCTCGTTCCGCTCGACGAGAGTTTGTGTGAGCAGGCTTTTCTAAATCTGGTCCAGAATGCATATGAAGCAATGGAAGAGAACGGCGGCACATTGTGCGCCGAGGTCCGAACGGCGGCTCGTGAAGGACGGGAGGGCGTTGAGGTCTTGCTGAGCGACACCGGTCCCGGAGTTCCACTAAAACTTCTAGAGGAGATTTTCAATCCTTTTGTGACTACCAAGAAAACGGGCGTTGGGCTGGGGCTTTCCATCGTTTCGAAAATCGTGGATGGGCACCACGGTTTCATTCACGTGGAGAACGGTCCGCAGGGCGGCGCTGTATTTAAGTTATTTTTCCCGCTTGAGGAAGTGGCTGAGGCCCACGAGGTGTACACGGGAACGTCAGGCTAGAGAATTTCGACAAAAGGCCCCAAGAGGAGAACGGCGAAAAGCGAGCGACCAACGACGAACGACCAACGACTAATGCCGACCATCCTAATTATCGAAGACGAAGCCAAGCTGCGGCGCCTGCTCGAGTTGAACCTGGGCGACGACGGTTTCAAAACTCTTTCCGCCGGTGATGCGGAAACAGGGTTGAAGCTGCTCGCGTCCGAACCGGTGCATTTAGTTCTTACCGACCTGAAACTGCCCGGCATGAGCGGTATCGAGTTCCTCCACAAAGCCAAAGAGCAAGACATCGCACTGCCGATCGTGGTCATGACCGCATTTGGCTCGGTTGAAACCGCGGTTGAGGCCATGAAAGCCGGCGCCAGCGACTATGTGCTCAAGCCGTTTTCGCTGGCGGAAATCCGGATCGTAGTGCGCAAGGAACTCGACCACTCGCGCCTGCAGGAGGAGAATCGGTCGCTGCGTGAGGCGCTCGGACAGAAGTATAGCCATCCGAATATTGTGGCGCGCAGCCCCAAGATGCAGGAGGTGCTGGCGACGGTCGAACGCGTGGCACCGACGAATTCGACCGTGCTGCTTGGCGGAGAGAGCGGCGTGGGCAAGGACCTGATCGCGCGCGTGATTCATGAAAAGTCGCGGCGGGCATCGGGACCGTTCGTCAAAATTAACAGCACGGCCATTCCCGAAAGTCTTCTTGAAAGCGAGTTATTCGGCTACGAGCGGGGAGCGTTCACGGGCGCGACCAGCAGCAAGCCGGGGAAATTCGAGCTCGCCGACAAGGGGACGCTATTTCTCGACGAAATTGGAGATGTGCCGCCGGCGACGCAAGTCAAGCTTTTGCGCGTGCTGCAGGAGCGCGAATTCGAGCGGCTGGGTGGGACGCGAACGGTTAAGGTTGATGTCCGTCTGCTCGCCGCTACCAACCGCGATTTGCGCGCTGCACTGGAGCAGGGAACTTTCCGCGAAGACCTTTATTACCGGCTGAACGTTGTGCCCATCGACATTGCGCCGCTGCGCGAACGCAAGGAAGATATTCCGGATCTGGCGAATCTTTTTCTTGCGCGCTTTTCGAAAGACTCGAGAAGAGAGATTCAAGGCATTAAGCCGGCCGCGGTGCAACTGCTGCTCGGTCATTATTGGCCAGGGAATGTGCGTGAGTTGCAGAACGTCATTGAACGCGCGTGCGCGCTAGCGCCCGGCCCCGATCTTGACGCCAGCGATATACAACTCGACTCACCGCGCAATCGCGCCAACGCTGGTGGCGATCGTTTTCTTCCCGAGGGCATGACGCTCGATCAGTGGGAAGACGAAATGATCCGGGAAGCGCTCAAGCGCGCCAGCGGGAATAAGTCGCAGGCCGCGCGGTTGCTGGGCCTCTCGCGCAACGCGCTACGCTATCGGCTGTCGAAGATTGGCATTGAGGATGAAAACGAGGCGGAATAGGGGGCTGGCAAAGGCGGGACTCGTTAGCAAGCACGTTACGATGACCACTTATCTTGCGGCAATTAACCAGAAAAACACCGAGAGGAATGTCATCATCCCGCCGCCGACGAAGATAATCTGGCGTACCGGGGGATTTAATAACGTGCTCAGGAAGGTTGCCAGTAAGCCTGAAGTGACGGATACGAGTCCCATGATTAACATCTGGTCATTCTCATACCCCAGGGGACCATAAGTCGGGCCATTATTCGCAAAATGCGTTATCGACCCTATTAGAGCGAGGAAAGCCAGTCCAAGCAAACAGGTTGCCAGTGTGGCCTGAGCTGCTCGTTTGTATCTTTCTCGTGCCGTATGACACCTCTACGGACGATCAGAATTAAACGTTCTCTTTTGCCCCCTCAGGCCGCTCCATTATAACCAAACCTTAACAATTGGGATCGAATTCGTTCATCATCCGACGCCTGGCCGAAAACCACCACTCTGGCCGACATGAGCCACCGAAAGCTCTTCACCGCAGGATCGCGATGCGGTCATATCATCTATAAGTCATTACAAAAAAGGAGCTTGCCGTCTCTGGTCCCCAAGTCCGGCATTGGCATGCCGCTTGCCTTAGCCATTGCAGGTTTTCCCGGTAAAAAGTGGAGATACTTATGCAGTTCAAGACGAAGTTCATCGCCGCAGTCATTCCAGTGGCACTCATGGCAATGCTGATTCTTGCCGTTCCGGGCGTGGTGAGCGCTCAGAGCTCAGATCTGTCGCAGAACCCGGCGCCCGATCAGGCTACGATGCCTTCTCAGGATCAGAATCAGGGCCAATATCAAGGCCAGGACCAGGGCCAATACATAACTCCGGAGCAAGATCAGGAACAGGACATGCGTTCCATGCCGAGCGGGTCTGACTCCTCGTCGGGCGCTCCCATGTCTGGGTCGGGCGCTCCGATGGGTGGCTACGAGCAAGCTTCTCCTAATGATCAGAATGAGCGGCCGCCGATGAGCGAACTTCCGCCTCCGATCAAGCCGAGTCCGAATGGGCCTAGCATGCAGGGACCTCCGCCGGGGCCGGGTGGGCAGAGCTATCCGGGAGGCCAGGGCAATTCCAACGAGACTTCGTCTAACAATGGTGTGGCGCGCGTCAGCCTGATTCATGGCGATGTTTCTACTCGTCGCGGCGATGCGGGCGAATGGTCGGCCGCGCAGCTGAATGCTCCGCTGATGGCGGGCGATAGTGTTTCGACCGGCGACAAGTCGCGCGTTGAACTGCAACTGGATTATGCCAACATCTTCCGTCTGGCCGAGCACACGCAGGCCAACATTACCAATCTGACGCGCTCGCAAATTCAAATTCAGATGGGCCACGGGATGGCGAACTACACCGTGATGCGCAACAGCGACGCGGATGCCGAGATCGATACGCCGAATGTTTCCATCCGCACCGAACGCCGTGAGGCGAGCTTCCGGATTCTTGTGACCGCGGACGATAACACCGAGATTCTGGTGCGGCGCGGCGAAATCGAAATCACGACTCCGCAGGGCGGCACGCGCGTGGGCGCGAACCAGTTCATCACGATCAAGGGCAGCGGCGCCGACACGCAATATCGCATCGGCGAAGCACCGGCGCGGGATGATTGGGATCAGTGGAACACGGATCGCGACCGGATAATCAATGGTTCGGTATCGCGCAAGAATACGAATGACTACTACACGGGCACGCAGGATCTCGACGCGAACGGCAACTGGCAGAACGTTCCCGACTACGGTCAGGCGTGGTTCCCGAACGAGCCGCAGGGCTGGGCTCCCTACAGCGCGGGCAATTGGGTTTGGGAGCCTTACTGGGGATGGACCTGGGTTTCGTATGAGCCTTGGGGCTGGGCGCCGTATCACTACGGTCGCTGGTTCCAATACAACGGAGCGTGGGGCTGGTATCCGGGACCGGTTTATCCGTACTATCGTCCGCTGTGGGCGCCGGCTTACGTCTCGTTCTTTGGTTTCGGCGGCGGGTTTGGCCTCGGTTGGGGCTGGGGATCGATTGGCTGGTTCCCGATTGGCCCGTGTGATTTCTTCCACCCCTGGTGGGGCGGATGGGGCGGGCGCTTTGGTTATACGGATTGGCGTGGCTGGAACCGCGGCGGGTTTGCTCCGCTGCACGGCGGCAACCGCTTCTCGAACGTGAATCTCGCGATGCACGATCGGAATTTCCGCGGTGCGACGTCGGTGGCTGCGAATCGATTTGGGCAGGGACGCTCGGCGTTTTCGCCGGTGAGTCATGAGTCTTTGCAAGGTGCGCACTTTGCTACCGGCAACCTGCCGGTTACTCCTACGCGCGCAAGCTTGAGCGCCAGCGGACGCCCGGCGGCGGGCAGCACTCTGGTGAATCGTGGCGGCAGCCACTTCTTCTCGCCGCGCGGCACAACTTCGGCTGCGAGCGGACGGTCGTTTGAGCATGAGCAGTCGCAGGTTTCAAATGCCATGCGGCAGAACGGGGTTTCGCCGCTCAACGGAGGGCAGCGCGGTTTTGAGAACGGCAACAATGTCCGAGGGGCCGAAAACGGCTCTCGTGGCGAGACTGCCAACCGGGGGAATTCGGTTGAGAGCAATCGCGAAGGTGCGCGGCCCGGAAACAGCTCGAACGAAGGACGCGGATTCGGACAGTCAGCCCAGAATGGTGGGCGCACGTCGGCGGAAACGCGCGGCAATTCGGTGAACTCGGAGGCTGGGCGCCAAGGCGGCGCGAATGGTGGTGGCTGGCAAAGATTCTCGCCGATGCAGCCGCGTGCTGCGTCTCCTTCTTCGGAAGGAGCGGCGGGACGCTCTTACGGCAATGGCAGCGAAGGCCGTTCCTACGGCAACGGTTCGGAAGGGCGCTCGTATGGCGGCGAAGAAGGCCGTGGAGCCTATGGCG
>Ga0074044_10005017_pt1 | contig 10853 bp, 12 predicted proteins | sample BogForMeECP23OM1_FD_94443 | JGI IMG/M metagenome (GOLD analysis project Ga0074044, IMG submission 94443) | Bog forest soil microbial communities from Calvert Island, British Columbia, Canada - Bog Forest MetaG ECP23OM1 | ecosystem: Environmental > Terrestrial > Soil > Wetlands ...
CCGTGGTGAATCAGGGCCCTGGAATTGGCTCGAAGGAGCATTTTGCCCAAATCGACTCAACCTGTACAGATTGATCGCTCATGGACGGACCTGGATAGGGATTCCCGGACAGGCTCCTAGCGGTGGGGCTAGCCGTCGCCTTACGTCTGGTCTTTTATCCCATCCTCGGGGATCGCTGCCCCTTTATCTTGTTCTTTGTCGCCATTGTTCTGGCCGCCGGTTACGGCGGCTACGGACCATCCCTCCTGGCGCTGACTCTGGCGTGGTTGTCGGTTGTTTTTCTATTCCTGGTTCCTCATGCTGGCCCGATTATCTTCGAGTCCAAGACCCAGGTCGCTTTCGCTTTCTTCTTCGTCGGGTTGGTCATCACCTTGCTCGGCGGAACCTTGCGAGCAGCCCGTGAACGTGCCATGGCCAGCAGTTCCAAGTTGCGTCAGGCACTCGAGGCCCAGCAGGCGGAGCGAGAATGGCTTCAGATCACCCTGGCCAGCATCGCTGACGCTGTGATCACGACCGATCCCACCGGGCTCGTGGTTTTCCTGAATCCTGTCGCCGCACGTCTCACCGGATGGAGTTTGCATGTGGCGGTGGGTCACCCTCTGAGCGAGGTCTTGCGGACGGTCCAGGAGACCTCCCGGAGGACTGACGATCTTCCAATTGCCAAGGTCGTCGGTGACGGCGAGATCATCGTCTCCGATGACGAAGTGGTGCTCATCGCCAGGGATGGAACGGCGAGATCCGTGGAGCATATTGCCGCCCCCATCAGGGATTCAGACGGCAAGGTCAAGGGTGTTGTCATCATCTTCCGGGATATCACCGAGCGGCATCAGGCCGAGCAGGCACAGAGGGAAAGCGAGGAGCGATTCCGCCAACTGGCAGACAACATCAACGATGTGTTCTGGATTCGCGAACTCCACGGCTCCAAGACTGCGTACGTTAGCCCGGCCTACGAGTCGCTCTGGGGCCGATCTTGCCAGTCCCTCTACGAGCGACCGATGTCTTACCTTGAAGCTGTCCACCCCGAGGACCGTGAGAGAGCATTGCGGGCTTATCATCGGCTTGAAAAAGGCGAGGCCATCGCAGGCGAATACCGAATCATTCGTCCAGGTGGGACAGTTCGCTGGATCTGGGACCGAGGCTTCCCGATCAGAGATGAGTCAGGACGAATCGTGCGGCTGGCGGGGATCGCCGAGGACATCACCGAGCGGAAGCGGGCCGAGCAGGCACTGCGGGAGAGTGAGGAGCGGTTTCGCACTCTGGCCGATGCCACCCCGGTCCTGATCTGGGGCGCTGACACAGATAAGCGGTGCAATTACTTCAACAAGCAATGGCTCGACTTCACTGGACGGACCATCGAACAAGAGAAGGGTGACGGCTGGACCCAGAGCGTCCACCGCGACGACCTGGAGCGCTGCCTGGAGACCTATGTCACGGCACTGGAGGCTGGCACGCCTTTCACCATGGAGTACCGGCTGAGGCGGCACGACGGCAAGTACCGCTGGGTCCTGGACAACGGGGTTCCCAGGTTCGCCCCAGATGGCATTTTCTCCGGGTACATCGGCTCTTGTATTGATATCACCGACCGAAAGCGGATCGAGGAAGAACTGAGGAAATCCGACCGCCGCAAGGAAGAGTTTCTGGCTGTCTTGTCGCATGAACTGCGCAACCCTTTGGCTCCGATCCAAACGGCTGTGGACCTGCTGGAGCAGACGGGGACTGGCGGAGCCGGGTCTGATCGGGAACTGGCGATGATCAAGCGACAGGTCCAGAACCTCAAGAGACTGGTTGATGATCTACTGGACGTATCTCGCATCAGCCGGGGCAAAATCGAACTGCGCAAGGAACTGGTGGAGCTGGCCGCGGTGGTCGCTCAGGCGGTGGATGCAGTCCGACCGCTCTTTGACGAGCATCATCAGGATCTTCACGTCTCAATTCCCGAGGACTCGATTCTCCTGAAGGCCGACCCAACCCGATTGGAACAGATTCTCTCTAACTTGTTGATCAACGCCGCCAAGTATACCCCACAAGGGGGGGGAATCTGGCTGGATGTCGAGCAATTGCAGAGCGAAGTCCTGATCCGTGTTCGAGACACTGGTGTCGGCATTGATGCTGATTTGCTACCGAAGGTCTTCGATCTTTTCTTACAGGGAGAACGGAGAGTCGGCCTATCTCACGAGGGAGGTGGAATCGGGTTGAGTTTGGCCAAGAACCTCGTCGAATTACACGGAGGGACCATCACGGCCCACAGCCAAGGTCCGGACATAGGAAGTGAGTTCGTGGTCAAGTTGCCCGTGGTTTCCAGGGTCCAGTCCAAAAGAGAGCATACACCGGAGGCGATCCAACTCGAGGCCTCCGAGTTATTGCCCCGTCGGCGCATCCTGATCGTCGATGATAACGTCCAGGCAGCAGATAGCCTGGGAAGGTTGATGTCCGTGGTCTTCGGTCAGGAGGTGCGGGTCGTATACAACGGCAAGTCAGCCTTGGAGGTGGCCGGATCATTCCTCCCGGAGGTCATCCTGCTCGACCTCGAAATGACAGGGATGGATGGTTACGAGGTGGCGATCCGGTTGCGAGAGCGCTCGGAGTGCTCCAAGGCACTGATCGTGGCCGTGACCGGTTGGGGGCACCAGGAGGATCGCCGTCGATCTCGGGAGATGGGCTTCGACCTGCATCTGGTCAAGCCAGTTACGGCGAGAGACTTGAGAGCCATGCTCACCGATCTCGAGCAGAAGCTCCAAGAGCATTGGCTTCCCGAACTCGTGCCGGATCATGCTCACCGCTGAAGTGTCGGCTCCATCGAGGGGATTGGAGACCTACCGCAGTGGCTTGCTCGGCTGACCGTCAATATTACCACACGCCCGGCAGCAGCCGGAATCGAACCCGTTCAGCGTAACCGACATAGCCATCCAGATGGCTCCGTAGGTAGCGGTCCTCCAGGGTTGTCCGTCGCAGAATCAGGACCATGACGGGAATTAACGGCAACAAAGACCACCATGACCCGAGGACGAGTCCAGATCCCAGGAACGAGAGCAGCATCCCGCTGTAGCCGGGGTGCCGAACGAACCGGTATGGTCCCTCGGTGATCAGCCGGTGACCTCTTTCCTCTTGGATGCGAACCACCGGCGAGAAGAAGCGATTGACAACCATCGCTCGCATCGCCAGACCCATCCCGCTGACGTAGGCGATCAGCCCAGCAGCATGAACGACCAGGGGCACTGATCCTGACCACCCGAACCGTCCCACGTCCAGCCCGGCGACGATAAGATGGGCGAGGAAGAACGGTGCGACCCGCCAGCGAAGGCTGCGGTCCTCACCACCCGGAGCGGGATGGTGACGCTCCCGGATCAGGTCAGGGTCGATGCTCCGGATGGCAGCGGACATCAGCACGACGTAGACGCCGATGAGCGCCCAGAACCAGGGCAGGTCAATCCGCCCTGCTGAAATGAACAAGATCGCTGGCAGCGACAACTCAACGATGACCAACCGGATAAAGAGACGCATGGTTCATGAAGTCCGTGAGGCTAGTTACACTGGAATGACTCCATCCTGATCATCGGATCGAGGTTCCGCCATGCCCGTGACCCATGTCAACCGCAAGCGAGACAAACTAAACTGGCGACCAGGAGCTTGTATCCAGGCAGTCCCCCGGGTCGTGATCTGGTTCGTTTCTGCTGGTTCGGCGTCGACTGTCTCTGGTATGCTCAGACCCTGCACAGGGTCCACCGAACCAGGACGGGGGGCAAGGCAAAGCGGCCAAGGAGCTGAGGGGGCAAGGAGGGAAGCTGATGATGAGTCATCCCGGGGTGTTCGAGCATGCCTTCCGGGTCTCGGCAGGGGACATCGACCGCCTGGGACATGTCAACAACGTGGTCTACCTCAGGTATGCACAGGACGCCGCGGTTGCACACTGGTATGCGGTGGTGGACCAGGAACATCGCGACAGCATGGTCTGGGTGGTCCGCCGTCATGAGATCGATTACTTGAAGCCGGCTCTGGAGAACGATGAGCTGGTGGCACGGACCTGGGTGGGCGCCCCCAGCGGGGCAACCCTCGAGCGGTTCATCGAAATCCGCAGATCCCGCGATGGCGAGACGCTGGCCAGCGTCCGTAGCGTCTGGGTTGCTCTCGATGCGAAGACGCTACGCCCCCGACGAGTCACCGAGCAACTCCGCTCGTTTTTTGAGAGCTGCGAAAGCAGGCGGAAGGACTCCGATGGACCGGGATGAGAGGCAATGGTCATTATCGAAGAAAAGAAGCGGGTGGATCGGCCCTCACGGTCGATCCAGCAGCCCGCTTCGGCATGATCGCGCAATTGCTTTCAATTGCCCGCTTTCTCCTTCGCGGCGGCCTTGACCGCGGCCGCCTTCTTGGCCTCGGCCGCCGCCTTCTTCTGCTGCGCCGCCTCGGCAAGTAAGCGCTTCTGCGGAGCGGTCAGGACGGACTCAAATTCTTTCTCTCGCCTATCGCGCAGGTCACTCTCTTGCTTCTCCAGGTTTTGGATCTTGGTGGAATACTCGGCCTGGATCTTGTACAGCTTCTCTTTCTGCTGGTCAGTGAGCCCGAGCTTGGCGTACCCGGACGGCACGCGGTGCGTCACATCGGGGGGAGCCGTCTTGCCGGTCGGCTTCGTGGTGGTGCCACTGTCCGTGGGAGTGGAAGCAGGAGCATCGGCCTGCTTGGCCTGCTTCGCTTGGGTTGTCTGCGACTTCGCAGTGCTGCTCTCCTGGGCACCGAGGGGAAAGCCTCCTGTCATCAAGAGCGTCATCGCCGCCGCACTGGCGACGACAGCAATGGACCGGCGGGCGAGGGACATCATGGCCTTTGACCTTTCGTGACCAAAGTCACCGATAACACGCAACCAACAACAAACCAGGTTCTGAGTCTACGTCCGTCCAGCCCGGGATTCCAGACACCCCCGGCGCATGTCGCGAGGGTACAACGCGGAATCAGGACCTGTCTTTCCCAACGAGATGGCTCGCTTCATCCTCCTGGCTCTCAATTCGATGAGCAAATCGCCGCGAAGGCCTCAAGGTCGAGCGTGATCGGACGAAGATCCTGGCACGGAGGGAAGCCTCGAAACAGTAAGCCGGCGCCCGCGAGCTGGCTGCATCCTTGCCGGCTTGAGGTACTTTACCCAGGGTCCGCCGGGCGTTACGATGGACCTCTACTTCCAGGACAAAAACTCGCTAAACCCGATCACGGTTTGGTTTGCGATCAACGATTCTCGTCGTGAGAGCGACTCGATATTCTTGCTCGGAGATGCACTGTCATGTCGATGGATGCGAAGCCGCCCGTGACCACCCCTGCGACGCCTCCCACGATCAAGCACCGGGAGAAGGGGATTCGAATTTTCATGTGGCCCAAGGTGATTTACATCTTCCCTTCGGCTATCGTCGCCCTGATCTGCGCGATCGGAATGTGGCGTCTCAACGAGAAGAGCTACGATCCGAGCAAGCCGGTCACGGTCGTCACGTCCCCCACTGCGGAGGGTCCCGCGACCGCTACAACCGTCCCGGCGAAGGTGTCCCAGCGCGATCGGTTCAGGACCCCGCAGAACCTGCTAGGGGTGCTCTTCCTGACCGTCCTCGGATTCAACCTCCTGGTGATGGCCCTCGATTTCCCCCGGTTCGAGCTTGTGGGCGTGATCTTGCTGACGCTCTTCGCGCTCTTCTTCGTGCTCTGGCTGGGGGCGTTCTTCAATCTCGACCTGATGAGACCCATCAACACCATGTTCGAGTCGATCTACGCCTTCGCCAACGCCGGCTTCTACCTCGTCTACTTTCTGATGGTGCTGATCCTGCTGACGCTCGTTTACATCACCCGATGGCTCGACTACTGGGAGGTGATGCCTAATGAGATCCTCCACCACCACGGCCCCTTGAGCGACCTGGAACGGTTCCCGACCATGAACCTGAAGTTCGACAAGGAGATCCCGGACGTGCTCGAGTACGCCTTGCTCGGCGCAGGGCGGCTGGTGCTGCACGTTCCCAACGTGCAGAAGTCGCTCGTGCTCGACAACGTCCTGTTCATCAACTCGAAGGAAGACGCGCTCAAGAAGCTGATGAGCCGGCTCGAGGTCCGCATCACGACCGACCAGGAGGTGGGCGAGCATGACGAGTAAGAGAGTCTGGCGGTTATGCGGCTTGTAGTCGGAGAGCCGGGGAGACTAGGGCTTCCGGTCCACGCGCTGTTCGCTCGGCTCGCGGTTGGGGGCGAGTGTTGGCAGGTGGGGTTTCAGGAGGGGCTCGACGTTCGGTGGGGGACCGTCAGTGTGGTCTCGCGTCCCCTGCTGGTCGATCCGCAGCTCGTCCCGGATGGGGCCTCGGAGCGCGTTTTCGATGTCGTGCAGGCGGCGGGCAATAAAGGCGCCGTCGAGCACCCGGTGATCGTAGATCAGCTTGACGACGACCTGGCCTGTGGCTGGGTCGATCGGGCCGTAGGTCAAGGTCGTCGTGAGGGGGGAGATGGGGTGCAGGTTCTCGGCCCCCAGGTTGCCGTAACTGGTCAGGCCGAAGGTGCCGAACCGCTTGCACCGCTTGTAGCCTGACATGTTCAGCGTGACCCACCAGAACATCCGCCGCACCGGCGTCGGCAGGCGACTGAAGCGCAGGGCCTGGCGGTAGAACCCGACCTTCTCCAGAGGTTCGTTCTTGTACCACGAGAGGGCCTGCTGAAGCTGGACCAGGCTCTGGTGTTCCGGGGCCCGGAAGATGCCGACAAAGACTCCGTCCTCGCCTTGATATTCACGCTCGATCGCCAGTGCGCAGTTCATCCAGGGGTGCTCGTAGAGCCGCGGCCAGGGAAACTCCAGATACGACCGGCGCAGCGGAGTGTACTGGGCGCCCACCAGGGCATAAGCCTTCATGAACAGGCAGGCCCAGGAGGGGCGATCCGGATGGCGGGCTCGGGCTTCGAATAGCACCGAGAGGTCCATCAACCGGCTGACCGGCGCGGAAGGGACCTTGCGAGCGAAGTGAACAAGGTCCCCGATGAACCGCCGTGGTCCACTAAGAGGAAGGTAACGTCCTTTTGGCTCGTGCATCCATGCACCCCAAGGAGACGTGTCGGGATCGGTGGCGACCCCGAGCATAAGCCCGGCCTGGCCTCACCCCCGAACCGTCTGGGTCCGTGGGAGGTAGGTCTTCATCAGACCAAGAGGGTCGAAGCGTACAAGAAAACACTCATCGAGGGAAGGCGAAGCTGGGCCGATTGGCACGAGACTTACTGAACATAGAGACGCTATCGCAAGTGGCGACCAATCGGCTGCTTCCCGCGGTCGGGACAGTGTGAGGCTGTGAAGGAGGGCGACACGGCTCAACTCAGGTTGCCAGGTACCGCCCGAGTAGCTACATTGTAAGCACACGAGGGCTTTCGCCATGAAGACACGCATCGTCCGCATCGGCAACTCCCAGGGTATTCGCATCCCCAAGCCGCTCCTGGAGCAAACCGGCCTACGCGGCGAGGTTGAGATCAGTGCCCAAGATGACTCCCTGATTATCCGGCCGGCCAGACAGCCTCGGACCGGCTGGGCCGCCGCCTTCCGGGAGATGGCCCGCCGCGGCGACGATGCCTTGGTCGATGACCCGGCCCCGAGCCTGTCGAGTTGGGATGAGGACGATTGGGAATGGCGATAAACCGCTTCGAGGTTTACTTGGTGAACCTCGACCCGACCGTCGGCAGCGAGATCCAGAAAACTCGACCCTGCCTCGTGGTGTCGCCGGACGAGATCACCACACCATCCGCACGGTGATCGTCGCCCCCATGACGACCAAGGGACAACCCTACCCGACGCGGGTGTCCTGCCGGTTCCAAGGCAAGAAAGGGCAGGTGGTGCTCGACCAGATCCGTGCGGTGGACCGGTCACGGCTGGTCACGAAACTGGGGCGGGGCGTTTCAAGGAACCATAAGTTCCGTCAATTTCTCATACTGAACGAGCACCGACTCCCGCTTTGCTTCTGTCAACATATCAAGACGAGATGCTAAACGTGAGAGTCTCGCTGATTGCTCAAGATCGCTGCTCTGCACACTTCGGAGAGGTGCGACGAACCACCTACCCCATTCTTCTTCCCTTCCGCTCTTTCCTGCGGAGACAGCGCTGAGCGTCTCCACTGCTCTCTCGAACAGAGCACGCCATTGTGTTCGTGCAGAAGAATCAGTTAGAACCGCCCAACAAGAGACCAGCGGTAGCAAATTGGCTACATCGGGCGAGACTTCTCTCAATGCATCGAGCGCATCATGCCGGGACGAGAAAATATTCTCAAGCAAGAAGTTGGCGGGGTCAGGCTTCTTTCTCTCCTCCCTGAAAGACCTTAATACGAACGAGTAAAACTTGTCGGTGAGAGCAAGCCTGGGCCGTGTTGGCTTGTGCTCCAAAAGATGAGTGTAAGCCTTCCAGAATCCATAGTCCCTCGTTTCCTCACTGGAACAAGGTTCGTCAAGCGAGCACAGGAATGTTGCGTATTCGTGGGGGAGATCACGGCTTGAGGTGCAAGACGAACGTCGAACCACCCATCCCGAGAGATCCTCTGGTCGAGATTCCGGCTCCTTCACGACTGATGAACCTAGTTCGAGAAGTCCGTCTTTATCAGCGAGCGCATCACGGACTTCCGGGATTGCAAAATAGATGCGCATCAACTTATCGAGGGACCTCTGCTGAATCTGCGAGCCAGTCTCCCAACGAGAAACCGTCGATTCTCCCACCCCCAAGAGCGTGGCGAAATCTCGCTGCTTCAGACCAAGGGAGTCCCGGTTATTACGGATCTGTCCAGGCGTCAGAAGTCCGAGTTGACGGCGAAGAGCGTCCGTGATCTGGTCGTTCGCCTGATCGTCAAGGATCATTGCCCCGCAGTTCGCGCAACGAGGGGCATGAAGTTCGGGAACCTCAACCGAGTAGGTCCGACCATCGTATTGAAGCTCGGCCGAGTAAGGGAATGCAACCCGCTCGACCGTCTGCTGCCGGCACTTGCCACAAGGCCAAGGGAAAGGAAGCTCTTTGATGGGTTCGGTCATGGACAGGCCCCTTCAGAAATGAGCGCTGACGATTCGGACGACAGGCAGTGTCGGGCCTTCCTGGATAAATCGAACTTCAACAAACAAAGGTTTGGGAATATCTTCAACATCAATCACGGCTCTGTACCAGAAGTCGTACTCGTCCTTCCATCGATGTCGTTCTTCACGTCTTTGTTCGATATCACCTGAACTACAAACATAGTCGATTAAGATTGCTTTGATCCCTTTTAACGTCAACTCGTAGTGACCCAACTCCGGGTATTCTCTCATTACCCGTCGGCCTTCCTCTTCATCCCATTCGCAACATCCGGTCACACGGGCTTTGATCGCCTGCTTGATCAACTTGAGCTCACGGGGATCTAATTCCACCGTCTACCTCTACATCATCTAGTCTAGGACCTATTTGCCGTAAGTCAAGTCTCTTCTCGGCGTGAAGATGCTTTACGGCAAGTTGACGAGGATTCTCGATAGTGGCCATGCTTGCCCCATATCGGACCACTCTTCTAGCCAAAGCACCGATCGGAATCAAGTAGGGTTGCAAACCAGCGCCTCTGTCTTAAATCACAACCAAGTAAAAACTTACGGTTGCTGAGGTCCTGGCGGCTAGGAAAGCAGTTTTCTCATGTGGTGCGGTTGTTGCAAGCCTGGTCCAGCTTGCGATGGACCAAAGAGATCATGGTCAGGATGTCCAGAGCGTCCTGCTCGGTCATGTCCCAATCGACCTTGGAGTCGCGGACGAGGGGATAGCGGATGGTGCCGCAGAGACCTCTCAGGAGGCTCACGAAGCCCCGCTGTTCGCCACGCTGGGTCTCGGTCTGGAGGGGGTGATGGCCAGGAGGGGTGGACCGTACTTCTGGCCGAAAGCGGCGTGGACGAGATCGGCACCGTCTTTCGAGAGGCCCGACAGGGCACGGATCTTGGCTGTGATGCTCTTCACGGCCTCGAAGACGGCGGGAAGTAGTTCTCCTGGACAATCTCTGACCGGCAGAAGCTGAGTACGTCGGGGTGGACTGCCCGTAGGACCAAGGCGGCATGGAGGCGGTTGGCACGTTCGAGGGCCTCGTTGATCGTCCCGGCGGATTCGGTGGCTCGGACCTTGCCCTTCTCGGTGATCTGGTAGCCCGAGAAGGCAAGGACGGAGTTGAGGCGGTCGTATTTCTGAAGGGGACATTGATTTCTGAAGGGGATATCGCTATTGCCCGCAGATGAATAGATGGTGTGGGCAGATTTGCACTACCCTGAATTCTCCAGCCTTCCGCCGTGAATAGCAATGTTCCCTTTGCCTTCCGCGGCGGCAGTTTGCGGTGTTGCCATCGCTGTCGTCAGCGGTTCGGCACGCTCATCCAGCTCGATCGGACTGAGCCAGCCGTCGCGGCGGAACGGCACGTCGGCCGTGTGTTGCCCCGCGTTTTCAACGGCTCCTGGCGCCGTCAGAGCCGCGAGGGATTCTTCGCCAAGCACCGGCGCACCCTCCTCCAACGGAGCGGTCGCTACGGGGTTCGCCGGTGCCTCCGCCACGACATTGGCGGCAACCGCGGCGGTATCGGGCTTGGTTCGGATGTCCTGGAAGAGGGCCATGATCCGCTCGTGGGCGGAGGTCAGCTCGCTGGTCTCCGGTCGGTCGGCGAGCCGGGCGCGGATCGGGTTGAGGTCGACGTAGACGCTGCACGCCAAGAGCGCCGCCTCGTCGAGCAGCCGTTGCGACTTGAACCGTCCCTCCCAGAACCGCCCGGTGCAGTGGTCCTCGCGGTTGGCCCGGCGGGCGATCGGCTCGGCCAAGGCACGCATGAACCACGAGAGGCTGGAGAGCCGCCCGCGGATCGTCGCCATCAGCGCCGGATCCG
>Ga0074044_10005018_pt1 | contig 10852 bp, 9 predicted proteins | sample BogForMeECP23OM1_FD_94443 | JGI IMG/M metagenome (GOLD analysis project Ga0074044, IMG submission 94443) | Bog forest soil microbial communities from Calvert Island, British Columbia, Canada - Bog Forest MetaG ECP23OM1 | ecosystem: Environmental > Terrestrial > Soil > Wetlands ...
AATCCATGCTTATTCCGAAAAGGAACTGCCGCACATCATCGCCTCAGCGGTCGAATGTCTAAGTGAAAAGGGCCTGGTGATTATACATGATTTCTTTCTGGAGCATTGCCTGCCAAAGGCAGCTCTTTTTGATTTGAATATGTTTATAAACACCTGTAACGGCCGCGTTTTTTCTCAGAAGGATGTTGTAAACGAGCTTTCAGGTCTTGGCCTGCATGTCCTGGACCCGCTCCCTCTTGAATCCGATACTGCCCTGATACTTGCTGCTCATGATTACAGGGTGATGGAAACTCTTAATATCAGTCCCGGACAGCGTGTTGCAGCCGCTGTAAGAGGTATGGGATTCAGCGCCGTAGCTCTGATAAGTACTGATACCATACATGTTGCTGATTGGACAGAACTGCGCTGCGGCTTCGGGTGCGAGCGATACGGACAGCGCCGCTGCCCGCCTAATAGTCCCTCTCCGGAACAGACACGTAGGCTGCTGGCTGACTATAAACAGGCCCTCCTGCTTGAAGGGGAGCCGCCGACAAAAGACTTTCAGCAGAAAGTGGTGAAGGCCGAACGCGAGGCCTTTTTGGCCGGATTTTACAAGGCCCTGTCTTTCTGGGCGGGCCCATGTACTCTATGTCAGGAATGTCCGTCGGAGGGTGGATGCCTGAATCCTCGTGACAGCAGGCCTTCTATGGAAGGCGCGGGTATCGACGTATTCGAGACGGTCAGGCGCGCCGGTTTCAGGCTCAGGACGCTTAAAGCCCCCGGCGATTTTATCAAATATTTCGCAATTATACTCCTGGAGTAACGTTATGCGTGTCATGATGATACAGGCCCCTTCAGTGGAGGGGACATCGAATGAACGGGTCTATCCCATCGGCATTGTCTCTTTGGCCGGGCGCTTGAAAGAGGCCGGGCATGATGTGAATCTGCTCGATATGAACCTTGAGATCGATCCCTATGGAGCGTTGAAAAAGAGGCTAATGGATTATCAGCCGGAGGTCGTCGGCATTTCACTCCGGAATATAGACCCCCTCGGCAACAAGATGTCCTCTCTTGTGCCCCCTTTTATCGCTACTGTAAAGATTGCTGCCTCTCTTCTGCCAGAGGCATGGATCATTGCAGGCGGGACCGGTTTTTCCCTCTTTCCTGAGCGTCTGATGACCGAATTGCATGAAATAGATTACGGAATAATCGGAGAGGCTGAGTACTCTCTGCCAGTCCTGCTGACATCTATCGGGCATCCGCCGGCGCTCAAGGGACTATGCGCCCGAAGGGGAGGCAAGATCGAAGTGGCGCCTGCATCCTGCGATCTGGATATGGGCTGTTACACCCCCCCGGAAATAGAATTGCTTCCACCTTCACTCTACAGTTCCCTTAATTCCTATGTTCCGGCAGTGGGCGTGGAGACAAAACGCGGCTGTCCCTTCGCGTGCGTGTATTGCGTATACCCTAAACTCCAGGGCAGAAGGCTGCGCTGCAGGACTCCTGCTTCGGTTGTTGACGAAATGGAGAATTTGCATAAAGAATACGGCATAGAGGCTTTTCACTTCACAGATGCGGTCGTCAACATCCCGTCGGGACACCTGGAAAACATCTGTCATGAGATCATACGCAGGGGATTGCGGATCAGATGGGACGGCTTTATGCGTGAGGACCACCTCGATGAGCGCAATACTGCCCTGTTTGTCAAGGCAGGTTGCGAATGCTTCTCTTTCTCGCCTGACGGTCTTTGCAACGAGGCGCTCTCCGCGCTCGGAAAACGCATGGACGAGTCACACATTATTAAGGCCGCATCTCTTGCGGCGGGTACCGATGCGATCAGCGTTTATCACTTCATGGTGAATGTGCCTGGCGAGACGACTGAGTCCGCTGAAAAGGGGATGCGTCTCCTGGAGCGCATTTATGAACTGCATCATGCCAAAAGGAACCTCGGCACAGTGGTGCTTAACAACATACGCATCCTGCCCGGTACGGCGATAGAAGCGGTTGCACTGAAAGAGGGCGTCATAGGCAAGGAGACCGATCTCCTCTATCCGTTCTATTACAACCCGGCCCCCTTTGAGGCCTTGAGGCACCGGCTGGAGACCTGGCATTTAGTAAAAAACATTTTCATGTGGCAGGGGATATCATGAAGATTGTCCTCCTGGAACATCCGAGAAAAATCGTACCTGAACGCTGCAACGACATAGCCAATACTCCGCTCTCATCTTGCCTGCTCTCAGGGTACGCGGCCGGGATGCTCAGAAGCAAGGGACATGAGGTCGAGATTATAGAAGGACATCTGGACGGCCTTGGCTACGAGGAGATTACTCGCAGGGTATCTGCTACACGGCCTGAAATGATCGGGGTCCATATGATTTATCACTGGCGTCCCGATCTGGAGCTCTATGCTTTTCTAGACCTCATGAAGAGGGAGTTCGCTCCTTACATCGCGGTTTATGGTTTTTATCCCACCATAATCTATAAGGAAATATTGAAGGCGTGCTCCCCTATAGATTCGGTCATGCTTGGTGAGCCTGAAATGACCTTTGCCGAACTTGCTCAAGCGGTGGAGGCGAAGAGCTGTACGGAGAAAATAAAGGGCCTCGCGCTGCGCTCCCGGAACGGCGGTGTCGGTTTTGAGCGGCGGGAGCCGATAGCGGACCTCGACTCACTTCCATTTCCGGCGCGTACCGAAGGTATGTATAAAATACCCGAAGTGAACATCCAGGGGAGCCGGGGGTGCTATGGCAGATGCGTATTCTGCTATATCAATCCGTTTTACGGCCGCCCTTCTCTATGGAGGGAACGGAGCCCTGAGAACATCATCGAAGAGATAGACACCATTATATCTGAAACCGGAAGGAGGGACTTCTATTTCACCGATCCCAACTTCTTCGGCCCAGGCGAGCGCGGCAGGCAAAGAACTTTGAGGCTGGCAACGCTGCTCGTACAAAGAAATATCCGTTTCGGGCTGGAGGGACGGGTAAACGATATCCATGACGACACCATCGGGGCACTCGCTGATGCGGGGCTGCGCAATATACTCATCGGGCTCGAAAGCGGGAAGGACGATGCCCTGAAGAGGATGAACAAGATGACAACTGTCGTGCAGAATGAGCAGGCTTTGCGGACTCTCAGAAGGCACAGTCTCGAGCCGAACGTGGGTTTCATCATGTTCGAACCCGACTCCTCGCTTCAAGATGTGCGCGCCAACTTCGAGTTCCTCCGCAAGAACAGCCTCCTTGAAAACCTGGCTATAACCGCCAACGTCCTCTATCACTTCCAGATAGTCCTGAAGGGTACTCCGGCATATCAAAAGCTCCATCAGGATGGAAGGCTGCAAACTTCCCGGGGCGCACCCTATGAAGGCACAGCGACCTTTCTCCACGCAGGGGTCGGACTTCTCGCCTCTGCAATGCGCAGGCTCACGAATTTTATTTTTGTCCGCATGAACGATATCTGGAGCGGCAGGGTCGTCGGGACTCCAGGCGCAAATGCACGGTACCACAGGGCAAATGTGCTTCTGGCCGATACGTTTGATCGACTCTTGACGCGGATGGAAACGGCAGGTCCTTTTAGCGCGGAGGAGATGGAAATGTTTGTCAATGATACGGAGAAGGAGATATCTGCTATTCTGTCCCCACCCCGGACCGAGGGGTGAAGTAGGGGCGGGCGGAGATTTTATTCTCGTGCACCCCTAAAACACCCTGCAGCGGGGGTTTACTTCGGCATGTCGGAGAGCAGATCAACAATCTTTCTCGCCGCAGCGCCCAACTTGTGTGTCTGAGCCATCATCTCGTTGTCCATCTTAACACCTTTTTCGTGCATTTCTGTCATTGCTTTGCCTTCCATCACTTCACTCAACAACTTGTCGGCATCGGATTTCATCATTTTACCGTGCTCTACAGACTCTTCATCTACACCCTTTGCCATGCCCATATGTCCGAGCATTGCCAGGTCGGATCCCTGGGCGGCCATATCAAGGGCATGGTTGATCAGGATATGCATGTGATGCATAGTCATCATATCACCGGCCATATCGCCTTCCATGCCCATGTTATCCACAATATTCGCGTACTCCGTCATGGCATGGCCCAGTTCGTGTGTGTACTTCATAAGCGGATCATCGCCATGCCCGGCCTTGTGCATGCTCTTCATCTCATGCCCGCTCATTGCGTGTTCTATTAGTTCCTTACCGTTGGTAATCATGTGACGGCCGTGCTCCAGAGTCAGATGATCAAGCGACGGCGCCATTTTCATCTCAGCAAGCATAACCATGGTGGACCCTTCTGTGACCATCTCAAGGCCGTGATTCATCAATATGTGCATATGGTGCATTTCCATATCGGCACTCTTGCCGTGGTGCATGTGTTTCATTTCTTCAGCTCTCGCCGACCCCGAAATCACAAAAGCCAGGGCAAAGATTAAAACAACAGCTCCTCCCAAAAACTGCATTTTCTTCCTCATGTTACAGCCTCCTTTAGAAGTCAATAAGATAATTTAATTATAGCTCCGGATTTCAGCATGTCAAACGGCGGCGCGAACACAGGCCTGAGTGCATACTGGCGGGCCTCAAACATATTCCGACCCTATCTGAAACTGAAGTTTGATTGTTCATGCAATTAGATATGACCGTCATGCCCGCGGATTGTAAGCGGGCATCCAGGAATTTTCTGGATTCCCGCTCAAAAGACTGCGGGAATGACGCGTTTTGGTCGGTAGAATAGTTTTGTTTGCCGATTTTGAAGTGAAACTCCGCGTCTTCAGCCGCTGTGATATAATTAATACCGGCACTTTTAGACATTCCCGGCATGCAAGGACAATAGTTCAGGCAATGAGCGCAAGAGGCAGAATAGCAAGAGCGGCAGGCGTGATGTCGGCTGCTACCTTTATCAGCCGTATCCTCGGTTATGTAAAGGACATGATTATTGCCGGGTTTTTCGGAGCTTCCGGCCTGGCAGATGCCTTTTTTGTGGCTTTCAGGATACCGAACCTGCTCAGGGAGCTTTTTGCCGAAGGGTCCACCTCGTCGGCATTTATCCCCGTACTCATGGAATACCAGACAAAGCAAGGCGAGGCAGAGGCCAATAGGCTGGCACAATCTGTCTTTCTGTTCATCATAACTTTTGTCGGGTTGCTGACGGCTGCCGGCATTATCTTTGCTCCGGAGATTGTGGCGGCCATCGCCCCGGGGTTTTTAAGGCAGCCTGAAAAATTCTCTACAGCAGTGATGCTTACCCGCATCATGTTTCCATTTCTCCTCTTTATCAGTCTGGCCTCTCTCACTATGGGGGCGCTGAACACCCGGGGTGTTTTTTTTATTCCCGCGCTCGCTCCTGCAATATATAACGTAGTTATTATCATAGCGGTCCTCTCGCTGACCTCGCGCCTGACCCAGCCGATTGTTGCCGTCGCGATCGGTGTGGCTGCGGGCGGTGCGGTGCAATTCCTCTTTCAGGTCCCGTCTTTTTTAAGGCGAGGATATACATTGTTAGGTAGACACGCAGCAGAATCAGCTTCTCCGGGTCCCAACATCACCGTGCAGCCGCGTCGCACTTTCTGGCATCCCGGGCTGAAAAAAATAGGCCTGCTTATCATTCCTTCAACAGTCGGACTTGCCGTGTCTCAGATCAATATTTTCATAAGCACCATTCTCGCCTCCTATTTACCTGCGGGCAGCATTACCTATCTTTATTATTCCATGCGCCTTATTCAGTTCCCGATAGGGATTTTCGGTGTTGCCATGGGCATGGCTGTGCTCCCCGCGCTTTCAGAACATTCGGTGAGAGGGGAAATCGATAAGCTGAAGGAGGACTTCTCTTTCGCGCTCCGCCTTCTTTTTTTCATAACCGGGCCTGCAATGGCAGGGCTCATTGCATTGAGGGTCCCTATTGTGGCAACCCTTTTTCTAAGAGGAAAGTTTGGATACGCTGCGATGGTCGGCACCTCGGGGGCCTTGATGTTTTATGCTCTCGGTATTTGGGCTGTCGTGGGTGTCAGGGTCATTGCTGCCACCTTTTATTCCATGCAGGATACCCGGACTCCGGTAAAAATAGCTGCGGTGGCAATGTTGACAAATATCATATTAAGTTTCGCGCTTATGGGACCGATGCGGCATTATGGTCTTGCCTTTGCTAATGCCATGGCCTCAAGTGTGAACTTCATGCTGCTTTTCTATTTTCTCAGAAAAAAGCTCGGCGGCATAGGAACAAGGAGGATCGCTCTCTCTTTTACAAAAACGTTTTCAGCATCAGCTGTTATGGGCTTTGCCGGATGGTTTTTAGCGGGCCGTTACGCACTGTGGACTTTGGGCGGACATGGTCTGAGCAAGGCAGCATACCTGAGCGCGATTATGGTTTTTTGCACAGGAGTATATGCCGCAACAGCACATTTGATAAAAAGTGAGGAAATGAAGTATATAATAAATAAAGTTAAAAGTAAAAAGTTAAATGTAAAAAGATAAAGGAGCGTTATGATCATAAAAAGTATTGCTGTCGGGCCGCTTCAGGCCAATTGTATTATTGTTGCGGACGATACCTCCCAAAAGGCACTTGTCGTCGATCCGGGAGACGAGCCTGACAGAATAGTCGGGATCATCAATGAGATGGGACTCACTGTTGAAGTTATTGTCTGCACGCATGGTCATTTTGATCATATGGGTGAAGTTGGCGATGTTAAAAACCAGACAGGGGCGAGGGTGGCTCTGCACCGTGATGAGCTTGAATTATACAAGGGTGCAAAGGACATGGCTGCATTCTGGGGGCATTCTCTGGAGGTCCCTCCTGACCCGGATATTTTATTGTCTGAGGGCGATACGCTCACAATAGGGGCCCTGAAATTTTCAATACTCCATACCCCCGGACACAGTCCCGGCGGGATTTGTCTTTACACAGACAATGCGGTGATTACCGGGGATACGCTCTTTAAAGGATCTGTCGGGAGGACAGACTTTTACGGCGGTGATATGGAAAAGCTGAGGCAATCGTTCCGCAGGCTGATGGCTCGGCCGGAAGAAACAAGTGTTTGGCATGGACACGGACCCGCCACAACCATAGGCCGCGAGAAAAAAGAGAACATGTTTGCAGAAGAATTTTTGCTGTAGAACATTTCCGCTTCTCAAACTTCGTTCTTTTAATGAAACTTCACTATCTGTATGAGATTGCTGTAGTCGTCGGTCCAAACCCTCAGATTAGGCCGCGACCTGAGTTCAGTGGCGGCTTTTTTCAATTCAGGTATGCTCAGCAGATTACGGCCTGATGTCATCAATACCCAGTCGGCCTTATAAATTTCCTCGTCGTCATCTCCATCGCTGCTTATCAGAATGGCCTGCTTGCCCAATGTCGACCGGATCTGTTCAATAACGGGGGCAAGGTCCAGATGAAGGTTGGAGATGTGAAGTGCCAGAATGCCATCGGGGTTAAGGTGGCGGAAATAGAGTTGAATCGCTTCAAGTGTAAGCAGATGAATGGGTATGGCGTCACTCGAAAATGCATCGACAACGAGCAAGTCATACTGCTGGTTGTTCTCCTGTTCCAGCAGCAGCCTGCCATCGCCGATCAGTATCTCGACTTTTCCGCGGCAATCCGAGAGGTAAGAAAATTGCTGCAGCGCCATTTTTTTTACCAGGGGGTTGATTTCATAAAACCGATAGACGTCACCGGGACGCGCATATGCTGAAATAGTGCCTGCGCCGAGTCCGATAATGCCCACGCGTCTTGCGCCTGTGCGGAGATGTTCGATCGCCATGCCTATACCGGACTCAGGTGAGTAATAGGATACCGGTTTATCGCGCCGCGCCTGATCGAGAAATTGAATTCCGTGGATGATTGTACCGTTGACCAGACAACGATATCTGTCTTCAGGATCCTCATTGTAGTCATTGACCTTCAGCCAGCCGTAGAAATTCCGTACCAGCAAACGTGATTGTTTTGTAAAGGAATATATATAGGTGACGGATGCGAAAAGAACGCCGGCAACCAATGAGGCACAGACGACGTCGGTAAGCCGGCTTCTGCCGAAGTTTACGATGAATAACAATAAAGCACAGGCGATCAGTACCAGCGCAAGTTCAAAAGGCCCTGTAAGCAGCTTCGGGGCAAGTATGCCGATTAAAACACCGCCTAAGGCGCCGCCTGCAGATATCGTCAGATAAAAAGCGGTCAGGTACCTCGGCGCAGGCTTTCGGGTCGCGAGTTCTCCGTGGCAGAACATGCATACCGCAAAAAGCCCTGTGCAGAACAAAGGGAGCGAAATACCTATGCTGTATTCGTGCTCCCATTGCGTGAGCGCATATGACATAACGCCAAGGACGGCAGTGATTATCCATACATACCACTTACTGCGATACCAGCCGGCGCGATCGAAACAGAGCGTGAAGCTCATCAAATAGAGGCTCAGGGGCAGGATCCAGAGGAAGGGTATCGATGCCAGATTCTGGGTAATGTAATTGGTTGTCGAAAGCAGCATGACCGAAGAGCAGGTCGACAGCAACAGCCACAGGATTTTTTGCATAGTCCCGGGCGGACCCGATTCCTCAGCCACTATTTCAGCGGATGTTTCGACCGGGCCAATTGCAACGTTTCCGCTCTTCAGGCTGTGCAATGCCGAGCCCGCACACGCAACTGCGAACACTATATAAAATGCCGACCAGCCCATTGACTGCTGGGGCAGGGTAAGGTTGGGTTCCACAATAAAAGGATATGCCAGCAAGCCCAGAAGAGACGCGAAATTGGAAAGTGCAAATAACCTGTAAGGCATTGCCCTCTGATATGTCCTTGCGTACCAGCTTTGCAGCAGAGGGGTTGTCGTCGAAAGCAAAAAATACGGTATGCCCACGGATGTCAGCAGAAGATAGAGAAGCTGCAACGCCGGATCAAGATGGGCCGGAGACATAAGATGCCGGTCAGGCGCAACGGGAAGCAGCAATATACTCGATACCAGCAATAAAAGATGAGTAGCCATTTGATTTTTCGCCTTAAGATTGTTGATAAGCCAATGAGCGTAGATATATCCACACAGAAGAATCAGCTGGAAGAAGAGCATGCAGGTGATCCATACCGCAGCCGCTCCTCCGAACCATGGCAGTATCATTTTGGCAATCAGCGGCTGGATCTGAAACAGCAAAAAGGCACTAAGGAAAATCGTGGAGTTGTAAAGCAATCTACCGGACAACCGAGACCCCCTTATCAAAACTTTACATGGGTGATTGTCTTATAAATACCCACCTGGTGTCAACAGCATCCCGAGAACGGCCCAGCTTATGCCGGAAAGTTGAAAACGGGAAGAAACAAATGCCCTGAGAGCAATCTGCCTATGAAAAGCCGCCTTAAACACATCGACAAGGTGCTCTTGACGATGTGTGGAACTCTGGTATAGTCTAACATCAGAGGATTTCCGATGAAGGCATATGAACTAATGACAAAATCGATCGAGTCGGTCCGGCCGGATGCTACTGTTGAGGAGGTCATGAAGCTCCTTGCCCGCAAGATGATCCGGTCCGTTCTTGTTGAGCCGAAGGGACCTAAGGACGGATTCGGCGTCATCGCAGTGCGGGATATCGTGAACAAGGTCCTCACACAGCAACTGGATCCGAAAAAGATTAAAGCCGGCCAGGTGGCGACAAAGCCGGTTATTTGTGTTAAGAAGGATATGGACACGGGCCAGATTCTTGGTCTAATGCAGAATTATAATATTGCCAGGGTCTTTGTGACGGATGGGGAGGCAATTGTCGGAGTAATCGCCTACCTCGATTTCATTCGCGCCGCTGTGACGAAGTAGGGCGCCGCGGCGATTTTCTTCTTCCAGCAGCCCGCTGTACAGGCTTGTCCGCCTTCCCGGAAGGCAGCGATGTATCCTCCTGGGCTGGAACCCAATCAAGTATCATTACCTGTCCTTTGGTATGCTTGAGGTGTTTGGCCGGAGCTGCTTCCTGAGGCGCAGAAGGCTTTCTCGGTTTCTTGATTTCCCCCACGATCTCTTTGACGAAGACCTCCGCAATGCTGCTTACTATGAACCCGCCTATAACGTTCCACATATCCTGAGTACCCCTGTGCTGAGCTTTCTCACACCCTTATTATCATTATTATAGCAGACGGAAAGCCACATCAGCTGCTATCACGATACCTGTTAACTCTCTTCACCCAAATCTTCCGCTATCAGTTTAAACTGCGCCAATGCAGCTTCGAGGTCATCCACAATCTCGCGGGCGATGATGCCGGGATCGGGGAGGTTGTCGGAGTCTGTAAGGCTTTCGTCCCTGAGCCAGAAGATGTCGAGGCTGGCCTTGTCGCGGTTGACCAGTTCTTCGTAGTCAAATGATCGCCAGCGGCCGCCGGTCTTCTTCTCCGACCAGGTCGCCTTACGCTGATGGCGGTTCTCGGGTTTATAGCAGTTTACAAACTCGTCCAGGTCTTCGCGTTTAAGCGGGTTGGTCTTGAGGGTGAAGTCTATGTTTGTCCTGAAATCATAAATCCAAAGCTTCTTTGTCCAGGGTGTTTCAGAGGCGGGCTTTCTGTCGAAGAAAAGGACGTTCGCCTTTACTCCCTGTGCATAGAAAAGACCGGTCGGCAGACGCAGCAGTGTATGCACTTCGCATTCATGCAGAAGCTTTCGGCGGACGGTCTCGCCTGCACCGCCCTCGAAGAGGACATTGTCAGGTACGACGATGGCTGCCCGGCCGTGCTGTTTCAGGAGTGTTTTTACGTGCTGGACAAAATTAAGCTGCTTGTTCGAAGTGGTCGCCCGGATCTGATGCGAGGGAGTCGGCGACTGTCAACGGCAGTTTGCCGCTGTTTGTGCCGATGCCATGAAGCATCATGTTCATGGCGCAGAGACGAGCGGTGTTGTGGACCAGCTCCCAGCCCAGAAAGGCGTC
>Ga0074044_10005019_pt1 | contig 10851 bp, 6 predicted proteins | sample BogForMeECP23OM1_FD_94443 | JGI IMG/M metagenome (GOLD analysis project Ga0074044, IMG submission 94443) | Bog forest soil microbial communities from Calvert Island, British Columbia, Canada - Bog Forest MetaG ECP23OM1 | ecosystem: Environmental > Terrestrial > Soil > Wetlands ...
AGGTAGGCGTTCTGGAAAGTGCCTGGTTCGACGCCCGGATTCACCTGGCGCGCGAGTTCTCCCTCCCGGATGGATTCTTCCAGCATGCCGCCGTACCGGTACGCTTCGCTCAAGTACCAATGCGCCAAGGAAGCGTTGGGGTTGCGCTGCAACGCCTGGCGCAACAGGGGCACGGCCTCGTCCACCTTGCCGCCCTCCATCAACTGAAGTGCCATCAGACTCGCGATTGCAGGATTTCCAGGATCAAGCGCTTCAGCTTTCTGGAATGCCCGCCAGCCTTTCCCCTCGCGGTCGCGGCCTCCCCCCTGGAGCCTGGCATACCCAAGATTGTTGTTCCCCAGGCCGGCCCAGGCCATGGCGTTCCCCGGTTCCAGCGTCACGGACTTCTCGAGCAAGTCCGCCGCGCCCTTGTAATTACTCTTCAGAGCCAGATCGTTGCCCCGCAGATAATATTCATACGCCACCGGATTTGTAGGCAGGCCGCGGCGCAACTGCTCCACCTCCTGCGGCAGAAATGTGAATCCCATGCTGTGAATCACGCTTTCGGCCACCCGGTCCTGCACCGACAGCAGCTTCTCGTACTTCAGTTCGATGTTTTCGCGCGATGGGCTTCGGCTGCCGTCCGTGCTGATGAGTTCCGTCATGATCCGGATGCTGTCGCCTTCCTTGACGTAGCTTCCTGTCAAGACGGTTTGCACGTTCAGTTCCCGGGCCACTTGCAGAGGATCCATCTCAGTATTGCGATACTTGACCACGGAGGAAGCTGGCTGCACGGAGAGCTGGCTGGCATACCCCAGACGATTGATGATGGCGTCCGTCAGAGCCAAGCTCAAAAAATCGGTTTCGGGATCCGGCTTCAGATTGCGAAGGGGAAGCACGGCAACCGCACGCGGCTCCCCGGGCGATCTTGTTGGAGTGGCCGGCTTTGGAGAGGCCCAGTGGGAAACCAAGGTGGTGAGGAGCGCCACTACGCATGCGGCGCCCAGAGCGCTTCCCAGGGCGAAGCGTCTGGTTGCCGAAGGACCCGCCGGAGCCGCGGACGGGGTCCAACTCTTAGACCTTCCAGTCTTTGGCGCTCGAGGTTCTGAGCTGTCGGCGTTGCTGGCCTCCTCTTCCACCTGTTCGTGCAACACAATGTGCGTGCGCGTGCGCAGCCGCAGCAATACTTCTTCCGCGCCGTTTCCGTCTACTTCCTCGACCGGCATGACGAACCGGTAACCGAGCCGCGGCACCGTCTCGATAAACTCGTGGCTGCCGGAGGCTTCTCCCAGGGCCCGCCGCAGCTGCGAGATATTCTGGGTAAGGTTGTTCTCCTCGACAAACGTATTGGGCCACAAGCTCTTCATCAGCTCGTCCTTGCTCAGCACGTGACCGCTGTTCTGCACCAGCAGGAGGAGCGTATCGAAGGCTTTCGGCGGAAGCGGGATGGCTTGGTCAGCGCGGAGGAGCAGGCGTTCTGAAGGCTTCAGGCGAAAAGGCCCGAACTCGTAGAAGGGCTGGCTTTCGAACGACATGGCTTCCGCTCAGCAGCTCTTCAGAAAAAAATCATCCGGGCCTAACGACTTCCCGGCTCGGGCGTTCTATCAGCACTCTGGGGGGCGCCCGCGGGAGAGAGCCGCCGGGTCTGATGGCCCGATTCTAGGGTCAGAAGCCTGCCCAGCGCAACAGGAGCCGGACCCCCTCCCGAGATGCTCTCGATGACAGGGTGAATGAGCTTGAAAGGAAAGAGAATCACCCGAACCGCCGAAGTCACCATCGAAACCGAGGAGAGCCTCGTCTTCGGCGCCAGCGCGAATCGGCGCCGCCAAACCGCCTGGTGCCCGAGCTGCCGGCGTGAAGCCGCCATGGTCTCCCCGGAACATGCCGCCCGAATCGCCGGCGTCGGCACGCGCACGGTCTATGCCTGGGTCGAAGCGGAAACCATTCACTTTGCGGAATCGCCGGAGGGTTCGCTGCTCGTCTGTCTCGATTCGCTGATTGCCGCGGCCTCGCCCGCGGGCAGGCCCGCGAAACAGCTCAGCCCGTGCGGGAGAAAGCCATGAATTGCCGAAAACCCCTCATTCGATTTGCCCGCGCACTTGCTGTCACCTCGGCAGCTCTGCTCGCTTCACTCGCTGGCGCTGCCCTGCTGATCGCTGTCTCCCCAACAAACGCCGCAGGACACGGAAACCTGGCCCCGGGCGGCCTGCACGGTAAGGTGACCACGGGCACGGACTCGAACCAGGAGGCCTGGAATCAGGTTGACTCGGTCAGCGCGCCGATGGCACAGATCCTGCAACAAGCCGCCGACGGCATCAAGGCGCAGTGGGAAAAACAGAAACAACCCTGCCCCCGGGCTGCCGCGAACATCGCGTGGCAGGTCGTTCAGGGCGACGCAAACTGGGCGGCCCCGTCTGCCTTCCTGGGTGCTCTGAAAAGCGCGCTCAGCAACATTTTGAGTCTCGGCGAGGATGGGGTCGGGAAATTCATAAAGGACAAAGCGGAAGAGGCCGCGAAGGAAGCATTCAATGAGTGGCTGAAAAAGAAGCTCGAAGGAATGCCGCCCGAGGTCTATGTCCAGGAAACTGAACAAGGCGGTTGCGATGTGAGGCTGGTGGCCATCTGGAATATGGCCGCCAATAAGTACGAAATCATCGTGTCCGGCAATTGCCACTGCAATCCGACGAGTACCTTCGACTACAACATACCTTCGGCGCAGCTCTCCACGTTTGTCGTGCGCGCGGAAGGGACCGTCACGATTGGCCTCGACTACAACGCGCGCATGCCCATCCTGCACGTCGGCTACCCGCGCGTGACGATTATGGCCGACTGCCAGACGTGCTCCAAGCCCAGGACAACAACACCGCCCCCAGTGCCGGTCACGCCCCCGCCGCCCGGAACCGGAGGAGGTGGTGGAGGAGGAACGGGCGGAGGAGTAACGGCCGGGGGAGGGACAGGCGGAGGAGGAACGGGCGGGGGAGGAACGGCCGGGGGAGGGACAGGCGGAGGAGGAACGGGCGGGGGAGGAACGGGCGGTGGAGCAACGGGAGGTGGAGAAAGTCCCGGGGGAATCACTCCGGCCCCACCCCAGCCGCCTGCGCACAAAAAATGCGATTGCAAGGATCTGGAACGCATTGCGCTAGAGAAGCAATTTGAGGCCGATCAGGCAGAACGCGCGCTCTCCAACGCCCAGAGTGACCTGAATAATGCCGATGCTCTGGATAGCCAGGCCACCGTGGAGCAAAACCACGCCGACCAGCTCCTCGCTGTCTTGAAGTCCGGCAACTACGACCCCGCGCAGCAGCAAAGTATCTCTGATTCCGCCCAGCAGCAATTGGCTCTGGCCAATCAACATTTCGCTCAGGCCAAAGCACTGCGAGACAAGGTGGCCAAGGAGAAACAGGATGCCGCTGCTGCAGCCAAAGCGGCGGCCGATGCCTGGGCCGCCTATTGGGCCTGTCGGAACGACCCCGATTGTCAGCCCGAGAATTGCACAGTCCCCGCTGGCAGCGGGGAAACTAACCCGACTGTACCCGGCACGCCCCGCCCTCGTTGCGCTGCTGCCCTGGTACCTCTCGCGCCGGGGGCAACCTCCCCGACCGGGACGAGCGCGCCAGGGACTGTCGCATGTCACCTCTCCCTGGGGCAAAGTCCGACGACGGTTGCCACTGCCACAGGAAACGTGTTCGTTGGCAATATGGGTCTGTCTTGTACTGGCATTACTCCGCTGCCCAACAATCTCAGCGTTACCCTGCAGTTTAGTTCGACCGTAATTGACCCGGGCGAAAATGGGATTTACGACCCAGTCGCTAACGCGTTCACCGCAGGTCCCAAAATGAGTCCGGGGAAGCTGATAGGGGACAGCACGATTCAGTACAACTTCATCCCTTCACCCACGGACCAGCAGTACTCCTTAGAACCGGGCCAGCCGTTTCAGTTCCTATCCACCATCCCGGGCATTCAACTCAATACCACCGGGACGGGGCCCGGCGCCGGCCCTGTCACGCTGAACGTAACGGGCTCACCCGGCGTCACCGTCAGTCCTTCGTCGTTCACGTTCCCAGCGGTGGCCGCTCCGACGGTTGCGCCGCCCATTGCCGACCTTTCCATCACCAAGTCCGCCCCGGCAACGGTCACTCCGGGGGGCAGTTTCCAGGTCACACTTACGGTGACCAACAACGGCCCCAGCGCGGCTCCGGACGTACAGGTCGATGATCGGATCGGAGCTGGAAGTGGCAGTCTCATTTCGACCATACCTTCTGTTGGAACCCCCGTCATCGGCGGCGGCCCAGGTTCCTCTCAACTTTATCCGTCGAGCGGCGATGGCACTGTCTTTCAGACCTATGCCACCGTCGTCGAAGTGGATTTCTCGCTTGGAACCTTGCAGCCCGGAGACACACGCACGATCACCATTCCCATCACCCAGAACTCGAGCAACACGCTGCCGGTCGAGGACCTGGCAACGGTGTATGGGAATTTCACCGATCCCAACCCCGCGAACAACTCCGCGACTGCGTCCACGACGGTTGCGTCGCCGAATGCACCGGGGCAGATTCCACCCAACGCAGATGGCAGTGTCACGGTGAATGGCAACACCTATCGCTCGACTCTCGGCCCCAATGGCATTCCCAGGTTGTCCGAGATTCCCTCCTCCGGTCCTGGCGGCAGCACAAGTAGCGGCATTCAAATCTCACTGGACATGACCATAACCACAGGAGACAGCAAATACCCTGTCGGTACCGACTGGAGCCTTCATCCGAAACTCAGCTTTTCTCTGTGCGTAGGCACGGATTATGGTCCCCCACAAAACCTCCCATCACTTGGTCCAGTGATCCCTCTCCATCAGTTCGCGTGTGCCAGCACTCCGGGCACGAATCCGGTCAAGGCGGTTATCTCCGTCAAGCCGTACTTTTACCTGTCAACGAATCCTCCCATCCCCTTCGACAGCGTTTGCGATGGCACGGGTACGACATTCGGCGGGAGCACGACGTTTACACTCACCTGCCCCGTTCCAGCCGGCATGAGCCCAAACGGGGCAAAGAATGGGCAAACGTTCTCCCTCACGCTAACCCCCGCTATCACTCTCCCGAACGGTGGAACTTTGTCCAACACTCCGGTTCAGGTGGACCTTAACCTGACCCCCATCCCAGGCGGCCCAGTCACGAAAATCACGAGCCCGGACACATACCAGCCTTCGGGGTTCGGCCCTGGGTTCGACCCTGCTGGCGGCGCGACAGTGACAACCTCCCCAACCGGGCCGGGCGCGCTATGGGGGCCCTCTCCTTGCGCCGATTGTTCTGGTCTTTGGACTGAATGGCAGTACGTGGAAAACAACTTCTCGGATCCGAATCTAGACATCTACAATGCCACTGTAGAGGCCGCCAGGCAGAAGTACGAAGCGTGCGTGAGACTGCATTGTCCACCGCTCACCACCGCGGACACGACTGCGGTCAGCCCTCTAACCGGACTATCAAGCCTCGGCGCCACGCCGCCGGTCGCGGGGACCGACCCGAACCCGATCCAAAACTTCTCCTATACGAGCATGGACCCATCGTATGTTTGGATTGGGACCAGCGCGACGATTGGCGCGGTCAATCCTGCTTCCTCTGCCGAGACTGTGCAGGTTGTCCAAGTCATTGTCATCTCCCTCCCCGTGCTGGCGAGCGCGCCCGCTCCCGCCGGTCCAGCCCCGCAGTCGCCGGAAAACCCAGACATCGGCGCATTGTCGGGAACGGGGCCCAGCTGGACTCAATCAGCCCGTCGAACCGCTTCATCGCTGCGTCCGGCAACCTATCATCCCGGCGAGGCATACTCGGCTCTCGCTCCCGGCACATTGGTGCGCTTTGCGGCGCCCAGGCGCACCTCCTCGTCATCCGCAGCGCAGAATCCCGCCGGCATCAGCTATTCGATCGTCTCCAACGGGAAATCGAGCGGCGAGGCGCTCGAGCTCCAGGTGCTCGATCCCTCCGGTAAGGTCAAGCAGATCGGCATGCCCGAAGGAATCGTGCTCGAGCCGGTGAAGCGCGGCGCGGCCCAGCCGGTCTCCGCGCGCGCCGCGGCCGGCGCACACCTGCTCACCAAGCAGCTCACCGCCTATTGCCTGGAATTCTCCAAGTTGCCCCCCGATCCGGGCATGCAATACCGCGTCGCTCCTCAGGCGCTCCAGGACAAGTACAAGCCCGCTCGCGCCGTTTTGCGAGCGGGGCGTGAACTGGCCGCCGCCGGAAAATTCCATCCCGACAGCGACCCCAAAGAGTATTCCGACGCGATTCGCCAGTACGCGCTCTGGTCTAAGCTGGAAGACTGGGACCAGCAGAAATTCTCGCAACAGTTCCTCGAGCACACCAAAAAGAATGCCCAAGCGATGAACCTGAAGTGGACCCAGCAGATGGAACAAGCGGTTCTCGGTCTGGCCCCCGGGCGCTGGCGCGACATCTCCCAGGTGCTGGATGCCGCGCAGAAGCTGCCCGGCGGCGCGGGGCCCGCGGGTGCTCCGCAGGTTCCGGCGCAGCAGCCCAGGCCATAAACGTGTTCCAGGCGTGTCAGGCGGTGCAGAAGGCGTTCCCAGAATCGATTCGGACGGCCGGAGGATACCATGACCCAGTCTCAAAAACTTCTGTTGATGGCCGCAGTGGCAATCTCCTTGGGCTTTGCCGGCTTGGCCGCGGCACAAAACACCTCGATTACGGTCCAGGTAAACATCGGGGACCAGCCTGCGGGCGGAGTGGACATTTACGTCTCCACCCCGGGAAACACGTACTCACCGGGCACGCCTCCAGCCGGAACGACGGACGCCGGCGGGACGTTTGTCTTGCCCCCGGGGCTGCTGTCCTCCATTAAGCCTCATACCCGCATGGTGGAGTACAAGGTCTGCGTCAATGGAAAGAAAGTGATTTTCATCATCCCGGAAGGCTCCGAAGACCAGTTGCCGAAGGACACCAAGGATTGCAAGAAGGAAAAGCTGGGCTTCTTCTGGTTGGATGGGGGGACAATCGTGACAACCCGATTCGGGTCGGGCGGCGGCGTGACCCAGACCGGAGGCCTGGCGCCTGTGGGCACAACTGCGGAGGCCGCAACTCACCTCGGAGTTGGATGGGACCTGGCCGTGTATTCCGGAGGCCATATCATCCGTGAATATGACGAGGGCAGCTACGCCTACGACTTCCAGGTCGATGGGGCGTATATGTTTCCCGTGAGTCCTCGTGATACCTTGGGATCGGAACTCGGGGCTCAATACCTTCAAACCACCCCGGTGGTAAAATTGGGAGGAATGCCCCCCCCCAATGGAACGGCAACGTTTAGCAATACATCGACGGGGATGAGAAACTTCTCCTTCGGCGCACGCTTCGAGAAGACGTTTAGCCGCTTCGGTTTCGATTTGCACGGCGGACCGCTGCTCGCCAATGTCGAAAGTAATACAAAGAGTGGCTTCTGTTTCCACGGAGCCACCGGGGGCGTCATGTGCACTACGAATTCCATCACATCCTCGCATGCCAATGGCTTCGGATCGTACCTGGGCGCCCACGCTTCATCCCGACTCTCCAAGCGCGTCTCTCTGGTGGCGGGAGTGACCTACGATCGCACCTACCCGGGGAAACAGGCGGATGTCCATGCGCTTGTGTTTGACGCCGGTTTCCGTTTTCATTTTCCCTGAGTTCATTTCCACGAATTCGCGCGGCAGACACATCCGCGGCGGCCCTGCCATCTCGAGAGAAAGCCGGTAGAATGGATCTCCTCGGACGCGAGAGAGGAGACTCTTCATGCCCGCAGAATTCATCGCCGCCACAACCCGCGAGCTGCGTTCGCTCAAGCGCGCCGCGGATCGCGCCATCTCCCAGTTGACCGACGAGCAATTCTTCGCCCTGCTCGACCCCGAATCGAACAGCATCGCCGTGCTGGTCAAACACCTCGCCGGCAACATGCGTTCGCGCTGGTCCGAGTTCCTTACCACTGACGGCGAAAAGCCCTACCGCCGCCGCGACGATGAATTCCGCATCGAGCCCGCCGACACGCGCGCCGCGCTCCTCGAGCGCTGGGAACAGGGCTGGAAGATTCTGCTTGGCACGCTGGAATCCCTGGGCCCGGGCGATCTGGAACGCACCGTCACCATTCGCTCGGAGCCGTACTCCGCCCTGGGCGCGGTCCAGCGCTCCCTGTCGCACTATTCCGACCACATCGGCCAGATCATTCTGCTGGCCAAGCATTTCGCAGGCGTCAAGTGGCAGACGCTCAGCATCCCTCGCGGCAAATCCGAGGAACACAACATCGCATTCGCGGCGAAGCAGAGGGAAAAAGCAGGAAAAGATTAGCGACGGCCGCTCGTCGCGCCCTCGGAGCAAGCGCGCCGTCTTCACGCTCGGCGACTTTCAGCGGCCGTTCTTCTCCCACCACTTCCGCCAGGCCTTTGCGTCCGAGCCCTTCCCGGCGTGCGTGATGTCCTGCAAGGCGTGAAACACGTAACCGCGCGCCGTGGCGTCGAGCGAGGAATCCTCCGCCAAATCCAGCAGTCGCGGCACGGCCGTCATGCGCTGCTCGTGCGTGAACATCCCCGCCTCCGCAAGCCCGCAAGCGGCGCGCTCCCGGACCATGGGCGAAGGGTCGCTGCGCAGCGCCTCAAGCAGCGGGTCAATCGCTTCGTTCGTGCCCAGGATGGCCAGGCCTTCCATGGCCCAGGCGCGCGTATCCGCATTCGGATCGTTGGCGTAGTCGCTCAGTTTCCGCAGTACGCCGATGGGCTCAACCCCGCGGTTCCCCAGCGCGCCGAGCGAAAACAAGGCCCACGGGCGCGCATCGGGCTCCGCGGAAATCCTTTGCTCGAGCGTGGAAACGCCGGCCGGCTGCTTCTCCACGTCGTATACGGCCAGGTAAATCTCCAGCGCGGCCCCGCGCACTTCCCGGTCGTTCGCGTTCAACGCAGCATCGAGCTCCTGGGAGAGCTTGGGGGTCATTTGCACGTACTCGCGCCAGCCGCCCGCCCGGGCGTAAAGATCTTCGAGCGCGCCCTCCTCATTGTGGACGGACTCATCGAGCAGCAATTCGGCCTGGGCCTGAGGCGTCATGGCGTCGAGCGGGCCTTGCGCGCGCCGGGGAACCTTGGCCGGGACCGCCGGCGCCGCGTCGCTTTTTCGTCCCATCATGGATTCGAACTCTTCCATCGCCGCGCGCACCGCATGCGGGCGCACGGTACATACGGCCAGCAGGCCGAAGATCACGATCAGCAGGCTCAACCGGCGGATCGTGCGGCGATTGTCGGGCTCCCATGGGGGCGGTCCGGGCGAATAGGTGCTCATGCGGGCAAACCTCAGTTGGCTGCCAGCGTAAAGGAGCGAAGACGCGGGCCCAATGGTACCGATGGGCTAGTGTGACCTTTTGGATAGAAAAAAACAGCTCGGAATGGACCCCGGAGGCGCCGGGTCCACAGGGACTCGCAGAGATGAGGGAAGCGCGCCGCGCGCGGCTGGCCGGCCTCCGATTCCTATCCTTCTCCGAGTTCAATCTGCTGGGTGAGGTAGTTCTCGAGTCCGATTTTGCTGATCACTTCCAGCTGGGTCTCGAGAAAGTCCACGTGCCCCTCTTCATCTTTCAGGATGACCAGCAGAAAATCGGCGCTGGCGTTGTCCGAGACCTTCCGGCAGATCTCGATGGCGCGGTTGTAGGAAGCCACCGCGTTTTTCTCCAGGGCCAGATCGTATTCGATCTGCTGGGGCACGTCCTTCCCCACCCGTACTTTGGGCATGTTGTTCACGTCCGGCGTGCCTTCCAGGAACAGGACCCGCTCCATCAGGCGCTCCGCATGCTTCATTTCGCCGATGGATTGCTTCTTGATGTACCGCCCGAACTTTTTGTAGCCCCAGTTCTCGCACATCTCCGCGTGGATCATGTACTGGTTGATGGCACACAGCTCTTCCTGCAGCATTTCGTTCAGCACACTGATGACTTCCGATTTGCCCTTCATCGCCTCTCCTTTGCCGCGCAATGAGAACCGGAATTATAGCCCATTCCTGCATTCCACACCCGCTCCTTTCAGCGAGCCCCGCCGTCCTCGTTCAGGCTTTGCCTGCACCTCGCAGCCGGAGGAGCGCCGGGCGGCGGCTGGTCAAACAACTGGGCGCCGTATTTTTCTTGTTCGCCCGTCGGATACCGTGTAAATGGAAGCAGGGCCGCGAGACGGTTCCGCGCATTAAATCGCCGTGCGCTTGTTCAGCCGAAGAGAATTGCGGGCAACTGCGGAAAATGGGCACAAGCCAATCCCTGGGCATTTCCTCTCCCAAGGGGAGGCTGTCCGGGATTCGCCTGTTCCTGGTCGCCAGCGCGGTCTATTTGCTTTGCATGATTCCCCTCTTCCGAGCGTTTTCGCCGCAGTTCACCACCACGCTCATTGGACCGCCCGGCGATAACATGCAGGATTTCTGGAACACCTGGTACAGCCAGAAGATGCTGGACACGAACCCGCGGGGATTCTTCCACACGCATATCATCCGGTATCCGGAAGGGGTTTCTCTCTACTATCAGTCCTTCGCATATTCCGATCTTCTCGCCATCTTCGCGATCCGCAAGCTCTTAGCACTGTCGGCGGACGTCCGTACGCTGGCCGGACTGCACAATGGCGCGCTGCTTGCCTCCTTTTATCTCTCCGCGCTCGGCGCCTTCTATCTGGCGCGGCGATTCACCCGGAATACGATTTCCGCGTTGCTGGCCGGGTTCATCTTCGGATTCAGCCCCTTCCACGTCGCCCACCTCCTGGAGCATATGCACGTGGCCACGATCCAGTTCATACCGTTTTTCCTTCTCTGTTTTTTCCGCACGCTGGACACCGGGCGGGCAGTAGATTTGGCGGGATCCATTTTCTTCTATTTCTTGAGCGCGATTTCC
>Ga0074044_10005020_pt1 | contig 10849 bp, 11 predicted proteins | sample BogForMeECP23OM1_FD_94443 | JGI IMG/M metagenome (GOLD analysis project Ga0074044, IMG submission 94443) | Bog forest soil microbial communities from Calvert Island, British Columbia, Canada - Bog Forest MetaG ECP23OM1 | ecosystem: Environmental > Terrestrial > Soil > Wetlands ...
TTCTCAGGTCAATGGCTCAGGTCAATGACGCCAAAACACTGCTACTCAACGACCGCTTTCAAAAAACGGGGGTGAGCAATTACCGGCCGGGCGGCCGGGATTATTGAGGCTTGTGCCGCGGCGAAATGGCGAATCGTTACCCCTTGTGCAGGTGTGCTTCAGGCGCCCACGCCGGACGCGCCTCGATGACGACGAACGCCTGGGCGAGCGGCGGCTCGTCGGTGATGGTCAGGTGGATGAAGCCTTCCGTCCTTGGCGGCAGGATCGCTTTCAGCCGCTCGGCCGCGCCGCCGGTCAGACGCATGGTCGGCTGGCCGGAGGGAAGATTGACGACCCCCATGTCGCGCCAGAACACGCCGCGGTTGAGACCCGTGCCGAGCGCCTTGGCGCAGGCTTCCTTGGCCGCGAATCGCTTGGCGTAGGAGGCGGCGCGCCCCGCCCGGGATTCCGAGCGGCGCCGCTCGATCTCGGTGAAGCAGCGGTCGATGAAGCGCTCGCCGAACCGCTCGAGCGTCTGCTCGATGCGGCGGACGTCGCAGAGGTCGCTGCCGACGCCGACGATCACTGACGCGCCTCGGCGACAGCCCGCCCCTCGTCCATCGCCGCGCGCATGACCTTCACGCTTTCGGCGAGGCCGACGAAAATCGCTTCGCCAATGAGAAAATGGCCGATGTTGAGCTCCACCACCTGCGGCAGTCCGGCGATCGCGCGCGCCGACTCATAGTCGAGGCCGTGGCCGGCGTGGCATTCGAGCCCGAGCGTCGCGGTCTCGGCGGCGGCGACGCGCAGGCGGCCGAACTCGTAGTCGGCCCGCGCGGTATCGCCGTGCGCCAGCGCGTCGCACCAGGCGCCGGTGTGCAGCTCGACGACGGGAGCGCCAAGGTCGGCGCTCGCTTTCAGAGCCTCGCCCGAGGGCTCGATGAAAATCGAGACCCGAATCCCGGCGCGGGCGAGTTCGGCGACGAAGGGCTTTAGCGCGCGGAAGCCGTTGACCACGTCGAGGCCGCCCTCGGTCGTCCGTTCGGTGCGCTTTTCCGGCACGAGGCAGCAGGCGTGCGGGCGGATGCGCAGGGCGATGTCGAGCATCGCCTCGGTCGCGGCCATCTCGAAATTGAGCGGCTTCGTGATCGAGGCCTTGAGGCGGCGCATGTCGTCGTCGTGGATGTGGCGGCGGTCCTCGCGCAGATGCGCGGTGATGCCGTCTGCCCCGGCCTCGATGGCGATGAGGGCCGCGCGGACCGGATCGGGCAGCGCGCCGCCGCGCGCGTTGCGCACCGTGGCCACATGGTCGACATTGACGCCAAGACGAAGCGCGGTCATCGGATGCCCTTCCTTAGGCGGCGCCGGCGAGCGCCCGGCTTCCGGGCTTCACCGCCGGCAGCGCCGCCAGCTCCGGCGGCAGCGCGTCGGGAGCGTAGGCCGGGATGTCGAGCGTCGCCAGGGCGATCCGGGGGACGCCGATCTCCGCCCTGCCGCCGGAGCGGTCGATCAGGCAGGCCGCGCCGACAATCGTTCCCGGATGCTCGCTGAGCGCCGCGAGGCATTCGCGCGAGGAAAGCCCGGTCGTGATGATGTCCTCGACCAACAGCACCCGCGCCCGGGACGGGATCGAGAAGCCGCGCCGCAGTTTGAACGCGCCGTTCTCGCGCTCAACGAAGATCGCCTTGGCGCCGAGCCAGCGCGCCGTCTCGTAGCCGGGCACGATGCCGCCGACCGCGGGCGAGGCGACGACGTCGATCGGGCCGAACGCTTCGCGGGCCTTGCCGGCCAGCGCCCGGCAGAGGCGCTCGGTCCGCGCCGGGTCCTGGAAGACGAACATTTTTTGCAGGAACACCGGCGAGTGCAGCCCGGAAGACAGGATGAAATGGCCCTCGAGCAGCGCGCCGGCGGCGCGGAACTCGCCAAGCGCCTCGTCGGCGGTCAATGTCGCGGTCATCATCCATCCATAGCAGGCCGCCGCTCTCAGCGCCAAGCTGCGGGGCGATTGTCGAGGCGCGCGCCCCTCCGCCGCGCTTCGCGCGGTCCCCCTCCCCCGCCGCGCTACCGCATTGACACATCTCAAGTCGCCGGGGCTCCATCCGAGCTTGCGGGGAAGCGAACTCGGCAGGGTCATCAAGAGGGGCCGCCGCCCCGATTCTCCCTGATACTCCCTGATAACAGGCGGAAAACAGGGAGAATTGGCGGTCTCAGGACCGGCTTTTGCGGGAAAATAAATTTGAATAACAAGAGGTTGGGCAAAGTTTGGCGGTGCACGCGAAACAGGACGATAACAGGGAGATAATTTCGCCGTAACAGGGAGATAATTCGCTGTAACAGGGAGAAACAGGTGGAGGGGACGCGCCAAAACATGGAGATTGAGCTCCGGCGCCAGATGCGCCCTCAAATCCCGCGTTTGAGGTCGCAATTCGAGGCGATGGACGAATGCCTTAATCCGTATTGATTCGTGTAACTTGGAGTTCTTTGTTGTGACATAACTTTCATCACGATGGAGACGAGGGGCGCGAAGTCGGAGCACTCAGAAAGGGCCGGACGAGGGCATTCAATTTCCCGCCTCCTCGGCCAGTCTTCGTCACGAGGTGTCGTCCTAGTTTCAGCCCGCCGCGCAACTCCATGAAAGCGTTGCGAATTCGACTTGTGTGAATTCGGTAGCCCGCTGCGCGGGTGAGGATAACGGCAAGGCTTTTTGCTTGCGAGCATGCTAACCTGCCAAGAGCTGTGCGCCGCCGGGCCCTTTCCTCCCCCGCAACGCGGGACCGCGGGAAGCGCGGTGGTGGGGGAGATCCATGACGAAGCCCTTCGACACAAAGCTCCTCGCCTCAAAACCCGACGCGACGGCCCCGGACGGCACGGCCGTCCGGCTGCTCCTGGCCCTCGACGGAGGAAGCATGGCGCATTTCGAGCTCCCGGCCGGCGCCGTGTCGCACGCCGTGACGCATCGGACGGTCGAGGAGATCTGGTACGTGCTGTCGGGCCGCGGAACCCTGTGGCGGCGCTCGAAGGAAGCCGAGCGGATCGAGCCGATCGGGCCCGGCGTCTCGGTGACGATCCCGCTCGGCGTCGCGTTCCAGTTTCGGGCCGAGGAGGCTCCGCTCGTTTTTCTCGCGGTCACCATGCCGCCCTGGCCGGGCATGGACGAGGCGATCGCGGTCGAGGGCCCATGGAGGCCGACCGTCGCGGCCGGCCGCTGATCCGGCCTTGCGCCGCAGCGAGGCCGCTGGTAGCCAAGAGCGCGATTCAGGAGCGCCGGTTTAGCTCAGTTGGCAGAGCAACGGTTTTGTAAACCGTGGGTCGGGGGTTCGAGTCCCTCAACCGGCACCAATAAAATCAGGCAGTTAGGCTGACGTTTAACCGTGGCGATATCGCCTATCTCAAGGGATGGACAGCGCTTGGACAGCCTCGGTTCGGTTCGGGCTCGTGGACAGCGCAGATCATCATGGGGTCAGACGGCGCGCGCCTGTTTGCCATGGCTCGCCCGAGCGCCGCGGCCTCGCTCATCGACCAGACTATGTCGCTCTCGCTCGTCGTGGCAGATGACAGCGGCGCGTGAAAGATCACAGTGGCGGATGACAGCGCGATCGAGAACCCGATGGACGCTCAACGCCGGCGATGGGGCTGGCCGCGGCGACGGCGGCGCGCCTATGGATGAGATCGGTCGGACCGCTCCCCCCGGTTTCGCTTCGAGCCAAAAGAGGCCGGCGGGGTCAAAATTGAAGCTGGTCGGCGCCCTCGTCAGTTGCCCGCGCGCCATTTTACCCGAAATTTTTCGATGAAAATCATTCCGTTGTACGCCGCCGTCTCGGCAATTTGCCTAGGGCGCGGCCCGGTCGTCGGAATCCCCTAGGCTCGTAGGTCCCTGTTGACGATTCTGCGGCGCATCGGTTAACTACCGTTCAAGCAAAAAAGGACCGTTCATGCAAAACCGACCGAAAGTGCTTGCGGCGGAGATTTTGCCGGCCGCGTTACTATATGAACCTTCAGCGGAACCGCAGACCCCTATGGCAGCCGGCGACGAGGGCTTACGTCTGGTCAGGGCGTTCTTGCGCATCCGCGATCCAGCCCTTCGGGCCACTGCTATCGACTTCGTTTCGGAATTGGCAGGACGAAGTCAACAGTGATCTCGAATCGGTCGGTAGGCCCACGCGGCGAATAGCATCTGACCGGGCCTAAGCGGTGACGAAGGCAATCAGCGGCCATCTGCCGATTTTTCTGGGACTGTTCGTGCTCACCCACGGCGTCTGTTAACGCACGCCAGCGTTGATGGTTCCCCCGTCTCGGGCCAGACCGCAACCGTGGTTTCGCTTCTCTGGTTGGGCGACGTGTGCTGATAGACCATGCGCTTCCCGTTCCAAACCTCGAAATTATCGTAAGTTCCGGCCTCGAAAAATAGCTTGGCTTTCCAAATAGCTTCTTGGTCAGACAGGCAATTCAGGTCTTTGACCGACGCGATTTGACCGTCCTTGACGGAGAAACACCACACGGCAGTTATTCTCCTCGGCATCTAGGCGGCGCCGTTTGAACATGACCTTCGTTGTCGCCCGCTGGGGCGAGCGGCTGGTTTGCGATCGTTTACACTGCGGAAACGCTCGCATACTGCTTCTAGGCGCCAAAGTTCTGCATTTTCGCGCCAACAGATTCCGTATGCGACGCAGAACGGACTTGCGAAGGCGTTCGGCGGGCCGGGCCGGCGGCGCGCATGGCCGCGGGTTGGCCGACCTTCCCTAGGCCTTCCCAGATCGAGCCGGCCCCGGAAAATGAAGGTCGATCGCGCGCTCGACAGTTGGACAGGCCATGTCCCAAATTTTTACATTCGATGACAGACTATTCCGGCTGTCACCGTCTCGGCAAACTGCGGTCCGCGCTGTGCCGCATCGCGAGCAGTTAAACAACGTGGAAGACTGCGGCGATGAAGAAAAATCCGGTCATGTGGTGTATTTTCGTCAAGAACGGTCGCATCGGGACGGCAAGAGAGCTTCCCGGCCTAAAGAGACCAAGAGGCCATCGAGCAAGGCAAACTGCTTTTCGACCAATGGCGCTATGCTTACGACCGGTTCGAAGTATGGGACGGAAAGCGCGCGTTCTCGGCGCAGCCCGCCGACCGGCTTCATCCGTCCCTGTCAGCCAAAACTCGTCGACCATCCGCCCGCGCCCTGGCTGGCTGCACGAGGTCAAGCACGACGGCTATCGAATCATCGCTCGCAAGGAAGGAAGCCGAGCGACCCTTTGGGCTCGCCACGGCACGAACTTCACGGACCGCTTGCCGATGATTGCGGAGGCGGTCCGGCGCCTGCCTGCCGACCGTGCGCTTATCGACGGGGAGGCGGTCGCATTCCGACAAGATGGACATTCCGACCTCGCCGCCTTGCGGGCGGGAAGCCGCTATTGGAGCGGGCGAAGCCGGTAGTGGCTCAAGTCGACATTATTCTGACCTTCTCCTATCTTGCGGGGGAGCTGTGTCACACTCGATGTCAAGAACGGGCGGATAGCGGTTGTTGGCCGAACGGCAGGAACGGGCGGAAAGCTCGCCTACAGGGGTCGCCTCGGGAAGGACCGGAGTCCGCGCCATAGCCGCCATTCCATTGCTTGCTCTGAATAGGCTTCACCGCCCGCATATCGTCACCGTGCGCCGCGCGAACTTTCGCTGCGGCGCCCGGAGCCGTCCGACCTCCAGCCAGAATCGCCGGACCTCAGACGATAGTTGCGCTCACCGAGTGGATCTGGACGCCCTCCGTGCCAGGTTGATCGGGCAGGAGACCAATATAGTCGCCGTGGCCGTTTTTCATCTTCGGCACTTTCCACTCGATCTCGCAAATGGACCACGCCGGTCCGATGTCCCGCCATTGCCAACCAGAATTACCGACTTAATTAGTTTAATAGGCTACCGCCATCCGGGTCGCTTGGCCGGTCGCGGACCGAGCGAGAGCTCGAACCCGAACCTTCCGCTCGCTGACCTGCCGTTCGAACTCGTCCGGGACACGAATGGAGAAGCCCTGGGTTTGCGCGCTTGATTCCGCTTTTGGATCGCCCCCCGCCAGGCTCAGAACAACGCCGCCGCCCGCAGTCTGCTCGAACGCCATTTTTTCTATTCTTGGAGCGTTGACGATCTTGGCTTTTTCCAGCGAAGAGCGGGACGGGCGAAATGAAAGTCGGCTCCGCTTTCCAGCAAGGCGGCGAGAGCGGCACCAGGGCCGTTTTCCCTGCGGACCGCAGCCGATGCGTTCGCCTTGAGTGCGGCCGTAGAGTTCTGGACGTATTTGCAGATTGCGCCAGAACAGAGGGGATGAATCTGGTCAAGTTGGACGTAGGCGCGGAGCTCCTGCGCTTTTTGGCCGTTCCAGATGCTCTCAGGTCTGTCGTCGTTGATGTTTCCCAGCGCGTGCTTGGCCCGAGTGCATGGCCGGGCGCGCCCGTTGGTCTCCACCATCATCCAATTCCATGGATGACGGCAATCCCTTGACTGTCTCCAACGCAGGAGGCGTCGTTTCGTCGAAGTAGATTGCGGTGTTTTTCTCTTCGTAGATGAGTTTCATTCCCACTTCGTTCGCCAGGGCGGACGCGTCCCTGATGCATCGGTCTGAAAGCTCCGGGAAATTCCATAGCCCTTCCTTGCAGTAATCGAACGTCCATCCGTCACGCTCCGTCACGAAGTCCGCCCTGGCCGTTTCGGGATAGTGGTTCAAGTGCCAAAGCATGAGGACATCGACGCCGAGCCGCGCGCCGAGCCGCACAAAGTCGCAGGCCTCTTCGATGTTGGTCCGCATCAGCGTCATGTTGAGACCGATACGTGGAAAATTCTGGCTTCGCTCACCGCGCGCCCTTAGAAAGCGCTCAATATTATCGACGACCACTGTAAATGAGAAACCGCGAATTCTTCGGTAGGTGGTTTCACTCGCCGCGTCGAGCGACACATTGATAAACCTTAGGTTGGAGTTCAGGAGGGCGTTCAAGCGTCGGTCGTCGATGACCGCGAAATTCGTATTGATGGCCGAATTGCAGATCTCCGGTGCCGGTATTTCGTGAAGCATACGCCAAAACGCAGGACTTGTTGTTGGTTCGCCAATGCCAAATAGCTGAACAGAGCCGGCCTGGCCCAAGAAGTTGCACATTTTCAGAGCAAGCGTTTTGCTCAAATGCTTCGGCCGATGAATCTTGCCGTAACCATGAGGACACATCACGCATCGTAAATTGCAGCGCGATGTCGTCTCAATCGTTAGCAATGGCGGCGTGCTGCGCAGGACGGTCGCACCCGACTCGAATTCGGCTTGGGCGAGCGCGGCGTTTCCCTCCGGCGAAAGTTCTAGACCAGCATTGACGGAGCAGCAAGCGTCGTGGCTTGCGCCTTCCAAAATACCGATGTCATCCTGGCTCTGGGACACCTTGCTCCCCAAGTATCTAATCATAAACCGTCAACCGGAGTGTCGACAAGATGTGGTCGGGCGAGTAGGCTCAGAGTGACGGCGCGTTTGCACTGCGCCTTTCGCGATAGCCGGTCGCAAAAACCGCTCCGACCCTCCCCATCGCAGACCAGGCCTCGAGCCCCCAGCGACTGGTGAAACGCGTGGCTATGACGCAAACCGGGTTTGTCGCAGTCTGATGCCCACTTTCGCTACCCGGGGAACGCGGCGACTCCTGATTGGCGCAACCGACGCGTTCAGCCGAGGACCGCTTTCTCGCGCTTCCCGCGCGTTCACAGAGCCGCCTTTGAAGGACGGCAAAGGGTCGAAAGCAGGCCTTCACCGCGCAAAATTCGTGGCCTCTTGGCGTCTCTCAAAACCCCTTCGTTTTAGGGCTGAAAATCGAGGTGCAGCTCGCGCCTCTTGGATTCCTCTCTCTGCTCCCCAAGGATGCGCGTCAGCTCGTCGAGCTGCGAAAGCTCAGTCGGGGGTCATGCCGCGGCTCTGTTGCGTTAGTCCGTTTTGAGCAAAAATGCGCAAAATCGCCTATTGATTTTGCTGGCATTTTTCGCCTCAGTTTGCCCGATTTTTCGCCAATGCAACGGTGCCTCCAGCCGACAGTCGGAAAGGACTGGCGCGTCCTGTTCCCTGTCCTCGCCGCCTATTCTTACGACCTTTTCGACTACCGATCCGAGGACTTCGCCCTCGCGCAATTGCGATGAGACTTGAAGAGCCGCGGCCCCAATCTCGCGCGTATCCGCCGCGCTGGGGGAAGTGGCGGGGCAGATAAGGCAAGTCATACGGCGGCGCGTCGCTCGCCGAGTTTGATCGACGGGAGGCAATAGACCATATTTCCCGTCCATTCCGACGAGGAGCCCCGCAATGAGCGACGCCATCGCCTTTCTCTCGCGCGCGATCGAGCAGGGCCAGGGGCTCGCCAAAGCCGACGTCGTGCTCAAAGGCGGACGGGTCTTCGATCTCGTCAGCGGCGAACTCGTCCGAAGCGACGTCGCGATCTGCTGCGACCGCATCGTCGGGACGATGGGCGAATATTCCGGCGCGCGCGAGATCGACGTGCGCGGAAAGATCGTCGTTTCGGGGTTCATCGATACGCATTGCCATGTCGAGTCGTCGCTCATCACGCCGCTCGAATTCGATCGGTGCGTCCTGCGGCATGGGGTGACGACGGCGATCTGCGATCCGCACGAGATCGGCAACGTGCTCGGCCAGGCGGGCTTGCGCTACTTCCTCGACGCTGCGATGGCGACCGCGATGGACCTGCGCATTCAGCTTTCGAGCTGCGTGCCGGCGACCAGCCTCGAGACGGCGGGCGCGCGGCTCGAGGTCGGCGACCTTCTCGAGCTCGCCGATCACCCGAAGGTGCTGGGCCTCGCCGAGTTCATGAACTTTCCCGGCCTTCTGGCCCGCGACCCGGCCTGTCTCGCCAAGCTCGCCGCGTTCCAGACCCGGCCGATCGACGGACACAGCCCGTTACTCAGCGGCTATAAGCTGAACGGATATTTGAGCGCGGGCGTCCGCACCGACCATGAGGTCACGAACCTGCCCGAGGCGCGCGAAAAGCTGATGAAGGGCATGGCGGTGCTGATCCGCGAGGGTTCCGTATGCAAGGACCTGCATGCGCTGAACCCCATCGTAACCGAGCGCAATTCGCCCTTCATCGCCTTCTGCACCGACGACCGCAATCCGCTCGACATCGCCGAGGAGGGCCATCTCGATTTTCTCATCCGCACGGCGATCTCGCTGGGCGCGGAGCCGCTCGCCGCCTATCGCGCCGCGACGATCTCCGCCGCCCGCATCTTCGGTCTGCGCGACCGCGGCCTCGTCGCGCCGGGTTGGCGGGCTGATCTCGTCGTCGTCGACGATCTCGAAAGCTGCGCCGTGTCGACCGTCCTCGCGGGCGGACGCGTGGTGGACGACGCGCTCTTTGCTTCACGCGGCGCGCTGCCCCCGGTCGGGCGCGACAGCGTCAAGGCCCGGAGAGTCGAGCCGGGCGACTTCGCGGCAAAAGGGCAGGGACCGTCGACGCAGGCGATCGGCGTCATTCCCGGCAAGATCATCACCGAGCGCGTGCCGGTGACGCTTCCGTTCAGGAGAGGCGAGCGTGAGGTCGATCTCGGTCAGGACGTCGTCAAGGTGTCGGTTGTCGCGCGCCACGGCGTCAACGACAACATGGCGACCGCCTTCGTCAAGGGTTTCGGCATGAAGCGCGGGGCGATCGCCTCATCGGTCGGCCACGACAGCCACAACCTCTGCGTCGTCGGGACCAACGATGCCGACATGGCCGCCGCCGTCAACCGGCTGCGCGAAATCGAGGGCGGGTTCGCGGTGGCCGAGGGCGGCAAGGTCGTCGCCGAGCTGCCACTCCCAGTCGCGGGGCTCATGAGCCTGAAGAGCTTCGAGGAGGTGCATGAGCAGCTGATCCCGCTCCGCGCCGCCGCCAAGAGCCTCGGGGTGACGCTCGCCGAACCCTTCCTGCAAGTCGCCTTCCTGCCGCTGCCGGTGATCCCGCATCTCAAGATCACCGACCGGGGGCTCGTCGACGTGGACCGGTTCGAGCTGGTGCGGGATTGAGCGCCGCCGGGTTCCGCCGCGACGCCTAGTGGACCGGCGCCCCGGGCGTCGTCGGCCCGAGAGGCGGGAAGCCCTGTCTCAGACTGATCAAGGAGCCCGCGGAGAAATTGCTGAGGTCGCCGTCTGTTGCGCCGGTTCCCGGATAAGGGTCGTCATAGTGCGCGTGGGGATTGTTGTTCAGTTCATAAGGATTGGAGTCCGTGGCGCGCCACGCGTCCCGACTCCAGGCCGGGCGGCCAATGGCGGCGGCTGAAGCGAGGACGACAAAGGCTTTCATTGTCTCGGCCGCTGAGTCGGCGCCGGTCACGCGAGGCCTATCATAGAGAACGGGCTCTTTCGCCGCCATCTTCGAGCTTGCGGCCGGGGTTGTTTCTCGAGGCCGCGAATGCGAACGCCACCGCCAGCGCGAGCCAACTCATCATCATCGCCGAGCCGCCGATCGGGGCGGCGAAGGGAAAGAGGCGCGCCCCGGTGAAGGCATGCATTGCAAGATCGGCCGCAAACAAGGCCGCGCCGGCCTCCATGACGAAGCCGACGACGACGAGTGCGCGCGAGCCCGAGATCCGCGCATGCGCCGCAACGCCGAGCGCCGCTGCGGCGTGCAGGACGAGGAAGAGCGCCCCCCTTTGAGCGAACTCGCCGCCCTTGAGGTGCACGGCGGCGGCGGCCAGCGCGACGCCAGCCCCGCCAATCAGCGCGGCGAAAGCGGCGAGAACGAGCGGCGGGCGGGTCATACGGGACATATTAGAGCGGTATCCGAACGGATTGAATCGGTTGGGGGATTCCCGAATCGGTGAATTTCTGAGTCCTCATTCACGCCGCGAGAAGGAGGCGGCGGGGATGGTTCTTTCCGACGACCTTCGCAA
>Ga0074044_10005021_pt1 | contig 10849 bp, 7 predicted proteins | sample BogForMeECP23OM1_FD_94443 | JGI IMG/M metagenome (GOLD analysis project Ga0074044, IMG submission 94443) | Bog forest soil microbial communities from Calvert Island, British Columbia, Canada - Bog Forest MetaG ECP23OM1 | ecosystem: Environmental > Terrestrial > Soil > Wetlands ...
CCGGGGCGGAGCGGCGCCGGCTTCTTGGCGAGGCAATGCTCTACGACCGCATGTGCCCCGGAGGGGGATGGAATTGCGGAAATCCGATGGTCTACGGGGTCGCGGGAGAGCCGCTGGTCGTTCCGACATCGTTGGCGCTTTTGGCTCTGCGCGCTTATCCGAAACGAACGGAGAACGCGATGAGCCTGGATTGGCTGGCGAACAGCGTGAAAACGGTGAAGAGCGCGGCGTCCCTGACGCTGGCGAAAATCAGCCTGGAAGCGTATGGGAGAGATTGTCCGGTGGGCGGGATGAGCTTGGAGGAGATTTACGGCAACAATGGATTTCTGGGAAGCGTTCCGGTAGCTGCGTGGATTTCATTGGCGTTCGGTGACGAGCAAAATCGGTTGTTCGGCAAGCCGGTGGAGAGAACCCTGCATGCCTAACGGCCAGAATGCGCTGATGCCGCCCTTCCGACGGCCGTCCTCGTCCGTTGCCATCCGCCGCGCGACGGATTATACGCAGGACTTGGAAGCATTGATCTACGAGACCCTCCGCGAATTCAGTCTGCCGGTGAAAGATAAAACGGTGCTGCTGAAGCCGAACCTGGTGGGGTTAGACCCGCTCGGGGTGATGAATACTCATCCGGCGGTGATCGGCGCGGCGCGGGAGAGTTTTCTGCGCCTGGGAGCGCGGAGAGTTTTTATTGGCGAAGGACCGGCAATGGACCGCGATACGGAAGCCATCGTGGAGTCGGTGAAATTGCGCGATTTCATCCGTGGGTTGCGGGAAAGCTTTGTGGATCTGAACGTGGATGACGTCGAGCGAGTGGAATTGAAGACCAGCGCGTCGCGGTTGAAGGAGTTGTATCTTCCAAAGACGGTTTTGGGTGTCGATTTACTGGTTTCCATGCCCAAGATGAAGACGCACCATTGGGCGGGCGTGACGCTGTCGCTGAAAAACATGTTTGGGATCGTGCCGGGAAGCTGCTACGGCTGGCCCAAGAACGTGCTCCATTGGGCGGGGATTCACGAATCGATTTTGGATATAAATGCGTGCGCCCGGCCGGACTTCGCGATTGTGGACGGCATCGTGGGAATGGAAGGGAATGGCCCCATCCAGGGCACGCCCAAGCCCTGTGGAGTGCTAGTTATGGGAAATGATCCGGTTGCCGTGGACGCCACCTGCTGCGGAATTATGGGGCTGAACCCCGCTAGAGTGCGCTATTTGCGGCAGGCCGGAACGTTGTTGGGTCACGATAAAGCCGATAAGATTCAGCAACTTGGCGAAAGCATTGGCAGCGTGCGCACACCATTTGCGGTGTTGGACGAATTTCACTCGTTGTTAGCGTGATGGGCATGAATTTGGAAGGTCAAATGCAGTTATCGAGTAATGGGCAACCCCATCCAGGGTTGAAGTGTATCCGAATGAAGACGGGCTCGCTTAGAACTGTGAAGACGCGCTATCGCATTGAGATGGCTACCGTTTCGAGCGCTCGGGATCTGGAACCGAGAGGTGGGGCGGGACTGGCCGAGAGCGCAGCGCGAGTGTTGTCAATGGACAGTCGGCGGGGTAGCATGAGGCACGTTTTTTCTCTCGCGCGCACTCCCCTCGCGCCTGGAATGAAGCGCATTCTTGGCCGTGGACGAATGCCAATTCCGTGGGGGCTTCCGTGAAACATAAAAGTGAGGCGGGCCAAGCATTGGCCTTCGCGATCCTGGCAATTTTTGTCCTGTTGGGCTTTGCGGGCTTGGCAGTCGACATGGGCATCCTGCGGTACGACAAACGATTGCAGCAAACAGCGGCAGATGCGGCGGCAATTGCCGGAGCGTCAAATCTTGCCTATCAAGGCGGTGCGGGCGTAACTACCGGGGCGCAAAATGCCTCGGCGACCAACGGGTTTACGAATGGGACCAACCATGTCACGGTTACGGTCAATACACCGCCAACGATTGGACCACATGCGGGTGTGGCAGGTTATGTGGAAGTGTACGTCACCGCCGTTCAGCCGACTTATTTCATGAAGGCTTTGGGGATCAACAGTGAGACCATTACTGCCCGCGCAGTTGCCACGGCTTTGAGTGGCGGCGCCAATGGAGGCGGTTGCTTATATGCACTAGGCGCGCCGCCGGGCCACCCCGAGGGTATTGACCCTGGCGCCGCGTCCCTTAGCGCTCCGACTTGCGGGATCGTAGACAACGGCGATTATATTGCCCCTGGTGGTGGAAGCGTCGCCACTGAAACCTTTGCTGTATCGGGAAGCGGTAGCTCGAGCGGCACGACATGTACTCTGACGCCCACCGCCTGTCCGACGTTGGGCGCGCCTGCTGCCGGGGACCCGCTGTCGTACCTGACGCCGCCCGGGGTGGGGGCGCCGACCGCTTTCAACTGCAATGGCGGAAATGCATTTCCGGGAACCTATGGCGGCATTACGATCGCGGGGAACAACACTTGCAACTTTTCCCCCGGGATATACATTTTGAGCGGAGGCAATTTCACGTGCCAAGGGCCCGGGACTCCGACCATCACGGGGACCGGCGTGATGTTCTATTTCACGAACGGAGCCACGTGGAACTGCGCGGGCGATGACAACATTTCCTTGACGGCACCGAGCGCGACAAATTGCCCGGCCTGCGCCGCGCAATATGATGGAATTCTGATGTATCAGGATCCGAATGACACGACTGGCGCTTCGATAGGAGGCGGTTCCGGAAGCGCCTACGTCGGAGCGCTGTATTTTCCGCAGGCCGAAGTCACGTTTTTCGGTAATGGAGCCTTCGGCTCCAGCCTCAATGTCGGAATCGTGATCGCGGAGGCGGTGGCAACGAACGGCAACCCAAGGGTTAACCTGAGAGGCAACGCAGGACTTCCCACCGGCGTGAGTCTCATCAAGAACGCAATTCTCGTGGAGTAGGCGATGATGAAGAACAGGGAAACACGGAACGGTCCGTCAAGGGAGAGCCGGAACTTGACTCCGCAGACTCCGGGACATTTGCGGTCCCAGCGCGGCCAAACCTTAATGGAGGTAGCTCTGTTAACGCCGTTGCTACTGCTCCTGGTGATAGGAGGAATTGAGCTGGGACGCTATGCGTACCTCAGCATACTTGTCGGGAACGCGGCGCGCGCGGGATCTGCCTACGGCGCGCAAAGCCTGGCGCAATCGGTGAGCGCGGCAGGCATTCAGGCGGCCGCCGACAATGATTTCCAGAATAACGGCCAGAACGTTGCCACGCTCAACGTGACCTCCGCCGTCACCTGCGGATGTGACAACAACGGCGCGGTTACCACGGCGGTTTGCAGCACGGCGAGCAATTCCAATGCGGGTACGTGCGCGACCGGGCACTGGGTGGTAATGGTCTCGGTAACGGCTTCGGGGACTTTTAATTCGTTGTTTAGCTTTCCGCGAATACCGAAAAACATCGCGATAGCGAGGACGTCCACCATGCGGGTGGCCCAAGAATGAGACCACGAGCCCAATCGATGTTACGTGCTCCTGGTTCGCGGTTGTCCGCGCGGACTGGCGCAACGAGAGTTCGGCGCCTGAACGGGGAAAGTGGAGCGGCCCTCGTGGAATACGCCCTGGTCTTCATGCTCTTCATGATCATGCTCCTGGGAGTCGTCGATTTTTGCCGCGCGCTATACGCCTATCACTTTGTTTCGAACATGGCGCGAGAGGCGACGCGATGGGCGATTGTGAACGGGCAGGACTGCGCCGGCGATGGGAGTTGCAACGGAACTTCGCCCATGAATAACGGACCGGCCACACGGGCGAACATTAGGAGCTACGTGACCAATCACACGCCGTTGGGGATCAATGCCGCAAATCTTGAGACGACCGTGATCTGGGCCTCAGTGAATAATGGGCCGACGACGTGCGGCGCACCGCCAAACGCGTTTCCGGGCTGCACCGTCGAAGTTACGGTGACCTACCCCTTTGACTTCCTTTATTCGTTTGTTTACAAGGGCAGGAGAAGATGTGGGGCGGTAACTGCGAACGTGTGCTTATCGAGCACATCCGAGATGGTGATCGCCCACTAGCAGATTGGAGTGGCAGCCGCAGATCCGCCCATGCTCCCATGCCAATTCACAAACTTCATTTTGACCTTAAACACCGGCGGATATGGCACCTTGGCCCCGACGGGCGGGCCGTTGCCCCTCAGGAACGGCAGGTAGCCAATTCCCAAGCGTCTAGTTCACCGCTACGCGCTGCGAGCCACAGCACAAATGGGTGAAGCGGACATTTCGGCGCGAGTGCCGGGAAACTTAGGTGCGGCAGCCGCTTTGGGACACAGCTCGCAAGCCGAGGGGGCGAGTGTTTCTGCGCCTGCCGAGGAGGACCACGCCAGTTCCCTTTTTCAGTCTACGTTCTCTTTCCCGGCCATGTTGGGCACGCTGCTGGTGGGATTTGTTTTCATTGCGCGGCGCGGATTTGAAGTGGATCCAGATTTCTGGTGGCATTTAAAGGTTGGCGAAGGAATCCTGGCGACGCATCGCTGGCCGGTCACGGACGCGTATTCCTTTACAGCTGCGGGGCAGCCGTGGATCGCAAGCGAATGGCTGGGTGATGTGTTTTTCGCGGGCGCGGAGCGGATTGCGGGAGTTCGGGGACTGGAAGCGCTTCTGATCGTGCTGAGCGCCGCAGTGGTAACGGGGCTGTACGCGTTGGCTACGACGCGCTCCGGCAATGCGAAGGCCGGCTTCGTAACTTCGGCTTTGCTGGTGGTGTTGGCGCTGCCGGTATTGAGCATGCGCCCGCAGATGCTGGGCTATGTTTTCCTGATTCTGACGCTGATTGCGCTGACGCGATTTCGCGAGGGCCATCGCGGGACCTTATGGCTCCTGCCCGCGCTGTTTCTGCTGTGGGTCAATACGCACGGGTCATGGGTGCTGGGACTGGGAACGATTTTCGTTTATTGGGCGAGCGGCCTGAAAGAAATGCATTTTGGAGGCGTGGAACTGCACCGGTGGACGCGGGAGGACCGGCAGCGGTTGTCCTTCGTATTTTTACTTTGCGTTGCCGTGCTTCCCATTACGCCGTACGGAACCAGGCTCGCTGCATACCCGTTTCAATACGCTTCGGCGCTGCCCATCAATCTTCAGAGCATTCATGAGTGGCAGCCCATGCCACTCAACCTGCCTGGTGGAAAGTTATTCCTGGCGCTGATTTTGCTTTCGTTTGCAGCACAACTCGTTCTGGAGCTCACCTGGCGATTGGAAGAGCTGGCCCTTTTCTTTTTTGGCGCCTTCCTGGCGTTTCTACATGTTCGCTTCCTTCTTTTGTTCGTGCCGTTTTATGCCCCGATGTGCGCGACGGTTCTGGCGCGGTGGGTTCCGGGGTACGAACGGAAGAAAGATCTGTATCTTGTGAACGCGGTATTGATGGTTTCGATGTTGGCGGCCATCGTGAAGTATTTTCCGTCGCAAGCGGCTGTCGAAGAGGCGATTGATCGCAGCTCGCCCGCAGGGGCAGTGGAATTTCTGCGCCAGCATCACTTGAACGGACCGATGCTTAATTCTTATGGTTTCGGAGGGTATTTGGTGTGGGCAGAGGGCCCGGAGAAGAAGGTCTTTATCGACGGGCGAGGCGATCTGTATGAAGGCGCCGGGGTACTCGCCGATTATCTTCACATTACTTTGCTTAAGCCGGGGGCGTTGGCAGTGGTGAGTCACTACGGAATACAGAGCTGCTTGCTCGAACGGAATGAGCCGTTTGCTACCACTCTAGCCGTACTGCCCGAGTGGCAGGAGGTGTATCAGGACGAAATCAGCGTGCTCTTCGTGCGGCGGAATACGGGCAGCCCGGGGGGAGGAGTCTCCGGCCGAGACGGGGAAATCTCGAACATAAAACCAGAGAGTTTCCCAGCCGACGGGCTGTCTGCCGCACAAACCGGACGCCAGGATTTCAGGTTGGGCAATCGATGAACGAGCGAGAGAGAGCGATGGTGGACCTGCCGGAGGAAGAGCAAACCCGGTCCGTCGGCGGAGAGTCCAACCAGAAAAAGAGAGCCGCAGAGGAGCCGGCAAGCGCACCGGTGTCCATCGTGAGAAACATATTTTCGTTTCCGGCGATGCTGGGAGGATTGCTGGTGACCGGCGTGTTTGTGGCGCGCCGGAATTTTGATGTGGACCCCGATTTCTGGTGGCATTTGAAGGTTGGAGACGGGATTCTTGCTGCGCATAAGTGGCCGGTTACCGATCCTTATTCGTATACGGCGGCGGGCAATTCGTGGTTGGCAGCGGAATGGCTGAGCGAAGTGCTGTTCGCCAGCGTGAACCGGTTGGGCGGCTTCCGGGGGCTAGAGGCTCTCTTCCTTGTTTTGGGAGCGGCGATAATGGTGGCGCTGTACATCTTCGCCACACTGCGTTCGAAGAATTCGAAGGCGGGATTCGTGGCCGCAGCGATGTTACTTGTTCTGGCGACGGCGAATTTCAATTTGCGCCCGCAGATGCTGGGGTATCTTTTTCTAATATTGACGCTGATCGCGCTGGAGCGATTCCGGCAGGGCCACCGGCGAGCGTTGTGGTTTCTCCCGCTCCTATTTCTGGCGTGGGTCAATACGCATCCGTCGTGGGAGATCGGCTTGGGAACAATATTTGTCTATTGGATGAGCGGTTGGAAAGGGATGCGAGTTGGCGGGATCGAGATGCATCGATGGGAACCGGCGGAGCGAGTTCGTCTGGCGTGGACTTTCCTACTTTGCGTGGCAGTTTTGCCGATTACCCCATACGGAACGAGGCTGGCCGCGTTTCCATTTCAATTTGTTTCGGCCTTGCCGAATAATCTGACTTACATCATCGAGTGGCAGCAAATGCCCTTCGATCAACCAGGGCCGAAACTGTTTTTGATTCTTGTGTTTGCGATTTTCGCGGTGCAAATTGCGTTCCGGCTGGTTTGGCGACTGGAAGAAGCAGCGCTGTTTCTACTGGGAGTGCTGATGGCGTGCCTGCATGCCCGCTTTCTGCTGGTCTTCGTCCCATTTTGCGCCGCGCTGCTTGCCGCCACTCTCGCCGTGTGGGTGCCCGGCTACGACCGCAAGAAAGATCAATATCTCCTGAACGCGGCGCTTCTCTGCGCCATGCTATTTGGGATGATCTGGTTCTTTCCTTCTCGCGCAGCAATTGAGCAGAATATCGCCACACGTTTCCCTCTCCACGCGGTCGAGTACCTGCGAGAGCACCCGCTCCCGGGGCCCATGTTCAATACGTATAATTTCGGCGGATACTTGGTCTGGGCAAGAGGTCCGGAGCATAAAGTGTTCATCGATGGCCGCGGCGAACTGTACGAGCCGGCGGGAGTTTTTCCCGATTACATGCATATTACTTTGCTGAAGCCGGGCGCGCTCGATGTCCTGAGGAGCTACGGGATACGCTCTTGCCTGTTGGAACGGGATCAGCCGCTGGCCACCGTGCTTTCCGCCCGCGCGGATTGGCAGAAGGTTTATTCCGACCGGACGAGCGTGATTTTTGTTTACGAAGGCGAGCGTAAATTGACGGCGAAAACGCGGGGCTGGAACGTCGCGACGGAAAAGGAGCAAAGGTGAGCTCCAAATTTTCCGGCACAGCGGAAAGTTCAGCGGCAGTCGCCGCTGCGCCGTCGATGAGCGTTGCATCGCCCTGGTTTTTTATGCGCAAGGTAATCTCATTTCCCGCACTGATGGCCGTTTTGCTGACCGGGGTAGCGTTGCTCAGTGCAGAATCGCGGCTTATCGATCCGGATACCTGGTGGCACGTGAAAGTCGGGGAGCAGATTTTAGCGTCACATGTGCTGCCCACGACGGATATGTATTCGTTCACCGCGGCGGGCACCGCCTGGATGGCGTACGAGTGGCTCGGAGAAGTATTGCTGGCGCTGGCGGCGCGTGCAGGAGGCCTTTGGGGGCTTTTGATTTTTCAACGCGTGATCGTGGTGATCGTGGCGGGTTTGCTTTATTACCTGGGCTATGTGCGGAGTGGAAACGCGAAGGCTGGTTGTATTGCCGCGGCGATTGTATTGCCAATAGCCCCCGTGGCTTTCACGCTGAGGCCGCAGATGATCGGGTATGTCTACTTGCTCGTGACGGTGATCTGCCTGGAGCATTTTCGAAACGGGTGGTCGAAGGCGCTGTGGATTCTGCCGCCGCTATTCGTGCTGTGGGTGAACACGCACGGGACTTTTGTGTTTGGGTTGTTCGTGATTGGCCTGTACTGGGTTGCGGGCCTTTTCAAGTTCAAAATCGGCGGGTTAGTGGCCGAGGGCATGGACCAAAGGCGGCGGGTACAGCTCTTGCTTACTTTTGCGATGTGTCTTCTTGCCTTGCCGGTGACACCGTACGGATCGAAGTTGGCCGCGTATCCCATCGAAATGGCGACCGCGCAGCCGCTGAATATCGCCAACATCCAGGAGTGGCAGCCGCTTTCGCTGGGTAATCCCGTCGGCGTGTATTTGCTGATCTTTGCAATGGGCCTGTTTGTGGCTCAGGTCACTCTGCGCTTGTCGTACCGCCTTGTGGACATGATCCTGCTGCTGTTCGTGATGTACGCGGCGTGCGCGCACCTTCGTTTCGCGATGCTATTCGTCATTTTTCTCACGCCCGTTGTTGCGGAGATATTTGCGCGCTGGACGCCTCCGTATGATCGCTCGATAGACCGTTATGTTTTGAACTTCGCGCTAATAGTATTTGCGGTAGCCGCCCTGGTGAAGCTGCAACCCACCAGACAGGACCTTGACGCTCTGGTGTCGAAGGACTATCCGGTGAGCGCGGTGGCTTACCTGCGCAATCACCCGTATCCCACGGGAATGTTCAACGAGTACGGCTGGGGCGGTTACTTGATCTGGCAACTTGGCCCGGAGCACAAAGTTTTTATTGATGGCCGCGCGGATGTATACGAGTACAGCGGGGTGCTGCCGGATTATATGGTCATTGCCGGTGCGCAGGCGGATGCGCTGCGGACCCTGGCGCGACGCGACGTGAGCTCTTGCCTGGTTAATCGTGCCGGCGCGCTTGCAGCGTTGCTGGCGGCAAACGGCTGGCAGGAGGTCTATTCCGATGAGCTGGCGGGAATTTTCGTGAACCCTGCAAAACGAGCGGAGCGGCCTGGGCGATAGCGTGATGCTCAAAAAAGCGCACTTCCGAAGAGTTTGGCCATGGCTGGGCTTGGCGTGCGTCTTGATCGTTTACCTGATCTCGGTCCTCAAGTTGCACCCCGCAAATTTCTTTGGGCTGACGCAGGATGACACAATTTACTTCAGTTCCGCCCAAGCGCTTTCTCAAGGAAAAGGCTATATCCTGCCGGACCTTCCGTGGACACCGCCAGCGACAAAGTACCCCATCCTTTATTCCTGGATCCTGTCCTGGGTGTGGCGCTGGAATCCCTCGTTCCCGTCGAACTTGAACGCCGCGGTCGCGATTTCGGTGGTTTTCGGATTGGCCTATGTGTCGCTGGCGTTCGTGTTTTTTCGCCAGTTTCGTGCGCTGAGTGCCGCCGAAACGCTGCTGTTGACCGCATTCTGCGCGGTGCAACCCTCGGTCCTTTTCTATAGCGGAAGTATATTATCGGACATTCCGTTCTCTGCGGTTGCGCTGGGGGCATTGCTATCGGCGAACGCCGCCACCAACCGTGACGCACCCGCGGTGAAGGCCGTAATTTGCGGCATGGTCGCCGGCGTTGCGCTACTTTTGCGATCATTTGGCCTTCCCGTGATCGCGGGGATTCTGACTGCCGCTCTGATTCGCCGCGCGTGGCGGCAGGCCGCGGTGATTTCCGCATCGGTAGCGCCCTTTTTTCTGTGGCAAGTCCTGCAGGTGGTGCGTTCGATGCGCGCCCTGCCTGGGGTTGACTTGTCTCACGCGGCGCCCGGATTTGTGCATACGTGGACCTTCTATTCGAATTACATCGGGATACGGAAGCTGGACTTCGGCAATCTCCATGTCCTTGGATCGATGGTTACGGCGCAGGCCATCTATCTCTTCACCCATGTCCCGGGCTTTTTTCTTGACCCTCTTCTGGCGGGTCATCCCGGCTTGTGGTTTGTGGCGACCGTTCTGGTCCTGTGGATTATGGGCGTGGGCATGGTCGTGGGAGCCCGGGAGACTGGCTGGCAGCCCATCCATTTCGCCTTGCCGTTTTGTATATTTGTGATTCTTGCGTGGGCCTACCCGGAAATTCAGCGGTTCTTGATTCCATTCCTTCCCCTCTTCGCAGGTTCGCTATGGCTGGGTGGAAAATGGGTTGCGTTGAAATTGGCGGGCACACTACGAAGCTCGCGGTCGGTGATCGAACGTTCCTTTGCCGCATCCTTCGGCGCTGTGCTGGCCATCCTTGCGCTCGGATTGGCCTGGAATTTTGCGGCAAACAAGGAGCGGGCGAACTTGGGCTCGGTCAGCCGATCTCGCGCGGCCCTCTTGACAGAAAAACGGGAAGCGTATGACTGGCTGCGACGCAATTCGACTGCGGATGCCCGCGCAGTCGCAAGTGAAGACGGCGCGCTTTATCTCTATACTGGCCGCGAGTCGATGGCCTTTCTCTGCCTCTCGCAGATCGGCGTGTACGAGCCTGCGCGGCTGCAATACGATTTGGACCACATCACGGATGTGGCGAGGGAAATTGGCGCGGAATATTGGGTGGCGACACCCGACGATAGCGACAAGCAATGGGTCGCCGCCAAGGGGCCCCTGGAGTCGCGGTTGGTTCAAGTGGAGAGCGTGCTTCCGGAGGTGTTCCGAAGCAGCGCGGGCCGCGTGCGCGTCTATGCGCTACCCTGCATTCGGCATCCGGAGGAGCCCGCGTGCGAGACGGCCGATCGCGTGCTGTTTCCCACTCGTTCAGAGCCCCATGCGGAAGACGCGGCGCTGCCGGGCACTCCGGGCGGCGCGCCGGCGAACGGACTGCG
>Ga0074044_10005022_pt1 | contig 10847 bp, 12 predicted proteins | sample BogForMeECP23OM1_FD_94443 | JGI IMG/M metagenome (GOLD analysis project Ga0074044, IMG submission 94443) | Bog forest soil microbial communities from Calvert Island, British Columbia, Canada - Bog Forest MetaG ECP23OM1 | ecosystem: Environmental > Terrestrial > Soil > Wetlands ...
AAAACGGCGCAGCCCAAGCCGCGCCGCCTCCTTCACTTCCTCAATTTCCTCTACGTCCTCTACTTCCTCTCCACTCACGCCGCCGTAGAATCCGCCTCCGACGTCCCCTCCAATTGCGAAAGTATCTCCTTCAGCGTCCGTATCAACTCCTCACGCGACACATGGCTCTTCTTAAACTGCAGCCGGAAGCGGAACGCCTCATTCTCCGGCTCATACTGGAAAATAAACGGTTGCCCCTTCTGCGCCCCTTGTTTCTCGTCCGACCGCACCTTCCGCGCCCCATCCCGCGTCAATCCCGCCTGCAATATTCGTGCAAACAGCTCCAGCATCTGCCGCTCGGTAGGCTGCCGCGCAATCTGCAGCAGTAGCGACTTGGTCGTCACCCCATTCTCCACGCACTTCTTCCGCAGCGATTCCGGAATATTCCGCAGCATCAGCGTCTCCGACACCGAAGTCCGCGCCTTCCCCAGCTTCTTCGCCAGCTCCTCATGCGAATAATCAAACTGTTCCGCCAGCCGCTGCAATCCATCCGCCTCTTCAAACGGCGTCAAATCCTTTCGCTGAATGTTCTCGATCAAAGCAATTTCCAGCGTCTCCGCGTCATCCGCGCTCTTCTCGATGCACGGCACCTCGCGCAATCCCGCCGCCCGCGCCGCGTGGTAACGCCGCTCGCCGGAAATAATGTAGAAGCAGTCTTCCCGCGGAACGAACCGCACCAGCAGCGGCTCCAGCACGCCTTTCTGCCGGATCGAGTCCGCAAGTTCGCGCAGATCGCCCAGCGCTTTCCGCGGCTGTTCCGGATTCGGCCGGATCTGCTCCACCGGAATCATCCGTCCCACTGCCGCGCCGCTATAGCTCGTCAGCGATTCAACATAGTGCGCGTCATGCCGCATCTTCAGCGTGACGGGCAACCCTAGCCTCTTCGACACGTTGTACGACCTCCCCTGCCAGTTTTTTGTATTCCACCGCCCCAGGTGACTTGGGCGCAAATGTCAATATGGTTTCTTTGTACGCCGGGCTCTCTTCCAGCCGCACATTCTTCCCGATCTTCGTCTTGAACAGCACCTCGCCAAACACCGAACGGATCTGCCCGTGCGTATCCTTCGCGATATTCGTTCGCTTGTCGTAAAGCGTGATCACCACGCCCAGCATCTTTAATTGCGGATTCGGCCGCGCGCGGATCCGTTCATACGTTTCCAGCAAATCGTCTGTGCCCTCAATCGCAAAATAAGCCGCTTGAATCGGCACCATCAGGTGCGTCGAAGCCACCATCGCGTTCACCGTCAATATCCCCAGCGATGGCGGCGTGTCCACAATGATGTAGTCGTACTCCTTCACAATCGGCGCCAGCGCATCCTTCAGCCGGTACGGCGCATCAAACTGCCCCGCCAGCACCGTCTCCAACTTCGCCAGCGCCAGCCGCCCCGGTCCCACAAACAGCATCGGGTCCTTCGTAGTCTTCACAATGGACGCCAGCGGCGCATGCGCATCCCCCAACACCTCGAACATCGACGTCGTCACTTCCCCCATATCGAAAAACGCAATCGTCGAATTCGCTTGCGGGTCCAGGTCAATCAGCAGCGTACGTCTCCCCTTGCGCGCAATTGCCGCGGACAGATTGATCGCCGTCGTCGTCTTCCCCACTCCGCCCTTCTGATTCGCTATCGTGATAATGGCAGTCATCGCCGCTCTGCCTCCGCCTGCCCTGCCCTCTCAACTCTGCAATTCCCTGCCCACGCCCATGTTCCATCGCTGTACTTCCAGCCCTCGTTGCGCACATCACCCCGCGCCTCTCCAGGCACACCTCTTTCCTCGGAAGGCACGGGCACATCATCCTTTTTTGCTGTGGTTATGCCACCAGAAAGGCCCAAAGGCATACGCAAAGAGTACGTTTCACAGCCGTACTAGCGCAAGTACAAATCCGCCACCCCAGTGGAAAACTCCCCGTTGATGAACGGCGGTCCCTGAACGGAGGCTCGATGAAGGGAGTGTCGATGAACGGAGGTTGCCCCAGGCACGGAGTGTGTGCCTGGGTCTTGGGTTTCTCTTCCTCTGTGACCTCTGCGCCCTCTGTGATCTCTGTGTAATCTTTTTTCTTTCCTTTCTCTTCTTCCTAAAACTCCACTCCCCAAAAATCCCTCGCCCCCTCCGCCAACTCCAACCCCAACTCCCAACCCTTCGGCCCCTCATGTCCGCGCCAGATCAGCGTGGCCTCCGCCGACTTCCCGTTCAATTCATTCTGCACCACCAGTTTCTGCCCCACCGCCAATCCCTGTGGCACGATCGCCAGGCACCCTTTCGGACTGATATCCACCGTGTACCCTTGCGCGCTCAACGTCTCACCGTGCTCTCTCCACTCCACCCAAAGGTTCACCCGCGATTTCAGCCTCAGTCCCTCGCGCATCTCCCGCACGCTTGCCACACCGCTCAAATCTTTGCCTGTTTCCACGATTCATCCTCCGCCATCCGGCGTTCCAATTTTCAACGCGGCAGGTCAGCCGTTCCAATCTTCCGTAAAGCACACCACTCCACCCGCTTCCATCAAGCTAGTTCCCCCCACTCCTCATCGTCAATGGAACTGACCCCGTCTCCCCCCGCACAAGTAACCTCCTCTCCCAAATTCTCCGCTCTCTGCGGCCCCTCTGTTCCCTCTGCGGTAAGCCTTCCTGGTCTCTGCGAGCTTTCCCGCATTCAGCGGCGCCGCCGACATTGTCATCCCGACCGGAGTGCCGCCCCTTCTGCGGCACCACCCACATTGTCATCCCGACCGGAGTGCCGCCCCTTCTGCGGCACCACCCACATTGTCATCCCGACCGGAGTGCCGCGCTTTATGCGGCACGTAGTGGAGGGATCGCGGCAATACCGCACCCCACCATGGCACAGAGTTTCGGAACATACTGAACGTCTTCCTTTCAACTTTTAACTTTCAACTCTTCAACCTCTTCTCTGCGAACTCTGTGACCTCTGCGTAATGTTTTCTCTTTCCTCCGCTTTTCATTGTCCCCAACCCCAGCCCATCATAAACTCTCTTATTCACCATGCTCTCTCTCCCCACTCTGCGCCGCGAACTCCCTCCCACCCTTCGCCTCGCTCTTCCTCTCGTCCTCGCCGAAATCGGCTGGATGAGCATGATCATCGTGGACACCATGATGGTCGGCCGACTCCCCAACAGCGCCGAATCCATCGGCGCTGTCAGCATCAGCTCCAGCCTCTTCATCGTCTTCGCCTTCTTTGGTGAAGGTCTTCTAATCGGCCTCGATACCCTGGTCTCCCAAGCCTTCGGCGCAGGCCATCGCGAAGACTGCCACCGCTCCCTGATCAACGGCATCTACCTCAGTTTCGCCTTCACCCCGATCCTCACCCTCCCCGTCTGGTATCTCCCGCTCTATTTCGGCCGCATGGGCGTTGACCCTAGAATCGCCGCCCTGGCTCTTCCCTACATGCGCACCTTAGCCGTCGGCATGCTTCCGTTACTCCTCTATTTCGCCGTGCGGCGTACCCTCCAGGGCATGAACATGGTTCGCCCCATCGCCTTCGCTCTAGTCACCGCCAATCTCATCAATTTCTGTGGCAACTACATCTTCATCTTCGGCAAATTCGGCATGCCCGCCCTCGGCGTCACCGGCTCCGGTTGGGCCACCGCTGTCTCTCGCACCTACCTCGCCCTCGTTCTAGTCGGCTATCTCCTTTGGTACGACCACCGCCATCGCACCGACCTCCTGAAGACGCCCGTCGAGATCGATATCCAGCGCATCCGCCGACTCATTTCGCTCGGCCTGCCCGCCGCTCTGCAACTCACCGCCGAAGTCAGCGTCTTCGCAATGGTCGCTTCTCTCATCGCCCGCCTCGGCGCTGTTCCTCTCGCCAGCCACCAGATCGCTCTCAACACCGTCGCCTTCACCTACATGGTTCCTCTCGGCATCTCTTCCGCTGCCGCCGTCCGTGTAGGCCAAGCCATCGGCCGCCGCGATCCCCTCGCCGCTCGCGATGCGGGCAACACCGCCATTCTCCTCGGCGCCTCCTTCATGTCCTGCATGAGCGTTGCGCTCCTGGTCTTCCCGCGCCTCGTCGCCCGCATCTACACCCACGACCCCACCGTCATCCGCAACGCCACCATCCTCCTCGCTGCCGGTGCCGCCTTCCAACTCTTCGACGGCATCCAAACCGTCGCCACCGGCGCCCTCCGCGGTTCCGGAGACACCCGTACGCCCATGGTCTGTCACTTCTCCGCCTACTGGTTGATGGGTCTTCCGCTAGGTGCCTGGCTCTGTTTCCGCCGCCACTGGGGAGCCCTAGGCCTCTGGGTCGGCCTAAGCCTCTCCCTAATCCTGATCGGCATCCTTCTACTAACCTTCTGGCGCCGCCGCATCCGCCGCCTAATCGCCGCTTCCGCCATGTGATCGCCACACCCTGTAGCTCAGGCCTTCAGGCCTGAGGCCTTCCCCAACGTTTCCCAGGCCGGGTCCTGTTTTCCCTCGTGTCTTCCTTCCGGTGAACTCTGCGGACCCTCCATTAACTCTGTTTTCCGCCTATTTCTTCTCTTCTCTGCGAACTCTGCGCTCTCTGTGACCTCTGTGTAAGCTTTTGTCTTTCCTAAAAAAGGCGGCGCAACCGAAGTCGCGCCGCCCAAACCGTCTCCCGATATCTGATATCTCCCTCACTACATCTTGTATCTCCCCAAATCCTCGTCGCTCAATCCCTCCAGCCAATTCCGCAACTGTTCATTCGTGCTTCGTTCCGCCAGCGCCGTTGACACCTTCGAACTCTTCAGCACCGTCTCATCCACAAAGATCGGGCAATCCATCCGCAAGGCCAGCGCCAGCGCATCGCTCGGCCGCGAGTCAATGCTCATCAGCTCGCCTTCGCGTTCCACCCAAATCAGCGCGAAAAACGTGTCGTCCCGCAAGTCGTTCACCACGATCTTTTGCACGCGCACGTCCAGCCCCAAAAACACATTCTTCAGCAAATCGTGCGTCATCGGCCGCGGCGTCTGCACCTTCTCAATCTCCAGCGCAATCGCGTTCGCCTCATACGCCCCCACCCAGATCGGCAGGATCGCCTGTCCTTGCACATCCTTCAGCACCACAATCGGCATTTGCGTCACCGGATCCATCATCAGGCCGCGTATTTTCATTTCCACTTCCATCGCGCCCTCCCCATCCCCGCCGATCACCCTACCTCACTCACACCCTTGAATTTTTCCACTCTTATACTCTTATACTCTTTTACTCTTATACCGCTTTTCTCTTCTCTGCGAACTCTGTGCTCTCTGTGTCCTCTGTGGTAAAGTCTTTTTCTTAGCTTCTACCCCTCCCCCACCAAACTGTTCGGCCCCGCCCCCGTCACCCGAACCTGCACGTAGTGTCCCAGAATTTCTTCCCCTCGTGAAGTGAAATTCAGCACTCGATTACACGACGTATGTCCCATCCACTGATTCTCGCGCCGCGATTTCCCTTCCACAAGCACCTCAAACACTTCCCCCACCAGCCGCGCATTCCTGGCTATCTGGATCTCCCGCTGCCGCCCCTGCAATATCCCCAGACGCCGCGACTTCTCCTCTTCCGGAATCGCATCCTCCATCTTCAGCGAAGGCGTATTCGGCCGCGGCGAATACTTGAACGAAAACGCCCCATCATACTGCGCCGCATCCATCAAGCTCAAAGTCTCCTCAAACTCCTTTTCCGTTTCCCCAGGAAATCCCACAATCAAATCCGTAGTGATGCTGATCCGCCGCTTCGCCCCGCGCAACATGGCAATCTTTTCCAAATACTCTTCCCGCGTGTACGTCCGCGCCATCGCCCGCAGCACCGCCGTGGACCCGCTCTGCACCGGCAGGTGCACGTGATCGCAAAGCGCCGGCACCGCCTCGATCGCCTCCACGATATCTTTCCCAAAATCCCGTGGGTGCGATGTCATAAATCGTACGCGCCGTATCCCCGGCACTTCCGCCACCGCCACCAGCAACTCCGAAAATCGCATCCGCCGCGCGCTCGGGTCCGCGTACGAATTCACCGTCTGCCCCAGCAACTGCACTTCCGTGTACCCCAAATCCGCGATTTGCTGCACTTCTTCCAGAACCGACGCGCTCGCCCGGCTTCGTTCCGGCCCTCGCGTAAACGGCACCACGCAATACGTACACGCCTTGTCGCATCCCTCGATAATCGTCAAATACGCCCGCCACGGGTTATCCCGCCGCGTCATCTCCGTCTCAAACGTTTCGTCCGTATCCGTCTCGAGCCCTGTGACTCGCGTGTTCCCCGCCTCCAGCTCCTTTATAAATTCCGGAAGCTTCCGATAACTTGCGCTGCCGCAAACCAGGCTGACCCACGGCGCCCGCGCAAAAATTTCCTCGCCCTCCTGTTGCGCCAGGCATCCCAGCACGCCAATCACTTGCCCCTCTTTCCTCGTGAACCGGTACTCCCCCAACCGCGAAAATATCTTCTGCGCCGCCTTCTCCCGTATCGAACAAGTGTTGTACAAAATCACTGCCGCCACTTCCGGCGATTCCACCTGCCGGTATCCCCGCGCCAAGAGCACGCCCGCCACCTTCTCCGAGTCATGCTCATTCATCTGGCACCCAAACGTCTCCAAATAAAACGTTCTGCCTCCCTGTAGCGCAGGGCGAGTCCCCGAGCCCTGCGGTCTTTCTCTCGTGTTTTCTTCGGGTGCCCCAGGCACGGAGTGTGTGCCTGGGTCTTGGGTTTCTCCGAAGCCTCTGTAGGGCCCGCCTTCCAAGGCGCGTTCTATGCGCCCCGGATGTGATTGCGGGGCGGGCGCACTTCCCCCTCCAGGGACCACCCCCATCAACCTCTCCACGCTAATATCAAACAAATCGCCCATACCCTCTCACTCTACCACACGCCTATTCGCTGATTCCTCGCCCTGCCCTTCACGCCGCCCTCTTGATCGTCAGCTTCGCCGTATATCCCAACGCATACAATACCCTCAGCAAAAGATCGGTAGACACATTCTTCGTATTCCGGTTCAATATCGCGGTCATCCGCGTCCTGGAAGTCTTCGCCAGCCGTGCCACCTCTGCGTGCGTCAGCGCCTTCCGTCGGACAATCTCCACAATCTTCGAGTTCAGCTCGCTCCGCAGTTCAATCTCTGCCCCATCCGCCGGAGTCAGTCCCAGCGCCTCCGCCAATTCCCTGGCATTTCGTGTTACGACCGGTTTAATCTTCCTCATCAAGCAACTCCTTCAACCGTTTCTTCCCGAGCGCCAGCTCATGCTCCGGCGTGCCTCGGCTCTTCTTCGCAAACGCATGGAATACCAGAATTCCTCGCGCCGCTTTCGTCACGCAAAAAACTCTGTAAATTCCCACACGTTCCCGAATCCTTAACTCTGATGCCCCAATTGCAAGAGAAGGCATGACCCTCGAAAGAGGCATGCTCAAGCTTTCTCCCTTCTGCAGATCAAAAATGGCTTTCCCCAGCTCCCTCCGCACGTCGGCGGGAAACGATCGAATCGACTCCCGGGCCGCTGGATGAAATATCGCCGCCTTCACCTCCCTAATGTCTCATATCTGAGACATTCCGTCAACCTCTTCCGCAATCCCCCTCCTTGTTGCCCGCCCAATTCCGTCCTATAGTTCTCCTTAACTCAAATTCAGACGGAGCCAACCATGAAATCTTCCAAACGAATCCTTTACCTCCTTTATTTCCTAACCCTCCTTTACCTCCCTTCCACATTCGCCCAACAACCCGCTCCTCCTCCCACCAAATCCCTCGCCGAGCGCCTCGGCTACCCTGCCAACTCCCGCCTCCTCATCATCCACGCCGACGATCTCGGCATGATGCACACCGTCAACACCGCCATCTTCGAGGCTTTCGATAAACACTGGATCACTTCCGCCAGCATCCTCGTTCCTTGCCCCTGGTTCCCCGAAGTCGCGCAGTGGGCCAAGACCCATCCCGACGCCGACCTCGGCATCCATCTCGCCCTCAACGCCGATTGGACTAGCTACCGTTGGCCTTCCGTTTCCCCTCAGCCCCACGGCTCCAGCCTCCTCGACCCCGATGGCTATCTCCCGCTCCTCACTCCGTACGTTGTCGCCCACGCCAAAATGTCCGATGTCACCACCGAAACCCACGCACAGGTGGACAAAGCCAAAGCCGCTGGCATTCACCTCTCTCATCTGGACACCCACATGGGCACGATCGTCAGCACCGATGACCTCCTCTCGGTCTATCTCGCCACCGGCCAGGCCTACAATCTCCCCGTCCTTCTTTCACGTAGAGAAAACGGCCTCCGAACTAATCTCTTCGACCTTGACCTCGCTCCCGCTTCCGTCGTTCTAGATGATGTCCTCCAGATCATGCCGGGCGTACCCAAGTCACAATGGCTCGATGCCTACGAGAAAATGCTCCAGCCTCTCCCGCCCGGCACCTACCAACTGATCGTTCACCTGGCCCACAACGACGCGGAAATTCAAGGCGCCACCTTCGATCACCCCGACTGGGGCGCCGAGTGGCGTCAAAACGACCTCGACGTAGTCCAAAGCCCCGAGTTCCAAAAGTTCCTGAAAGACCAGCACTTCATCCTAATCTCCTGGCGCGATCTCCTGAAACTCCAGCCCAACTGATCTCGCTCTTCTCCTCATGGTTGCCCCAGGCCCGCCGTAGGCGGGTGCCTGCGTCTTGGGTTTCTCTTCTCTGCGATCTCTGTGCTCTCTGTGAACTCTGTGTAATTCTTCGCCTTTCTCTTTACTGAAAACTTAGAACTTAAAACTGACAACTCCCCCAGCGAACTCTTCAGACACTCCCCGCATCTATATCCTTTTGACCATGTACCACCCGTGTGTTACGTTGCTTTTGTCCGTAAATTTCTCGTTTTCCTGAGAGGCTAACGCCATTTTTCTGTTCTCCGCCATCTTCATCGGCAACATCTTCGATATTCTCGCTCAAACAGGCTGGGTCGCTCGTTTCGTCCTCGCTATACTTCTCTTCTTCTCGCTCGTTTCCTGGGCGCTCATTTTCCAGAAGCTCGGCATCTTTGGACGCATCGGCCGCCAGAGCGACCAATTCCTCAAACTCTTCCGCGCCACCAAAGGCGTTGCCAACCCACAGGGCCTCGTCAACGCAGGCTCCCCTTTCGCCAACGTCTATGCCGCCGGTTATCGCGAACTCCAATCCCAAGTCACCGGCACCGGCAATCCCACGCCACAAAAGCTGAAAAGCCTCGGGGCCGTCACCGTCGCCATGCAACTCGCCGCCACCGAGGAAGTCCGCCGCGTTGAAAAGGGCATGTCCTGGCTCGCCACCACTGCCGGCGTCACTCCCTTCATCGGCCTCTTCGGCACCGTCTGGGGCATCATTGACGCTTTCTCCGGCCTCGGCACCGCTGGCGGAGCCAGCCTCCGCGCCGTAGCTCCCGGCATCGCCGAAGCCCTCGTCACCACCGCCGCCGGCCTCTTTGCCGCTATCCCCGCCCTAATCGCCTACAACCATTTCCTGCAAAACATTCGCGATCTGGCGCAGCGCCTCGATAGCTTCGCCCTGGAATTCGCCGCCCAAATCGAGAAGACATTTACCTAGCATGCGCGCGTCAACTACAGCACCGCATTCCTCTCACGCAAAGGGTCTCAGACCCGCGTGTGCCGATATCAGATATCAGTTATCAGATATCAGGAACCACTCAACGTCTGTCATCCCGACCGGAGGCCCGCGCCTTTTGCGGGCCGCAGTGGAGGGATCATGGCACAATCTCCGCGTCTTGCCTCTCTCTTCGCTTTTCGAATTTCGCTCTTCGAGTTTCGCTTTTCGATTCTTGTTTCCTGATCGCTGGTCGCTGATCGCCTCCAACCCCAGCCGCAACCCATGAGAGACCGACCATGCCTCAATTGAGCAAAGCCACTCAAACGTCTCTCTCCGACATCAACATGGTGCCGTTCATTGATGTCGTTCTAGTTCTCCTTATCATCTTCATGATCACCGCTCCCATCCTGCAATCCGGCATCGAGGTGGATCTCCCCAAAACGCACACCGTCAAGGAAATCACCGAGCAGCGCCTCGTCGTCACCATTGACAAAACGCAGCGCATCTACCTCGGCAATGATCCTGTCAACATCCACCAGCTTCCCGAAAAAATCCGCAGGCAGCTCAAGCATCCCCAGGACGCCATCTTCCTCCGCTGCGACGAAACTGTTCCCTTCGGCAGCTTCGCCACCGTCGTCGATTCCCTTCGCGTAGCCGGCTTCACCAACGTAAGCATCGTCACCGAACCCATCTCCGAGCGGAGGCACTGACCCATGCCCCTCCCTCAACTTCGCTCCGCCTCGAAAACCTGTCATCCCGACGACTGGCGCAACGGTGCCTTTTGTCCCGCTCAGTTTGTCATCCCGACCGGAGTGCCGCGCCTTATGCGGCACGGAGTGGAGGGATCGCGGCACAATCATCGCGTCTTGCCTCCCTCCTCGCTTTTCGAATTTCAATTTTCGATTTTCGCTTTTCGGCCCCTGCAAGCTTTTCCCCTTAGCCCGTTCTAACTCCATGCCGCAAGCCACCTACACTCTCGACGACCTCTCCTTCAACCGCTTCCTCGGTTACTCGGCCTGGTTTCACATTGCCCTCTCGGCCCTCCTCCTCATCGGCGTCTGGGTCCAACGCACCGGCAACGCCTGGGGCGGCATCGGTGGTGGCAGCGACTCCGGCGTAAAGGTCAGCCTCGTCAGCAGCGCCGGCATTCCCATGCCGCAGCCCGCCATCACCTCTCCCGAAAGCAGCGCTGTTGACCCCACCAAGGGTCTCAACAAGGAAGAGCCCAAGCCCAAGGAACCCGAGCCCAAGAAAGACGCCATCGACATCCACAAATTTGAAAAGGAAAAGCCTCTCCCCGCCTCCAAGCC
>Ga0074044_10005023_pt1 | contig 10845 bp, 4 predicted proteins | sample BogForMeECP23OM1_FD_94443 | JGI IMG/M metagenome (GOLD analysis project Ga0074044, IMG submission 94443) | Bog forest soil microbial communities from Calvert Island, British Columbia, Canada - Bog Forest MetaG ECP23OM1 | ecosystem: Environmental > Terrestrial > Soil > Wetlands ...
AACGGTTTCCACTTGTCTACTGGGATGCGGCCAGTGAATCTCAACCTTGTCAACCTTCGTTCGCGCGCCAATCCCAAGTACGTCACGCGGATCGTGCGATGACAAATAGCTTCCTCCACCGATCTTGAGTCGACTGCGTTTCAAATCCCCGGCATGCCACGTAATGCGGGCACCAATTCCGTCCGGGTTGGCCTTTTTCCCAACCAATCTCACGCCAAGCCAATGGTTTCCTTGCGCCGCCTTGTTTTTCAGGAGAAGCGGCGTGCCATTGTTCACGCTCACAAGCACATCCACCGCTCCATCGTTGTCAAAATCTCCGATCGCCATGCCCCGCGCCGCAAAACTCTCCGAGAACACCGCCCCCGCGGATGCACTTACATTTTGGAATCCGTGCCCGGTGTTATGAAACACGAGCAAGGGTTCGCGGTAGAGTACATTGCTCGAATGCAATTCAATCTTGTCGTCCGGATGTCCATTCGCAATGAAGAGGTCCACGTCCCCGTCATTATCGTAGTCGAAGAACTTCACCCCCCACCCACTCATCAAGCGAGTCGTAGCGCCAATTCCCATTGGACCCGCCAAATCATCAAACGTCTCATCATGACGATTGTGATAAATCGAATACATCTCCTGATCGACGTTCGTCACAAACAAATCCTGCCAGCCGTCTTGATCGTAATCCGCCGAGTCCACGCCCATCCCGGAACGGGCACGACCATCCTCACTTAATCCAATTCCCGCTTCCAACCCGATCTCTTGAAATTTTCCGTTACCCCTGTTCGCGAACAAGAAATTCGCTGTTGTGTCGTTCGCCACCACCAAATCCATCCAGGCGTCATTCTTAATGTTCGTAGCCACTACTCCCCAGGCTTTGCCCAGCACCGCCGCAATTCCCGACTCCCTGCTCACATCCGTGAATGTGCCGTCACCGTTGTTGTGAAAGAGCCAGCTCCGCGCCGGGTCGTACTCCCGCGGAATGCAGTAGTACCGTTCACCCGTTTTCTTGTTCCCGCAAAACTTGTTTTTCGACTTGTCGAAATCCACGAACCCGCAGACGAACAAATCCAGGCGCCCGTCATTGTCGTAATCAAACCACACCGCGCTTGACGCCCAACCCGGCGCCGCCACGCGCGCTTTATCGGTAACATCGCTAAAAGTACCGTTGCCGTTGTTGTGGTACAAAATGCTTCGACCATATTGCGTGACATACAAGTCTGGCCATCCGTCTCCATCGTAATCGCCGACGGCCACGCCCATCCCGTATCCTCCGCCCGCGACGCCCGCTTTCTCCGTCACATCCGTAAACGTTCCGTCCCTATTGTTGCGATACAGGGCATTTCGCAGCGGCGGCAGTGGATCGTAAAAGTCGCACTTCCCGCTGTTGACGAGATAAATGTCCATCCAGCCGTCATTGTCGAAATCGAGAAACGCGCACCCGGCGCCCGTCGTTTCTGGCAAATAGTATTCCGGCGATCGCCCGTTCACATGCCGCCACGTAATTCCGCTCCCCGACGGCGGCACCTCTTCAAACAGCGCTTTCGACGGTTCCGGGCCACCCGGCGCTAGTTGGGAAAATCTTTGAAACGCCCAAGAAGGTCCGGGATTCCCGGCAAGGCCCAGGGGAGCGACGCCTAAAATTCGCAATAATTCCCGTCGAGAGAAAGTCTTCATCCTCGCCGTGGTCCTTAATCCGGATACTTCGCGTTCGCGCGCACGATTCGAATCCGATGATCCACGAAAGGCGCGTGCATCGACGGAACTTGTACTCGGGGCATGTGGCAGGTCGCGCAGTCTTTCCTCGCGACAGGACAAGCCCGTCCCGGTCTCTCGAGGGTAACCTTCATTGCTGCCGACGGAGCGTGACACGCCAAGCACTTCCCATCATAGGTTCCGGCGTCGCGCACGACCGGTTGATGCGGATCGTGGCAAGCTGTGCAGGCAAGCCGCGCATCTCCGTCGCCCCAGCACTTGCTGTTCTCAAGCCGGTATGGCTGAAAGCGTACATTCGACACGCCGGTCGCGCCCATCTCGTAAACGTCGTTTGTCGTGCGATGACAGGCTCCGCAGAAATCCACGAGTGCAACTGGATCTAGCCTTGCGGGATTGAAAATTGCCGCACGTCCTGCCTCAATGTTCCCGTCGTCCATCAATTCCACGTGCATCGCGCCAGGACCGTGGCAACCTTCGCAGGAGACACCCATCGTAAGACGTGTCGGATCGAAGCCCGCAAGTGTCGTCGACGCTGTGGTGTGGCAGCCGAAGCAGTGCGTGACGGTGCTCGCATCGAGCGCTCGTCCCAATGCGTCTTCCAAGTTGTGAGGCGTGGTATTCGAGTGCCCGGTTGTCAGGTCCAGGCCCTGCAAACTCTGGTAGAAACTCATCCGGCTCTCATAGTAGAGCCCGTCGTGCTTGTAGACGTACGTCTGGCCTTTCGTCCCCAGGCCGAATGCCCACGCAAGCGGTTGCGAAAGCGTGGCGACGCCGTCGCTCGCGGAATAATTGTTTCCACTATCAGAGCTGGAAATCGTGTAAACGTAGCGTCCCATCTGCCGCGAAATCCCTGCATGCTGGCGAAGTACTGAGGAGTCTTTGGCTGAACTCGCCGCTTGCGCCATGGGCGTCGCCAATTGGGCCGCAGTGATCTTCGCATGGCATCGTGCGCACTGCGCCGTGCCCACAAAAATCTCCAGCGGCGCAGTGCCTTTCGTCGGCCACCAGCTATTACTTTCCAACCGCTCGGCCGTCGCCATCGGCGTTTCAACTCTCTTCTGCGGGGAAGGGACGGCAGAAGCCTCGTTATTTCGCGCTACCGCAGTCGTGCCATTGGCGGCTCGATCCGCAGGAGTTAAATCTCCGCGTGCTTTACCTCCAGACGCTGAGGAACTCGTTGGAACACCAGAGATCACGAAGGTAAGGACGTAAGCAAGAATCACGAGCAGTTTTCTTCCGCTCATTCTTTGTGGCCGCTAAGTCTGTTTTGCAGCATCGGCAGATGCCGTGCATAGCCGCCCACGACTCGTCCATGAAGAGCGGGGCTGGTCGCCTCAGCGCCCTCCCGGATCCTTCGGGCCAGCTCCGTCTCCACTCTGTGACGGCACCTTCGGCGCTCGATCTTCGTTGGCTGTCCCCATCGATTCTTTCTTGCTCTCGGCATTCAACTTCGCGAATACGGCACGCGCCTGCGCTGCCTTCTGCTTTTGACCAGAGCGCGCGTACGCGTTTCCCAGCGCAAAATATACGTCTGGAATCTTCGCATAATGCGTTTTTGAAAATTCCAGCTCAGAAATTGCGCGCGAATAGTCTCTTGTATCCAGGCAGAGCAAACCTAGCAAGTAATGCCCGAACGGTTCGCCGGGGTCGAGCTTCACGGCCTGCTCCGCATATTTCAAACCGTCGGCTGAGTTCAGCCGGTAGCGCGCAGCGGCAATCTCAAGCATCGCCGCTGTATTCCGTGGAGAGTTCCTGAGTTCCTCCTGAAACGCAGCTACGCCGCTATCCACATCCGATAATCCGAGTAAGAACCGCCCCTGCGCATAATGGATGTTCGGGTATTCCGGATATTCACTCACCAGGTTGCCGTATTCTTCTTTCGCTTGATCCATTTGCTTGGTGGCGGCGAGTTGCTCTGCCTTTCCTACGCGAAGAACTACGGTCCTCCCCGGCGTTCCTTCCGCCGGCAAATTCTTCGGCAGCATCCGCAACGCCGACATCCCCATATCCAGCGTCAAGTCATCATTCCACACACCGGACTTGCTCAAATCCGAGAACGCTTCCCCTGCGCGGTTAAATCTTCCTTTCCGCAGAAGCAGCACGCCCTCATGAAACAGCATCACCTGCTGAAACTGCTCATCCGGATTCAGGCCCCGTTCCTTTCCCGCCTCGATATCTGTGAGTGCCTTGTCGTCCTCCCCAAGCTCAAATTCGCACAAGCCCAGCATCACGCGAGGGCTCCCCTTGGCAGGGTCCAGGGCAATCACTCTGCGGAACGCCGTCGCTGCTTTCGCGTACTCGTCCCGATCGTAATGAATTGTCCCCAGCGACCACCAGCCGTCCGCCCAGCCAGGCCTCAGCGCCAACGCCTTCCGGTATAACGCGATCGCCTCGTCCAGCCGGTTCTGCTGGCTTGCTTGGTCCGCCTGTTCTGCCAAGCTCTTGAAATCCGTCACCCTCTGTTGTTTGCCATGAGCGCCAAAGGAGGCAAGCTCCATTGCTGACGCCAGCGCAAAACAAACACACAGACGAATTCCCTTCGAAGCAAAATGCCAGGGAAGGAAGCAGCGGAAGCTTGAACGCAAAGTGGCCCAACCCCCGCGACTATGATAAACGAACGCTGGCCGCTCGTGGAGGTGTAAGAGCGGCCAGCGAGAATTCAGGCAGGTTTGCGTAAACCTCAGAAGCTAAACCGCGCCTGCAGTTCGATCGTGCGCGAACCCAGTGCGCTCCCTACCTCTCCGAAATTCGCGTTTAGGACGTCAGTCTGAATGCTCTGTCCATTCAGGTTCAGTTTGTTGAACAGATTGTAGAAGTTCGCGCGGAACTCGATTTTGGCTCCCTCGCCGAGCACTTTCATCGTCGGCAAACCGAACGCCTTGCTCACCGTGGAATCCACGTCGAAGTACCCGGGCCCGCGGAAGAGGTTGCGCCTGATTCCCGCAGGCGGAATCGGGCCGGTCGACACCTGCCCTGTCGGGCACTGAGCCACGGGTGGATTCGGGAAGAGGCAGGCGAAAAGTGGCCCAGGTACAACGGTCGGTTGTGTGAAGTACGCTCCGCCCTGAGTGCCCGTCGCGTTGTTCCGGTAGTTGGGCTGGAAACCTCCCAAATACGCGCCTGGCAAAACGAATCCAAGGCCGTCGTTACTAGAGGACCCGGGCACACCTGGTCCAAGACTATAAAACGGATCGACGCCGTCGTTGGCCCCGTAGTCACCAAGGCCATAGACGGGAGTCCACGGGAAGCCGGAGTGCACATTCAAGATTCCGCTCAATGTCCAGCCGCCAGCGACCTTCTCCATCCAGCGTCTGTCCCCGTGGAACAATACGGGAGCATACACGCCATATAGCTTGAACATGTTTCTGACGTCATAATCCGCCGGCGCATAGTTGTCGGCGTGCAGGTTGAATTGATAGACGCCCGTCGCGTACTCGTTCGAGCCTGTGTCCCAGGTGCTGGCGAATCGGTACTGCGCATCGACTTGGAAGGACTGGCTGAAATGATGGTTCAGTTCCAGCAGCAGCGCATTGAACCGTGCTGACCCGTCATTCGCGTTCCAGTCGATGCCGGTCACCACCGGGTTGAATGCGAAGCCCGCTGCGCCGAGTACATCATAAAGATTATATTGGCGCGTCAGGTGGCGAGTGGCGCTCCCCTGGTACCCGAGCGTCGCGACCCAGTCGTGCCCCAGATCGTACTCGCCCTCCAAATTGAAGTGGTACGTGTACGTCGTGGGCCAAGTTGCGGGGTAGCCGGTGAGCGAGATAGGAGCAAAGTTGGGGCCGGGAATCGGCAGGTTGGCCGAATTAAAACTCTCAACCGTTGTGGGATCGGAGGCGTAACCGTAGAAGGAGTGCACTCCGGTCGGGAAGCTATTTTGGTAGACGATAGGACACAGGGATATTCCGCCCGGAAAACAATTCATAGTCTGAGGGTTCGCCAGTGTCGGCGTGGAAGAAAGGAACGGCGGGTTGTTCCTGCCGTCCAGGGAAGTGGCTTCATCCTCACCGTTGTAGGCCATGCCAAAGCCGCCACGGAACACCAGCCTATTGCTAAAGTTGTGTCCAGCGAAATCTGTGGGGCTCCAGGCGAATCCTAACTGCGGGCCGAAGTTGCCCTTTTGCGCGTTGTAAAGATTTCCGCCAACTCGCACATGCACGCCTGAAAGCAAGTCTGGACCAGACCCAAGTTCCACGGAAGCCAGGTTGCCGTGGATTTCGGAAATGGGGCCGAAATACTCCCAGCGTAGTCCGAGAGTCACCGTGAGATTGCTCCTCAGTTTGTAGTTGTCCTGGAAGAAAAATCCGTAGAGGTTTGACCGAGTGTCTTTGCGGAAGTCCGTCGGCACACCGGTGGTCGGGTTGAACGTCGCGGACTCTGTCGCCGGAGCGTCATTCAGAAGGTCCCATATGTTGTCGAAATTGTATTGTGGGCGCGCGTTCCACGGAGCATCGTCGAGGAAATACAGGCGCGTAACTTCTCCGCCCATCTTCATGGTGTGAGTGTTGTGCACCTTCGTCAAAACATCCTTTAGGCCGTAGGTCCACTGATCGAATAGACCCGGCACGCCGATGCCAAATCCGCTTAAGCTGAGAACTCCACTCTTCCCGAGGCCATTGATCTCAAGCGGCGGCAATCCCCAGGGCGCATTCGGATTCAGGTCTAGATCGTTCCAGCGCCAGCCCGCCGCATTCAGGCGAGCTTCATTGACCAGCGTGGACGAAAAGGTGTGGTCCCATAGGCCAGTCAGGGCTTCGTTAATTGTGGCGTGATTGAACGCATTCATTGGGCGCACGCCCGAGGAATAGGCGTTGTAGGAGAAGCTGGTCGTGGGCACGTAATAAATGCTGAATGCAATCAGATCCTTGCTTGTCGCATTGAAGTCGAGGCGCCCGTTGTATTGAGCCTCGGCGCTGGTGCTGGGACTGAAAACGTTCTGTATGAAAGCGACATCCGCGACGCTGGCGTTCAGATTGTTAGCACCACCTAAACCATCACCCCCCGTCCCCGGAAACTGCGAATCTTGCCACCCAGCATCGGGTGTGCCAAGAGGCGCTGTAAGCGGGCTGCCCAGATTCAAACCCTGTCCCGGTACCGTGATGCAGTTGGTGCCCTCGACCAAATTAACAGACGCGCAACTGAATGGATCGTTCGGCGCGGCAGCCGCCAAGACGCTTCCAGTGGCGGGAGCGAGGCCGGGATAAGCAAAGTATGTCGCCGCATTGCTTCCGGCAGGCGCGAGCGCGCGGAAGGCCGCAGTCTCGTACCAGCCGCCCGCGGTACTGCCGGCCGTGTGGCTGCGTATCGTTTCATAAGAGAAAAACGCAAACAGTTTGTTGTGAATGATCGGGCCGCCAACGGTCCCGCCGTAATCATTGAAATGGTTGTCGTCTTTCACGTTGCTGCAGGGCGACGTGCACCCCGGCTGGTCACTGTTGAAGCCGTTATATTTTGTATACGCGTCAAAACCCGGCTCATGATTCTTCAGGAACAAACTCCCGTGATACTGGTTCGTGCCGTTTTGGGAGATGATCTGTACCTGCGCTCCGAGGTAACGCCCATACTCGGCGTCGTAATTGTCGGTTACAATTTTCACTTCCTTGATCGAGTCTTCCGCTGGCGTGATAACAGCCGCGCCGCCCCACGACACGCTGGTCATCCCCACGCCGTCGACCGTGTAGTTGTTCTCGCCGTTGCGCGCGCCACCAGCTACGATTTGCCCGCCGTTCTCGGTCTTGAAGATTCCGTCCGTCGCGCCCGTTCCGCCAACCGTCGTGGCAGGCAGGTTGTTCGTGCCGCCGCCCGCGCCCTGAGAGCCGTCACCGAAAGCTCCGGGAGCGAGTTGCAACAGCTGGAATGGATCACGCCCAAAGGAAGGCAGCGATTGTATTTGCTGCGAGGTCACGGTGCCCGAGAGGTTCGAGGTCTCCGTATCAATCAAAGGAGCGGTTTCTGCGGACACAACAACACTCTGAGACATCTCCCCGACTTCGAGTTGGATGTTGAGAGCATTCGCTTGTTCAGCGATCACGGTGACGTCTTCGAGAATCTTCTTCTTGAAGCCGGTTTTCTCGACTGTTACCGAATAGTGGCTCGGCCCAAGGCCCGAGAAGTTGAAAATTCCACTGGTCTCTGTGCTTGCCGTTTGTGTCTGGTTTGTCTCGAGATTCTTCAATGTGACAGTCGCTCCGGAAACCGCCGCCCCCTGCGGATCCGTCACGGTACCTTGTATGGAAGCGCGATACTGCGCGTGCGCGGAGCAAACCAGCAAAGTCAGGCAGGCTACCGCCCCGAATGCACGCAGGAAAAACCTGGATATGTTCATGGTGATTCCTCCCCACCCCAAATTGCGCTGCACCCAAACAGCGCCACCCTTATGCCCTAAAGCATTGGCGCCTCAGAGCTGTTCCTAACGCAACCAAAAGAAAACCCGGTTCAGGCCTAGCAGCCAACTCCGGTTTCAGTCGCCCCTGACTCTAGTAATACTAAATCGTTTCTGAAACGATTTCACGCGCGCCCAGCACATTTGTGCCAATACACCACAAACGGCTAACTCAGTCAAGTTTTTTCTAGAAATGGCGCCGCCTTAAGTTGAATGTTGCATTCAAATTAGTACCGCTCGCCAAAGACCGATTGCAGCGAAACTCGGTTTATGGAAAACTCCAACGCGTGTCATCCACCGAAATCTCAAGGAAACGCCGCTCGCATGCCAACCATCGATCCGTCACACTAAAACAATTGGCCGAAAAGCTCGGCCTCTCGCCGGCAACTGTTTCCGTGGTGCTCAACGGCTCGATCGTAGCTGGTACGATTTCGCAGGGAACGAAAGACCTGATTTTCGCGACTGCCCGGAAACTGAACTACCGGCCGAACTTTTTCGCCCGTTCTTTGCGCACACAGCGGAGCCTTACGATCGGCGTGATCGTGCCCGAGGTAAGCGAAGGGTACGCGACGGCGGTGTTGAGTGGTATCGAAGATCATCTGCTTCGCGCCGGTTATTTCTATTTTGTGGCCAGCCACCGTCATCGCGAGGACCTGATCGACGAGTATCCCAAGCTTTTTCTCGATCGGGCTGTAGACGGCATCATTGCAGTGGACACGCACTGGCACCACCGATTGCGCGTGCCGGTTGTGACCGTTTCCGGCCGCAATGAAGCGCCGGGGGTGGTCAATGTCGTGCTCGATCACGAACTCGCGGCCCGCCTCGCGCTGGAGCATCTCGCCCGATTGGGTCACCGCCAAATCGCCTTCATCAAGGGCCAGGCATTCAGCTCCGACACCGAAATCCGCTGGAATGCCATCCAGAAAGCCGCTGCTGCGCTTGGAATTGTTGTTTCTCCGAAGTTAACAGTGCAGCTGGAAGGAGATGAGGCGACGCCACATCTCGGCTACAAGGTCACCACGGCCCTTATAAAATCGAGGCGTCCGTTCACGGCGATTTTTGCCTTCAACGATATCTCAGCCATAGGAGCGATTCGATCGCTTCGAGAATCGGGATTGCGAGTACCGGAAGATGTCTCCGTGGTCGGCTTCGATGATATTCAAAGCGCCGCGTACCAGAATCCGGCACTGACGACGATTCGCCAGCCGCTGCGGAATATGGGTTCGATTGCGGCAGAGGCTGTCCTGCGTCACATCCGCCATGCCTCTCCGCGTCCAACGACGAAACAGATCACCGTCATTCCTGAATTGATTGTGCGAGACACAACATGCGCACCTGGCACGGCGCGGCCTGAAACATCGGGGCGGCGCGAAAAATCCGAGGGACGCAAATTGGAATAACCGGATCGAACTTTCGCCGTTGCCGCAAGTGCACAAGCACCACGGGGCGCTGCTCTGGCATTTAGCGATTCGCTGCTGTAAGCGCGTCAAGCTTGCGAAGCATGTCGTTAATCTCGGGATTCGACATAAACGCATTCCATAGCAGACCCGTCCGGTAATTCTCAACCATCACCACTATTGGAGCTTGATTCAACCCCATGTAAATCGGCGCGACCCAGTTGCGCGCGGGGTCAAATGCGTCGCGTGGACCGTAGATATCCCAAAGCTGAGCGCCCAAATCGCGGTAGTAGTGCTTGAACGCGGCCATCGACGCCTCGGGGGTGTACGGAAAAGACGCAAGCGCGCCGGTGAGCCCGAGAGTGCCGTGGTCGTCCGCTTCATCCGGCGCAGACGGCACATATCCATCCGGACCGTCGGCTGCGGTTAGTCCCCATGCGTCCGGGCCATAACCTGGGAAGTGCTTAGGATTGGCAATGCAGTACGCTAGATTGATGCGCGCGATGTTGCGGTTGTTCTCGAAGTAGGACGAGGTATAGCGGTCGTGCAAATGATGAGGGTCGAACGCCAAATAGGAGTAATGGGTGAAGAAGAGCGGACCGCCGGGGCCAACCCCGACATCCAGTTTGATCCCGTAATACGTATGGTCGTTCGCGTAGTGATCTCCATCAGTTGTGCCAGACCAGCCTTGACGGTAGGAGATGGCCTGCTGCGATTGTCCCGCCCACCCGGAATAGTACATGTCCATGGGAACTCCGTGCGTCGTCGATGACATCGCGAGCAGATATGTGACCATGACTTCGTTGAAGCCGACGAGCGGATGGTGAATCTGCTGCGCCCACTCCGCAGACCAGTGCCAATAAAGAAAGTTACTTTGGGGGTCAGCTCGGTACCAATCCCACTCGACCGTTTCCCAGAGCCGCGAGATCCGCCGATAAAGATCTTGCTCTGCAGCACTGTCTCCATGAAAGTATTGCCGGGCGGCGAGAAGTCCCTGCATCAGGAACGACGTTTCCACCAGGTCGCCGCCGTTGTCAAACATGCCAAACAGAGGCATCGTTCTGCCGGTGCTGCCGTTCATGTAATGCGACCATGCGCCGTGATAGCGCTGGGCGTGTTCGAGAAAGCCAACAATCTTCGTAAGCCGTTCTATTCCCTGTGCGCGAGTGATGAAACCGCGGTCCACGCCAACCACGAGAGCCGCAATGCCGAAGCCGCTCGCTCCGGTGGCAACGATGCGATCGTCCCCGGGAATATTCTCGTGCGTCATGCCAGAGGAGCGATCTGCGGCCTCCCAGTAGTAGCGAAAGCAGGCCTCCTGCAACATAGTCAGAAGTTCATCATCACTAAGGG
>Ga0074044_10005024_pt1 | contig 10845 bp, 11 predicted proteins | sample BogForMeECP23OM1_FD_94443 | JGI IMG/M metagenome (GOLD analysis project Ga0074044, IMG submission 94443) | Bog forest soil microbial communities from Calvert Island, British Columbia, Canada - Bog Forest MetaG ECP23OM1 | ecosystem: Environmental > Terrestrial > Soil > Wetlands ...
CCCCAGCGCCATCGGCGCCACGATCCCGCGCGGCCAGCGCCGAGCAACCATCAAAACAAATTTTGTTCGCCCCAAACAATTGGTAGTGTGAGAAATGCGGGTTAGCGCCGCCTGCGCGCAAGCCACAAGAGCTATGCTCCATCCGCCTTGCGCAGAAAATCCATGATCCGCTCCGGCACATTGTCTTGGGTCTGCCGCTCGACCGGCAGGTCCCAGTAATCCGATCGCGGCAGGCATTCCTCGAGATAGCGCGCCGCCGAAGTCGCGTGCGCGGCATCGTGTCCGGGTACGATGAAAGCCGGAATGTCGAGGCGCATGAGGTCTTCGGGCTCGGCGCCGGGCGCGGTGTCGCGGTCGAACAGCGCGCGGCACATGCCGGCGCAGATGAGTTTGTACTGCTCCGGATTGTGCTCGGCGTAGGACGCGGCAAACGCGCTGTCGCGCTTGATGACCGAGGCCCACGGCCCGCCGCGCGGGTCGGCGCCGAACGGCTTGCCCTCCTTGGCGACCAGCGCGACGACGCCGTCGAGCCCGTGGCTCTGCACGAAACCGAGATGCTCGGCAAAGCGCTGGTGGCTCGACAGGCGGTATTTGGCGCCGCCGACCGGCCAGTACAGGATCATGCTCAAAACTCGCTCGGGATGCGCGACGGCGAAGGCCGCAACCGGCGGGCAGCCCATGCAGCCGCCCATGATGTGGGCGCGCGCGATGCCGAGATGGTCGAGCAGTCCGTTGCCCTGCGCGACGTAATGCGCCCAGGTCACGCGCTCGACGCGGCCGCCGGACTGTCCGCATTCGCGGCGGTCGAACACGATGCAGCTGAAAACCTTCGGCAGATGATCGAGCAGCTTGATCCTGGCGTAGACGCTTTGCGTCGACCACGTCTCGATGATCGCGTTGAAGCCGCCGGGCGCGTACATCAGGATTGGCGGTCCCGAGCCGATGACCTCGTAGCGCGTCGTGATGCCGTCGATGATCGCGCTCGCCATGATCAACCCTTGATCTGCCGGCCGGCACGGGCGTCGGCGATCAGAGCTGTGAACGCCTCAAGCGCGGCCTTCGCGGTGTTGACGTAGGTCGCGGTCTTGGAGTCGATCCATTTCTCGGCGTAGCCGATGGCGGTATGCGCGAGCCGCACGCGGCCGTCGAGCCACGGTCCGCCGCCGAAGCCGCCGATCACCGGGATTTGCACCGCCTTGACGACCGCGGCGCCCGCGACCGGACCGGAATTGGTGAAATCAAGGAGGCAAGCGCCCGCGTCTTCGAGAAGCTTTGCTTCCTCGACGAGTTTTTCTGCCGCTTCGCCGCTCGCCTGCGCGCCCGGCGAATTCTGCGCGCTATAGGGAATGCCGTATTTGATCGCGGTCTGCGGCGTGAGCCCGAATTGCGCAAACACCGCAATGCCGGCGCGGTTGAGCGCGCGCACCGCATCGGGAAAGTCGGCGGCGGCATCGACCTTGACGATGTCGGCGCCGCCTTCCTTGACGAGGCGAAATGCAGCGGCGAGCGCGCCGTCGACGCCCTGCTGCACCGGACCGAACGGCATGTCGCAACTCAGGAGTGCACGCTCGACGCCACGGCGCACCGCCTTGCAGCAGATGAGCATCTCCTCGATCGTCACATCGAGCACATCGGAGCGGCCCCAGAGGTTCACGCCGACCGAATCGCCGACGGAGACGAAATCCACCCCGGCGCGGTCGGCAATGCGCGCGATCTGATAATCCCAGGCGACGACGCCGACGCTCTTTTTTCCCTCGCGCTTCATCTGCTGGAGCGCGGGAATCGTCACCTTGGCGTCCATGGCCCCTCCAAATGTCGCTGCTTGCTGCATCATCCGCCGTTGCCGATGATGACGCTGAAACAAGTCGATGCTCAACGCCGGCATCTATGAAGCGGGTTCGCGAGGTCGACCGCGCCGCCGCCGCGCGGCCGCGAGTCTCAGCGCGACGCTGTCGGCTTGATCCGCAGTTGTGGCCTCGGCCGCGGCAGCGGCACGTCGTCGTCATCGGACGATGCCGTCCCCAGTTCGCGAGGCGGACTTGCCGCCAGCGCCGCGGAAGACAGTGGCGACCACGCCGCGGAGCCGGTGGCGGCAACCGCCGCCGCATCATTCGGTTTGGCGCGGGCCGTCCCATGATCGGGCTTGGCGGTGGCGAACTCCGGCTGGGCACGCGTCGGCCCCGTATAGACGACGATCGGCGTCACCGGGCCGAGGTCGGAAAGCAGGTTGGCGTTCTGCGGCGTTGGCGCACGCAAAGCCGACAGCAGAAACGAAAATTGCGAGCCGGAATCGCCGGCGGCCGGGGCAATGCCGGCGCTGTCGGCGTCTTCGTCGTCGTCCTCCGCCGCCGGCCGCTTGCGGTGCCGTCCGCACATCTCATCTTTCAGGTTGAGCGGAGCGGCATCGATCGGCGCCAGCGCATTGACCGAACCGAGCGCGGGCGTGAGCCAGGCCAGCGGATTTTGCGCAAACCCGCCTTCGAGCATTTCCGCCGCCTTGACGGCGCGCGCTGCGCCCGACGGAGCGCCGAGCACGACGGCGATCAGCCGCTTGTTGTCGCGCGTGGCCGTGGCGACGAGGTTGAACCCGGACGCGCAGATGAAGCCTGTCTTCATGCCGTCGGCGCCGGGATAGCGTCCGATCAGCGGATTGTAATTGCGCACGATGCGCTTGCCGAATTTGATTGCCGGAATGTGCCAGTAGAAACTGTATTCGGGGAACTCGCGGATCAGTGCGCGGGCGAGAATGGCGAGATCGCGCGCCGAGGTAATCTGATCGTCGGCCGGCAGACCGTTCGGATTGACGTAATTCGTTTCCGTCATGCCGAGCTGATGCGCCGTATCCGTCATTTCCTGGGCGAAATCGTCGATCGACCCGCCGATGCCTTCGGCCAGCATCACGGCCATGTCGTTCGCCGACTTCACCATCATCATCTTGAGCGCGTTGTCGACCGTCACCGGGGTGCCGACCGGGAATCCCATCTTGGTCGGCGCCTGAGCGTTGGCATTGTGCGAGACCGTGAACAAAGTGTCGAAGCTGATGCGATGGTCCCGGATTGCGCTGAGCGTCAGGTAGAGCGTCATCAGCTTCGTCGTCGAGGCCGGATACCACGGATAGGTCGCGTTCTCGGCGCGCAGGACTTTGCCGCTGTCGGCGTCAACCAGAATCAAGGCTTCCGACCATGCGGGCGTCACCGCCAGAGCCGCCGCGATGGCGCCGCATGCGATGGAACCGAGCGCGATAGAACCGAAGGCGACGCGTAGAGCCGGTGCCCGGGGAGATTTCATTCCATACACGTGTCGCGGTCCGTTCGGTTGGTCGCCGGCCGACTGGGCCGCGAAGGTTTCACGGAGGGTTCACGTAGCGTGGGCGCGGCACTATCTAGACCAAAGCCGGGCTCGAAGGCAAAGACGAATACGGCTATCCTCAAGGACGGTGTGGATTCGGATAGCCCTAAGCCAAGGAAAAGCGACCAAAATTCGGCAAAGACCGGTCGGCAAGGGAGCGATCATGACCGCTTGCATCGTGGGATGGGCGCATACAGCCTTCGGCAAGCTCGCCGGCGAGACCGTCGAGAGCCTCGTCGTGCGGGTGACGAACGAGGCACTCGCGGATGCCGCCATTGCGGCAAGCGACGTCGACGAAATCGTGCTCGGCCACTTCAACGCCGGTTTCTCGGCGCAGGATTTCACCGCCTCGCTGGTGCTGCAGGCCTCGCCTGACTTGCGCTTCAAACGCGCCACGCGGGTCGAGAATGCCTGCGCCACCGGTTCCGCCGCCGTGCATGGGGCTCTCAAATCGATCGCGTCGCGATCGGCAAGAATCGTGCTCGTCGTCGGCGTCGAGCAGATGACGACGACGGCTCCCGCCGAGGTCGGGCACAATCTGCTCAAAGCATCCTACGTGCGCGAGGAGGCCGACATCGAGGGCGGTTTCGCCGGTATTTTTGGGAAAATCGCCGAGCTCTACTTCCAGCGCTGGGGCGACCAGTCGGATGCACTGGCGCGCATCGCCGCCAAGAACCATAAGAACGGCGTCGGCAACCCTTACGCGCAGATTCGCAAGGACCTCGGCTACGATTTCTGCCGCACCGAAAGCGAAAAGAATCCGCGCGTGGCGGGCCCACTCAAGCGCACCGACTGCTCGCTGGTGTCCGACGGCGCCGCCGCCTTGGTGCTCGCCGGCGTCGAGACCGCGCTCAAGCTCAAAAAGGCGATCGTGTTCCGCGCCGCCGAGCACGTGCAGGATTTTCTGCCGATGTCGCGGCGCGACGTGCTCAAGTTCGAAGGCTGCGCGGTGGCCTGGCAGCGTGCGCTGGCGCAGGCCGGGATCGGGCTTAAAGATCTCTCCTTCGCCGAGGTGCACGACTGCTTCACCATTGCCGAGCTGATTGAGTACGAGGCCATGGGCCTGGTCCCGGAAGGGCAGGGGGCGCGCGCCATCGCCGGCGGCATGGTCGCCAAGGACGGCGCGCTGCCGATAAATCCCTCCGGCGGGCTGAAGTCCAAGGGCCATCCGATCGGCGCCACCGGCGTGTCCATGCACGCGCTCGCCGCGATGCAACTTACCGGGACGGCCGGCGACATGCAGGTCAAGAATGCGCGGCTCGGCGGCATCTTCAATATGGGCGGCACCGCGGTCGCGAATTACGTGAGCATCCTGGAACGGCTGCGCTAACTTCCTGCCCCGCGATAGCGGGGAAGGGGGCATAGGCGGCCTTCGGCCGCCGTACTTTACGCAAAGAACGCAGACGCAAAGCGTCGGCTATGCCGGAGGGCGGTGGAAGGGGCGCGGGACTCAACGTCACGCAAGCTTGGCAGCATCTGGTTGGCGTTCACGCTTGTTTGTTCCTTCCCGCAACGGCAACGAAGCTTCACCTCAGACGCCCCCTCCACCACGCTACGCGTGGTCCCCCTCCCCCACTATCGTGGGGGCGGATAAGCGAGAGCGTTCTCGCGATGCATGCGCGCCCGAGTTATGCAAACGCCATCAGCAAAAAACCCTTCAGAGCAGGATCGCGTCACGCCTGAGTCGGCGGTGGAACCGGCTTTCGGCTCGATCATGCTCCTCAAATAAAAGGCAAGCGGAACGCCGGCAGGCGCGTAGTCCAACCTCCGCGCCTTACGGGCGCGGCGCGCGCGAAGCGTCGCGCGCTCGCCTGTCGGCGTTCCACCACGGCGCTTGCGGCAGCGACCGAACGCCACCGCTCAGCTCCAGTTACGCGCTTCCTGGGACGGAACTAGGTAGGAGCGGGCGTTACCCGCTCCCTGCCGTCCCAGTGCAGCGGGTTGCCCCGCAGACCGGTCATCGTGCCGGCCGGGCGTTTTCCCGGAGCCGCCCGGGAGCGGAGGTGACGAGCCCCCGCCCGCGGGAACCGCTCTCGCTCCGCCAACCGGTGTCGCCGGCTGACGTCCTTTAGGGGAGCAAGATTGGGGGGTGGTAACTGAGATGGGGACCGATGTCAAGTATGTCACCTTTACGGAGACTATAAATTCTATAAGAAATAATTTATGTATTAGCATTCTGTGGAAATAAAATGTTCTTTCCACAGAAATGAATAAATGCTATTCTTTCCTCGCTAGAGGTTGAGCGGAAAATTAAAATGCAGACCGAGCTGAACCCGGAATTCACCCCAGACGAATCGAGCGTCATCACAAAGGCCACGCTCCGTGCTGCGGAACGTCTTGGAATTAAAAACACTGTCCTTGCCAAAGTCCTAGGTGTTTCGGAACCTACGATTTCACGGATGCGTCAAGGCAACTACAAGCTCGATCGTGGAAAAAAGCCTTTCGAACTCGCCATACTGCTCGTGCGCCTCTATCGCTCGCTCGACGGCATCGTTGCCGGCGATGATAATGTTGCAGCCGATTGGCTCAAAAACAACAACACCGCACTTGATGGCATTCCGCTTGATCTGATCCAGTCGGTGTCCGGGCTTACGAATGTCATCGCCTATATCGACTCCCGAAGAGCTATCGTCTAACTGCCACGCTACAGCGGGACGATGCTGGAGGGTCGTCGAAGCCCAGAATCAAATATCGACGACAAAACTGACCGACACGGCGGCAGAACAGCACGCCCTGGAACTCCTCATCGAGGAAACAAAACCGCCGGTTCCTCCCGCGTGCCGGCACCTGAACTTTCTGTTATCGACACCCTTCCGTTATGGCGCGCCCTACCCGAGGGGATCGCGGTTTAGAAAAGCGGGGCGGACATTGGGGGTGTTTTACGGTTCCGAACATTCCCATGCGGCTATTGCCGAACTGTGCTTTCATCGACTTTTGTTTTTTTCCGAATCGCCTGACACAGGATGGCCTAGTGATGCAGGTGAATACACCGCTTTCGCCGTAGAATATTCGGCTGCTCGATCGATTGAACTAACGAAAGCGCCTTTCGATTCCAGGTCTGCGATTTGGACGCATGTAACGCGTTATGACGAATGCCAAACGCTTGCCGAGCTGGCGCGTTCGGCAGACATGGAGATCATCAAATATTCCTCGGTGCGGGACCCGTTGCGTCGACTTAACATCGCAATATTCTCGTGCAGCGCCTTCGCCAAGCCTGAGCCGCATTCTCGCCAAACCTGGCGAGTTCTGTTGGGCAGCAACGGCGCTAGAGCTCTTTGTGAGATGCCGCGGGGGACAATAGATTTTAATAGGCAGGCGTTCCAAGATGATCCGCGGATCGCGGCGATGCGGTGGGATCGGTAGCGCGTAGGATGGGTGGAGCGAAGCGATACCCATCATAGAGCGGCGAGGATGAGTGATGGGTTTCGCTAGGGCTCAACCCATCCTACCGCGCTGGCGGCGGGTGAACAGTAAATTATTGATCCTAAAGCAAATTTTTCGTCATATCTTGTGAAACCTGCCTTGATCGCGTAATTTAGCATTATGACCAAACGCGTCACCGATCTGACTGCCGAGGAACTTGAACTATTGGCCGGCGAGGCTTGGAGCAACGCTGCGCGCGAGGCGCTAGCGAAGGGTCTTTCCGTGACTGGCTCGCGTGACGGCCGCCGATATCGCTACCACCCCGATGGACGAATCGACGACTTAGGCCCCGTGGCGGCTGCCTCGGTCACCCTGATCGAGGCAAACGTTGAATCGCCGACACGCGAATCGGTTCGTTTTGGCACTCCCAGTTTCGAGATGCCTAAGTTCGACATGCCGAAGGTCGAAATGCCGGCTGCCGACCGTGAAATTGCAGAGCGCGGCGTCGCCCAGGCGCAGGATACCTATGAGAAGATGAAGGCCGCCGCCGAAAGGGCGACCGATTTCCTCACCAGCATCATGGGCGCCTTCGACTATGGTCTCAAGAAGATCGAAGCGGCGCGGGTGAACGAAAATTCGGCGTTCGATTTTGCCGGCGAGCTGATCGCGGCGAAGGCACTGTGGGACGTTGTCGAGTTCTCGAGCGCGCACGCCCGCAAACAGTTCGAGGCACTCACGGTCCAGCTTAAGGAGTTTACGGCGCTTGTACAAAAGGTCGCGGCCGAGACATCCGAGCCCTTCAAAACCACGGCACACGGTAAGGCCTTTGCCGACGAACTGATGATGATCAAGTCGCTATCGGAGGGTGTCGAGATGTCGATGACCAATGCGCGCAAGCGATTCGAGGCGTTAACGGCCCAAAGTAAGGCGCTTGCGCGCTCGCGCACAGGGTAGCGTCAGAGAGGTCTGAGCCAATCGTACATGACAGAAAGCCGCCTCTGCGATCCGTGAAGTGATCGCCGTGAGGGGAGTGCCAGTTGGGCGATCCGTTCTTGTTGATGATTGCCGGACCGAACGGGGCTGGAAAGAGCACGTTAATCCGGGCGCTTCTTCAGCAAGGCGTCGAATTAGGCGAATACATCAATCCGGACGATATTGCACGCGAGCTGTCGGGCTCATACGACGAGCGGGTCCGACAAGCGCAGGTTATCGCCGACCGTCGCCGTGAAGCCTGTATCGAAGCTAAACGCAGCTTCAGTTTTGAGACTGTCATGTCTCATCCAAGCAAAATAGATGTTTTGGTTCGCTCCAAAGCCGCTGGTTTCTTCGTTCAGCTTTTCTTTGTGGGCATCGATAATCCACAAATAAATATTGATCGCGTTCAGCTTCGGGTTGCTCAGGGTGGCCACGATGTGCCTCGGGAGAAGATCGCATCACGATGGACTCGCACTATGGCATTGCTTCATAGCGCAATTAAAGCCTCGGATCGATCGTTCTTATTCGACAATAGCGCCGCCGGAGGTGTCGATGCTGGTCCGACGCTGGTCTTCACATCGGCATTGGGGACTGAAGGCCGTTTCGAGCCGACTGTGAGAGCAAATCCGTCGCCACTTTGGCTTCAGCGGTACGTGCTTGATCCGCTTGGCGTCAACTACTCAAAAACCGCCACTTAAGCTCATCGCTTTATCAAATCGGCCCCAACAGATCGTCACGGTCAACCCCGCGGCTGCGGGCGGCAAGGCGGGCCTGCCGGCGCAGGATGAGTGAAAATCCTCAGGGCCGGCGGAATTAACACAATGGCGACACGATCGCGTTATTCTCATGCGCTATGACTGATTCGATCTCACGCCTCTACCAGGCCGCCCACGCCTGCCGTCACGACGATCCATCGACCTCGCGGACCGCGCGGCTGTTGCGCTCCGGCCGCAGCAAGATGGCGAAAAAACTCGCCGAGGAGGCGATCGAGGTTGTGATCGACGCCATGCACGGCGACCGCGATGCGGTCGTGCAGGAAAGCGCCGACCTCATCTATAACCTGGTGATTTTGTGGGTCGCCTCCGGCATCCGCCCGGAGGATGTCTGGAAGGAAATGGACCGCCGCGAGCGGCTCCTTGGCATAGCCGAGAAGGTCCCCAAGAAACTCGTCGACGACGCCTCGCGTCGCAAAATCGTCGTCCTCGAGGGCCGTCGCGCCCGCAAGCGGCGCTGAGCTCCACCACCGCGGGCCGGCATTCGAGGCGGCAGCGTAGGTGGACATCCACTCCCCCTGCCGCTAAGCAACCGGCGATGTTTGACCAGATCATCTCGGCGCTCGCGTCCTGGATCATCGAGGTGATTTCGGCGGCAGGATATTTTGGCGTCGTCATTCTCATGGCGATCGAGTCGGCGTGCATCCCCTTGCCCTCCGAGGTGATCATGCCTTTCGCCGGGTATCTCGTCTCCATCGGGCAATTTAGTTTGCTCGGCGCTGCGACGGCGGGCGCGCTTGGCTGCAATGTTGGCTCGACCGTCGCCTATTACGTGGCTGCTAAGGGCGGCAGGATGGCGTTTGAACGCTGGGGCGAATACATCCTCGTCAGCCCTGTCGAGCTTGAACGCGCCGAACGATTTTTTGCCCGCTACGGGGCGGCTACGGTCTTTTTCGGCCGTCTGCTTCCGGTCATCCGCACCTTCATTGCCTTTCCCGCGGGCCTGGCGCGGATGCCGATGATGAAATTCCAGGTTTACACTTTCCTCGGCTCTTGGCCGTGGTGCTTTGCGCTCGCTTATGTCGGCTTTGTGCTGGGCAAGCGGTGGAACAGTGATCCAACCTTCCGTAGCCTGTTTCACCAGTTCGACGCTCTCATTGTCATTCTGCTGTTGGCGGGCTTGGCATGGTTCGTCTGGTCAAAGTGGCGCGAGAGTCATCGATCGGAACGATAAGCTCCGAATCTGAACGATAAGCCCTAGCGGCCGTGGTGATTGGTTTTATCGTCGCCGTGCGGATATTTTGACCTTTTTGCGCCCGAATTCGGTCCCAAAGGGAATATGGCCGCTGCGTTGCAGCGTCCGCGACGGGGCCAGTTGGGGCCAGTTAGGGCCAATGACGGCATCCATGACGGCATCCATGACAGCATCTGGCAAATCGCGGTATTTTTGGGCCGGGGCCATCGTGTGGCTGCTGGCGGCATCGCTGTCGGTTACGGCGGTTCGGATTGCCATCGCCGACGACAGCCAACCGGCTGCGGCGGGCGCGGGCGCGGGCGCGGGCGCAGCGCAGCAGGCACCCGCCACGCCTGAGCCCGCGGCGCGTGGGTTGTTTCCGGCGCAGCCGCCCGCTGCCGAAAGGCCCGGCTTCCTGCATCAGTTGGGGGTTTGGTGGAACGATGGCTTTGCCAACTTCGACGCCAAGATGAAGGATGCGCGGCAGAAGCTCGACGATTTTAATAACAAGCAAAGCCAGGCGGCAAAGGACGCCTCCGCAGCGACCCAGGAGGCGCTGAAGAATGCGGCTCAAGCGACCAAGGACGCTGCGACCGCGGTGGTGCGGCTGCCGCGCACGCGCCTGTTCGAGCTACGCGATCGCTGCCAGGTGGCGGCGAACGGCGCGCCCGACTGCCAAACAGCGGCGACAAACGCCTGTCGCAGCAAGGGATTCGATACCGGCAAGCCGCTCGGCGTCAGCACGTCGCAAGAATGTCCGGCCCGGGTCCTGATGTCGGGGCGGCCGCCGGCCGCAGGCGAGTGTCGGGACGAAACCTTCATCCTGGGCGTCGTCTGCCAGTGAACCGGCAATGCCGGCCGCGCGCCGGCGCACGGCATTTCATCGCAAATGTGCTAAGTCTGCCGCCGAATTTTCAGGGGGAGCTGAGCCGCCATGATGTCTGAAGCCGATCGCAAGAAGGCCGCCGATATCCTCGTCACCGCGGAGCAGGAGCGCAAGCAGGCCGTTCAACTCTCCAAGACCTGGCCCGACATCACGATGGAAGATGCCTACGCGATCTCGACCGAGGTGGCCAAACGGAAAATCACCGCCGGCGCCAAGCTCATCGGGCACAAAGTCGGCCTCACCTCGAAGGCGATGCAGCGCTCCTCGCAGATCGATGAGCCGGACTACGGCCACCTCCTTGACGGCATGATGATCGCCGACGGCGC
>Ga0074044_10005025_pt1 | contig 10841 bp, 10 predicted proteins | sample BogForMeECP23OM1_FD_94443 | JGI IMG/M metagenome (GOLD analysis project Ga0074044, IMG submission 94443) | Bog forest soil microbial communities from Calvert Island, British Columbia, Canada - Bog Forest MetaG ECP23OM1 | ecosystem: Environmental > Terrestrial > Soil > Wetlands ...
GGCGGCGCGATCGTCAATACCTCGTCGGGCGCGGGACTCGCGGGGGTGCGCGGGATGCCGGCCTACGTCGCGGCCAAGCATGGCGTCGCGGGACTGACGCGCGCGGCGGCCATCGAATACGGCAAGCACGGCATCCGGGTGAACGCCGTGTGCCCCGGGCCGATTCGCACGCCGATGATGGATCGATTGCTGGGCAAGCGGCCGGAAGCAGAGGAGCGATTCGCGCGTGGCGGCCCATTGCGGAGGTTGGGCGAGCCCTCGGAAATCGGCGAGACAGTGGCGTGGCTATGCAGCGATCACGCCTCCTATGTGACGGGATTGCCGATGCCGGTCGATGGCGGCTTCATGGCGCAGTAGCGCGATGCTGGGCGCAATCTACCGACGACGCCGGGCCAGCTCCGACGCGTAGTGCGCGCCGATCGAATCGGCATTTTGCCGCAGCCATTCGCTCAGGCGTGTGCTGCACGGCGGCGGTTGGTTGGAGACCAGCAGGTTTCGCATCAGGCCTTTGACCTCATCCATCGTCAGGATGACGTCGCCCATAATCGCGCCGATGATCTTCGATGCGGCCCAGGCGAACGTCGGCGGAAGCGGCACGATTGCGCAGCGGCTGTGAAGGATTTCCTTGAGCATCCGGAGCAGCTCGGCGAAGGTGTAGGTCTCGGGCCCGACCGCATCGATGGCCACGTTCGCATCGCCATCGATCGATGAGACCGCCAGCGCCGCGAAATCTTCCACGAATACCGGTTGCATCTTGTAGTCGCCGCGCCCGGGCATCCCGAAAACCGGGAAGTGGCGAAGAACCCACGCGATGTTGTTGATGAGAATGTCGCCGTGTCCGAACAGCACGGTCGGCCGCAGGATGGCATAGGAAATCCCGGCGCCGCGAATGAATTCTTCGAGTTGGCCTTTACCGCGGAAGTACGGAAGGTCGGAGTCAGCCGAGGGATTGGTGATGCTGACATGGACGAGCCGCCGCACTCCCGCCGTTTTTGCCGCATCGATCAATACTTTGGTATGAGCGACCGCGCTCTCATGGGTTTCGCCGCCCCATGCGAAGCGAACCCAGTAGGTGTTGATGAGCGTATCGGCGCCGTTGAGACTCGCGCGCAATTCGTTGGGGCTGGAGAAATGCAACGGGCGAATCTCCACCGCGCCATCGAAGGGATCCGGCATCCGCGGATGATTAGTCAGCGTTCGCATGCGCATCCCGCGATCGAGCAACATTCGCGCGATGATCCGGCCGGTGTATCCGAATGCTCCTGTCACGACGCATAGCCGTTCGGATGATGTCATCTATGGCGCCTCGCACTCGCTGGTCGCATGACCCAGTGTGAAACGATAACCTCGAGGCGTGCAACTCCACTAAGCCGCGCAGGTGACGAACGATGGCGCGATGCCTGCAAGTTTATCAGCGCAAAGAGAAGTACTTCCGCATCCCCGATGCCGAGGTCGAGGATTGGGACGAAGTGCGCGAGGAACTCGACGCCGAGCCCAAGCTCATCGAGCGCGTCGCGGGATGGGCGCCCTATACGCATGCGTACCGGCTGCCCAATGGCGCGGTCTACCTGGTCGCGCTCGAAGCTTGAAGATCACGCAGGATTCGTCCCATGATGAGACGACGGCATGTCGCGGTTGCGGCATGTGACACACCATTCGGGAGGGATGAAATCGCGCGCATTCTCGGTATTAGTGATGTCTAAGGACGCCAAGCTGTTCGCTATGAATCGGCACGCCGGATGCTCTACAGCACAGCAGGCAGTAAAGGAGCGGACATCAAAATGGAAAATATACAAACCGAAAAGCGGTGCGAATTAGTTGGAGCAGTTCGGGACCATAGCGGGCGCGTGCGGTTTGGAGAAAAGCCCACCATCCTGCGCGTGATCAACAATCTCGATCGGCGGATGTTCCTGGTGAAGTTCGACGACGGCGCGACCACCTTCCTGTTCCCGAGCGAAGTCATCTTAAATTGAGCGGGCGCGCCGGGCCCGCTTCAGCGTGGGGTAGGCTTGGCGGCGCGCAGGATCGCATCGTGGACAAGGAGCTCCGCGAGATCCTGGTAACAATCGCTACAGAACCCCACGCTCCCACTAGATTCATCGGCGGGGGTCATCCCGTCCACCAATAGCACCACCGCACGCACCACTCGCACTGGATCGAAGCAGCGCACGCAGATCAGTTCTTTGCCCCGACGGCGGCCGGCTTCGGCGAAGGCGTTAACAAACGCCGCATCGTCGATCAGGAGAAGTTTGTCCTCGCCGTCCGGAACGATTTCGGCGGCTGAGGTTTTGTCATCGGCGAACGCTTTAAATCTGACCATAGCCGAAGCCCTTCACCCTACGAACCTCGATAGGGAATTTGCATGTGATCCGGGATCGAATGCGGCCCCACCAGCCGAGCAAGTAGAAGGCCAGCGCGAAGCCGAAAAAGTCCCCGTCGAAGCTGACGATTTTGCGAGAGTTTGCGCCATTTTTTTGCGCACTGGCGGCGCGGACAGTCAACGCATTGGCATAGTGAGGAGAATTGCCCCATCGAAGGAGGCGGTTTTCCCCGCTACCAGCGTCGTCGCGCGATTTAGCTAAAGTGATGGTTGAATAATATTCAGGCCCGGTGCAGAACTTTCCTGATCGAGTCACGGCCCTTATCGAGCAGATTCTGGGCCCAGCGGAACTCGGTTGCCAAAATCGCCAGTCCCGCCGGAATCACGATGATGGCCGGCCCGGGCAGAAAAATCATCGCGACCCCGACCAGCAGCACTATCGATCCGAGGATCATCACCACTACGCGCCGCGCGGCCGGTGGGAGCGGCAGCCGACGGACGAACGCCTGGCATTGTTCGATAAAGCGCGCGGACAGATGCGCGATGCGGTTTTCATTGGGCAGGTTGGCGCGAAGCACCAGCACCGCGCCGAGGGTGATGAGAATCGCGATCCCACTCCAGAAAATCCATTCGGGCAGGATGCGCTCGGGATACGGCTGCTGCAGCATCACCGCGGACATCTTCTCGAAACCCTCGCTGAACAGGCGCACCGCGACCCATCCGACCAGCACGAAACCGAGCTGCTCGATCTCGGGGCAATGTTGCAGCAACTTCACGAACAGCGAGGCCGCGTAACGCACCGCGAGAATTCCCAACCCGACGCCCGAGAAAATCACCCATAGATGATTCGACATGCCGACTGCGACCAGGGTCGAATCGATCGCGAACGCCGCATCGGTAAGTTCGACCATCGCGATGGTGGTCCAGAAGCCGCGCGTGGAATGGTCGCGCCCGTCATACAGATGCGGCTCGCGATGCAAGGCGAAGCGCGCGATCACGAGATAGGCGAGGTACAGCGCGCCGGCGATCTGCAGCCACCAGATGCTCATAAGCCACTTGGCGCCGAGGATTGCAGCACCGCGCAGAATGAAGGCGCCCCACATGCCGTAGAGCAGCGCGCGGCGCTGGCGCGGCGGGTCGAGCGCCTTCACCTGGAGCGCCATCGCGAGCGCATTGTCGACTGAGAGGATCCCTTCGAGAAGAACCAGGGTTCCAATCGCGACCAGGCTCTCAATCATCCGACGCCCCGCTCGATGATTCGGATCGCAGAGCCGGCAGCGCTGCAGATCCGCAACTACTTGGCGCGGGCGGGGTGCTCACCGAAGATGCCGGTGGGGAGGCCGTCGATGCTCCGAACATTTTCCTTTTGTTGATACTTGATCACCGCGCCCTCGTCGCGGCCCTGTCAGTACTTGCGCAGCGTGTCGCGTTCCTCCAAACCCTGCAGGCGCGGCACCGCATAGCCGCATGAATTCATCGCGGACGCAACTTCGATTTCGATGATTTGCCGCACGCCCGGATGCGCCGGGAACATCGCGAGGTAATCGCTCCACTCGCAGTCGCGCGGATGAATGGCGCGGCCGTGGCCATAGAGCCGGGTGATGTCCGCGGCTTTTTCAAACGAGCAGAACATAATGGTGATGCGGCCGTCGTCGAGCAGATGGGCGGCGGTCTCATTGCCACTGCCGGTGAGGTCGAGGTAGATGGCGTGGGTCTCGTCGACTACCCGAAAAGTATCCATCCCCTTGGGCGAGAGGTTGATGCGGCCCAGGTGCGGGGCGGTGGCGACGAAGAAAACCTTTTGCTCGGCGATGAACTCGCGCATCTCCGCGGTGATGCTTTTGAACCACTTTGACATTGGGTTGCCTGGGGCGTGTGCTCGATAATCTCCCTTGCTCCGACGCTATATGCGCTCGATCGGTGGAGCAAACGCGCCGGCACCTGGCCCCGGCGCTAGTCCTCGTCCACGTTCTCGCCGAGCTTGCGATAGAGGGTTTTGCGATCGATTTTCAGAATCGCGGCGGCTTCAGTTTTGTTGCCGCCCACCGAATCGAGGATCATCCGCGCGTATTGCTGTTCGATGCGCTCGAGGCTGAGCTTGCGCCCGACCGCATCTTCGAGCAGGTTGCCGCTCGGCGCGGCCATTCCGGTCATGCTGGCGGGCAAATCCGCGACCGACAGGTGCCCATTGCGCGACAGAATGACGCCGCTCTGGATGGCGCTCTGCAACTCACGGATGTTGCCCGGCCATCGATAGCTCATGAAAAAGTCCATCGCGTCGGGTTCGATGACGGGGATCGCCTTGCCGGCCTCGGCGCAGCCGCGCACCAGAAAATGCTTGATGAGGAGCGGAATGTCCACGCGCCGTTCGCGGAGGGGCGGCACGTTCAGGGTGAAAGTGGCGAGCCGGTAGAAGAGGTCGGCGCGAAATTTTCCATCGGCGATCGCTTTCTCCAGCTTGGTGTTGGTCGCGGCGACGATGCGCACGTCGATCGAAGTCTCCTCGGTAGCGCCCAGCGGGCGCACCTTTTTATCCTCGATGACGCGCAACAGCTTGGCCTGCAGCGAAAGCGGCATCTCCCCGATCTCATCGAGAAAGAGGGTGCCGCCGCGCGCCGCCTGAAACAGCCCGAGCTTGCTCTGGCGCGCGTCAGTGAAGGCGCCGCGCGTATAGCCGAACAGTTCGCTTTCGATGAGGTTGTCGGGAATCGCGGCGCAGTTGATCGGCACGAAGGGCGCATCGCGGCGACGACTTTCGAAATGCAGCGCCCGCGCGAGGAGATCCTTCCCGGTCCCGCTTTCACCGGTGATGATGACGGTGGCGTTGGCATCAACGAACTGCTCGAGCTTGCGCAGGACGGTTTTCATGTGGGGATCGGCCGCGATGATGTTTCCGATGCCGTAACTGCGCGCCAGATCGCCGCGCAGGCGCCGAATTTCCTGGCGCAACTGACGATTTTCCAGCACCCGCGCAACCATGATCAGAAACTCGTCGTTACGAAAGGGCTTGGTGATGTAGTCGGCGGCCCCGCGCTTCATCGATTCGACCGCCGATTCGATCGATCCGAACGCGGTGATGATGACCACCGGCAGGTCCGGAACCAGTTCATGCAGCTCGGTCTGGAGCTCATGTCCACTCATCCCGCTCATCCGCACGTCTGAGATGACCAGGTCGGGGCAGTTCTCGCGCACCTGGGTGAGCGCCTCGGATGCGGAATTGGCGCTGCTAGCCTGGTAGTCGGCTCCGCGCAGGACGTCGCAGAGCAGATTCGCCATCTCGCGGTCATCATCGACGACTAGAATTGCGGCGGTGCTATTCATGGTCGTCGGCATGGCCATTGGTTCTGGCGGTCTCGATGCTGGCCGAATTGCTCCGATGCGATCGCGGGAAGGACGCGAAGAAGCGGGTGCCGGTGGGGCCGCTTTCGAAGGTAATCTCGCCATCGTGACTTTGCACGATGGTCTGGCATACCGCGAGCCCCATCCCGGTGCCCTGGCCGGGTTCCTTGGTGGTGAAGAATGGATCGAAGATGCGTCCCCGATTCGCTTCGGGAATTCCGGGCCCGGTGTCCTCGAACACCACCACCACGCGCGCGCCGCCGTTGTTGTGTTCGGTGCGGGCCCTGACGGTCAAGGCGCCGCCGGTAACCCGCATCGCATCGAGAGCGTTGATGCCGAGGTTGACGAACACCTGCTGCAACTGGTCCGGATCGCAATCGATAAGTAATGGTTGGTCGCCGGTCTCAGTGCGCACCCTTACGCCCCGCTTGGTAGCTTCGGTTTCGATCAGGTGAATCGAGCGCTGCACGATGGGGCGCAGATCAGCCGTCATCTTGAGCGACTCGCGATAGCGCGAATAGTCCAGCAGCATCCGCACGATGCTGGTAATGCGATCGATCTGGCCGATGATGATATCGAGGCCTTCGGCGGTCTTTTGCGGCTCCATTTTCGAATGCGCCAGGTACTCCGCGCGGCCCCGAATGACGCCCATCGGAGTGCCGATCTCATGCGCGAGGCCGGCCGCCAGGCTACCGATGGTGGCGAGGCGATCGGAATGGAGCAGGCGCCGTTCCAGTTCGATCTCGCTGCGATGTTTTTCCAGCAGGTCCGCACGCGCCTTGGCGAGTTCTTCGCCGAGCTTGCGAAATTCGCCGATCAGCAGCTCGACTTCATCGCGCACCGGTTCAGGGTCGTGGTGGTTGGAAGGGGTCATCGCGGATTCGTCGGTCGAAAAACTGATCACCCGGCGCGACAGTTCGGCCAGCGGGCGCGAAATATATCTGCGCACCGCAAGCGCGATGAGGGCGACGATCGCGACCAGGGTAAGGATGCCGGCGATTACGGAAATCTTGCCGCGATCCATCAGATCCTGGCGCACATTGTTCCAGTCATTGGCGACCAGCAGGTAACCCGCCAGCGGATATTTGGGCGGCCCCAGCGGGACCACGTGACAGATCCATTCGCCACTGGGATCCGATTGAAGGCGAAATTCGAGCGGCTCGTCGGCGGTGGCCGATTTCACTTCCTCCGGCGCCAGCTTGAGGCGTTCGGGAAAACCCTTCAGCGCGTGCCAAAGTTTACCGTCGGGGGTGAACACCGCCGCTTCGGTACCGTCCGCCCGGATCCGTTCCAGCACGTCATCGACTTGATCCCATTCATTTACCCGGATGTCGTCGGTGAGCGCGGCGGCGAGACTGCGGGCGGTTGCGCGCGATTCGCGCGCCAGGTCGTGGACGTAGCTCTGGGTGGAGCGATGCACGCTCCAATACATGTAGGTGCCCATCACCGGGAGCAGCACCATCAAGAGCGCGACTATGAAACGAGTTCCGACTTTCACTGGGAGTCCTGCGGACTATCGATCATTGATGATGGCCGAGACTGCTCCGCGGTTCCACAAAGCCATTCGCCTCCGCTCCTTGATCCGTGCCTGCTAATACACCCGCGCCCCACCGCACCGGCAGAGGGATAGTCGTCGGGGGGGTTGACGATGCCCGAACGCGCAGTAAGGGCGCGGGTGCCGGTATCAAAGAGCAACCGCGATGCCATCGGAAAAGGCCAGCCAACATTGAGCCGGCGCGATTCGGGGTGGGGCAAATCTCCGCAACCGGCGCGCGCTGCCTCAGCCTCGAGACTCGCGCCCCGGGGAAAAAATACGGCGCAGGGCCCGCTTCAATCGAGCGCCTGCGCCGCGAAGGCGAAATGACGGACGGCTAGCGGTGCGAGGCCCGCACCATCGCATCGGGATCGAAGAAGCTGCGATCAACCGCGCCCATATTGATGTACCAACACTCCTTCTCCGGCACGTCGTATCCAGGATGATAGGCGACGGTGGCGAGACCGCCCTGGAGGTCAACCGAGGAAGATCCGATTTGGAAGATCCGCTTGAAGGGGTAGATGGCGACCCTCGATTCCGGAGTCACCCGGTCAGCATATTTCAGGTACGAGGTATAGTTGATGAAGAGCTGACCCTTGCGATCGTACTGGTCCTGGTACATTCCGAAATCCGCTTCCGAATCGATGTAGAGGATGTGCTTGGAATAGAGATCCCCTGGCAAGCGGCTGCGGCGCGCAATGCCTTCCATGATGTACATGTGGCGCATCTCCCAGCGGGTCGGGCAGATGCTCGCTCCACCATCGGTGGGGCATCGCGGTGGTGGCACTTGCGGATCATTGATACATCCCAGCATTTGCCGTTCACCGAGATACTTCCAGTCGTAGTTCTCGTTCTTGCCCGCGAAGCATTCGAAGTCGTCGGGATTGTACGACTCGGGCCCGGCATCCTGGGTGTCGCTCATCAGTGATTCATTCAATCGGCGCAAGCGGCGCGAGCCCGGCAGCAGGACCCAGGCGTCGTCACCCTTGTTGGGATTGGCGTATCGATAGCGGATGAAGCCGGCGCCGGCACCGTCCTGCGGGGCTATCTGGGGATACAAACCGGTCATCGAGTAGCGGTTGGAGACCTTAAAGTCAGGATCGAACGGCAAGGGATCCACTTCCGTGCGGCCCGCCTCGTTGTATCCCGCGTAATGTCCGGTCTGGTAGTACCAGAGCGATTTGTACGGTCGGTTGAGTCCGGCGTACACGCTCTCAGCATCGAAGAAGCGCAGATCGTAATCGTCGGTCGAGATGGGACGGAAGTAGTAGTTCCAGATAATCTTCTGCGCAATGGCGGGGTCATTCGGGTCGAGCAGCGGGAACGGTTGACCGGCTACGAAGCCGACCAGGGATCGCCGATCATCCGACAAGCGGACCTGCGAGGAGTACTTCTCGGTGGCTTCCTTGTAGGGCGGGGGCCAGTCGATGCGCTCGGTGGGGACGATCCTGAACGTCATCCCATGCTGAACCCGCCAGTAAACCCCGGGTGAAACGATATCCCGCACCTTGTCGGCATTCTGCCAGTTGATGAAATCGCCTGGTTTGACTTGAGCCGCTGCCTGACCACTCAAGCACAGCAGACCTGCCCCGAGCGCTAAAACTGCCAAGAGGGGTTTCCAGATACAAAATCTTACTAAGCTATGCATCAGACACCTCCCGCCGTTGCTTTAGAGTTTCTATTACATAAAATAAGAATTACTGATGATTTCTATTAATAATTTAGAGATTTATTGTCAAGACAGCTCATTCATGACGGAAGCCGCCGAGGGCTCATTCCGTGGCCGTGGAGTTTCGCTGCGATGGTTCCCGGCGCGAGCGCATATCCATCCCCCCTGAGAGGCGCGCGGGGCGCTTAACCGGGTCGTCGCGTGATGGTCGGCCGATCTCGATACCGAATCCGTTTTCCCGCATCGCCAGGATGTTCTATACGGATTGAATGGCTGAGACTCCGCAACGTTTTTCTCTCATCAGCGACAAAAGCCTCGTCGATCTGCGCAAGCTCATCGGCGTGCCGATCGAGGATTCCCTCGAGCCCTGGTGCTATGAGGCCTCGCGCGACAACATCCGCCATTGGGCGCACGGCATCGGCGACGACAATCCGCTCTGGTGCGATCCCAACTACGCGGCGAAGACCGCGTTCCAACGCGTGCAGGCCCCACCCTCGTTTATCTTTCCCCTGAACCGATCGTTCAGTGGCTACGTGGGGGGATTGGCCGGCGTGCACGCGATGTTCGCCGGCATCGACGTTACCTGGCATCGCGCGATGATGCTCGGCGATGCGTTTACCACCAAGGTCTGGCTCAAGGATCTCGTCGCGCACGATACCCGCTTCGCCGGCCGCTCCATCCAGCAGATCTACCGATGCGAATTTTACAATCAGCAGCGCGAGCTGGTGGCCGAGGGCGATAGCTGGTGCTTCCGCACCGAGCGCGACACCGCGCGCGAGCGTGGCACCAAGTACGAAGCGGTGAAGAAGAAGCCGCCGGTGAAATACTCGCGCGAGGACCTCGCGAAAATTTTCGCGCTCTACGAAGCCGAGGAAATCCGCGGCGCCACTCCGCGCTATATCGAGGAGGTGCACGCCGGCGACAGCTTGCCGGCCATGGTGAAAGGACCGATGACGGTCACCGGCTTCATCGCCTTCGCGCAGGGATGGGGCGGGCTCTACATCCGCGCCAACAAGCTCGCCTACAAACAATTACAAAAGCATCCAGGACTGGGGATTCCCAACAAGTTCGGCATCCCCGATGTGCCCGAGCGGGTGCATTGGGAGGACGACCTCGCGACCCAGGTCGGCACTCCGGCTGCGTACGACTATGGTCCCGAGCGTTGCTCCTGGATGTCGCATCATCTTACCAACTGGATGGGTGACGGCGGATTTCTGCGCAAGCTCGAAGTGAAAATTCGCCGCCACAATCCGGTCGGCGACACGCTCTACATCGAGGCTGAGGTGACGCGCACCTTTGCCGCGGGCGGTGCGCACTATGCCGAGGTCGCGCAGCGCGCAGTCAATCAGGACAGCGAACTCTCGGTCCTCGCAACCGGCATCATTCGTTTGCCAAGTCGCGCCAAAAAGTAGCATTGGTGAGGGTGCAACCGCATCGTTAGCAAGGGAGCGACATCAGAATGAAGGCCGCCGTATTTCATGGTCCCAATCAACCACTGACCATCGAACAAGTCGACATTGATGACCCGCAGGAGCACGAAGTCCTGGTCCGCACCGCCGCGACCGGCGTCTGCCATAGCGATCTACATTTCGTAGAAGGACTCTACCCGCATCCCGCGCCCGCAATTCTCGGGCACGAGGCGGCCGGCGTCGTCGAGAAGGTCGGCAAGTCGGTCACCTATCTGAAGGCCGGCGACCACGTCATTTCGTGCCCGTCGGTTTTTTGCGGCTACTGCGAGGAGTGCATGTCGGGGCATCCGAACCGATGCAACAACCGCCAGGCCACCCAGCGCCCCAAGGATGGCAAGCCGCGGCTCTCGCAAAAGGGCGCGCCAGTGCGCCAGTTCAGCGATCTTTCCACTTACGCCGAGAAGATGCTGGTGCATGAAAACGCGCTCTGCAAAATCATCGATGAGATGCCGCTCGATCGCGCCGCGCTCATCGGATGCGGCGTCACCACCGGCGTCGGCGCCGTGCTCA
>Ga0074044_10005026_pt1 | contig 10841 bp, 7 predicted proteins | sample BogForMeECP23OM1_FD_94443 | JGI IMG/M metagenome (GOLD analysis project Ga0074044, IMG submission 94443) | Bog forest soil microbial communities from Calvert Island, British Columbia, Canada - Bog Forest MetaG ECP23OM1 | ecosystem: Environmental > Terrestrial > Soil > Wetlands ...
GCCCGCCGCACTGCCGGCACGGCGGTGCGGACATAGGTTCGATGGGCGTAGGTCAACGCCTCGGCGTACTCCCCAAGCAACTGAAGAGAGGCGCCAAGAATCCAATCCGCCATGGAGAGGGTGATGGGATCGCATGAGGTCTTGACGGCTTCCTCAGCTCGGCGTCCGAGAGCAACTGCAGTGTGGAAGTCTTGCAAACGGTGGCAAATGCTTGCCAGGCCGGCAAGGGCCCGCAATTGGTAGTCTAAATCTGAGAGATCTTCGGCCAGCTCGTCTGCCCTTGTCAGCGCCGGGCGCGCTCGATCATTCATTCCCTGTGCGAACATAAGCGAGTAGCCCAGCGCATACTGTAGAACCATCTCGCGCTGCGATGCCCGCTCAACCCTGTCAATGACGCCAAGGGCCTTCTCCATCCAGCCGCGGCATTCATTAAAGGATGAAATTTCGAACCAGAGCGGCACCGAGGCCGCCGCCAAGGCCACGCCAATCGAGGTATCGCCCTTTGGCGAAAGGGCCCAGTCGAGCGCCGCGCGCAGATTGTCGGTCTTCGGCCCGTATTCGGCCAGCCATTCGGTCGCGGGCCGCGCGTCCAGCTCGGCTTCGGCACGCTCGAAAAGGTCCCGGTAGTATTCGGCGTGACGGCGCGCGAGCCATTCGCGCTCGCCGCTTTCGGCGAGTTTTTCGAGCGCGTAGGCCCGCATCGTGTCGAGCAACCGACAGCGCGCGATAGTGCCGCCCGCCACCGCAGTGACGAGCGACTTCGCGACGAGATTGGCGATGCCGTCCACGACTTCCGCCGGCGCGATCTCGGGGCTCGCAATAACCGCGCTTGCCGCTTCCAGGCGGAAGACGCCGGCGAAGACCGAGAGGCGCCGCAGGATCACGCGCTCGGGCTCGCTCAGCAGCTGGTAGCTCCAGTCAAGTGTCGCACGCAAGGTCTGGTGGCGCGGCAAGCCGGTGCGCCGGCCGCCGGTCAAGAGCCGGAAGCGGTCGTCGAGGTGTGTCGCGACCTCCTCAACTCCGAGCACGGCGGCGCGCGCCGCCGCCAGCTCGATCGCCAGTGGCATGCCGTTGAGCCGCCGGCAGATCGCCGCGATCATCGCTGCATTGCGTCGGTCGGGCGCAAAATGCGGATCCGCCGCACTCAGGCGTTCGACAAATAGCCTAACCCCGCCGTAGCGCAGCAGGCCGTCCGCATCCTCGGCATCCGCCGCCGGTACGGCGAGCGGCGGTACCGGATAGACCCACTCGCCTTCCGCCCTCAGCGGCTCGCGGCTGGTGGCGAGGAGGTGCAGCCTCCCGCCGGCCCGCAGCACGGCCTCGGCCAGCGCCGCGGCAGGGCCGATGACGTGCTCGCACGTGTCCAGCACCAGCACCAGCCGCCGGCCGGCGAGCGCCTGCGCAACGCGCGGCGCCGAGACTGCGCCACCGCCAAGATCGAGCCCGATCGCGGCGGCAACGGTGACGGGCACGAGGCCGGGATCGGCGATCGGCGAAAACTCGGCCAGCCACACACCGTCGGCAAATTGCGGCAGGAGCCGGTGCGCCGCGGCGAGAGCGAGCCGCGTCTTGCCGATGCCGCCGGCGCCGGTCAGGGTAACGAGCCGGTGTGCTGAGGCAAGGCTCAGGATCTCGCCGAGAACCTCATCCCGGCCAATCAGCTCGGAAATCGGCTCCGGCAGGTTCGTCGACGGCAACTCCCCGGGCATCCCCCCGTCGCGACGAGCTTCCCGGGGATCGGGCTGCGCGGCGCCTATTGGCGTGCCGGCATCGGCCTCCGGGCTGCCGTATACGGTGTCGACCTCGGCCCTAAACTGGTAACCGCGTCCGGACACGGTACGGATCAGATTGCGATCCGCACCGAAAGCGGCGCGCAACGCCGAAATCTGCCACTGGAGATTGTTTTCCTCGACGATCCGCTCGGGCCACACGCGCGCCATCAGCGCGTTCTTGGAGACCACTGCTCCGTGCGCCTCGATCAGCGCCATCAGCACGTCGAAGGCGCGACCGCCGAGCTTGACCGGCCGGCCGTCGGCGAGCAGCTCGCGGCGATGCGGCAACAGGACGAAACGCCCGAACGCGATGCCCGCAGATGCTTCGGAAGCGGTATCCATCGGCCGCCATTATAGGCGCGTCACAGAAAATCGCAGATCCTTTTGGGGCGGCCTGCCCGGCAAGTCACCCTACAGCGCCCACTGATTTTCACAGGTTTTCACAGCTCAGTTCAAAGGACTTCACAGGTCTTGCTCCTTAGCTTTAGAGCGCTGGGCCGGACTGGTCGTACCGGGGAGCCATCCGCTACGGCCTCCGTAACCCAGGCCTTGAGCGTACGAAAGAGAGGATAGGACCATCATGAACGCAAAGTTCGCTACCCGGTGCACGGCGCTGGCCGCCGTCGTTTTTGTCCTGAGTACTGGTGGCACAGCATTTGGTGACGAAATGTCAGCCGCAGTGACCGTGCTGCGCGGAACGCCACCTCAGGTGCACCAGCAGCAGCAAACGCCTCAGCAGCAAACGCCTCAAAGGATTGAGCTAGCGCCGCTGCGCCCATCCTGTGCCGAGGGCTACGCCTACTCCCTTCTGGGCGGCTACTGCTACCGGTTGAGAAACCCCCTGGGGGATGATTGGTAAGCGGGTTTCGTTATCTGCGCCCAAAGCCCGGATCGCGACGCTCTGCAGTAGTTTGCAATAGAGTGTTAACAGCGGGCCTAGTGCGTATTGCCCCAACGTTGCTTCTTAACTCTTGTGCCGCTGGGCGAGGCTGAGCCGACTGGTCGAGCCATCCGACAACGGCCTTGCAGCCCGGCTTCGCTCAATCTGATCGGGAGGCGCCACTATGACCATGAATAATCGTCCAACACCTTCTCCACGGCGCACAAATGCGCTGCCCAACGGCGCAAGCTGGCCACGCCGGGCAACCGCCGCCAGCGCGGATCTCGAATTCGGCCGGTTCCGCGTCCTGTTGCGACGGCGGCAGCTGCTGGCCGGCGGCGTTCCGGTCGAACTCGGCACGCGCGCCTTCGATCTCCTGCTGGCCCTGTTGGAGGCCGACGGCTCCCTCGTCACTAAAGACGAGCTCATGAGCTGGGTGTGGCCGGGCATCGTCGTGTCGGAAGATAACCTAAAGTTTCAAGTCTCGGTATTGCGCAAAGCGCTGGGCGCTGACCGCGACCTCATCCGTACGGAATTCGGCCGCGGCTATCGGTTCACCGGCGTGGTGCGCACGGATGCCGCAAGGGACCCCTGCCGCCGCTCTACGCGAGCAAAGCTGCCCTCTTCCCCCGCAATCCCCGGGTCAAGCCCGGGGAGGGGAGGGTTAGGGAGGGGGCTACCGAGCTGTCGGCATTCGCTCCAATGCAGTGTCAATCGATCTCGTGCACTGACCGGTGACGGTTTCGCGGTCTCGACCCAATGAGGAGACAGATGGCATGACCGTGAAGCTCAACGGCCGCGCGTATGAACACGCCAAGCGACTTATCGAGGAAGGTAAATTTATCGACGACGAGAGGGAGGCGTGGAGCGACCACCATCCCTCGACTCAAATGGAGAAAGAATTTATCGACAAGAATGGTTTCTCCGAGTACAGCAAGTGGTTTTTGGCGGTAAATAATGAATACCGCCAAGATAAAAACCGGCATTACGAATTTCCTTATGGAGATTTCGAAACCGTGCATCGCTGCGGCATCCTCGCCGTACAAAGCCGGGCAGGCCAAGACAAATACTTCGATGTCGAAAATTCAGCAGCAGATCTACTTGCTGTGATTGACAAGCAAGCACGAAAAAAAGCCTAGTGAAGCCATGCTGACGCAGCCGAAGCCCCGTTTCACTAAAAGCCGCTCGGCCGCCGCGACGATCGCCTCCCGCGACCCGTTGCGCCGCGCCTTCGCAACGATTGATCTGCATCAATGCCGGGTCGGCGGAGTGCGCCACTCTGGTCGAGCCGCTCACGCTTGCAGGGCTTCGCCCTCTTTGGAAAGGCAGGGTCAATGCACAAGTGTCGGATCTTTACTCATGGAAGAACCGTGCTGAAGCTGCTGCTCGATGCGGTTCCGTATCAATTCTACTGTCGGCGCTCGCCTGACGCAGGCGCTGCAGCAAGGGCTGCAGCGGCCGCTTGGGATGCCATCCGGTTCGCAGAATTTTCCTTACTGCTCCTGATCGTCGCCCTGCAATCAGTCGCAGCTGGCGCCCAGCCGGCGCCGCGTGGGCCGCCGGCGGTGGGCGTGGTGCGCGCCGAGCGCCGGCAGATCACGCAGACAGACGAATTCATAGGGCGAATCCAATCCATCGGGCGGGTGGCGCTGGTGGCGCGGGTCAGCGCCTTTCTCGAAAAGCGCCTGTTTGTCGAGGGCGCGGAGGTGAAAAAAGGCGATCTTCTCTACCTGCTCGAGCAACCCCCCTATCAGGCGCAGGTCGACGGCAACAAAGCGACGGTGGCAACGCTCGAAGCCCAGCACACCTTTGCCGCGCAGCAGCTCGCGCGCTCAACGTATCTGTTGAAAACGCCCGCCGGTCTGCAGCAGAGCGTCGACCAAACGGTCGCGAATGAACGTTCCTTGGCAGCGCAGGTCGACGCCGCCAAGGCTCAGCTGGAAACCGCTGAGATCAACCTTGGCTACACCGAGATTCGCGCCCCGATCGACGGCAAAATCAGCGCCACGGAAGTCACCGAAGGCAATGTCGTCTCGCCGAGCAGCGGCACTCTCGCCAATCTCGTCAGCCAGGACCCGATGTATGTGCTCTTTCCAGTCTCGATGAGACTGGGGATCGATCTGCGCAACCGCTACAACGCAAAGCGCGGGTTCGATGCCGTGGTGCTCAAGCTCCGCCTGCCGGATGGGCAGATCTACGGACAGGACGGCAAGCTCGATTACGTGTCGCCGACGGTCGCGACCAACACCGACACGGTAACCGTTCGCGGCGTGATCCCCAATCCGCTGATTCCGGGCGTGCCGGCAGACGCCCCCACCCGCCGTGAGCTTGCCGACGGAGAGTTTGTGACCGTACGTATCGAGGGAGTGGAGCCGATTACCGTTCTCGCCATCCCGCGGGCCGCGGTCCTCTCCGACCAGCAGGGCGATTTCGTCTATGTCGTCGATGCGCAAAACAAGGCACAACGGCGGCCGATCCAGCTCGGGCAATCGACCCCCTCGACCGCCGTTATCACCAACGGCCTAACCGAAGGAGAGCTCGTCATCAGCGAAGGGCTGGAACGGGTGCGCCCCGGTGAAGTGGTCCTATCTGGGCCGGCGAGCCCACAGCCAGCTGTCGCGCAGCAGACTGCGCAGGACGGCGCAACCGGCCCGTCCACAAGCAAATCAAAGGCGGTACCATGATCTCGGCACTCTTTGTCGACCGGCCGCGGCTGGCGGTCGTCATCGCGCTCGTCATCACGATCGCCGGGCTGATCGCGCTGACCCGGATCCCGGTCGCCCAGTTCCCCGACATCGTGCCGCCCCAGGTCGAGGTCGACGCGTTCTATCCCGGCGCCTCCGCCGCTGACGTCGAGGCCAGCATCGCCCAGCCGATCGAGGCGCAGGTCGTCGGTGTCGACAAGATGATCTACATGAAGTCGGTGAGCGGCAATGACGGCAGCTACAGCCTGACCGTCAGCTTTGTCCTCGGCAGCGATCCCGACATCAACACCAACGCCGTCAACAACCGCGTGCAGACCGCCCTGTCGCAGCTGCCGCAGCAGGTCCAACTCCAAGGCCTGACGGTCCAGAAGAAATCGTCGGCGGTGCTGCAATTCGTCATGCTCTACAGCGAGACCGGCGAGCAGGACCCGCTCTTTATTACCAATTATGCAGTCATCAACATCCTCGACGTGTTGTCGCGCACGCCGGGGGTGGGACAGGCGAAAATCTTTGGCGGCCTCAATTATTCGATGCGAGTCTGGTTGGACACGCAGCGGCTCGACAATCTCCAATTGTCTCCCAGCGATGTCGTTTCGGCAATCGAGGCGCAAAACGTTATCGCGCCGGTCGGGCGTATCGGCGCGCGGCCGATTTCGAACGAACAGCAATTCCAGCTCAACATCCAGACGCAGGGGCGCCTCGTCACGCCGGAACAGTTCGGCGACATCGTATTGCGCGCCAATAACGACGGTTCGCTGTTGCGGATCAAGGATGTGGCACGGGTCGAACTCGGCGCGAAGAGCGAGGACATCGAGGCTCGCTTCAACGGCAAGCCGGCCGTCGCGATCGGCACTTATCTGTCGCCGGGCGCCAATGCCGTCGCGACCGCAAAGCTGGTGCGCGAAAACATGGCGCGGTTGAGCCAGCGTTTTCCGCCCGGTCTCAAATACATCATCAATTACGACACGACCACGTTTGTCTATGACACGATCCAGGACGTGCTGATCACGCTGTTGATAGCCTTCGTCCTCGTCGTGATTGTGGTGTTCCTGTTTCTCGGCTCGTTGCGCGCGACCCTAATCCCGGCGATCGCCGTGCCGGTCAGCGTTATCGGCAGCTTCGCGGTATTGCTGGCGATGGGCTATTCGGCCAACACGATCTCGCTGTTGGCGATGGTGCTGGCAATCGGCATCCTCGTCGACGACGCGATCGTCGTCGTCGAAAACGTCGAGCGCGTCATGGAGGAAAATCCGCAACTCTCGCCTGGAGACGCGACCAAAAAGGCGATGGCCGAGATTACCGGGCCGATCCTCGCGATCACGCTGGTTTTGTTTTCGGTGTTTGTTCCGATCGCCTTCATCGCCGGCGTGTCGGGGACCTTGTTCCGCCAATTCGCGGTCACGATCAGCGTGGCGATGGCGATTTCGGCGTTGAACGCGCTGACTTTGTCGCCGGCATTGTGCGCTGTGTTTTTGCGGCACGGCGGGCCGAAGCGCGGCCCGATGGGCTGGGTATTGCGGCGCATTGACAATGTGCGCGACGGCTATGCCGCAATCGTCACCCGTCTGGTGCGCGTGTCGTTTCTGGGTGTGGTTGCGATCCTCGCCGCCGCCGCGGCGATTTACGCGCTGCAGGCGCGCGTCCCGACCGGATTTCTGCCCGAAGAGGACCAGGAGGCGTTCTTCGTCTCGGTGCAGTTGCCAGACGGCGCCTCGGTCACCCGCACCAGCGAGGCGGTGCGGCGCATCGAGGAGTTGTTGCGGTCGATGCCGCAGATCGAGACCGTCTCTTCGATCACCGGCACTTCGATCATCGACAATGTCAACGAACCGAATGCCGCGTTTGTCGTGCCGACACTGAAGCCGTTTGCCGACCGCGTCGGCGCCGCGAACTCGGCACAGGCCGTGATCGGCAAGGTATTCGCCGAAGGGCAACAAATCCGCGCCGCGACCGTCATTCCATTCAACCTGCCGCCGATCATCGGGCTGTCGACCACCGGCGGGTTCGAATACGAGCTCGAAGGCCTCGAAGGCCAGGAGCCAGCGGCAATGAACAGCGTCATGCATGGGCTGCTCGTCGCCGCCAACCAGGATCCGCGGCTGACGCGCGTATTCTCGACCTATACCGCCAGCAACCCCTCGGCCTTTCTGAATATCGACCGCGAGAAGGCGCAGGCGCTTGGCCTCAGCATGAGCGACGTGTTTACCACATTGGAAGCCACGCTGGGCAGCTACTACGTCAATAACTTCAATCTGTTCGGGCGCGTCTGGCAGGTCAATATCGAGGGTGAGCCGGCCAATCGCGTCGACATTTCCTCGCTGTGGCAGATCTACATCCGCAACAAAGACGGCAAAGACGTGCCGCTCGCCTCGATCGCCAATGCCAGCATCGTCGTCGGGCCGCAGGTCATCACCCGCTACAACAACTATCGCGCAGTCCCGGTTCAGGGCAGCCCGGCGCCCGGGATCTCGTCCGGCACCGCGCTTGCGGCAATGGCCGAAGTGTCGGCGAAGACATTGCCGGCCGGCTATGCCTATGAGTGGACTGGCACGGCCTATCAGGAGCAGGCGGCCGCGGGTCAGACCGGGGCGATCCTCGGGCTCGCGATCCTGTTCGCGTTTCTGTTTCTGGTCGGGCTCTACGAAAGCTGGATGATCCCGGTGCCGGTGTTGTTGTCGGTGCCGGTGGGCGTGCTGGGTGCCTTTATTGGCATCCTGCTGTTCCGCGTGTCGCTCGACCTTTATGCCGAGATCGGACTCGTCGTGCTGATCGCGATGGCCGCCAAGAACGGCATCCTGATCGTCGAATTCGCCAAGGACCAGCGCGAAGAGGGCAAGGACATCCTCGAGGCGGCGGTGCTCGGTGCGAGGATGCGGTTTCGCGCGGTGATGATGACCTCTTTCGCGTTCATTCTTGGCGTCTACCCGCTGGTCGTCGCCCAGGGTGCGGCCGAACTCAGCCGCCACGCCGTCGGCACCCCGGTCTTTGCCGGCATGATCGCCGCCAGTGCCATCGGGCTCTTCGTGATCCCGATGCTCTACGTCACGTTTCAAACAATCCGCGAGCGCAGCGGCGAACGCATCCGTCGCCTCCGCCCGCGTCATGGCCCCCTCCCACCCCCTCCCGAGCAGGCGCAGGCGGGGGAAGATTAGAGTGGGGGCTGTCGCTCGGCACGCATCCCGGCTGATACCGATGGCCTACGCGATCATGGGCGGGCTGGCCGTAGCGACGGTTCTGACCCTCGACTTCCTTCCGGCGCTCTACGTGACCTGGTTCCGGATCAAGACACCTCAGTCCGCCGCCAGCGAGAAAATGGATTTTGCGCAAACCGCCATGGTTCAGCCCCTGACCTGAAGCGGGGCCTCCAAGTCCACCTTCCAACCACCGTCGGCGCGACAAAGGCCAAGGTTAATCAAGCCGTTGCGCCGGGAGAGAAAGGAGCAAGCCATGAAACATCTGAAATTAACCTTCGCCGGTATGCTCTTATTGACGGCCACATCGTCGGGCGCATTCTGCTGACTTTGTGATGAGTGCGTCGAATTTACTGATGAACGCTTACACCCGCGACGAGATCTCGTTGAGCGGCGATGAGCAGCGCATGATCGGGCTCATCAACCGAATGAGGCTCTTTGCTCCGGCTGATGTGGTCGAAGGAGCGGAGGCGGTTCTCAGAGCCATCCTCGAGATCTTGCTGAAGCCGAGTATCGAGCTCCGGCAGCTTGCGAAGGAGGCGTTGTCCAAGAGCCTCGATCCTGATCCGCTGCTGGTATTCAGCTCGATTTGCAGGGCTGACTTGGACAACGTGCACCGAACAGTCGTGTAAGGGGCGTCATACAAACCAGCGCATGAGGCTAATCGCCGGCGATACATGGATCCAAGGTGAGGCAGGCGATGAGAAGCCCCGGCCCGCAGACAATCTGTGAACGTAATTCTTACGCAAAGCATGCCGGTTCATCCCTTGAAATCTGAACAGAAGCTCGGCGAGCATGCGCGGCTACTGGAGGCCCGCGAGGGCACCGCGCCTTGGCGACAGTGGGGCTCGTATCTCAGCGAGCGACAATGGGGCACCGTCCGCGAGGACTACAATGGCTAGTCTCTGCTAAGGTTGACGCAATCGACGAAATCGAATGGGCGTTGAATAGCGGCCCGTTCACCAGAGTCGGGCTAGTTGAGCAGACAACGTCTGGCCCCAAGATCGTTGGACTGCAATAGCGAGCTTTCAATAAAATTGCGCCGCCTTTTTTCGGAGAGGCCCATGACAACCCCACTGCGCAGCGCCACTAGGTTGGACCGTTGGAATGCGATCCCCCAACTCAGCATCGAGCAAGGTCAAGGTCCGGAATTGGCACCCCTCAGACGATCAGGTCGGGATCGAGCAGGTCTGAACGTCGGCCTTGAACCGACGTTCTTACATTGGACGGAAATCCTCCCGACTGACCCCAAGGAGGCACTGCACACGGCCTCATGCAACAGAGCAGCTGGCGCCAGGCTTATGGACCATGGCTGGGTCGGCCGAGCAACCTTAAACTGATACGAGCACCACGCTCGCGCTATCGCCGGAGTTGTTGTTGAGCCCCGAACCGACACCGCATACGCCTTGATCTGCGCTCAGCGCGGCAGTGGGGGCAGGGACGCATCCGTCGCGAAGCGGAACACCGTCGTCGAATGGAAGTCCTGCTCCGGCTTCAACTCCGTGGTCGGAAAGTTCGGCTTGTTGGGGCTGTCGGGGAAATGCTGCGTCTCGAGCGTGAACGCCTCGGTCTGGCGATACGTCGTGCCGGACGACCCGACCACCGAGCCGTTCATGCCGTTGCTGGTATAGACCTGCACCGCCGGCTCGGTGGTGAGACAATCGATCAAGCGGCCGGTGCGCGGATCATAGGCGCGCGCGGCAAACGTGATGTTGTCGCCGGGGCGTTGGTTCAGCACGAAGTTGTGGTCGTAGCCATGCGCATAGACCATTTGCTGAAACGAGCCGTGCAGCCGGGCGCCGATCGGCATCATCTGCCGGAAGTCGAGCGGTGTGCCGTCGACTTGGGCGATCTCTCCGGTCGGAATCTGATCGGGTCCGGTGGGGGTATAGCGGTCTGCATTGACCAGCAGCATCTGATCGGCGACCGAACCCGAGCCGTTGCCGGCCAGGTTGAAGTAGGAATGGCTGGTGAAGTTGATCACCGTATCCTTGTCGGTGCTCGCTACGTAGTCGATCCGCAGCGCGTTGTCGTTGGTCAGCGTATAGGTCACGTGCGTCGTCAAGGTGCCGGGGAAGCCCTGATCGCCGTCCTTGCTGACATAGCTGAGCGTTGCGGCGACACCATCCGGCGCTGGTGAGGGCGACACCGTCCAGACTTGGCGATCGAGCGCATTGGGACCGCCATGGAGGGTGTTGGCGCCATTGTTGGCGATCAGATGGTAGGTCTGGCCATTCAGCGTGAACTGCGCCCCGCCGATGCGGTTGGCGTAGCGGCCGGTGATCGCGCCGAA
>Ga0074044_10005027_pt1 | contig 10841 bp, 6 predicted proteins | sample BogForMeECP23OM1_FD_94443 | JGI IMG/M metagenome (GOLD analysis project Ga0074044, IMG submission 94443) | Bog forest soil microbial communities from Calvert Island, British Columbia, Canada - Bog Forest MetaG ECP23OM1 | ecosystem: Environmental > Terrestrial > Soil > Wetlands ...
GCAGACCAAGCCCTCGCCTTCCTGCCGCACCACCCGCAACCGTTCAACCTCAAGGAATTCCGCGTTGACGTGACCCCGCGGAAGCTGTGGGAACTGCCGGCCGAAGTGCGGCTCCGAACCGCAGCCCGGAAACCGAGCCAACCGCGCAGCGCGGAGACAGCCTCGCAAGTAAAGTAACGAACTGGCGGGTGCTCCTCGGCATGGGCCCCGGCGACCTCGACGGCCCCGGGGTCCTTGCGTCCTCGGGCTACCGATCCGGCTGCACTCGCTCCAGGCGCCCCCCGATATTCCTCATGACTTCTGAAATCTGGCCCAGGCGGATGTTGCGGTCATCCACGGGGATAATCGCCAGGCTGTTCAGGGTAAAGGTGGTCTCGATGGCATAGAGCAACTCGCTCTTGGTCAGGGGCGTATCAACGTGGAAATGAATAGGCAAATCGCCGAAGTCCCTTGACGGCATCGCCGTCTTGCCCGCCAGCGAGGCGTAAAGCCCAAGCAACCTTTGGGTGGGATGCTTTCCCGGATCCGGCCCGTGCATGAACTCATAGAAAGCCTTTTTCAGTCGCTCAAACTCCTGCTCGATGCGCTCCGCCTCCGTACGTGGCTTTGGAGAGGGGGGAGGTGGCCCTGGCCAGTAAGAAGCTCCCATTGACGGCACCTTCTTCGGATCAAAAAGCTTCGCCCCCGGCTCCGGCTTGGGGGCGGCCTTCTTCACCTGGTCTCGTTGCCACATCGGCACCACCTGCACGAACTTAGGGCCATCGTCCATTACACAAATGCCATTGAGCGCAAGGACTGTGGCAAACGCATAGATGGCCTCTTCTCTGGTCAGGGGACATTGGGTTTTCAAATTGACCGTAGGTGCGGGAAGGGTTATCGGGCGCAGGATTGTCCGCTGGCTTATGGAGGCGTAGATGGATAGGACCTGGTCCAAGTCTGCCTGTTTGAAGTCAATCCCCCCACTCCCAAACCCTTCGCTACCACCCCGCAGTGCTAGCCCAGCCCCGCGCAGGGGCGCATTGGTGAGCGAATCCCTTGCCTCCTTGGGAAACACGCGGACGAAATGAGGCCCATCTTGGACTACTTCCAGCCCCTGCTCGGAGAGCGCTCTTTCAATCCGTGCAATGGCGTTGGTCTTGTCGGCCGGCAGATCGGCGATGATCGAGTCGGGCAGGCGCGGCAGGGTTGTGGGCATGAGGACAGTCTTGCCGGCCAGACTCCCGTAAACATCCAACGGGTCTGCACCCGCCCCGAGCGGCGCTAGCAGACATGCGAGCGCGAGGGTTAGCCTGGCAGCCATGGGGCCATAATGAGATCAGTCGCGGGCAGTCGCAAGCCTCAAGTCCGGTATGTCCATCAACCACGACCAGCATCCCAATCCCCGCAATCATGAATCGGCGACGCACACGCCTCGGCGGCAGGTGATGGAATCTCTGAGGTACGCAGATCCGGCAGCGGGTTGAGAATTCCCGCCGCGCTCGTGCTCCGGCGCTCCACTCTTACCTACTCGCGGAGCAGCGTGTCCACAGCCTTATCCAGTTCGCCCCCACGCACATCGCGGTAGCGAATCACCCCTCGACGGTCGAGTACCCACACATTGGGCCAACTGCGCACGTTCCAGTTCCTGGTAATCGGCCCATCACGCTTGTCCCAAAAGGAAGGCCAGGTGATTCCGTATTTCTCTACGTCCGCTTTCGCGCGAGTAAGATCGTCGTCACCGTACACCCCAATGAAGGCGAAGGGCTTTCCGGCCATGCGCTCAACCAGTTTGCGATGTTCCGGCGCCTGAATGTAATCTGGCCACCAGAACGTGAGCACCACCACTTTTCCGCGGTGGCTGCTAAGCTTCATTGGCTGACCATCCAAATCCTCGCCTTCGATTTCGGGAGCGACTTTGCCAATGGTCAGGCGGCGCAGTTCGGACAGCTCGGGTCTGGCCAACTCCTCAAGGGGGTATCCCCGCTGCTTTACTTGGCCAAATTCGGCAATGGCCCGCTCGAATTGCTTCGTGGCCTCCGCGGTTGCCTTCTGGTCTTGCCCATACTTGGCTTCGTCCTTGAGCAGCGTCGCCAGGGTGAAACAGGCGGTGCCGCGGACGTCGGCGCTCGGATTGTTCTTCAGCACCGCCTCCAGCAACTCCCGGCAGCAGCGATGGCGCACCCGCACCAACTCCGTGCAGAGATAGACCAGATTGGTGTTGCAGGTGTGCTCACGCAGGATCACCTCGGCCGCCTTCTCAACCGGCGGGCCGTCGGGTGTGTTGAGGAGAATCCATGCGGCGGATTGAAGGGCCTCGGGCGACGCCGCTTGGTATTCGAGCAGGTCCAGCAGGTCGGCCAGGTTGGGCGGGGTTTGGGGCGTGGTTCGCTTGTCAGGTGTCAGCTCGGTCAGACCCGTCCCCGTCCAATATCCAATTCTCCGATGGATCCGAATGTCACTGACGGGGGTGCCAACGGCCATGCCCAGGCCGGCCAGGGTGAAAGCCGCTGGATCGGCGGTCACATTGAACTGTGCGTTGGAACGGACGAAGTGGGTGCTGAACGCGAGCGAGCCATTCTGGTGTGATGTCATCGTGCTCACTTCCGCCGGAATTGGGTCGCGGGGGGCGGCTTCGTCGTACTTCGACACCACGAAGTCGTTTCCCACCGCCTGCTTGAGCAGGCGAGCCGGTTGGGCAACATCAATCCAGAAGTCGAGTGTCTCATCATGTTTGGACTGCACTTGAATGTGCCAGGCGGGCAGTCCTTCTGCCGATTCCTGGCCGACAAGATGGATGGATGGTGCGTCACTGTAGCCGAGACACCCCTCGATCGTGCTGCTGAAAAACAATGACGGGCTGAGACCCAGGCATCGAGGGTCGAAAAAGTACGCGGGGCTGTTGGCACTGCCCTTGGCGGGATCATCAACGGTCGCGCTGCCCTGCTGGCCCTCGTGTTCCCGGTACCTCACCAGCGTGGCGCCATCAGAGGCTGTGACTTCGTGTGCCTCGAACCCCTCAAGCAAGCCCGCTCGGACGGCCGCTTCCTTGTCCATGCTGTCGGCTTGTCGCACGCGTTCCTTGGCCTCGGCGCTGTCGTCGTCACCGTTCACCGTGTAGGCGTATTCGCGCTTGCGCGCTTCAAAGCGGCGCTTGGGCCCATCGAACAGGACCGCGATTCGGCTCTGGGTGGTCTCCTTGCGTCCGCTCTCGATGCGATCGGTGGAAAGCTGCAACTCCAGCGAACCCGATTGAATGCGCTGCCGCGCCCGGGCAACCCCCTGCAATAGCTTGAGGGGATCGGGTTCCCGCTGCGTGTCACTAATGCCGGCAGCTTGATTTCCGGGCGCGACGGACTGCTGATTCCCTCCTGCGTCTGCTGCGGTGGCTTGCCGAGAATCGGAAGCCGCACCGCGAGCCGGTCCGCGCTCAGGACCGAGGAACCAGAAGAGGGCCGCCCCGACGAGCGCCGTTGCGGCAAGCCCTGCCGCGAGCTTCGTTCGACAAGCCTGGAAGAGCGCGCCGAGTATTCCGGTGGTTCCGCCAACCCCAGCCGACGCCGAAATACCAAGAGCAGCCAGCGCGGCGGCGGTTGAGATGGTGGCCGCCAATCCCACCGGCGCGGCCTGGACAGCATTGCCGGCGATGGCAGCGGCCAGTCCGCCCGCGCCGATAGAGACGCCGCGCTTGGCGAAGAAGTCGCGCAACCGTTCGATGGCCCGGCTGACCCGCTTTTGCGCGGCGTCGTCGGTGGTGCCGAGCGTCTGGCCGACATCCCGCAGGGACTTGTTCTCAAAGTAACGGAGCAGTATGGCCGCCCGGTCGGTCGCTTCGAGCGCGTCCATCGCTTCGTCTAGCAGCGGTTCCAATTGCCTCCAGTCAGGAGCGGTCGAGTTCATGGCAGTCATTTCCAGGGCTGCGAGTTCGCGGAATTGGCGGCGCGATTCCTTGCGCACCAGGTCAATGGCGGTGCGGCGCGCGACCTGGTAAAGCCAAGCAGTGAGGATGGTGTCCGGTTTCAGCTTGCCGGCGTTGCGCGCGAGGTCGCTGAACACGGATTGGGCGACTTCCTCAGCCAATTGCGCGGACCGGACTTGTCGCAACGCCGCCGAATAGACCAAATTCAGGTGGCCGTTGACGAGGGCCGTGAAGGCTTCTTCCGACTTCTCTGCCGCGTATTGCCGGAGCAAATCCAAGTCGTTCGGCGTCATGTTCACGAGTATATCGCCGCCGCCCGGCAGAATCCGACAGCTTTTTTCACGCGTTGCGTCAATCAACTGCGGCTCAGTGGGCAGGGATTCCATGTCGAACGTGGGCGACAGCCTCCGGGAGCAGCCTCGGCCCAGGCCAGACTCCCTGCACGACGCTCTACCCCAGGGTTGCGGGGAGAGTGCCACCGACCTGGGGCCCGCGTGCCGATGGGCCCGCGTCCGAGCCGTTGTTTGTCTTGGAAGTTCCTCCTCACCGGCTTAAGCTGACCGAGGGCAAGGTGACTTTGTCCGTATCGATGCCGCTGAGTATTATGCCGCGTAGAAGACAGACCGCGGTTGTTGCATTCGGATTGTTGGGAGTTGCCCTGGCTGCTTACGAATCGTGGCAAGTACCGCCTGACTGTGCCGAGCCTCAATCGGACGGTGGTCACATTCGTTTATGAGTGATTCACAGCAGCATAACGCCGCAGGGAACGGCGGGGCCGGGACGGCGCTGGGCAATTCGGGAACCACTGCAGGGCCGCCATCAGTGAAGGTGCAGTGTTCCGTGACTGGCCTTTTACATCGCCACCGCGAGAGCCCCTGGGTGTCGAGCAAACCCGTACAACCGATGGGAGCCAGTCGTTCCACTGGGTCAAGGAAGCGGACACCAATTGGGCCTGGGTTCCATGGCTCAGCTTTGCGTTCTGCGCTATGAAACGGCCGCCGACGAGGACTTGGGTTCTGCTGGCGTCTGTCCTGATGGCTGGGTGGGTTCTCCTGCTGGCATGGTCGCTCCGATCGAGGCCGACGGCCAAGCAATGGCTAGCGCTCTCGCGACCCGTCTTTGGAAGCCGCACTAACGCTGGAGTGGTCACACCCGTGGTCAGATTTTGCGTCTCAAACGTCGGCCCGCGCCCGGTGGACTGCCAGGTTTGGTGGTTTGAATGCCGAGCGAGGGGTGACCGGAGCCTGTTGGCCACGAACCAACTGGAATTCGTGCGCATTCCGCTTTCACGCGGGGGTTCAACCAACCTGACGATTGAGGTGCGGGCAACCGCCGCCTTGAATGAAGGCCGCCTCTGCTGCTATCAAGTCATCTACTTCGAGCGCGTGTCAGGGCTGCCCCGCGTTCTAGCTGGCCTCGATCGGTTTATGAGCTGGTATTTCGACATCTTCGAGCTGACATGGAGACCTCGCTGGACACCCTTGAATCTTAGGAATGGTTGCGCCTTCGCCTCCAACGTGAGCGTAGCGGATTACTTCCGGCTGATGCACGGTTTTACGCGCAGCCAGTGGTTGGAGGAACTCGCCCGAATGCAGTCGGCGCGCACCCGAGCCACCAGCGGCGTAGAAATCCGATATGCGTGGGCGCCCACAGCCGAGGAACGGTATGCGAACGAGGCGTGGCTTGCCTTTGCTGAGTATTGCCGGACATCAACCAACGCCTCACGAGTAGCCGAAACAGACACTCCACCGAATGCGGCTCCAGCGCAAAAGTGACCTCAACGCGATGACTCCCACCCAAAGCCACATCAAAGCCATCTCAAAGCCAGTTGATAGCCAAGCGATAGGCCCCCAAAGCCACCCCAAAGCCACTTCCAAGCCATCTACAAGCCATCTACAAGCCAACTGGTAGGCACCCACAAGCCACCTTCATGCGACCCACAAGCCACCCCCATGCGACCCACAAGCCACCCCAAAGCCAGGGTGAGGCCGGGGAATGAGGAGGAACTCGGTTGTTGTTGGCGTGTATTCTCACAGCCACGATGGCACCTCCCGGCTGGCTCGACAGTGCCGCTACTGTGCGCCGCGGGAGCTATGCCAGCCTATTCAACCTGCTGCTCCAACCCGCTCTTTTCCCTGCCCTTCGCTCTCGCAGGAGACTCTCCCGCCGCCGTTTGCGTCTCCCCGTTATGCCAGGTTCGCCAGGCACCCGGCGGTTTCGCGGCGTAATGCCTCACGGTCGGTTTGGTTCAAGCCTTCCGGGTCGAAGCGGTAACGGTAATGCAGTTGCAGCAACTCGCGCAACCGGTTCCTGACTCCCGCCAGGGCTGGGTCGGTGCTGACGCGCAGGAGCCAGGCGGAAAGTGGTTCGCCCGGCAGGCGCGCGGCACCCCGCTCCAGGAGCCTCCGTTCAACCTGATAGAACTCCGAATCCCGTCCCGGCCAAGGCGTCCTGGCCCCAACCTCGTCCGGATTCCGAGGTCGCCGCTGCCGCCGGCTGCGGAAGATGATCTGGTAGAGCAAGAGCGCCAGGACCGGCGCGAGCCCCCACAGCATGTATTGGCGCAGGTGGCTTTGACCCCAACGCAATTTGGCGAACTCAAACATGACCCGGGACCAACAATCCGACAGGAACTGCATAGGAGAGGCGCGTCCGGCCTCGGCCTCCACCCACGAGGCTGGGGTGGTGTCGAAGTCCTGCCAAGTTGCACTGACGGGGTTCCACACCAGGCACCAGGCGTGGGCGTCGCGCTGGCGGACGACGTAATGACTGCCCGTGGCTTCATGCACCGCATAGCCGACGGCATAGCGGGCGGGGATTTCGAGCCGGCGCAAGAGCAGGACTGTGGCGGTGGCGAAGTATTCGCAATGACCGCGGCGGGTGCGTCGGAGGAAACGGCTCAGCGGGGTTTCATTGGTGCCGCGAAACCTGCCAGGTTCTTGCCACGTGCTGTAACTGAACTTGTTTGTATCCTGGAAGAAGGCGCTGAGGGTGTGCAGCACCTGTCGCCGGCTTTGATGCCTTAATTGCAGCTCCTCAATCACCTGGTCGAGAGCGGGTTTTTCCTTCTCGGGAACGTGGGTGTCGAGGTTGGTGTCGGGCGGTGAGTCAATCGTGGTCCCCGGTTCGTAAAGGGCGTCGAACATCACGAGCCCCGGCCCCTCGGCCAGCACCGCGCCGAGACTATTCTTCTGTAACAGGTAGGCGGACAGGTTCTCCAGCCGTCCGGTGCCCGTCGGCAAGGGCAGCAGCCCGCTGCGCCCCGGCAGATAGCAGGCAATGTTCACCGCCGCGCTGTTGGTCTTTCCGGGCAGCAGCACCCAGGTCGTGTGGTCGGCGGCCTCGAAGACGCTCTCGAACTTATCAAAGGAAAGCTCGGAGTACCAGACCTGTGATTTCCAGGTGCGGTAGCTGGCTTCGCGCAGGAGCGTTGGGGTGCGGCTGCCGGCTCGGGGCTCCAGGCGAATGACGATCTTACTGGAACCTTTCAGCCGACCGATGTGCCCCAGCGCTGTCTTGCTCTGCGTGGGGTCCGCGCCGCCACCGACCCCGCGGACGAACCACTGCGCATTGTAAATCTCAAGTAATCGGTACATCCGCCAGACCCCCCGCTGCCCGTTGTAACCCAGGAGTATGGCCACCGCGAGTGCGCCGGCCCAGACCGCCAAGCCAAAGCGACGCGAGCGGTGCGGCCATAGCGCCCAAGTGACTAGCGCGCACAAGCCCCAATAAAAGCTCTGATCTTCCCTGGGGTGGAAACTGGCCGCGAACAGGCATAACACGAAATACGGATAGGAGATGTCCACGCTCTGTGCTCCGGGCAGAGTCTGGCCGAGCTTCCGCGCCTTTTGCCATCGGAGCCGCGTGATGACTGAGATGGTCTCCGGCGGGACGCCTTCGCGGGAGCTGAAGGCCTGCGCGGCCATGAAGAGGAAGAAGATCATCGGCAGCCAGCGGATCAGCGCGGCGACGGTCCGAGCGCTGGCGTTGCCCATATTGCGTTCGGTGGCCAGGTTGGGGTTTTGGAAAAAGCCGCGAAACTCCCCCGGCCCGCCGGTGGAGGTAAAGGCGTAGAGCGCGGCACCGAGCAGCAAGAGCGCGCAGAAGGTCCAAATTCGCCGGAAATCCTCGTCGGTGAAATCCCAACGCGCCTTGACGGACTGCGCGCCTTCGAGCAACCCTGCCATCAGGGCGCCCTCGACCAGGTGACCGGCCTGCCAGCCCCAAAAGAGGAGCCCCGCGCCCAGCAGGAGAGGTGGAGTCTTCATCGCATTATAGCGTGCGTCCGGTCAATGCACCCTACCGGATTCGGCCCTCCTCGGCAACCCGGCGCTGGTGGCCGCCTGAGGCTCGGCGCCCGCGATGCCCCACCTCTCGCCTAGACCGCCAGCACCGAGTTGGTGCTGCCGAAAGTGTTCGGAACGGACTCCCTGGCGCCAGGATCGCTGAGCCACTGGCCATCAACGACAAATCTATACTCGTAGCGTCCTGCTGGCAGCCACACCGTCGCCTTCCAGATTCCAGCCGAGTACCGGCTCAAAGGTGTGCGGGTGCAGTCCCAGCCATTGAAGCTTCCAGCCACCGCCACCGACCGCGCGTGCGGCTGGTTGAGGATAAATTCAACCGGCTTTTCCACTGGCCGTTGAGCTGCATGCGCCTCCTTGGGTGCAACAGGGCGGGCGACGGTGCTGGATTGTCTATGTCTAGGCTGCATAAGGACTTGAAACCATAAATCTATCACCCTTATAAGGGAGCAGCGGGTGAGCGCCTATGGGGTGTTCACCCCAGATGACTGCCGCTGCCGGGGACGCCTTTGGGCCGAAGTCCTATGGAATCGAGCAAAACTTGTTTGGGTCTGCTGCGCCGCCGGCAATGCCTGGTGCCGACGCTGTGGGGCTGGCTCCTCTTGGCCTTAAGTCTGACGGTGCTGGCGCTGATCGGGATGCTTGGCGTCGGGCCGTTCCTGGCGGTGACTGACTCGGTGCCGGGGGGGGTGCTGGTTGTCGAGGGTTGGGAGCCCGATTACATGCTCGAAAGGGCCATCGCGGAGTTCAAACAGGGGCACTACTCGACGTTGTTTGTGACCGGCCTCCCCTTGGAGCAGGGCGTTCCTTTATCCGAATACAAGAACTACGCCTATATCGGCGCGGCGACGCTAGTGAAGCTCGGCCTGAGCACGAACGACGTGCAAGCGGTGCCGACGGGTGCCGTTCGCCGGGACCGGACTTACGCCACGGCGTTGAGCTTGAAGCACTGGTTGCGCGAACACAACCTGACGCCCACGAAGGTCAACTTGATGACCGGCGGTCTGCACGCGCGCCGCTCGCGGCTGATGTTCGAGAAGGCGCTCGGAAAGGGCGTCACCGTTGGGGTGATAGCGATTCCGGCCAACGGCTACGACGAGCGGCGCTGGTGGAATTCCAGTGGGGGGGTCCGCAGCGTCATTGATGAGGCGGTCGCCTACACTTACGCCCGGCTGCTCTTTTACCCGCCGCAGGAATAGCCGGCCGGAGCTAAAGCGGCAGGATGACGCTCACGGTGGTCCCGTGGCCGAGGCGGGACCGGATTTTTATTTGGCCGCGATGCGCCTCTACAACGCGGGCCACGATGGCCAGGCCCAGCCCGGTGCCTTTGGCTTTCGTCGTGCTGAGGAGCGAGGTGAACGTCCGCTGGCGCTGCTCCTCGCTCATCCCCTGGCCGGTGTCCCGGAACTTGACCGTCACGTGTGTGGGCCGCGCACTGCCGCGCGGGAGCCGCAACGAACGTGACGTGATAGTCAGCGCGCCGCCTCCGGGCATCGCTTCCACGGCGTTAAGAATCAGGTTGAGGAAGGCCTGTTCCAGTTGCGTCGCCGCGCCCATTACGGAAGGCAAGTCCGCCTCGGTGTTGTGTGCCCACTGGATGTTCTGGTGCTTAAGCTTGTGTCGGACCAGCAACCCCAGTTCCTCGATGAGCCGGTTCAAGCTTACCGGCGCCAACTGCGGCTCGGTCGAGCGGGCGAGGTCGAGTATTTGTTCGACGATCCGGTTCAATTGTTCGAGTTTCTCGTCAATGATGCGCGCGTCCTTCGCGCGCGGGTCGCCCTCGCGAAACTTCAGGTCTAAGGAGTGGTAAAGCATCTTGAGCACGGTCAGCGGATTGCGGATCTCATGGGCCGCCTCGGCGGCCAGCAACCCCAACGCAGACAGTTTTTCATTCTGCCGCAACTGCTCCTCCACATCCACCACCCGTTCGTAGAGGCGCGCCCTCTCGATGGCAATGGCGGACAACTCCGCCAGGGCCGAGAGGATGCGTATTTCTTCGTTCGAGAAGCTATACGGCTGGCCGGTATAGATGCTAAGCGTGCCGATCGCCTGGCCGCCGTACAGCAGAGGCACGCTGAGCAGCGCCACCAATCCCTCGCGCCGCGCCACCTCCACGTTTTGGTAGCGGTTGGACACCTGCACGTTGCCGACCTGCAGCGGCTTTTTCCGCCGCACCACGATGCCGAGCAGACTCTCCTCGACATTCAAGCGTGGCCGATTGAGGTAGGTCTCGCCCGCGCCGAAGCTGGCGCGCAACTCGAGCCACTCGCGGCTTTCGTCCAGCAACATCAGCGAACACACCTTGGCCTGCATCAACACGCAGGCCTCGCGGGTAATGACGCGGAGTGCGTCATCCAGGTTGAGGGTGGAGTTGATCGTCCGGCTGACGCTAGCGAGCGACTCAAACAGGCGAGCCTTGAGCCGGAGCTGTTCGTAGAGCCAGGTGTTATGAATCACGCGCGCGGCCTGCGCCGCCAGCGCCTCCAGCAACTCCTGGTCCTCGGCGCTGAACGCCTCGGGCCGGTCGGCGTCCACGTTCAGCACCCCGCGCACCTCGCCGGCAACCTCCAGCGGCACGGCCAGTTCCGAGCGCACCTCCCGCCGCAACAGGACGTAGCGCGGGTCTTTAGTCACGTCGCCCA
>Ga0074044_10005028_pt1 | contig 10840 bp, 10 predicted proteins | sample BogForMeECP23OM1_FD_94443 | JGI IMG/M metagenome (GOLD analysis project Ga0074044, IMG submission 94443) | Bog forest soil microbial communities from Calvert Island, British Columbia, Canada - Bog Forest MetaG ECP23OM1 | ecosystem: Environmental > Terrestrial > Soil > Wetlands ...
AAGATTGATGTCGCGTCGCCGAACATCTGGATGCGCGACCCGCTCATCTACCGCATTCGCCACGCCGAACATCATCATACTGGCGACAAATGGTGCATCTATCCGATGTACGATTTCGCGCATTGCCTGAGCGATTACATCGAAGGCATCACGCACAGCATTTGCACGCTCGAATTCGAGGTGCACCGGCCGCTGTACGACTGGATTCTGGCAAACCTCGACCTGCCGCGACCGTTGCCGCATCAATACGAATTTGCCCGGCTCAGTCTCGGCTACACCGTCATGAGCAAACGCAAACTTATGCAGTTGGTGAACGAAAAACTTGTGAGCGGCTGGGATGATCCGCGCATGCCGACGATTTCCGGTATTCGCCGGCGCGGAGTCACGCCCGAAGCCTTGCGCAACTTCGCCTACAACATCGGCATCACGAAATACAACGGCATCACTGATGTGGCCGTGCTCGAACACGCCATCCGGGAGGATTTGAACAAACGCGCCGTGCGCCGGCTCGCCGTGCTGCGCCCCATCAAAGTCGTCATCACAAATTATCCCGAAGGCAAGACCGAGGAACTGGACGCCGTCAACAATCCCGAAGACCCAGGCGTCGGCACGCGCAAGATTCCGTTCAGCCGCGAACTGTTCATCGAGCAGGACGATTTCAAGGAAGTCCCGCCACCGAAATTTTTCCGGCTTAAACCCGGCGGCGAAGTCCGGTTGAAATACGCCTACATCATCAAGTGCGACGAAGTGGTGAAGGACGCGGGTGGAAAGATTGTGGAACTGCGTTGCACCGCCGACCTCGACAGCAAGACCGGCGGCCCCACGGCGAACCGGAAAGTGAAGGGGACGATTCATTGGGTTAGCGCCGCGCATGCGATTGACGCCGAATGCCGTCTTTACGACCGGCTGTTCACCGAAGCCGAGCCGGAGAAGGACGGACGCGACTTCAAATCCGTGCTCAACCCGCACAGCCTCGAAGTGGTGACGGCCAAGTGCGAGCCAAGCCTGAAGGACGCGAAGCCGGAGGTCCGTTATCAGTTCGAGCGCCTCGCCTACTTCGCGCTCGACAAAGACTCTCAACCCCCAGCTCTCAACTCTCACCTGGTGTTTAACCGCACGATTACACTGAAAGACACTTGGGCGAAGGAAACGCAAAAAGGATGAACGTTGCGGATATTTTACTCGACGGAGCCGCTATACTATGTCTGAGAATATAAGTTCGAGCGTCCTTTTCCATTTTACGAAGTCCCTAGACAGTATCGTGGACATTCTTACGTCCGGCTTCTATCCACATTATTGCCCAGAATATTCGTTTGGCCCACTTCACGCCAAAGCCGCCGCGACTGGTACACCACCAGCTCACGCAGCCCCTATGGTGTGCTTTTGCGATTTGCCGCTGTCTCTGATTCGGAGTCACCTTAACGATTACGGGCAATTTGGCATTGGCTTGGATAAGCGATGGGGAATTAAGAATGGGGTGACGCCAGTATTCTACATGCACGAGCAATCGCAGATGTTCAAGCCCCTATCGAATCGGATTTGGGCGGCGAGAAAGCAAAATGATTCAACGGCCACGAATGATCTGATGTTGTTGACTGCTTATACGAAACCGTTTCACGGGAATGCATGGAGGGAGGGCAAGACGCGGGCAAACGTTCACTTTTATGACGAAAGGGAATGGAGATATGTGCCGCATCTACCGGTTGGCGAGCAGCTCTTTTTATCGCGAGAAAACTACACTAACAAAGCAAAGGTTGAGGCGCTACATGCATCATTCAAACAAAAATATAAACTTTCCATTCATCCAGATGATATTCAATATTTAATAGTGCCGAACGATGGGTACATTCTTCAATTGGTAAAGCATCTTCGCACATTATATGGCTCTGATGATGTGACACTGGTGACTACTGCGATAATGACAATTGACTGCATTACGGATGACGTGTGAGGCGTCGAGATAGTGAATCAGCCAGTCAGAATCGCGACGATGAGCGCGTTGCCGTTTTTTAAATCGCGATGTGCGAGACGGGATTGCTCAAATCGCTGTAACCGGTGCTGCCACCCACCGCCCGCACTGGAAAGGTGTAAACCGTCCCCGGCGTCAGGTCCTTCACCACAATCACACCGCGCCTTTTAGAAATTTACCTGACATGGAAGCTGGTTTGGTTTATGTGAAGCGACATGAAGCTCGCAAAATCAATGTTGATGGCGTGGCTCATGGTGTCGGCCATGGCGAGTTTTCTTCTTCTCGCTGCGACGGGGTGTAAAAAAGCGGCCGCGCCGGGCTCAAACCACCCCACTCTTTCTCCTGAGCAAGCCAAAGAGCAAAGTTTGGAGTGGAATCTCAAAACGCTGGTCGAGGCTTACGAACAGGCTGGCCATACCAGTCCCAAATGGGATGAACCGGCCAAGCGCGCCTTGACTGAGTTTGCCCGCAGCCGCTCCCAATGCACCGAGTCGAACGAAGCCTGGGGCTTGATAATATCCAGCAATTGCATTGTCGCCGTGGAAGCGGGTTGCGATGACCCTATGATTCATTATTTGTACGTTCGCTTTTGCATGAATCAGACGAACAGTGCGCAAGCATTTACCGGCGCGTTTTGCCAGACGGCTAAGGACATGCAGAAAAGCACGTATCCTCCCGTCCGGAAATTCTATGCGGCAGCAAGGGCTTTGGATCAGATCATTTTCACCTACGGTACGAATACGGGGAACCAGCCGATTTGGGGAGAAATCACGCCATTAATTGGCCAAAACGTTGAGGCAGCCCTCAACGACAAAACCATGCCGGCACGTGAGGCATATGAAATTGCCAACAAAGCCCTGTATTTGATCAGTGGCGATACGAATCAATTTCAACATGCCTATGATTGCGTCGAAAAACCACTGTTGGAAAACTGGCCGGACGATGACACCACCTGGTTGTTGAAAGGCACCGCCTTCATCGATATGGCATGGCATGCTCGTGGCAGCGGTTGGGCCTACACGGTCAGCGCCAAAGGCTGGGAACATTTCAGCGAACGGCTCGCCACGGCGCAAGAAGCTTTGGAACATGCCTGGAAATTGAATCCCAAAGACCCGGAAATTGCCCACCAGATGATGACCGTGATGTTGGGTCAGGGTGGAGGTCGGGACCGGATGGAACTGTGGTTTGATCGGGCGATGGTCTTGGACCCCAATGACGATGTTGCCTGTTCCAGGAAACTTTACTATCTGGAACCCAAATGGTATGGCTCTCGGGAAGCCATGCTTGAGTTCGGGCGCGAATGCGCTACAAACCAAGCATGGGGAGGACACGTCCCATTGATTCTTTTGGATGTTCATAAATCCATTCAACGCCAATATGTCAATGACTCGGAGAAAAATGATTACTGGAAACAGCCGGAGGTTTGGGCGGACATCAAAACCGCATTCGACCGTTTCTTTGAATTAAACCCGGATGCCATAGGCTGGTATCACGATTATGCTTGGTATGCTTATCAAGCTGGGCAATGGGATACGCTCAACAAAATCATTCCTAAACTTGGGCCAATAAATTACAACTTCTTTGGCGGGACGAATGAATTCGATAAAATGGTTCAGCTTGCCAAGGAACACGCCAGCAATCCTAAATAATTCCTTCTCGCGCGTTTTGCCTGACGACTCGTTCAAAGAATTTGTCCCCGGCCCATTGAACACATTGCCGGAGTTGCGTGACAAGCCGGCTTGAGATTATTCTGAACTGGCAATGATTTCGTTCATCGTTCCGGCGCACAATGAAGAATCGTGCCTTGGCCGGACGTTGCAGGCAATCCATGACGCCGCCCGCATCGTTGGCCAGCCGTATGAAATCATCGTGGTGGACGATGCCTCCACCGACGCCACAGCGGAGGTCACCCGCCAGCACAATGCGACCGTTGTGCCGGTCAATCATCGGCAATTCGCCGCGACTCGCAATTCCGGCGGACGCGCGGCGCATGGTGAGCGATTGTTTTTCGTGGATGCGGACACCATCATCAATCCGCGCGCCGTTGCATCGGCACTCAAATGGATGGACAAGGGCGCTGTGGGCGGCGGCGCTCCTACGTGGCTGGGCAAGAACGAGGTCGTGCCGCTTTACATCTGGTTTCTGGCCATTTTGTTTCTGATCGGGTCAAAACTCATTGGTTTCACCGGCGGCGCTTTCATGTTCTGCACGCGCGAGGCATTTCAAGCCACCGGCGGATTCGACGAACGTCTTTACTGGTCGGAAGAAATCTCGTTTGCCTTGGCGTTGAAGCGCGAAGGTCGGTTTGTCGTGGTTTGGGATCCCGTGCTCACGTCGGGACGCCGGTTTCGTACCATGTCGGGATTGCCAATGCTGGCGGTCTGCGCCCGCGCCGCTTTGTCCCCGTCCAAAATGACCACCCGGCGTTCGTCCGTGGAAAAAATCTGGTATGACTCCAATCGCGAGGCGGACGACAAAATGCCCGATTCATTGGCGGTCCAGATGTCCAATGGCATCGCATTGTTAATTATTATTGTGCTGGTCACGGGGCCGGTCTGGAATTTTATTCCCTGGTCGCTGACGCCTTGGGGCAGTCCGCTGGGCAAAATGAGATTGGCCATCGAAATATTTCTTTGCCACGTAGGATTGGTCTTATGGCCGATAGCCATTGTGCTGTTCGTGAATCTGGTGCGACAAAAGCGGTGGACCGGGCTGGTTCAGTCAGTGGCCTTGATCGCTCTTTGTGCGTGGCAGGCCTGGGACTGCGCGCATGGTGTCATTTGGACTTGGACACACCTTTTCCATTGGTTGACGCATTTCTTCAATGGCTGACGACTCTTTCAAAGAATTTGTGCTCGATCCGCCGAGCGCGTTGGCGGAGTTGCGCGCCGCTCAAACGGAGCGCGGTTTGTCCCAAACCGCAGCAGGCACGAACTTGCCCTGGGACGATTTTTTGAACTGTTATCCACATACCGACACGCTGCGGAATGAGATATTCCGCGCTCCTTTGCGCGCGCTGCGAGTTGGGACAACTCGCACTCGGTCACGGGTGAAGCACACCATGCTCATCACAGAATCGCGCGCTGCTCCACGGCCATTCCTTGGGTTCGCGAACGAGCAGCGCCTTGACCGGATTATTTTCGATATAACGCCGGGTCTTTAATTCATGCCCCGTGTCGCGCATATAAGTGTCAAAATAGTCTTCAGCCCAGAATGCGCCGTCGTGCTGGAGAATTATATTCGATTCGCGGGCGGTGTAGCGCTTCAGTTCCTTGACGATCTTGGACAATGATGCATTGCCTGCTTTGATGAGCAAATGAACGTGGTTGGGCATGACGACCCATGCGAGCAGGTCATACCATCGCCCGTGATAGAACCGGAAGGCGTCTTCAACCAGCTTGGCGACATCCGTCCGACGCAGATGGCATTCACCGCAACCACGGTCGAGGTAGGCTTCCAGTTGCCGGCGACGGTCACGGTCATCTTCGATTTTGAGCAACGCCTCCCATTCGGAACGCAGCTTTGTCGGAAATGAATCGGCGAGGTGAAAGGTCACAAACTGCGTGAGCCCGGGTTCGTCACGGTGCGGGAGATAACCGCGCTCGTTCCAGCCGCGAAAACCGAGCATGTCGTCTTCGCGTTTCGGAGGCGATGATTTGCGTTTGCCCGAAACGAGTTCGCGCACGCCGGGATTGCGCGGCGGACCAGAGAGACGCGATTTCGGCGCTTCGGGCATGGTCAGGATTGAAACAGAAATCCAGGGCATTGCAAACATTCGGGTGCGCTGCGAGTTGGGACAACTCGCGCTCCGCGTTTCGGAGTGCGGTTTGTCCCAAACCGCAGCGGCAATGAACTTTCGCCCAGCTTGAAATTTTTCAACCGTTCCCCCCATATTCACACGCTGCGGAATGAGACATTCCGCGCTCCGGCACGTTGCTGAAATTATCCGTTTCGGCCAGGCTTGCGGTCGTGCCTGAAGATGCCTCTAAAGAGTTTGTTCTGACCCGTTGAGCGCGTTGGCCGGGTCTTGGCCTGAGTTGTGCTGATTCATTGTCACGGCAAGCCTGAATGGCCAAAAGAATTTGTATGCAAAACCAAATAGACATTCTCCGTGACATTTCCACGAGGTTCGAGGCGGCGGACATCGGTTACATGCTCACCGGCTCGATGGCGATGAACTGCTACGCCCTGCCGCGCGTGCCCCGCAACGTTGACGTCGTCGTTGCCCTGCGCGCCAAAGACGCCGACGTCGTGTTCCGTTTGTTCAGCCCCGACTACGACATTTCACGCGAAGCGGTGGACAGTGCCATTGCCCACCAGTCATTCTTCAACCTCTTCCATCGGAAAAGCCGCATCCGAGTGGATTGCATCATCTGCCAGCAAGCCAAATATCGGCTCCTCGAATTTAACCGCCGGCAAAGCATCAAAATTGAAAATTTTAATACTTGGATCGTGAACAAGGACGACCTCATCATCTCGAAACTCCATTGGGCCAGAAAATCGCATTCCGAACGGCATCTCCGCGACGTGAAGAGCCTCATCAGCACCGGGTGCGACAGGATTTACATCGAACGCTGGGCACGGGCGCTTGGAGTATTCAAGCTGTGGGAGGAATGTTCGCGTGGCTGACACGCCCGCCCGCCTTCCGAAATCCCTACGCTTCATTTATTTTAGCTCGCGTCTTTGCATTTTAATTTTGTCTTCCTCTGTTACACTGGCATCGTGATTGAGAAAACATCCGGTCCGGATTCATCGTCCAAAAAGAGCGCGCGACTCAGGATGATAGGTATCTTGGTGCTGGTGCTCGGACTTGCCGGCGCAGGCGTGGTTTATTGGCTGGGGACGCGTTCTCCAGATGTGTCGGATGACCTTTCCATGCTGGGATACAACAAGGCCCAGACGCGGCAGATGGAACAGCTTTACGGCAAACAGGGTCTTTTGATTGAGGAATGGATGGAAGACTTGAAACAACCCGGCACACAGGCTGTCATCATCGCCGCCGTTTCAACGCTCATTGCGGTCGGCTGCTTTTATTTCGCCCGATTGTTGGATAGCGACGAAGAAACACATTGACGGTGTTTACGGAGCGCGGTTTGTCCCAAACCGCAGCAGTCACGAACGCATGACGTCATCGGAATTTTCGAGCCGTATTTTGCGCACCACCCGCTGCGAGTTGAGACAACTCGCGCTCCGCTCGACGTGCAATTTGTCGTTGCTTTGCGACTTTGCACCTTCGCGACTTTGCGTTAAACCGTATTTGCATCATGGCGGATGAATCGTTCAAAGACTTCGTGCTGGACCAGTTGGGCGCCCTGCCGGAGGTGCGGGCGCGGGCGATGTTCGGCGCGCATGGGCTGTATCAGGGCGAACATTTCTTCGGGATCCTCGACGAAGGCCGGCTGTTCTTCAAAACGGACGCGCGATCACAGGCAGACTACGTGGCGCGCGGCATGGAGCCGTTCACTTACGAATCGAAAGGGCGCGTGCTGACGATGAGCTATCACGAAGTGCCGCCGGACGTGCTGGAAAATGCGCCGGAGCTGGTCGCCTGGGCGCAACGGGCCATCCGGGTCGCCACCCGCAGCAAAGAGTCACCGAAAGGGTCACGGCCCAAAACCGTTCGCCGCCAGTCTGGTCGGCAGTGATTCCGTGTGGCACAGACCTTCAGCCGGTGAACCCAAAACACAGACCAGAGGTCCATGCCACAGGAGGTCGCCATTGAATCAGCTTTGTGTTTTGGAGCGATTTCGATACGATGTGGGCCGATGCCCGTCCAAAACCTCATCGTCAAAGTCCAGAAGCGGAACCGCGCGCTGGTGCAGTTCGATCCGGGCCGCATCTGCAAGGCGATGTTGCGCGCGGCGGAGTCCATCGGCGGTTTTCGCACGGATTTTCTGCCGGGCGTGAACGACAGGATTTTCAGCGCGCACGGTTCGAACGAGGGCATCGCCACTTTTCTGGCGGACACGGCGATTGTCTGCCTCAATTCCGACCCGCATCACCTGATTTCGAATTTCCCGCCGACGATTGAGACGATTCAGGACGAGGTGCTGCACGCGTTGCGCAGCCACGGTTTTCAGAAAACCGCCGATGCCTACGAATGTTATCGCTGGGGGCGGCACTGGCTGCGCGAGGGCGCGCTGACGCCGGAAAAATTTTCCGGAAACGGTTTTCCGCGCGAGCGGATGGCGCAAATCCTCGAATGGAACCGCAAACACGGCGTGGACACCGTCGCCGGCCTCAACGACACCGTCCGCAGCGGTCGCATCAAGGAAGTGATTGACGCGTCGCTGGCGGTTTACGAGGCGTCCCTGGATGAGGCCGCGCAAAAGGTGGTGTCACGCCTGAACGCCGGCAACAAGTTGCGGATGATGTGGGTGAGCGGGCCGAGTTCATCCGGCAAAACGACGACGACGGTCAAGCTCACACAGCGGCTTAAAAAGCAGGGTCTGCGGTTTTTGATGCTGAACCTCGACGATTATTTCTGGTCGCTGGTCGAACATCCGACGGACTGGATCAACGACCGGAATTACGAGGCGCCGGAAGCGCTCGACATTCAGTTGTTGAACCGGCACCTCCGCGAGCTGCTCGACGGACAGACGATTGAAAAGCCGGTTTACAGTTTCAAGGAAGGGCGGCGGATGGGCACAAAACCGATCAAGCTCGAGTCGGACCAGATTTTGTTGCTGGATTGTCTGCACGGATTTTATCCGCCCATCGGCGAGGGTATTGACGCTGCGGCGCAGTTCCGGCTTTACCTGGAAACGCTGAACATGCTTTACGAGGGCGACGGGACCACGAAACGGCTCGTGCAATTCGCGGACGTGCGGCTCATCCGGCGGATGCTGCGCGACGCGCTCCATCGTAATCACAGTCCGCTGGGCACGCTTTTGCACTGGCATTACGTGCGCTACGGCGAATTGTTCAGCATCATCCCGCTGATGGGGCTGGCCGATCACGTGGTCAACGGCGGGTTCCCGTTCGATTTGCCCGCGCTCAAACCGTTTTTCATCGGCGAAGGCAAATTGCTGCCCAGGCCGGAGGCTTTCGGTCCGTACGCGGGTTTTCTCGACGCGCGCATCCGCTACGACCGCATCAAGGCGCTGCTCGAATTGGTGGAAGGGTTCACCGAGCAACAGGTCTCAACCGGGGACCTCATTCCCGGCGACGCGGTGATCCGGGAATTCATCGGCGGTAGCACAATCAAGATTTCTCACAACGAATAGCGGCGAATCGCATGATTTCATTGAAAGACACTTGGGTGAAGGAGGCACAGAAATAATTGCCAGAGTATGGAAATTGAAAAATTGTCCAAGCAACGTTATGACGCTTTATCCAAAGGCGGTTATGAAAAAGCTCTTTCATGCTGGAACACAATTCTTCAAATAGATCCGCAAAATGTCGAAGCCTATATAAATCGAGGCAATACCTATGCCGTAACGCGCAATTGGGACGAAGCAATTAATAACTATAACGAAGCCATACGTCTCGATCCAAGCTGCGGATTGGCTTACGGCAACCGAGGGAATACGTATCAGCATAAAGGCAAAATAAACGAAGCGATGGTTGATTGGAGCAAAGCCATCCAACTCAATCCGGATAATGCCGAAATCTATTACAACCGTGGACGAGCTTATCAAGAAAAAAGTAATTTTGATAAAGCAACGGACGATTACAGTGAAGCTATTCGACTTAATCCAAAATATTCTGAAGCCTACAACAATCGCGGGGTCATTTATAGACATAAAGGCCAATGGGACAGGGCGTTTAATGACTGGAATGAGGCCATTCGGATTAGCCCGAAATATTTTAATGCCTATGCCAATCGCGGCGACGCCTATCGCTACAAAGGCGAATGGGACAAAGCGATTAGTGATTATGACGAAGCCGCCCAACTCGAACCGGAGGTTGGGAAAATTTATTACCATCGCGGAAATTGTTACTTCAAAAAAGGCGATTTAGACAAAGCATTGCGTGATTACAACAGAGCCGTTGTGAATGATCCGTGTCTGGCTGAAGCTTATTACGAACGCGGAAATGTTTACAGGCGCAAAGGTGACTTGGACAAAGCAATTGATAGTTACAACGAAGCCATTCAACTTAATCCAAAAGCTGCTGAAGCGTATTACAACCGAGCAAACGCTTACCGACAAAGAGGTGATTGGAACAGTGCAATCGGTGACTGGAATAAAACCATCCAACTAAAACCAAATGTTGCGGAAGCGCATAATAATCTTGCGTGGCTTCTCGCTACTTGTCCCGACCCTTCAATCCGAAATGGAAGAAAGGCCGTTGAACTGGCCCTAAAAGCCTGTGAATTGACGCAGTGGAAAAAATGGAATTGCGTAGGAACGTTAGGAGCAGCTTATGCGGAAACAAATGATTTTACCCAAGCAATAAAATATCAGAGTCAAGCAATGTGCATGGAAGGCGTTACCGAAAAAAACCGCGCTGAAGCGCAACAGCGAATTGATTTATACGAGCAGCAGAAACCTTATCATGCCTGACGACTCATCCAAAGAATTTGTGCTCGACCAGTTGAGCGCGTTGCCGGAGTTGCGCGCCAATCACTTCAACATTTCATCCAGTGTCGGTTCCATGGCATCCGCCCAGATTTGATAGCCTTGGGCGTTGGGATGCAGCAAGTCCGGCATGATGCTCCGGGGCAGCGTGCCGTCGAATTCCAGAAATCCTGGGCCAATGTCGAGGAACTTCACCGTCTTGCCGTCGTCGAGCTTGGCGATGAGGGTGTTGATCAAGGCGACCTGGGCGCGCTGCGGATCGTCCAGAGTGCCGCGCGGGAAGATGGCGAGGAGCAGGATTTTGCTGTCCGGCAGCCTGGCGCGGATGTCGTTGACCACGGCTTGGACG
>Ga0074044_10005029_pt1 | contig 10837 bp, 9 predicted proteins | sample BogForMeECP23OM1_FD_94443 | JGI IMG/M metagenome (GOLD analysis project Ga0074044, IMG submission 94443) | Bog forest soil microbial communities from Calvert Island, British Columbia, Canada - Bog Forest MetaG ECP23OM1 | ecosystem: Environmental > Terrestrial > Soil > Wetlands ...
CCCAGCCAGAGTAACGGCGGCGCGAGCATCATCAGCAGCAGGTGCTGCACCATGTGGACTTGCAGCAGCAGGGACGTGAACGGCTCAATCGGCGACGCAAGGGCCAGGAAGAGCACCGTCAAGCCAGCCAGGAAAGCAATCAACTGGCTTTGCGACCAGCGCCGCGGACCTCGCCGATGGAGCACCAGCCAACCGCGCAAATAGATGCCGGCAGCCAGCAGGAGCGAGACGTACAACCACGGCTCGAACGGCCAGGAGCGTATGGCGGCGTCGAACGTAGGGTTCATTGCGGGGCTCGCTGTCGTCACGGTTGGGCAATCGCCGCGGGTCGTGCTGGTTTCTGACCCGGCGGGCGCAGGCTGACCAGGAAATCGACCAGGCCGCTCATCTCGGCAGGCTTGATCTGCTTGCCGTAGGCCGGCATGTTGCCACCGCCCGGGGTGCCGTTACTGACCTGATCGATGAGCTGGTCGCGTGTCAGGCGGATGCCGACCCTCGTCAGGTCCGGTCCACGACGGCCCCCGATACCCTGCAAAGCGTGGCAATTTCGGCATTGCTTGTTCTGAAAGACGAGTGCTCCCTGAAGTTGCAACGGCGTGCTCGCCTGGATCAGGCTCTCTGGCACGGCGTCGCCGCTCCAGGCGCCCATGACCGGCGACCACGGCTCGGTGGCGCCCTGGTACGTCAGCACGGCGATCACCGTGGCGATCACGATGACAGACAACACCGTCACTGGCCGGCGACTCGGCGCCCGTTCTCCGCGATTGGACACAAACGGCACCAGCAGCAAAGCGCCGATCAGCACCACGGGCAAGGCCAGGATGATGAACGTTTCCGCTCCTGGCGGGCTCAGTGAAAGGAGCGCAAACAACCACCAGAAGGGCCAATCGGGTTTTGGATTGGCTCCCAGCAATGCGGGTTCAGGGAGAGCCCCTGGACCTTTTGGTCCTGCAATCGCGGCCAGGACCACAATCACGACGACGGTCAGAGACGAGAAGAGAGCGTCCTTCAAGAGCGCTTCGCCGAAGAAGGGAACACCGTCCTTCTTCAGTTCCTTCTCGTACTCCTCCTGGTACGTTCGAGGATCGACAATCTTGCCTGGTACCGGGGGCTCGCTGATCCCCCGTTTCAGCACCAGCCAGAGATGCGCCGCCAGGAACGTCAGCAGCAACCCCGGGATGATGAACACGTGCAGGGCGAAGAACCGGCTCAGTGTGTCGCTGCCTATGAGCGGACCGCCCAGGAGCAGATCGACGAGGTACGGGCCAAGTCCCGGTACCCGTCCGGCCATCGACGCGCCGACACCGACACCCCAGTAGGCGTCGGCATCCCAGCGCAACACCTGCCCCGTGAAAGCCATGCCCAAAGTGAAAAACAGCAAGAGCACGCCGGTGAGCCAGTTCAGCTCGCGTGGGTACTTGAAGGCCGCGTGCAGGAAGACCTGAGTCATATGGACCACGACCATGCAAACCATGGCCGACCCGGACCAGTAGTGCAGCGAACGCAGGAACCAGCCGAGCGGCTGCTGATAATTCAGGTAGACCAGGCTCTCATAGGCATGGTCCGCGGTCGGCACGTAGACCAGCGCCAGACCGATTCCAGAGAGGACCTGGATCAAGAGCAGGGTCATGGACGCGCTGCCGAGGACGTACCACCACCCCATTGGCCCGGCGACGCCGCGCGGGATGGGATGCATGAGCATCGGCCCCACGGTGTCGCGCAGGCTCAAGCGGGCTTCCAGCCATGCCAGAATTCGCTTCATCGCCGACCCTCACACTCTCACTGGTCTGTCCAGGGTGTTCTGCAACGTGGGCAAGTGGGGCGCCTGGATCTCGAGTTGCCCGTTCCTGATCCTCCAAACGCACTGGAACAGGCCCCGCGTCGGCGGACCCGAAGCGCGCTGGCCGTTTTCGTAATAGACGCCGCCGTGGCACGGACACAGGAACAGGCCGGACTGGGGGAACCAGGTCACCGGGCAACCCAGGTGCGCGCAGTTCATGGCGAACACCAGAAACCGATCCTCGCCCAGGTTCCGAACGTAAACGCCCGTGCGGGCCGCCATACCGTCCCACGGCTGGCCAAGTGGATTGTCGAACGTTTCCGCGATAGTCTCGTTGAGCGGGAAATTGCTGGGTGGACCAAGCTTGACCCACTGGACCCGGTGCTTTCGCAGGGCCCCGAGCAGATAGCCCGCGAACGGAACTGCCAGGACCGCGGCAGCCACCGCGCCCGTTGCGTAGGTCAACCACTGGAGAAACGTGCGTCGTCCGGGATTCGTCTGTGCCGGCGACGGAGTCTGGCTAGCTGAGTGCGACATGGTTCAGTCTCCTGTCCGCCGGTCCGATCCGCCTTGTCTCCAGAAAGCCAGGAGAGCCGCGACGTGGTTGACATCCTGCGCGGTCAACGGCTTGAAGCCCTCCGGCCGCCCTGTGGGATCGGCAAAATCCGGCATGCGGAGATCGGGACGCCCGGTGATCACATAGCGGCGCAGCGCCTGGTCGCTGATCAGGGCCAGGAAGTCCGGATCGTTGATCGCTCCCACCGACTTGCCGTCCGTCAACCCGCCGTACCGGCCACCCTCACCATGGCGGCCGTGGCATGAGGCGCACGCCTTGGCGAAGACCTTGAGGCCTTCTTCCTTGTTTCCGGTCCCGGCTCCCTCGGGCAGGGTCCGCGGAACCAGATACCGCGGTGCGCCGCTGGGGGCGGGCTCAACCGGACCCCAATGGGGCTTGATGCCTTCCGCCAGAATCTTGACCTGCTCGGATGTCAAGTGTCCGCCCTTGGACGAGGCAAACGCCGGCATCAGCGTGCCGGGACGGCCTTCGGTAATGAGACGTTCCAGCTCCGTATCCGGGATCAGGGCCAGGAACAGCTTGTCGTTGAGCGGAGGGGCCGGGCCCAACCTGCCGTTCACTCCATGGCAACCGGCGCAGTTCCGCTGAAAGAGGACGGTGAGCGTTCTTACTTCATGAGGCTGCACGTACCTGTCACTGGCCCGGGGCTGACCGGGAAGATCGCAGCCAGCCGATGAGCAGGCCAGAATGGCCAGTAAAGCCCAACACTGGCGAAAACACGGTCCAGAAACACAGCTCGGGAACCCGCGCCAGCTCACGGCCGACCTCCCCATCGTCCCGGCTCCGAGAAGCCAGCCAGCTTACTCGGGCCACCTCCCACCGCTGCGGCGGGGACCTTTTCTGTCCTGATCACGACAACCGACATGGCCAGCCCGTAAACCACCTGGGAGGCGATGAACCAGGGCCAATTCACGTGCTCCCGGAGTAGAGGGTCGATGATTCCCATGAAGCCATGGCAGAGACCTGTCCACAGGAGTGGCATGAGAATCCCCCCGGCAATCACGGGACCTCCTGGAATTGGCGGCAACGTGGGCGAGACGACCCCGAACAGCAGCCCAAAACTCACCGAGAAGGTGGCGTGAATGACAATCGCCACGATCAGCGATCCCCATCGGAACTGTTCGAGCTCGGCTGCCGTCGCGCCGCCGATTCCCGGAATTACCATCCCGGCAAGCAGGTTGATGGGAAACCAGAGACCATGACCACTGATCAGGCCGTAAGCCAGGGCGGGAATGGGCATCACCAGGCCGCCCACGATGCCACCCTTGACTCCGGCGGAGATGGGGTGAACCTTTTCGGGAAGCCGGAACCGATCACCGGCCATACCGGGACGAAGCTGCTCCACCGTACCGGGCTTTTCCACGACAGGCTTGGGACGAAGCACAGGCTCGACCAGCGGTTCCCGCACGTGTCCTCGACCGGGAAGCAACTGCCCGATCCACCCTCCCAGGCCGAATACGAACAGCACCCCGCCGACGAGGGACAGGACCAGAGTCGTCGCCAGACCAGCACCGAGGAGCGCAAGCCCCAGAGCCAGGACGATCGGCCAGGGCGTCGCCCGCGGCATTTCCAGGCCCTCGGGATCGGCTGATTTCTCCTGGTCTGACGACCTGTGGCTGATTCTTGTCATGCTTCTCGTTTCCCGGAGAAAATTGATCAGGAGAATTCAAAACCCGCTCCTGGAATTTCCAATTCGACCTCAGCGTCCCACGACATAGACCAAGGTAAAGACCACCACCCAAACGCCATCGACAAAATGCCAGTACCAGGAGACGACCTCCACACCGGTCATGTTTCGTGCCGTGATCTGTCGCCGCCGCGCCAGGCCGAACACAATACTCATGACGATCACCCCGATGCTGACGTGCAGGGCATGGAACCCGACCAGGGTGAAATACGTGGTCCCGAACAGATTGCGGCTGATGGTCAATCCCCACCTGCCGATCAGATCTCTCCACTCGAGCGCCGTGCCCAGGAGAAACAAGGCGCCCAGAAGGATCGTCAGACCCCACCAACCAAGAAACTTCTGCTGCGAATTGCCCCGCAGAGCTCTCTCCGCCAGGTGAATCGTCGCGCTGCTGGAAAACAGGCACGCCGACGCGCCCAGCACCACCGGCCATCGAAACACCTGGCTCGGATTTGGCTCACCCTGGGTAGTCTGGTGCAAGAAATGGACATACGCCATGATCAAAGTACCGAAAAAGGCCACTTCCGACAGCAGGAATGTAAGCATCCCCACCTTGACCGGCGAAAGGTGGGCGGAGACCGGTGATCCAGCAAGTTTCGCAGCATTCTCTATGTGCATGTTTTTGCCATTGCAAGCCAAGACGCTTTGCTGACCCGGTCTTGTCGAACCGTCACTCATACTTCCAGTCGGGATCATCGGGATGTTTGAGATCCCAGAGCGGGCGGCGGCTGCGCGCCGTGGGAATCGTCTCAAAGTTGTACAACGGCGGCGGCGAGGTCGTGGCCCATTCGAGCGTCCAGGCGTCCCACGGGTCGTCGCCCGCGAGGGCTCCATTTTTCAGGGAGATGATCATGTTCCACACGAAGATCAGGTAGCTGGGCGCCTGGAGAAACGCCCCGAGACTGGACACCTGGTTCCACAGTTCCCAGCCGCGATCCACCGGGTACGTGTAAATGCGGCGCGGCATTCCCAGCATGCCCGCGATGTGCATCGGCCCGAAGGTCAGGATGAAGCCGATCAAGAGCAGCCAGAATTGCCAGCGGGCCAGGCGCTCGGAATACATCCGGCCCGTGACCTTGGGATACCAGTAATAGAGGCCCGCGAAGAGGCCCATCAAGATGCCGCCAATGATCACCCAGTGGAAGTGGCCGACGACGAAGTAGCTATCGCTGAGCTGAAAATCCATCGGCGCCACGGCGAGCATGATGCCCGTCAGCCCGCCGATCACGAACATCGACAGGAAACCAAGGCAAAACAGCAAGGGAGCGGCCATCCTCCACCGGCCGCCGTAGACCGTGGCCAGCCAGTTGAATGTCTTGATCCCGGTCGGGATGCCGACCAGCAGGCTCGCCGCGGCAAAGTAGACATCGACCGTCCGGCTCATCCCCACTGTGAACATATGGTGGGCCCAGACGCCAAAGCTGATGAAGGCGATGGCCACGGTCGAGGCAGCCACGAATTCGTAACCGAAGATCACCTTGCGCGAAAAAACCGGGATCACGTCGGACACCATGCCGAACGCCGGCAGCACCAGGATATAGACCTCGGGATGGCCGAAGAACCAGAACAGGTGCTGCCATAAATACGGCGAGCCACCCGCCTGCGCGTCGAAGAAGTGGGCTCCGAGCAAGCGGTCGAAGAGGAGCATGATCAGGGCAGCGGTAAGCGGCGGGAGGGCAAAGAGGATTTGCACATTGGCCCAGAACGCCATCCACGTGTAAAGCGGTATCTTGCGCAGGGTCATGCCGGGACAGCGCAAGGTCAGCACCGTGGTGACCAGGTTGATCGCACCGGACAAACTACCAACGCCGCTGAGCAAGAGACCAAAGATCCAGAAGTCGGTTGCGGCACTTCGCGAGAACGTGTGTTCGGTCAGTGGAGCGTACGCGAACCAGCCAATGGCGGGAGCTCCGCCCGTGGCAAAGCTGAAATAGCACAAGAGACCGCCGAACAGCGTCACCCAGAGGCCCAAGGCATTCAGCCGCGGAAAGGCCATGTCTCGCGCCCCGATCTGCAGGGGCACGATATAGTTGGCGACACCAGCCAGGATCGGCATCGCCGCGAAGAAGATCATCGTGGTGCCGTGCATCGTCATCATCTGGTTGAAGACATCCGGCGGTACGGCCCTCGACTCGGCCCAGAGAAGCTGGAACCGCATCACCATCGCCTCGGCCCCACCAATCACGAGAAAGACCAGGGCCATGAGAATATACATGATGCCGATCTGCTTGTGATCGACCGATGTCACCCACTCGTGAAGCAGCGCGGTCCACGAGGGGCGTTCGAGACTGGGTTCATGCTCGGCGATGGTCATGCTTGTGGTCGTCCTGAATCATGAGCGACGGCAAAACGCTTCTTCAAAGCATCGCGTATCTCTATTTCAGAGTCACCAGGTAGTTGACGATCTGGTCCACTTGCTGTTCACTCAACCCGAACGCGGGCATCAGGCAGCCTTGCTTGGTCTGCCGCGGATCGATCACCCACTTGCGCAATTCTTCACGGGAATTGGGGACCACGCCGGAGGCGAGCGTCTGCCGGCTCATCAGGTGTGTCAGGTCCGGGGCGTAAGACCCCAAGGCGATTGTGCCGCGCACGCGATGGCAATTGACACACGACTGAGACAAGAATGCGTCTCGGCCCTCGCGAACTGACGCCCCGCTCGAGGCCGGTTGCTTCTGGTTGTCCAGCCAGTTCTGAAATTCGCCTGGAGAATCGACATTAACTCGCAAAAGCATATGCGCGTGCTGCGTGCCGCAGTACTCCGCGCACTGGCCGAGAAACAAGCCCTGCTGGCTCGTTTGAAACCACATGTGATTGGTTCGTCCTGGTATCAGGTCGGTCTTTCCCGCCAGGCGCGGCACCCAGAAGCTGTGGCAGACATCGGCTGACTCCAGCGTGAGGTAGACGGGCCGCGGCACGCCGTCTTCGCCTGCAGGCACATGCAGCTCGTTGGCGGTGATGAAGCCCAGGTCTTGCCCGTCATATTTGTCGTAGACGTACTCCCACCACCACTGATGCCCAATGACGGTGACGTAGAGCGGTTTCGAGCCGGGCGGCGGTCTGTCTGGGTTGACGCGTACTTCAAATTCCGTGCGGGTCAGAATCAGGGCCAGGACAAAGACGATCAACATCGGCGCGGCCGTCCAGGCGATCTCGATGGGCATACTCCCGTAGACCTGGGGCGGTTCCGTCGTTTCCGCAGCGCGGCGATGGAAGCGGACAATACTGTAGAGGAGCACTCCTTCGACGACAAGGAAAATCGCTCCGGTGATTGCCAGTACCAGGATGAAAAGGGATCGGATCGACTCAGCCGAAGGAGAGGCGGGATGAAAGATCGACAGATTCTGAGCTGAGCCAGCTCCGTCCGCCAGCAGAGCAAGTCCATTCATCTCGGTCACCTCCGGGTAACGCCGGGCAGCGTTCATGCGTTCTGGTCAGATGGTCTGTCATCAGTCACCCGGCCCGGAAAAAAAGCATTCTAGGTCAGGCTTTCCAGCCTGACTCTGAGCCTTGTCAGGCTGGAAAGCCTGACCTACTTCCTTGCCGGGGTAATAGTCTTCCCCTTTACTTGGAGGCGGATTTTTCCCGATGTCCGCCGAACTCGAATCGCATGGCGGACAGCAGCTTGTCCTGGAAATCCGCCTCGCCGCGCGACGAGAAGCGCTCATAGAGGGCCGTGGTGAGAACGGGCACAGGTACCGCCTCGTCGATGGCGGCCTTGATTGTCCACCGCCCCTCGCCCGAGTCCGAGACCCGGCCCGCGAATCCCGAGAGATTCGCATCCGCGGCCAGGGCGGTCGCTGTCAGGTCGAGCAACCACGAGGCGATCACGCTGCCGCGCCGCCACACCTCGGCGATGTCACCGAGGTTGAGGTCGTACTGGTAGAGCTCGGGGTCGTGCAAGGGCGTCGTCTCCGCGTCGATCTCGTGTGGTCGCTTACCGATGTTCGCGCTGCGCAAGACAGCCAGTCCCTCGGCATAGGCGGCCATGACGCCATATTCGATGCCGTTGTGCACCATCTTCACGAAGTGACCGGCTCCCGAAGGCCCACAGTGCAGGTAGCCCAGCTCGGCGGTCCCGTCGCCGCTGTCTCGGCCCGGGGTGCGTGGGATTTCGCCCCTGCCAGGCGCCAGGGTCTTGAACACCGGGTCCAGGCGCTGCACCGCCTCAACCGAACCGCCGATCATCATGCAGTAACCGCGCTCCAACCCCCAGACTCCACCGCTGGTTCCGACGTCGACGTAATGGATCTCCTTCGGCGCGAGCTCCCTGGCACGGCGGATGTCGTCCACGTAATAGGAATTACCACCGTCGATGAGAATGTCACCTGCCTCGAGATAGGGCAGGAGGCCGGCGACGGTCTTATCGACGACAGCCGCTGGGACCATGAGCCAGATCGCTCGGGGCTTGTCCAGCTTTTGCACGAAGTCTTGCGGTGACGACGCTCCGACCGCCTTTTCCTTGACCAGCTCTTCCACCGCCTGCGGCGACACGTCGAAAACCACGCACTCGTGGTCTGCCTGGAGAAGCCGTCGCACCATGTTGGCGCCCATTCGGCCCAGTCCAATCATTCCGAGTTGCACGGCTGGCTCCTTTGTCAAAGCAGAGGGCTCTTCGAGTCCTGCTGTTCTCATGCGGGATACTTGAGTTCGCGGTAGCGGCGGATCAGGTTGTTCGTTGAACGATCGTGGGCGAGGTTGGGTTCCACCTTGCTCTCGAGTTCCGGGATGATGCGCTGGGCCAGCACCTTGCCCAGCTCGACCCCCCACTGATCGAACGAGTCAATGTTCCAGATGGTGCCCTGGGTGAAGACGCTGTGCTCGTACAAGGCCACAAGCTTGCCGAGCGCTTGCGGAGTGAGTCGTTGGACCAGGATCGTGTTCGATGGCCGATTGCCCTCGAAGACTCGGTGGGGCACCAGCCAGTCCGGCGTGCCCTCGGCCTTGACTTGCTCGGGCGTCTTGCCGAAGGCGAGCGCCTCGGTCTGGGCGAAAACGTTCGCCATCAGCATGTCGTGGTGCCGGCCGAGTGGATTGAGCGTTTGGGCGAATGCGATGAAGTCACACGGGATGAGCTTGGTTCCCTGATGAATCAACTGGTAGAACGAGTGCTGGCCGTTGGTGCCGGGCTCGCCCCAGTAGATGGGGCTGGTCTGATAGGCGGCTTCCGTCCCAGCGAGCGTGACGTGCTTGCCGTTGCTCTCCATCGTCAACTGCTGCAAGTAGGCCGGGAATCGTTTCAAATACTGGTCGTACGGCAGGACTGCAACGGTCTGTGCGCCGAAGAAATCGTTGTACCAGATGGCCAGCAGACCCAAGAGCACCGGCAGGTTGCGCTCGAACGGCGTGGTGCGGAAGTGCTCGTCCATCTGATGGAAGCCGTCGAGCAGGCCTCGAAAGTTGTTCGGCCCGATCGCGAGCATGGTCGAGAGGCCGATCGCCGAATCCATGGAATAACGCCCGCCGACCCAGTCCCAGAACTCGAACATGTTGGCGGTGTCGATGCCGAACTCGGACACCTTCGCGGCATTCGTCGAAACCGCGACGAAATGCTTGGCCACGGCTTTTGCGTCGTTGCCCAGGCCCTTCAGCAACCAGTCACGCGCGCTCTGAGCGTTCGTCATCGTCTCCAGGGTGGTGAACGTCTTGGACGAGACGATGAACATCGTTTCCGCCGGATCGAGGTCGCGGGTCGCTTCCACCAGATCGGTGGCATCGACATTGGACACGAACCGGAACGTCGTGGCCCGGTCGCTGTACTGCTTGAGTGCCTCGTAGGCCATCACGGGCCCGAGGTCGGAGCCGCCGATACCGATGTTGACGACATTGCGAATGCGCTTGCCGGTGAAACCTTTCCAGGTTCCGCTGCGCACCCGGTTGGAGAAATCCGCCATCTTGTCGAGGACGGCGTGGACCTGAGGCACCACGTTTTCGCCATCGACGATGATCGATGCACCTTTCGGCGCGCGCAAGGCCACGTGCAGGACGGAGCGGTCCTCCGTGACGTTGATCTTTTCACCCCGGAACATGGCGTCGATCCGCGCTTGCAGATCGGACTCCTCGGCCAATCGCAGGAGCAGCTTGAGGGTCTCGTCGGTGATGCGATTCTTCGAGTAATCGAGGAAGATCCCCAGGTCCTCGGCCGTCATCCGCTCGCCGCGCTCGGGATCATCCGCGAACAGCTTTCGAAGGTGCAAATCGCCGATTTTTTGATGGTGAGCCGCCAGTGCCTTCCAGGCGGGGCGTCCGGTGAGTGACTCGATACTGGCCGTCATATGCGTTCCTTTCGTTGTCGTTATCCCTGTAGCGTGTGTCAGGTGCCAGAGGACTCCAGTGCGTTGTTCACGATTCGCTGGGCCTCGATCACGATGGAGTCCAGGTGGGCCTGGTCTCTGAAGCTCTCGGCGTAGATCTTGTAGATGTTCTCCGTGCCGGACGGCCGGGCCGCGAACCAGCCGCTCGTGCTCACGACTTTGAGCCCGCCGATCGCTGCGTCATTGCCAGGGGCGCGGGTCAGCTTGGCCGTGATCGGCTCGCCGGCCAGCTTGGACTCCTTGACAGCCTCGGGTGACAGTTTTCCAAGCCGTGCCTTCTGCTCGGGCGACGCCGGCGCGTCAATCCGCGTGTAGTAAGGAATGCCAAACTCCGCCGTCAATTCGTTGAAGTGCTCGCCCGGATCCTTGCCCGTTCGCGCCGTGATCTCGGCCGCCAGCAGGTCCATGATCGGGCCGTCCTTGTCTGTCGTCCACACGGTGCCGTCGTGTCGCAGAAAGCTCGCCCCGGCACTCTCCTC
>Ga0074044_10005030_pt1 | contig 10831 bp, 11 predicted proteins | sample BogForMeECP23OM1_FD_94443 | JGI IMG/M metagenome (GOLD analysis project Ga0074044, IMG submission 94443) | Bog forest soil microbial communities from Calvert Island, British Columbia, Canada - Bog Forest MetaG ECP23OM1 | ecosystem: Environmental > Terrestrial > Soil > Wetlands ...
CGGATGCTGAACCCGGGCGACTTTTACCTTGATGTTGGTGCTAACGCCGGATGGTTTTGCCGCATGCTGGCGAACGTCGTCGGAGAAGAGGGTTTGGTGGTCGCGTTGGAGCCCAACCGGCGGGCATTTTACTCTCTGATCAAGCTCGCCTACGCGAATTTTCTGCCGTTACCCTTCGCCGCGACGGAAAGAAACGGTCAGCACCTCATCCAGCATTCGCACGCGTTGCAGTCCGCGGCGAGTACGAAATACTTCGCGCATAGTTCGCCGGGCCCGGCTTATGGAGCGGGCGAGCAGTTTGTGCTTGGTCGGTCGCTGGACCATCTACTCGCTGAATTTCGCCGTAGACCAAATGTCATTAAGATTGATGTTGAGGGCGCTGAATTACATGTGCTGAAAGGGGCCGCCGCCGCGTTAGTTCACGCCAGGGCGGTGGTCGTCGAGGTCAATGATGAGGAAAATTGCGCTCTCTTCGGTTACAAGATGAGCGAACTATATGATTTTATGAAAACTTGTGGGTTCGTTCACTGGTATGAATTGCGAAATTCAGACAGTACGGTTCGTTCCATCACGCCGGACTATCTTGTTGCTGCCGATGTACTATTCTCACGTTCTCCCTTACCGGCGACGCCGAATAGTTTGTAATTGTATGTCTTGCTGACTGGAAACACATGCCATCTTTGGACCATTCAGCTTTCCGAGAAGCCATAGTTCTCGCGGCGGGCAAGAGTACCAGGATTGCGCCGATCGCTGCCGGTCTGCCCAAGCCGCTCATGCCGGTTGAAGGCGTGTCGATCCTGGTCCGCAACCTGCGCTGGTTGCGCGGACAGGGCGTAGGGCGCGTCTGGATCAATCTGCACCATCAACCGCAGGCCATCCGTGACGCGATGGGCGACGGCTCTGAGCTCGGATTGGAAGTCATCTACGTCGACGAGCCCAAGATTCTGGGCACCGCTGGCGCGGTCCAAAACATTGCTTCGCGATGGACCAAGACCGCGATGGTTGTTTATGGCGACAACCTGATCCAGACCGACCTGGCGCCGCTGCTCGCCGGCCATCAGCGTGCTCGCGCTGCGGTCACCGTCGCGCTCTTCGACCGCAGACTTCATCCACATACAGGTATCGCGGGCGGGCGGGTCGAGCTTGATGGGCGCGGAAGGATCCTAGCGTTCCGGGAGGGCGCCGGGGACGAGGTGTCGCCTATGGTCAACGCCGGCATCTACCTCGTGGAGCCAGAAGCGGTCAGCCTTATTCCTTCGGGCGTATTCTTCGATTTCGGCCATGATCTTTTTCCTGCGATGCTCGCTGCGGGGCGGTTGATCCACGGCGAATTGATTACGGGCTATTGCCTGGGTTTGGATACTCCCGAAAGCTATCGCGAGGCACTCAGGCTCATAGCCGAAGGACGGGTGAAGCTTTAGGTGATTGTTACGAGGACTCCTTTTCGCGTGACCTTGGGCGGCGGTGGCACTGACCTGCCTTCATACTACGGCGAGCACGGCGGTTTTATCTTCGCGATGGGTATCGACAAGCATATGTATGTGATGGTTAACCCGCCGACTATCGATTCCAAGATCCGCTTGCATTACAGCCAGAGTGAGACCGTTGATTGTGTAGATGAGTTGCGGCACGACTTGGCGCGCGAAGCGCTGCGCCTGCAAGGCATCGAGCAGAAGATGGAAATCTCCTCAATGGCCGATTTGCCCGCTGGAACCGGGCTCGGCTCGTCGAGCAGCTATCTGGTCGGTTTGCTCAACGCGCTTCACCAATATCGGCGCGACTATGTCTCGCTTCGACAACTGGCGGACGAAGCCTGTCATATCGAACTCGATGTGTTGCGGAAGGGAATCGGCAAACAGGACCAGTACATGGCTGCATACGGCGGTCTGAGTGTTCTCGAGATAGCGAAAGACGGCCACGTCGAAGTTCGGTCTGTAGAACTTGGAAGCAGTTCGGTCGCCGCGATGATTGCGAACACCCACATCTACTACACAGGTGTTTCACGCGACGCTTTGGACGTATTGGCGGATCAGGACCGGGCCATGAAAGAACCTCGTGGCGATGACAGCGCTCGGGTCCTCGACAGCCTGCACCAGATAAAAGACCTGGGCTATCGTATCTTGCGGGCAATCGAGGAAGAGGATTTCGACATGTGGGGCCGGCTGCTTCATGAGCACTGGATGAACAAAAAGCGCCTATCCAGCAGGGTCTCGCTGTCAAAAGTTGATCAGCTCTATGAGGTAACTAGACGCGAGTACGGAGCGTTAGGAGGAAAAATTATCGGTGCCGGCGGCGGCGGATTCCTGATGCTCTACTGTCCCCTGGAGCACAAACGCCTCGAAGCGTTCATGTCTTCTCACGGGATGCCCCGCCTGCACTACACTGTTCAGAGCGGCGGCACTACAATATTGGCCAACCTCGATACATCGAAGTCGGCGCTATTCCATCCACGCGTGACGGTGGGTGTAGGAACGAAAGGATCGCAGAGCAGCGGTGGAAGCACTTGAAATCACGTCTCTGGTTACTCTTCGGTGCGCACGACAAGCACAGATTGGTAGTTTCGATCCGAGTGCAATTCGGAAAGTAGAATAGGGTATATTGTAGGTGGCTAACATATGCGTCGCAGGCGTGTGGCACCAGGGCATGGTGTTAGCAGCGTGTTTTTCGGAAATGGGCCATACGGTCTGTGGAGTGTCGGACGACGATGGAGTAGTCCAGAAGCTAAACGATGGCGAGCCTCCCCTATTCGAGCCGGGTGTATCGGAGCTTATCAGGCGCAATGTGCAGGCGAGGAGGCTCCGCTTTACCACTGACTACCGCTCCGCACTGAAGGGCGCGGAGTTCGTTTATATATCGATCGACACTCCGGTTAACGACGACGACAGTTCTGATCTAACCGGAATCTTCGCTATCGCTCGGAATATCGCCAGGGCACTGAGCGGCCCCATCGCTCTCGTGGTAACCGCCCAGGTTCCCGTTGGAACCTCTGAAAGGATCGCGGAAACGATCAAAGCTGAAAATCCATCCGCTCAGCTGGGGTTGGCATATGTTCCGGAATTTCTCCGCTTGGGCACCGCGATCGAAACTTTCAAAAATGCGGACCGGTTTGTTATTGGCACCGATGAGCCGGCACTTCTGGAACGGTTGAGTGAACTCTACCGGCCGCTAGGGCGACCGTTGATCTTGACCAGCCTGCGTTCGGCGGAAATGGGCAAGCACGCGTGCAATGCCTTCCTTGCTAGTTCGATTAGTTTCATCAATGAAATCGCTAACCTGTGCGAGGAAATCGGTGCCGACGCACAGGAAGTTGTGCGAATTATGAAGGCTGACACACGTATCGGCTCCCGCGCCTTTCTGAGTCCTGGACTCGGATTCGCGGGCGGCACCCTGGGCCGCGAGATCCGCGCGCTACAAAAGTTCGGTGCAGAGACCAATCACACGACTCCGATGATGGACGCCATCTGGGCGGTTAACCAGTCGCGTGCAGATCTCGTGCGGAGCAAAATTGAGCGTTACTGTGGCGGTCTTCGAGGCCTCAAGGTTGCAATCTTAGGGTTGACTTATAAACCCGGAACCAGCACGCTCCGGCGGGCCATTTCACTAGAGATCATTCGTGATCTTCGCGCTCACCAGGTGGCGATCTCCGCCCACGACCCGCTCGTGCGCCGCGAGGATATTCAGCCACCCTCGCTGTTTGAACTGGCTGCTGATCCGTATCTGGCCGCGAAGGATGCCGATGCGGTGGTACTTCTTACGGAATGGGAAAACATCGTCGAAGGTTTGGACTTGGCTCGACTCAAGGCACTGATGCGGGGAAGACTCTTCGTCGACACTCGCAATCTTTTCGAGCCAGAGGCCCTACGTCGAGCAGGGTTCTTGTACGTCGGGATTGGTCGTGCAAACCACGAGCTATGACAGTCTGGTGGTGGACAGAAGGAGACTTGGTTGAAGCTCAAGAACAAGGTTGCACTCGTTACGGGCGCCGGCCGAGGCATCGGTGAGGCAATAGCGAACTCCTTCGCGCAAGAAGGAGCCGCCGTGATGCTTGTATCACGGACGGAGAGCGAAGTGGCTGCTGTTGCATCGCGGATCACGGCCAGGGGTGGGCGCGCAGGCGCAATAGCCGGAGATGTTTCTCGACCTGACGATGTCGAGCGCATCGCTTCGCGAACACGGACAGCCTTCGGACCTATAGATGTGCTTGTAAATTCCGCGGGGGTCTATGGTCCCATCGGACCGATGTGGAAGGCCGACGTCGAACAATGGGTCGACGCGCTAAAAACCAATCTGGTGGGTACCTTCCTCTGCTGCCGAACTGTCCTGCCCGAGATGATCGAGCGTCGCAATGGTCGGATCATCAATCTTGCTGGCGGCGGAGCGGCGTCTCCGGTTCCGCGCTTCAGTGCCTACGCATGCTCCAAAGCTGCCGTCGCCAGGTTGACCGAAACCTTGGCTGAAGAAGTCCGGGAATACGGAGTTTCGGTTAATGCCATCGCGCCTGGCCTGATTGATACTAAATTACAGGATCGGGTGCTCGAAGCCGGCCCGGACGCAGGTGACCTGTTCGATCGCATCAATCGCCTGAGGGCCGAGGGTAAAGGTGGAGTTTCACCAGAAATCCCGGCTGCGCTAGCCGTGTTTCTCGCCAGCGATGCCTCTGCAGGACTTACCGGACGGCTGATCGCTGCACCGCATGATGGCTGGGAAAAATGGGACGCAAACAAGATCGAGCGGGTAATGGAAACGCCATGGTTCACTGTTCGCCGTATCGATCCGTTCACCCTCAAATCATTCGCAGGTAAGAGCTTGGACGACTGACTCGTAGATCGAGGACCGTGAGAAAGCGTGATTCGAGAATGCTGCGCATAGGAGTCGTCGGGTGTGGCCTGATCGGTACACGTCGCGCCAACGAAGCAGCTCGTAGTCAGACCACTACCTTGGTCGCGGTTACAGATGCGATTCCCGACAAAGCTCGCGAGGTAGGAGAGCGGCTTGGTTGCCGAGTTGCGGGAAGCTGGTCAGATCTGGTCGCCGATCCGCAGGTGGATGCGGTTGTCGTATCGACTCCTAATGGTCTCACTCTGGAGATCGCGGCCGCTGCGCTGGCTGCCGGAAAGCACGTGCTGGTGGAGAAACCGCCAGGGCGTAACTTGAAAGAGGCGCGCTCTCTAGAGCGCGCTGCGGCAGACGCCAGGCGCGTTCTCAAGGTAGGCTTCAATCACCGTTACCATCCGGCGATTAGGCGGGCGCGACGATTGTTCGGCGAAGGGTTAATCGGAGACCTCATCAATTTGCGTACTCGATACGGCCACGGCGGCCGCCCCGGCTATGAGAGGGAATGGCGCGGAAATCTCGAGTCGGCTGGCGGCGGCGAGTTGACCGACCAGGGAGTCCACGCGGCCGACTTGATCAACTGGTTCTGCGGACTTCCTGAGCAGGTGTTCGCCATGCTGCAAACTGCAGTGTGGCCCATAGCCCCCCTTGAGGATAACGCCTTTGGACTGATGCGATTCGCCGGAGGTGCGGTGGCGAGTCTTCATACGACGTGGACACAATGGAAGAATCTCTTTTCATTCGAAATATTCGGTGAGAAGGGCTCACTCGCGGTGGACGGGCTCGGGGGAAGCTACGGCGTGGAACGGTTGACAATTGCCTTGCGCAACCCGGAGGGCGGCGTACCCCAAATGAGCGAGGAAGTATTTGAAGGCCCAGATACTTCCTGGGAACTTGAGTGGGCGGATTTTGTTGGCGGGATCCGCGGCGATCTTCCCTACATGGGAACCCCGAAAGAAGGTGTCGAGGCTATGTCGATTATTGATGCACTCTACCGCTCGGCCATGGCCGCGTTCCCGGTTCGACTCGACGGCGCAGCGGCTTCGAAACTGTGAAAGGAGCCGTATTTCTCGATCGCGACGGGGTGATCAATCGCGTCGTATTTCGCGACGGCAAGCCTGGGTCGCCACGATCGCTCGAGGAGTTCGAGTTCGAGTCAGGGGTAGAATCGGCGCTTACGGCGCTGCACCGCAGGAGTTGGCAACTCTACGTTGTCACCAATCAGCCCGATTTGGCGCGGGGATTACTGGATCAGGAGACTTCGGAAGCGATCACGCGGCGTGTTCTGGAGCGACTGCCAGTGAGAAGGGTGCTTATATGTGGTCACGATGACCGCGACGAATGCGATTGCCGCAAACCAAAGCCTGGACTGCTGCTTCGAGTGAAAGAGGAAGACGGAATCGACCTTGGCAGCTCCTGGATGATAGGCGATTCTGCCAGAGATGCCGGGGCCGCCCGCTCGGCCGGATGTATGTCAATAATAATCTCACGTCACTATAATCTCGACAGCAAGGCAGATTTTCGCGTCGCGACGATCGGCGACGCGGTCGAGCTCATCGGAAATTCGGCGATGGAATGAACACAAACACGAGAGAGTACATCGAAATGTATCTCGCTGAGGCTGCACAGATTGCCTCCACGGTTTCGCGAGATGCGATAGTCCGTATGGTGGAGGGACTGCGCGTTCTGCGGAATGGTGGGGGCCGTCTTTTCTTTTTGGGAGTTGGCGGTAGTGCCGGTAATGCTTCGCACGCGGTCAACGACTTTCGCAAGATTGCTGATTTCGAGAGTTAGACGCCCACCGACAACGTCTCGGAGCTGACCGCCAGGATCAACGATGACGGATGGGATACCAGCTACGCCCAGTGGCTCAAAGGCAGCCGCCTGAGCTCGAGAGACGCCCTCTTCGTTCTGTCGGTGGGTGGCGGGAACGTTGAGAAGAAGATCAGTACAAACCTGGTCGAAGCGATTAAGCTGGCACAATCGGTTGGCGCGAGAGTCTATGGAATCGTTGGACGTGATGGCGGCTATACCGCGACGCGAGCTGACGCTTGCGTAGTCGTTCCCACTATGAACAACGCGACTATCACGCCGCACGCTGAGGCCTTTCAGTCAGTAATTCTGCATCTCATCGTCTCGCATCCGCTGCTGTTGACAAACGCGATGAAGTGGGAATCGGTCCGTTAAGCATCGATCGCTGGAGTTGGTACTCAAATGAAAATCTTTGTTGACAGCGCAAATCTGGCTGAAATCGAGGAAGCTTTGCGGCGAGGCTTTCCCTGTGGCATTACCACTAACCCGTCAATTCTTGCCAAGGAACCCAAGACTGACTTCAAGAAGCATATCAGAAAGATCATTGAACTGATTAAGAAATATAACTACAAAATTCCCCTCAGCGTCGAAGTATTCTCGACGGATCCGGACGAGATGGTTCGGCAAGCAAGCCAGTTCGTTGAAGACTTCGGTGATTACCCGGAACTCAATGTCAAAATACCGATAGGCTGGAACGAGCTGGAGGTAATTCACCAGCTCAAAGAGAGGGGTGTTAAGGTAAACTGCACCTGCTGCATGTCCTTCAACCAGGCGATAATGGCTGCTCGTGCCGGCGCGGACTTCGTGAGCATCTTCTACGGACGTATCCGCGACGTTGGATATGACGCTTTTTCCATAGTGCAGAAGACGCACCAGGTTCTCAAGGAAGCGGAAATGCCGTCGCAGATTATCGTGGGCAGCATACGGCACATCCACGATGTCAATGATGCTTTCAGCGCGGGCGCCGACATCGTTACGGTGCCGCCAAAGTTTTTTCCCCAGATGGTGGCTCATCCCAAGACAGATGAAGCGGTCGAGCAGTTCGTAACCGACTTCAGGAACTGGCTCAAATAAAGCACCCAGTCGCTCTACCCGCCTGACAAACAATGCTAAGGGAACAAGCCAAGAAAGTCTCCGTTCTGCCGAGAATTGCGGACCTCGCCTGCGTCGCGGCGGCTTTCATGGGTGCGCTCGTCATCTGCGGCCTTCGGGAGGGAATGGGACCGATAGCATGGTTGGCAAAACGGTCGAGCCTGTCACATTCGGGTGCATTAGTCACCGACGAGTATCTACTCTTCCTGGTTGTTAGCGTTGTTGCGTGGGAGGTGGCCGGACAGTGGAGCGGGGTATATCGACCCCACCGCACCGAGCGAATATGGGCAGCATTCCGTTCCGAGTTAAAGATTACTGTTGTGTGGGCGATGCTGCTGGCGAGTTTTCTGTATTTGTTCAAGCTGACATCGATTACGCGCCCTTTCTTTCTCACCTTCTTTCCGCTGGCTATCTTACTGCTTTCGGCTCGTCTGATCGGAGTTTTGACGCTGCTGCACTACGTTCGAGCTCGTGGCTACAACCTGCGTCGCGTCGTGGTTTTGGGTGAACCCGAGCGCGCAGCGCATTTCTCACGGTTCATCGAGGAAGAAGCGGGAACTGGACTCCGGGTGGTGGAACAACGGTCTATTGTTAGAACCGGCGATGACATGTTCGAGGTCGCTGACGCAGATTTTGTGGATGAGGTGGATGAGGTCTTCCTGATCTTGTCCGGTTCGGGTGGGACTCAGGAATTGGAGCGTGCAGTTCTGAAACTGGTCAAGCTCGGTAAGCGAGTTCACATCATCCCCGGCATCTTCGATGCTACCCTTTTCAGACAAAGTTTGAGCGATTTTGCTGGCATTCCCGTCCTTTCGGTAGGAGGCTACGGTCTTGATGAGGTTCAATCTGCGGCCAAACGAACGATAGATGTTGTAGGTTCGCTAACGGCCCTTATGGTTTTAAGCCCCATCATGGTCCTCGCTGCCATTGCCGTGAAATTGAGCTCGCATGGCCGCGTGCTTTTCCGTCAGGAGCGGCTCGGACAGAATGGGAAACAATTTTGGATCCACAAGTTTCGCACAATGTTTGAGGACGCTGAAGCCAGGCTCAAGCGTGATCCGGTATTAAATGCCAAATATCTCGCTAACAATTACAAATTGCCGAAGGGCGAGGATCCGCGCGTCACGAAGATCGGGGCGTTTCTGCGGGCGACGAGCCTTGACGAACTGCCACAACTAATCAACGTTTTGAAAGGCGATATGAGTTTGGTAGGACCCCGCCCCGTGGTTCCACCAGAGATACGCGAATATGGCGAATACGCGCCATTGTTTCTATCGGTTAAGCCAGGCTTAACCGGTTACTGGCAGGTGCAAGGGCGTAGCGAAGTTACAGACTACGCCAGGCGCACAACTATGGATATTGAATACGTGCGTGATCAATCGCTGAGTACCGATGTGAACATAATGTTGAAGACGATCCCAGCCGTCCTGCGCCGCAAGGGCGCTCACTGAGCCGTCTTCCAAATTCCAATCCTGCCGCGAGACTCACGTTTACATCTCCTTCGATCAAGGTGAGTACACTACCGATGTTGTAGGCGTCAGCACTTTGCGATTACTCGAGGTCGCACCACGCGAAACCCGCGTGAACGCACCTGCTTTTCTCGACGATTTTTTGATCGAACGAATCAGACGACTAACGTCGTGAGCCACATGAAGAGCCTCCTGAAAAAACTTTTGCAATCGAACGCCATGCTATGGCGCGCCGCCAACCGAATGCTCGCACGCCACCGTGCGCGTGCCGCGAAGAGGTTCCTTATTGCCGGGAATTTCTTTCCAGACCAGCTCGACGCGATTGTTGCGGATTTCGAATACTCGATCACCGACGTCGGCAACCGCGGCGTTCCGCAGATCCTCAATATCGAGGAGCTCGTGCGCCACGTGGCGGGCGAAGGCGTGTCGGGCGCTTTCGTCGAGTGCGGGACCTACAAGGGGGGCGCCAGCGCTTATGCTCTCCTTTCTCTCATGCGCAACGAACGCGGAAAGCTGGCGCGCCCCTACTGGGGCTTCGATTCCTTCGAGGGCATGCCGAAGCCGTCCAAGCGTGACGGCTCCTACGCCGTAAGGTGGATGCAGAGTAATGACCCCGATCAGGTTTCAAATGCGGATGTGTCAGGAGATCTTGTCGGGTCGGCGGTCAATCGCGCCGACTATGATTCCTGTCTTCGGTACCTGCGAGCAACGGGTTACCCGGAAGACAAAATCAACCTGGTCAGAGGATGGTTTCAGGAGACTCTTCCGGTTAACCGTACGCGTATAGGCCCGATTGCGATACTCCGGATGGATGGGGATTTCCATGAATCGACGAAGGTCATTCTGGAAATGCTGTACGACAGCGTGACGATCGGCGGTGCAATCATCATCGACGACTACGGCGCATTCGAAGGATGCAGCGCGGCGGTCAATGAATTCCTTTCAGGCCGCAGTATCCGGCCGTACCTTCATTACGTCGAAAACGGCATCCGGTTTTTTATCAAGACCTAGCGAATCGGCGCGCATTTGGGCCAGAGCTCAGGATTGTTGCAGTAGGGTTGAGCGCGACTGATTGCGTTGCGCGCCGGGTCTGACTGGCTTATTTAGGCCGGCAATGCACCTGAATAGGGAAAGTTAGCCGATCAAAAATAGGCAGAGCCGCTACATTCGTTCCGGCAAGCACGACGTCGTAGTGAAGGCTCTCCAATTCTTTGAACATTTCTCTAAACGCCGCGATTTCTGCGGAATTGTAATATTTGTTTTCGTGCTCGAAAATGACATGGGTTGAGCCCCGATGTCGTTTAATATGCTTCAGTATACCGGGTAGAATTTCAACCTCGTGCCCCTCGACATCCATCTTCACGAAATCAACTTGCTGGGCATCAAAAAACTCCTCGAACGCCACGACCTTCACATCAATCGGGTCGGCTTCTCCCGAGTACTTGAATTCGTCAATATTGGACAGGATACCTTCACGCTCTTTTGGTGTCTTGCCCATCGTATTGAGCAAATAATTGCTCGAATTATAGCTGTATTTCGGGGCAAAAATGACCGATGAGCCACTCTGCCTGCTCACGGCCGCCTGGATATATCGGAAATTCAATGCGGAATTGTTCTTGGTTAGA
>Ga0074044_10005031_pt1 | contig 10831 bp, 8 predicted proteins | sample BogForMeECP23OM1_FD_94443 | JGI IMG/M metagenome (GOLD analysis project Ga0074044, IMG submission 94443) | Bog forest soil microbial communities from Calvert Island, British Columbia, Canada - Bog Forest MetaG ECP23OM1 | ecosystem: Environmental > Terrestrial > Soil > Wetlands ...
ACCTGTCTTGCGGTTGGGTATTTCGACATGTGGTGGCCGATAGAAATATTTCTCGTGCTCGGGGTTCTGCTGCTCGGGCAGGGCGCCTGGGCTTTCGTCGATGGCTTGCGCTTTCTCAGTTTGGTTCGGAGAAGACTGAACAGCCCGCGGGGAAGCTTTACGCCCTCCGCCGCCGTGGTGATTCCCTGCAAGGGTGTGGATGCGGAATTTGAGGCAAACCTCGACCGGTTCCTGAACCAAGACTACCCGGACTATCAGGTGGTCTTCGTCGTCGCCACCACGAAGGACTTGGCTTATCAAAAACTGAATGAACGGTTGGAGACGCGGGTGGCGTCCGGGGCCCTCCGCAAACCACGAACGTCACTGGTGGTGGCGGGCATCTGCGACGGGCGCGGAGAGAAGGTGAACAATCTGCTGCGTGGAATCGAGGCCGTGGATCCGGCCGCTCAGGTGTTGGTCTTTGCGGATGTCGATGTGGTTCCCTCCCCGGATTGGCTACGCTCGTTGGTGGCGACACTCGCCAACTCTCGAATCACCGTCAGCACCGGCTTTCGATGGTATCTGCCGGGGGAGGGCTTTGTCTCGCGGCTGCGCGCCGCGTGGGACACCTCGATCGCTACCATGATGGGCGACCATGATCACAACTTTGCGTGGGGTGGGTCCATGGCGGTCCGCGCCGCCGATTTTCACAAACTGGGAATTGCGGATCGATACTGGGCCAACACCGTAAGTGACGACTACGCCCTCACCCGAGCGGTTCGCGAAGCGGGTGGAAAGATCGCTTTTGACCCCCGGTGCCTGGTGGCATCACGGGAAGAATCGAGCCTGCGGGAATTTCTCCACTGGTCGACTCGCCAAATCATCATCACGCGGGTCTACGCGGCACACCTGTGGAAGTTGGGGCTCGCCACATACCTCTTTTACTGCGGGACTCTCACGCTGGGATTGATCGTGATGGCATTGCCAGGCGCTACAGCGCATCAGCGCATCGCGGTGGCGGGCACCTTGTTAGCGGTTCTTTTCCTGGGAGCGGGCAAAGGCTATATTCGCTCTCTCGTCACGCGGGAACTCTTCGCCGCGGAAATAGGCAGCCGCGCTTCCTGCTATTGGCAATTATCGCCGCTGGTCCCGTGGATCATGCTTTGGAATTTTGTCGGGGCCGGACTTACACGGCGGATCGAGTGGCGGGGGACTGAATACGAGCTGGTTTCACGAGACGAAGTTCGCGTGATGAAGCGAAATGGCGGCTGAACGCTCCGATTAGTATTTGCCCCGCGGCGGCCGCGTGGCGTGCCGGGAAATATAGCGGGCAGGAGCAGCCGCACGTTTTTTCTTGGGGGGCTCGGGGGCTTCTTCGGGCTCCGGCGGAATTTCTACCGAAGCTGGGTCCGGGGCGCCAGGCGCAACCTTCGCAAGGACTTGATCCAATAATGCCGCGCGGGGTCCAGACTTCTTTTTGGGCGGAATCGCGGCGTTCTTGTAAGGATGTTCGGTGTGGCAGGTCTGGCAGACGACTTTCACCACGGTGCTACCCACCATGCTCGCCACCGCATGATTCAGCAGCAGTTTACAACGCGGACAATAGTCGTCGATTTCATCACCCAGGCGTAAAAACGGACCGGTCATGGGCGGGCCCCCGGCAAGTGGTCATTTTCTCTCAACTGAAACGCAAGCGTCGTCATTATAGCGCGAGCGCCGCAAAAACAAAACCGCTTGGCCGCGCTTGGCCGCGATTTGACACCCCCTGGAATTGCAGCTATTCTGAACAATAGCCTTGGGGTGCGGGGGCGTTTCTGTGTTGCCAACAGGACGCTGAGTTGCAACCTCGAAACGACTGCGGTTTGAAGCTGCCCCTCGCGGGTAAACGGAACTCTTTCATGATGACTTCCATATTAACTGCCTTAGACAGGACAGCATACCAGACGTTTCGGCTGGTCACGCTGCCCCTTCTTCAGGCGCCGGAAGAAGCCCTGATGGGCGGGCAGGCGGTCATCGAAGGGGTGATGATGCGCTCGCCGCACTCCTATGCCGTGGCGGTGCGGCAACCCTGCGGCTCGCTGGCAGTGACGCAAGCGTACCTGGACCGGCCTTCCGAAAGGCACCCCTGGCTGAAGTACCCTGTCTTACGTGGACTGGGCGTGCTGGGACAGGCGATGGTGCTGGGAATACGCGCCCTGCGTTACTCCGCCGAGCAGGCGCTGGAGGACCCGAAAGCGGCGGGTTCGGAGGCCGCAATACCCAAGAGGGCCGCGGAACTGAGCGGATGGATGCTGGCTGCCAATGTGGCCTTCTCCCTGGTTTTCTTTATTGTTCTTTACAAGCTTGTGCCCCTTTATCTGGCCACGGGCATAACCCATCGGTACCTGCATACCAACAATAACCTGGCGTTTAATTTGCTGGACGGGACAATCCGAATCGTCTTGTTTCTGGGCTTTCTGTTCCTGATTGCGCAATGGAAGGAAATCCAGCGAGTGTTTGAGTATCACGGCGCCGAACACAAGGTGGTATGGGCTTTTGAGAAGCGGGGCCCGATTGATGTGTCCACGGCGCGCGCTTGCACGCGTTTTCATCCTCGTTGTGGCACCAGTTTTCTTCTGGTCGTGATGGGCATTGCCATGGTGCTCTACATGTTTCTGCCCTTTCATTCCTTTTGGCTGCGATTCCTGGGGCGGATTGTTCTGCTGCCGGTGATCGCCGGCATTTCCTACGAGTTCATCCGCTTTGCCGCGAAGTCGAAGGGAAGGCTGTGGAAATGGGCCTCGCAGCCCGGCCTCTGGCTTCAGCGCGTTACCACTCGCGAGCCTGACGACCGCCAACTGGAAACCGCTATCAAGGCCTTGGAAACGGCCATGCTGCTCGAGCAGAATCGCGGCGGCGAACTGATTGTGGCGTAAATCAGTAGGCTGAATACAGTAGACGGTAGACAAGGGAGAGCTCGATACCGTGTTTCCCTGTGTGCGATATACCGAATCCTGAATTCTCTTTCCTTATGCATTATTTTGACAAGCTTGCGGAAATCGAAGCGAAGTACGAGGGGCTGACGGCGCAACTCGGCAAAGCCGAGGTGCTGGCGGACCCCTATCTCTATCAGAAAACGGCCAAGGCGCGCGCGGACCTTACGGAGATTGTTGAAAAATTTCGGGAGTGGAAGTCAATTAGCAAATCCGTCAAGGAAACGAAAACCCTGGTGGACGAGTCTTCTTCCGACCCGGAAATGAAAGCCATGGCGCATGAAGAGCTCATGGAGCTGGAGAAGCGCCAGGAGAAGGTTGAACAGGAATTGAACGTCCTGCTCCTGCCCCGGGATCCCAACGACGAGAAAAACGTGGTGTTGGAAATTCGCGCCGGCACTGGGGGCGATGAAGCCTCGTTGTTTGCCCAGGAAATCTTCCGCATGTACACGCGCTACGCTGAGTCGCAACGCTGGCGCGTGGAAGTGCTCTCCACGAGCGTGTCGGGAGTGGGCGGGATCAAGGAAGTCATTGCGCTGGTGGAAGGCCAGAAGGTCTACAGCAAACTCAAATATGAGAGCGGCGTCCACCGCGTGCAGCGTGTTCCGGAAACTGAGCAGCAGGGACGCATTCACACCTCGGCCATCACGGTGGCGGTGCTCCCGGAAGCGGACGAAGTGGAAATCCAGATCGACCCCAAGGACATTCGCATTGACACCTTCTGCTCCTCGGGGCCGGGCGGGCAGTCGGTGAATACTACCTATTCCGCCGTGCGCATCACGCACCTGCCCACGGGAATGATCGTCTCCTGTCAGGATGAGAAGTCGCAGATCAAGAACCGCGCCAAGGCCTTGCGGGTGCTTCGCTCGCGGCTCTACGAACTGGAGTTGCAGCAGCAACAGAAGCAAATCATTGAGGAGCGCCGCTCGATGATCGGCTCCGGCGACCGCAGTGAAAAAATCCGGACCTACAACTTTCCTCAGAATCGCGTCACGGATCATCGCATCGGGCTAACCCTGCATCAGCTCGACCGGATTATCGATGGTAAATTAGACGACATCATCGACGCGCTCATTGCGTACTACCAGGCAGAGAAATTACAGCGACCTCCCAAGCGCGAGCCGGGGGAGGACGAACCGCCCGCCGCAATGGCCGGCTGAGGCTCGCGGCACGCGACCGTGGAGCAGACTCAATCCTGATGCAGCTCCGCGCCACACTTCGGCAAGGACTCCAAACCCTTCTCGCCCATCAGGTGCCCTCCGCGCAACTCGCCGCTGAACTGCTGCTGATGCATGTTTTGGGGCGCGACCGTGCCTACCTCCACACCCACACGGAGGAGGATGTGCCGCCGCAGGCCCTCCAGCGCTACTCCCAACTGATCGCGGAACGGACCACGGGCAAACCCACTCAATACATCACCGGCCATCAGGAATTTTGGGGGCTGGATTTCGAGGTGACGCGCGACGTCCTGATCCCGCGGCCGGAGACTGAGCACCTGGTGGAATGCGTGCTGGAACTGGCGCGCCGCCAGGGCCACGCGAAGGACGCGCGCCTGCGGATTGTAGACGTGGGCACAGGGTCGGGGTGTATCGCCCTGGCCCTGGCTTCAGAACTCCCGCGCGCGATTTTGTTCGGCGCGGATATTTCGCGCGCCGCCCTGGTGGTGGCTTCGCGCAACGCGGTGCGTCTCGGCATGCCGGAGCGCGTCAAGTTTTTGGAGAGCGATCTCTTGAAGCGGCTGCTGGAGCCCGACTTTGCCGGGACATTTGACTTCGTCCTCTCCAATCCACCCTATGTCGGCAAGCACGAAGTTGATAAGGTCCAACGTGAAGTGCGCGATTTCGAGCCCCGCCTCGCCTGGGGCGGCGACCTCGAGCGCGGCGAGGAAGTCTACGCTCGCCTGTTCCCACAAGCGCTCCAGGTTCTGAGGCCCGGCGGGGACGTGGTGGTGGAAATCGGTTACAACATGCGCGACCGCGTGCTGGCGCTGCTGGGCGGGGAATGGGACGAAATCCAGGTAACGCCGGATTTGGCGGGAATTCCCAGAGTGGTGAGTGGGAGGAAGAGACGTCCGTAGTCAGTGGTCCGTCGTCAGTGCCACGCTGCAGGAGGATTTCATCGAGCATATAAGAAAAGAGGCCTATCCTGTTCCTGTCTTCATCCTGAGTATTCTTTTGCCCCGGGACTGGCAACCGGACCAGGCAGTCGACTGAGGGCAACGGACCACTGACAACGGACAACGGACGATGTTGCGCCAAATTCTGCACGTCGACATGGACGCCTTCTTTGTTTCGGTGGAGGAGCTTGAGGATCCCTCGCTCAAGGGGAAGGCTGTGATTGTCGGCGCTGACCCGGACGGGCGGGGCGTGGTGGCGGCGGCGAGCTATGAGGCGCGCAAATTCGGCGTGCATTCGGCCATGCCGATTGGTACGGCGAAGAAGCTCTGCCCGCACGCGATCTTCCTGCGCGGCCAGCATAGCAAGTACGGCGAGTATTCACGCAAGATCCACCGGATCTTCGAAGAATTCACCCCCGTGGTCGAGATGGTTTCCATCGATGAGGCTTACCTTGATTTCACCGGTTGCGAGCGGCTGCACGGTTCGGCGTTTCGCGGCGCCGACCGGTTGATGCGCACCATCAAGGAACGGACGGACCTGAATTGCTCGATCGGCCTCTCGACTTCTCACCTCGTTTCCAAAATCGCTTCCGACCAGGCAAAACCCCACGGGCTCCTTTACGTTCTGCCGGGTTGCGAGGCAAGGTTTCTGGCGCCGCTGCCCATTCGTCGCATGCCGGGCATCGGAAAAGTGACGGAGCCGGAGCTGCGCTCGCTGGGCATCGTGACCATTGGCGACCTGCAACAGATGGGGCGGGAAAAGCTGCGGGAGCGGTTTGGGAAATTCGGCGAGTGGCTCTACACCAAATCCTGCGGCCTGGATATTGAAGCTTACCAGTACGAAGAAGAGCCCAAGTCGATCAGCCATGAGACCACCTTCGACACGGACATCGACAACCTGGAAGAAGTCGAGAGGACGCTCTCGTATTTGGCGCAACTCGTGGGCCGGCGCCTGCGCGACCACGGCCTGTTTGCCCGCACGGTGGGCCTGAAGCTGCGCTTTGCCCCTTTCAAGACCCTGACGCGGGATGCGACGCTCGACGAACCCACCAACCTCGACTCCGTCATTTTCTCGAACGTGCTGCGGCTCCTCGAAAACGCCTGGGACGGCAAACAGAAGATCCGGTTGGTGGGGGTGCGCACGTCAAATCTGGAGCGCGGTGTGTTCCAGCGCAACCTGATCGACTCAGCGCAACACGAGAAGCTGGATAAGGCGCTGCAGGCGGCTGACAAGGTTCGGGAGAAGTTCGGATTTGATGCGGTACAATTGGCGCGCTCTGTGGAGACGGGTAAGCAGCCGAAGCCCCGCAAGCGCCGTGAGTTCCTGGGGCGGGAATAGCTGGCGCCGTACCAAACTATTGAGAAATCTAAACTTGCAGTTTAGATGTGTCAACCTTCGATAGTCGATGACAGAAGCCTATTAACAGCTCGGGGGCCTGCCGCCAGAAGACTAAGTCTGCAAAGGGGAGTTGACAATTCTAAAGTTGTAGTTTAGATTTGTCACATGCGCTATGTGCCGAGAGGTCTGGAGGGAGTGGTTTTACAAGCTGCCCGCCATTTCCCCGCCATTGTGCTTACCGGTCCGCGCCGCGCGGGGAAGACAACGCTTCTGCGCCACTTGTTCCCTCGTGCCCGCTATGTCTTGCTGGAGGATCCCGATATTCAAGCCCGCGTGCGCGGCGATGCGCGCGCCTTCCTTGACGAAATACCCCCGCCGGTGGTATTCGACGAGATTCAAAACACCCCTGAGCTGCTGAATTATGTCCGCACACGGATCGATCAGAGACCAACTCAAAAGGGCCAGTGGTTTTTCACCGGATCACAGGAAGCTCCCTTGATGCAAGGCATCACGGAATCGATGGCAGGGCGTGCCGCCGTCCTGCAACTCCTGCCATTCAGCCTGGTAGAAACTCCGAAGGTGAGTTTGTTGGCCGGCGGCTTCCCGGAGGTCCTGGCTCATCTCAACGTGCGCGGCCTGTGGTACAACTCCTACCTGCAAACCTATCTGGAGCGTGACGTTCGAGCGATCACGAACGTCCGTGACTTGGTGACCTATCGCCGGTTTCTGACGCTGCTGGCAAGCCGGCACGGCCAGATCCTGAATAAGACTGACCTCGCTGCGCCGCTGGGGGTTTCTGTTCCGACCATCGGTGCATGGTTGCATGTCCTGGAGATGACTGGCCAGATCATCCTGGTGCCGCCGTATTTTGAGAACTTCGGCAAGCGGCTCATCAAATCACCCAAGGTCTATTGGCAGGATTCGGGGCTTGCTTGCCACCTGTTGGGAATCACCTCGCAAGCGGAGCTGGAGCGGTCGCCTTTCCTGGGCGCGATCTTTGAAGGTTTCGTGGCGGCCGAAATACTCAAGCAGCAAACGAATCTTGGCGCCCGCAAGGAGCTGTACTACTTTCGAGACCGGCAGGGTTTGGAGGTGGACTTCCTTGTTCCCCGAGGCAATCGAGAAGTGTGGTTGGTGGAGGCGAAAGCGACCCAGACCGTGCGGCCCGCCATGGCAGCCCCGCTATTGTCACTCGGCCGCTCCTTGCCGAAACCCGGAGGCCGCCTGATCCTCGTTCATCGGAAGTCACGCTCGGCGGTCATCACATCTGCTCTTGCACCGGGGGTGCAGGCTCTCGATGTCGAGCAGTTCGTAACGGCGCTTACTGAGGGCGCGCGACACTCTTGAAACTGTTGGTGAGGCTCGCGCGACACCTTTTCTAGCAGAGCGACATAAATGTATGCGCATTCGGTTGTCGCGGCGGTCTCCGACCGCCGTTCGGCGCTCGGAGAGCGCCGCTACAATTTGCGTCGCTCAGCATTGAAATCCGATCCCAAGAAGGGGAACCATGAAGACCGCCTATCTCGACATTGAAACCAGCTACGACGGGACATTCACCGATCAGCGGCTGTTCAAGGACTACAAGCATCACCGCATTACGGTGGTCGGCGTGAGAGTTTTGGACGGAGAGAGCGACGCTTTCATCCAACTCCTGGGGAACGAAGCGACGCGGTCTAATTTAATGTTGCTCCTCAAAGGGGTGGAGCGGCTGGTGACGTACAATGGGCGGTCGATTCCCGACAAGGTGAAGGGTTATGTGGGGTTCGACTTCCCGGTGATTGCCGCTCAACTGGGAGTCGTGCTCGACCAGGAGTTCGCGCACGTGGACCTGTGTCCGGAGTGCTGGCGGAAAGGCCTCTGGGGCGGGCAGAAGGTGGTGGAGCAGAACCTGGGACTTAAGCGAAAACTCCCGGGCAAAGATGGCAAATGGGCCGACGAAACGTGGAAGAAATACGAAACCACCCGGGACGAGCGCCTGAAGAATGAAGTGCTCGCCTATAACCAGGAAGACGTCATGATGTTGCGCCGCATCGAAGAGGCTTTGCAAGAAAGATAGGCGCGAGGCGGTGTTCCCCTTCGCGCGGCCGCTCCAATTTCCAGGATCGCGTCAAAGTTACTGGTGACCCGTACCTCTAGGGCGATTTGACACCTTGGAAAAGACCCCTCACCCGTCCCGCTCCTCGGGCCACCCTCTCCCCAAGGGAGAGGGTGGAAATCAAACTTACAGCCCTCTCCCCAGGGGAGAGGGTGCCTGACGAAGGAGGGCGGGTGAGGGGTCATTTTCCATGCCCTTGGACTTTGACGAAACTCCCCCAATTCCCGCTTGCGTTCGCACAGCGCGCAGACAAGAATAACTGCGACGATCATGCCGCGCCCATGCGACCCCGCCGAGTTCCGATGCACGCGCCAGCTTGAATCGCTGGCCCTGCGCCAGGGGCGCCGGTTCGTCGCCGGTTGCGATGAAGCCGGGCGCGGGGCGCTGCTGGGGCCGCTTTATGCCGCCGCGGTCATCCTCGACCCCGCGATATCGATCCCCGGCATCGACGATTCCAAAAAGCTCACGGCGCAAAAGCGCGAGTGGCTGGCAGAGGAAATCCGCGCGAAAGCTCTGGCGTGGCAGGTGGTGGCCGTCACCGCCGAGGAAGTTGACGCGCTGAATGTTTACGAAGCTTCGCGGCAAGGCATGCTGCGGGCGCTCAAGGCTCTCAGTCCCGCGCCCGATTTCATCCTCACGGACGCCATGCCGCTGCGCGAAGGCGGCGAGGATTTCTGTATTCCCCACCGCGCCATCATTCACGGCGACGCGCGCTCGGTTTCCATCGCCGCCGCGTCGATCCTGGCCAAGGTGGCGCGTGACGAGCACCTGACCAAACTCGACGGCATGTTTCCGCAATACGGCCTCGCCAGGAATAAAGGATATGGCACGCGCGATCACCTGACCGCGCTCGCCCGCTTCGGTCCCTGCTCCGAGCACCGCAAAACCTACCAACCTGTTAAGGACTGCCTGCTGCCGCTATTCCCCCTGGTGGCTCCCACATAACCCCGAAAGATACGAAACACCGGGGCTGAACTCAGAATGGCCGCATCCAAAATCCGGGCCGGGTCCGCAACCTAAAGGTGTTGTAGCACGGCCATCCTGGCCGTGTTGGTCACGGGCAGGATGCCCGTGCTACGTCTGGCGCAAGCGCGGGCAGCCCGCCCCGATGAATCGGGGTCCCGCCCGCCGTCGCGGGAGCGTCATGCTCCCGCCCGGAGTTTCTACATTTCGGATGGGCACGTGCCCCCAACCGGACCCCCAGCGATGACCCCGCAGACCCCATGCGTGGTTTAGCCGAAACAGCCAAGTGTTCGCAAGCAGGCACGGTAAGTTCCCAGAAGGGGACTTCGGGGGAGTCAGGAGCAGCACATCAACCAGCAAGGATGTTATTTGCCCCAATCACCCATCCCCGCACAGGGTGCGGCAAGGTTTCTTCCAAGTGTGCTGTGATCGATGCACAATAGCCAAAGGTAGTAGGGGCTGTCCGACCTTTGTGGGAATAAGACAGTCAGGCGATGATTGTTCAGCGATACTTTTTCCCCGGTCTGATTTCCCCACCGCGCACTTTCAAGAGTTCTTGTGCCGAATGAACTTCCCGTCGTAGGACTCTGCACTGACTGGTGACGGTGAGAACTTGCAAAACAGTCACATTCCCTGGGTGCCGGAGTTATCGAACACTGAAAACGTGGCCGGGAGAGGATGTTATGGGCCCATCGGAAAGCTAAGACGGGGATTTCGGATGACAAAATGCCTGTTGTTAGTGTAGATTACTGTTAACCGAGGCTTGACATCTACTCTTTGGGCGCACTAATCGGCGGTGACGACATCGCAGCATAAAGCACTGGGGGTGCCCTCCGTTCCCTGGCGAGCGCAGCCTCAGCTCAGGCATTTCACAGGAGTCATCTTCGCCCTCGATAACGACATGCTGGTGGCTATCAAGGAGAAGCACGACCCCAGATGACCAAGAACCGCCCGAATCAGCTGTGACCGGGATTTGTCTCGACTCGCTGGGATTGAGGATGTGAAATGGCAATAGCGGCGGGAACAAAATTGGGTCCCTTCGAAATCGTCTCGCCGCTGGGTGCAGGCGGGATGGGAGAGGTGTATCGCGCACGGGACCCGCGGCTGGGGCGCGACCTGGCGATTAAGCTACTGCCTGCCGCATTCTCCGCCAACAGTGACCGCTTGCAACGCTTCGAGCAGGAAGCGCGTTCGGCCTCTGCCCTCAACCACCCCAACATCGTTACCATCTACGAACTCGGGCAGAACGGCTCCAGTCACTACATCGCCATGGAACTAGTAGAGGGGAAGACACTGCGCGATTTGCTTGTCTCCGGCTTGTTGCCCCTGCGAAAGACAATCGACATCGCCGCGCAGGTTGCGGAGGG
>Ga0074044_10005032_pt1 | contig 10831 bp, 9 predicted proteins | sample BogForMeECP23OM1_FD_94443 | JGI IMG/M metagenome (GOLD analysis project Ga0074044, IMG submission 94443) | Bog forest soil microbial communities from Calvert Island, British Columbia, Canada - Bog Forest MetaG ECP23OM1 | ecosystem: Environmental > Terrestrial > Soil > Wetlands ...
AAGGGGGACCGCGCCAACGGGTCCGGCCCGAAGTGGCCGGCCCGATGACAGGCTCCGCGCGGTGGAAGGGGCGCGGGCAGTGACGCACCACGGGCGTTTCAAGGGAATGTTGGCGCCGAAGATTTTTCGATTGTTCTGCAACGGCAACGAAGCTTTGAGTCAGAGGCCCCCTCCACCGCGCTTTGCGCGGTCCCCCTCCCCCGCTTTCGCGAGGGAGGAAGAGTGACTTCACTCCTTTACGCTCTTCACCAGCGTCTCCGGCGTGAGCCCGCCGCGGCGGCGCGCGAAGGTCTCTTTGCCGGTCTCCTCCCATTGGCCGGTGACGGCACGGCGCGCGTAGACGTCCCACACCGCATCCCAGTCGCCGAGCGAATAGCCGTGCCACGGCTGATGCAGCTTGAGCGGCGGCAGGCCAAGCTCCTCCCACATCGTGCGCGCGCGCTCCATGAACTCGCGCTTGGGCAGCGCGAGCGGCGGCATCGGCTCCTTCAGCGTGGCGTCGATGAGCATGGTCGACTCCTCGCCCCCTGCCTTGCCTCCCCCGCGTGCGGGGGAGGCAAGGGAGGGGGATTTCGGCACGTGCCCCAGCGCGCGATAGGGCGCGATGTGGACGTCCTCGATCGGATTGGCACGATAGGCGAGCGACCAGAACACGGCGTCGGGATTCTCCGGATCGATGTCCTCGCTCACCGCGATGACGTATTTGCCGCAATCGGCCTGCAGGGTCGCTGCGCCATGCAAAGCGCGCCAGATTTCCGTGCGCGGCACCCCGGGCGCGAATTGCACGAAGATCACCTTGCGCAAGTTGGTCAGCGGCTCGTGCATGACCACGCGGCGCACGCCCTTGATCGACAGCGTGTCGCGCAGGTACGCGAGAAAGAGCGGCTCGTAGCCGACGCGCTTCATCACGCTCGATTCGCTCGGCGTCACCTCGCTGAGGATCGAGACATACACCGGCGCGCGCTTGTGCGTGATCGCCGTGACCTGCATCGACATGTTGTAGCCTTCGAGCGCGACATGGCCGTGGCTTTCGCCGAACGGTCCTTCCGGTTCGAGCAGTTCGGGGTCGATCAGTCCCTCGACCACGAATTCGGCGTCGGCCGGCACGTCGAGATCGATCGTTGCGGCTTTGGTCACGCGGATCGGCGCCCCCGCCAGGCCGCCGGCGACCGTCATCTCGTCGCAATCGATCGGCAGCTTCTGCGGCCCGGTGAACATGACGACGGGCGCGCAGCCGACCACGATCGCAATCGGCATCGGTTTTTTCAGCTTGCGGTATTTCTGCCAATGCAGATAACCGCCGGCGCCGCCGGGTCGCGCCGACATGCGCACGCCGAGCCGGTCGGTTGCCTTCAGCGCGGCGCGGTAGGTGCCCATGTTGCGGATGCCGGTCTCCGGATCCTGCGTGATGCACAAAGTCGCCGTCAGATACGGCGCCGCGTCATAACCGGGCGTCGAAATCGGCACCGGCAGAGATTTCAGCCCACCGTTCGGCCGGCGCAGCGCATCGCCCGTGATGACGACGTCTTGGCATGGCGCTGCCGTCACCTCGGTCGGCGCGATCGGATTGGCGATTGCCTTCATCCAGGCATCGCCGATCTGTTCGACCGACCGCCCCATGCCGACGGCATAGATGCGCGCGGATGCCGCCAGCGCCCCGATCGCGACCGGCACGTCGTAGCGGCGTCCCGCGGCATCGACCACGTTGGTGAACAAAAAAGCGCGCCGCTCGTCCTCGGCGAGTCCGCCCTGGAATTGCCAGCGCACCAGCGGATGCAGCTCGGTGTCCTTGTTGACCGCCCGCTCAATGCGCAGCAGCAGACCTTGCGCCTCAAGCGCGGCAAGATGCTCTTGCAAATCGAGCGGCGGCATCGCCATCGTCCGTTACTTCTTGATCTTCTCGTGCTCGGCGATGATCGGACGCGCCGCGCGGAAGCAGTCGACGCCGACCGGGATGCCGCAATAGACCGCGATCTGCGTCAGCACGGCGCGGATCTCGTTCGGGGTGAGCCCGTTGGTGAGAGCGCCACGGACGTGGGTCTGGAATTCCTCCATCTTACCGAGCGCCGCGATCATGCCGAGGTTGAGGATCGAGCGCTCGCGCGGCTTGAGCGTATCGTCGCCCCAAGCCTCGCCCCAGCAATATTCCGTGACGATGCGCTGAAAGTCGCGATTGAAATCGTCGACGCTCTGCAGCGCGCGGTCGACATAGGCCTCGCCCAAAACCTTGCGGCGCTTGGCGAGGCCGAGATCGTAGCGTTGTTTGTCCATGGCTTTCCCTCACGGTTGCTTGAACGATCATATTTCCGCCGATTCCCCCTTCCAGCGTTTGACGATACCGGTATCGACGCCGAACAGGTCGAGCAGCCGGCCGCAGGTATGATTGACGATGTCGTCGATCGATTGCGGGCGGTTGTAGAACGCCGGAACGATGGGAGCGATGATGGCGCCGATGTCGGCGAGCGCCGTCATGGTGCGCAGATGCCCGCCGTGCAGCGGCGTCTCGCGCACGGCAAGGACCAGTCGGCGCTTTTCCTTGAGCACGACGTCGGCGGCGCGCGACAGCAGCGAAGCGGTCACGCCGCTTGCGATCTCGCTCATGGTGCGGATCGAGCACGGCACGATCACCATCCCCATGGTCGCGAACGAGCCCGAGGAGATCGCCGCGCCGATATCGGTGACGTGATAGTGCACCGAAGCCAGCGCGCGCACGTCCTTCGGCTTGAGGTCGCTCTCGTAGGCCAGCGTCAATTCCGCCGACTTGCTCATGACCAGGTGGCTTTCGATCTCGGCCTTGCGCAGCAGTTCGAGCATTCGTACGCCGTAGATCGAGCCCGACGCGCCGGATATGCCGACAATCAGCCGCGCAGCATTCTTGGCCATTTCTGCCCTCATTCCTTCCAGCATCGGCCGTCTTGTGCCAAGCCTTGTGCCACGCGGCGGCGCGCCGTTCTAGCCCACCCTGTGGCTCACCGCCTCGCAAAGCCGCGGTGCGCGAGGCCGTCGAATGCGCCAATAAGGACGTCGACTGCAGCCTGCGGAAGGCGCGCGCCCATCATGCGTTCATAAGCGGCAACGTTGCCACGCGCCGCGGCGGGCGGCTCGGCCGGCATGCCAAGCGGTCCCGCTTGCGTGACCGCGTAGAGCGCCTCCTGCTGCAGGCGCTCGGCCTCAAGCTCGACCGCCTTCACCTTGGTGCGAAACGCTTCTTGCTGCATCGGAGCGACCAGCGTCGGCGCGCCCTTGAGCTTGCGGCGGGCGTCGCGGAGCGGAATGATCGAAAGGTTGCGCCAATCGCGCACCTTGTCGTCGAGTGTTTTCACCTCGTCAACCGACAGGAGCTGCCGGTCGGTTGCGAGCCAGAACAGGAAGAGAAGCAGATTGACGTCCACGCCGCAGCCGTCCTGCAACGCGATGCAGGCATCGGCAACGCCCGATTGGCGATAAAAGTGCAGCGAGAACCGCCAGAACGGCGTCGTCTTGGTCTGTTCTGTCGTCGTCTGCGTATCGCTCATTGCCGTCGGCTACTCGGTTGGTCATTGCGCTGAAGCTCGCGCCCAGGAACGACGAACCATGATCCGTGCCCGAGAACGCTCATGCCGCAAACAGCCGCTCGTAGGCGCCGGCGGCGCGCAGCGCCGCGACGATGCGCTCCGGCGTCAACGGCGTCTCGGCAAAATGCACGCCGAACGGCGACAGCGCATCTTCGATCGCCGCGATGATCGCCGCCGGCGCCGGGATGGTGCCGCCCTCGCCGGCTCCCTTGACGCCGAGCGGATTGAGCGGGTTGACGGTCTCGACATGGGCAATGGTGCAGGTCGGCACATCGGTCGCCATCGGCAAAAGATAATCGGCGAACGACGTGGTGAGCGGCTGCGCGTTGTCGTCGTACTGCATCCATTCGAGGAGCGCATTGCCGATGCCGTGGGCGACGCCGCCCTGCACCTGGCCGTCGACAATGAGCGGATTGATGACGCGCCCGCTGTCGTGGGCGACGGTGTATTTCAGAACCTTGACGCCGCCGGTCATGGCGTCGACCTCGATCTCGGCGACGTGGGTGCCGGAGCAATAGGCGGCCTGCGACGGCGCGTAATAGGCCGTGTGTTCGAGCCCAACCGCCTGCCCGACCGGCAGCGCAACGCCGGGAATTCCCTGCGCCAGCCGAGCAAGCTCGCCGAACCCGACCGTCGGCCGGTTGCCTGTCTGCGCGATCGCTTGGCCGTCTTCGAGATCGATGTCGCTTTCGCTGACGCCGAGCACGCGCGCGGCGAGCGCGATCAATTGCGTGCGCACCGCCTGCCCGGCAACCAGTGCGGAGCAGCCGGCATTCACCGCCTGGCGGCTCGCGAACGCGCCGACGCCCTGGGCGATCGCCGCCGTATCGCCGACCGTCATCACGATGTCCTCGATACGGCAGCCGACCTCTCCGGCCACGATCTGCGATAGCGTCGTGCGCGTGCCTTGGCCCTGGCTGGTGGCGCCGGTGGCGACCGCGACCTTGCCGCTCGGCAGCACCCGCACCGTGACGCCCTCGAACGGACCGAGGCCGGTGCCCTCGACGTAATTGCCGAGCCCGATGCCGATGAAGCGGCCTTCGTTGAGCGCCGATCTCTGCCGCTCGCGGAAGCTGTCATATTCGGCAATCGTCAAAGCCGTTTGCTGCCCTTTCGGATAATCGCCGCTGTCATAAACGAGCGGCTTGCCGTCGCGGAAAATCAGGCCGACCTCGTAAGGCATTTGCTCGGGCTTGATGAAATTGCGGCGGCGCAGCTCGGCGCGATCGAGATCAAGCTCGCGGGCGACGCGATCCAAAAGACGCTCCATCGCAAACACCGCCTGCGGCCGGCCGGCGCCGCGCACCGGCGTCGTCGCCACCTTGTTGGTGAGGACGACCATGGTGTCGAGCTGATAGGCCGGGATCACGTACGGGCCGGGCACGGTCGCCGCCGCGATGTACGGCATGATCACGCCCCAGGGCACGAACGCGCCGCTGTCGTGCAACAGCCGGCCGCGAAGCCCGAGAATTTTTCCATCGGCGTCGACCGCGATGGCGACGTCCCAGTATTGGTCGCGCTCCTGCGTGGCGCACAAAAAATGCTCGCGGCGATCTTCGATCCATTTCACCGGCCGGCCGAGCTTGAGCGCCACCGCGGGTATCACCGCCTCTTCCGGATAAAAGATCGCCTTCGGACCGAAGCCGCCGCCGACATCGGGCGCGATCATGCGGATCGACTCGAGCTCGCGGCCGAGCAGATCGGCGAGTATGCGGCGGCCGATATGCGGCGTCTGCGTGCCCGACCACACGGTCAAAAGATCGGACGCCGGGTCGTGACTGGCGAGCACGGCGCGCGTCTCGATCGCCATGCCGCCGCCGCGGTGCTGCCAGATCTCCTCCGCGAAGACGTGCGCCGCGTCGGCGAAGGCGCCATCGATGTCGCCGTAAGCCAGCCGGAACGTGGCGAGCACATTCGAAGCGAGATCGACGTGGGCGCGCGGCGCCTCTTGCTTGATCGCGTCGCGGCAATCGCCGACCGCATCCAGCACGTCGTAATGAACAATCAGCGCGGCCGCCGCGTCTTCGGCGATGTAGCGCGTATCGGCGATCACGACCGCGACCGGCTGGCCGACATAACACACCTCATCGCGCGCCAGCACGTGTTGCGTGCAAACCGCGGCAATCGCCGGATTGGGCAGCAGCATCGGCATCGGTTCGCGGCGCATCGGGTCCGGCAGATCGTCCGCGGTGATGACCGCGTGGACGCCAGGCATGACCATCGCCACTTTGACGTCGATGGATTGCAGCCTGGCGTGGGCATACGGCGAGCGGACGAAGCAGGCATGCAACATGCCCGGCAGCTTCACGTCATCGACGAAGCGTCCGCGGCCGGCGAGCAGCGCCGGATCCTCGAGCCGCGTCACGCGCGCGCCGAAATATTTGGCGCCCATCGCTTAAGCCTCGCGTGCGCTGCGCAGACGCTGTGCCGCGTCGAGCGCCGCCTTGACGATGCCGGCATAGCCGGTGCAGCGACAAAGATTGCCGGTGAGCGCCTCGCGCACCTCCTGCTCGCTCGGCTCGGCTGTTTCGCGCAACAGCTCGGTCAACGTGATCAGCATTCCCGGCGTGCAGAATCCGCATTGCAGACCGTGATTGTCGATGAAGGCCTGCTGCAGGACCGAAAGCTCGCCATCGGGCGCAAGGCCCTCGACGGTCGTGACCTCGCAACCGTTCGCCTGAACCGCGAACATAAGGCACGAGCGCGTCGAGCAGCCGTCGACCAGCACCGTGCAAGCGCCGCACACGCCGTGCTCGCAGCCGAGATGGGTGCCGGTGAGGCCAAGTTCATGACGCAGGAAATCGGCGAGCGTCAGCCGCGACTCCACGATCCGCGCGTACGCCTTGCCGTTGACCGTGACTCGCGTCGCCTGCTTGCTCATACGCTCTCTACAAGATCACACTAGACCATGATCCCAAAAAGTGGAACCCGGTTTTTTTGATAAGATCATGTTCAAACAAAAAATCCAGGCCATGATCCGATTCAATTGAATTGGATCATGGCCTAGACGACATTTGGCACGTCGACGCCGGCGCGGCGTGCCGCGTCGGTGAGCGCGCGCACGCTTAAGACTTGCGCCAGGTGGCGCCGATACTCGGCCCCGGCGTGGATATCCGAAACCGGCTCGATCAACCACGCCGCAGCCGCCGCGGAGCGGATCAAGGCGGCATCGAGCGGCTGACCGGTCAGCCGCGCTTCCGCGGCGTCGACCCGGATCGGCGAAACCGCAACGCCACACAGCGCGAGCGCCGCCCGCCGCACGATATTGCCGGCGCCGACGTCGAGCAGCGCCGCGGCGCCGGCCAGCGCGAAATCGCCGTGCCGGCGGGCGAATTCGTGGAAGCCGTAGCCGTGGCCCGGCCGCCAGATCGGCAGCTCGATCGCCGCGATCATTTCGTCGGGCGCGAGCACGGTGGCCATGAAGCCGGTGCTGAACTCCTGGAATGACACTTGCCGGATGCCGCGGAGGCTCGCCACGTGGATCACCGCGTCATAGGCCGCGCAAACGGCTGGCAGCTCCGCGGCGGGATCGGCATGCGCCAAACTGCCGCCGATCGTGCCGCGATTGCGCGTCTGGCGATGGCCGACATGCCGCAGCGCCGCCGCCATGAGCGGGCAATGCTGGGAGATTTCCGGCGCCAATTCGAGTTCGCGCTGCCGCATCATGGCGCCGATGCGCAGGCGCCCTTCGCCGACCGCGATGCCGCGCAGGTCGTCGACGCCGCCGAGATCGACCAGGTGATCGACGACGACATAGCGAAAATTCATCATCGGCACGAGCGACTGCCCGCCGGCGAGAATCTTGGCGTTGGGCAGGCTCGCCAGAAGCTCGGCGGCTTCCTTGAGCTGCCGCGGCGCGTGATAGTCGAAGGGCGCTGGCTTCATTGTCTCCCGGACGCGATTGAGCGAAGCTGGCAACCTAAATCGCGCCCGGCCGATGCACAACTGCGTCCGCATGACTGCCTCTCCCCCGCCAGCGGGGAGAGGCGACGACTACGCCGTCTTGACGCCGAACTCGGCCATCTCCTTGGCGTAAGCGGCATCCATGCGCGAGGCGATGCCGTGCTTGGCAAGCTCGGTCGCGAACAGGCGGCGGATCTCCGGCTTCTCGTCGATATAATCGATCTGATCGCCGCCGATGCGGCGGCTGATCCAGGCCTTCGGCACGCCTTGCGCATTGCGGATGGCGACGCCCTCGTACTTGAAGGCGAGGTAGCGCGACGGCGTCGTGCCGGTGTTGAAGTGCTGGTGCATCCACATGGTGGGCGGCACGATCAGGGTGCCGACCTCCCAGTCGTAGCGCTGCGGTTCCTCGCCTTCCGGCCACATCAGCGAAAAACCATCGCCCGAGAGCACGATGACGTGAGCGCCTGGCCCATGCGCGTGGCCCTTCTTGTAGGTGCCGATCGGGAACTGCGAAATGTGGCTGTTCATCGAAGCCTTGGCCATGTTGAAGCGGATATGGCCGCCGCCGGCCCCGCGCTCCGGCGCCGTGATCAGCGGGAGATTGACGGCGTCCGGCACGAAATTGGTGGTGAGCATGAAGCCCTTCTGCTCGCCCTTGGAGCTGAAATAGTCCGGCTCGCCGGCAAAGCGATCCTTGAAGTCGTATTTGGTGTTGAAGAGGAAATCGAGATCCTCGTAGAGGTTGATGATGGGTGGCGCGTTGGTGACGGCGACGTAGCGCGCCGGCTCCTTGCCCGAGCCGTTGAAGTGCTGGTGGTGGCAGTTGAGCGGGATGGCGAACAATGCGCCGTCCTTCCACTCGAAGGTGATGCGGGCGCCGGCATCGTTCCACACCGTGGTCGAGCCGCGCCCGCTGATGACCAGGATCATCTCCTCGTAGAGCTGCCGGTGCGGGGCCAGGCTCTTGCCCGGCGGAATTTCCATGACGTAGCAGTCGTTCGAGGTACGCGAGGCTTCATGATTGAGGAAGACCGCGTTGCCGCCGCGGCGCGCCCAAGGCTTCAACTCGATCCGGCGGAGGTTTCTCACATAGTGAGACGGGACGATGTCGAGACCCTCGCTCTTCACCCAGCGCGTGTACGGCGATTCCTTCTCGATCTTGAACTTATTTGCCGTTTCGTCGGAAACGAGGGCGTCCTTGGCCATTTGGCTCTCCGTCTGAAGGTCTCTCTTTGCGCATGATCATGATCTTACCGGATCAAGTCCGGGTCAAGCTTTCTCCGGATCATGCGCAGGCGACACTGCGCACGCTACGCCCCTCAGACTTTCGGTTCCGTACTCTCGTGCTCGTGATCGCGGTGGTGCGCATGCTGATGACCGTGGCCGTGGTCATGGTCATGATCGTGACCATGGTGGTGGTGATGATCGTGCTCGTGCTCGTGGCTATGGTCGTGATGGTGCAGGCGCTGGCGCGGCCGCGGACCGCGCGGATCCTCGCTGAACACCAGCGACTTGATGGTGACCGGCACGGTGAAGGACGGCATGCGGATGCGACCGAGATCGATGTAGTCGAAATCCCACAGCACCACGCCGTCGATGACGAGCATTTCGTTCTCGACGTGCAGTTCCTCGCGCAGAATATGGCCAAGCGTCTGCGCCACGTCGCCGTCGAGCATGATGAAGATCGGCTGTTTTTTGGCGATGCGGTCGCCGAGGCCGCGCTTGATGCCCGCGGCGAAGGCGGCGAGCCGCTCGTGGCGCGGCATGCCGGTCCAGCGCAAAGCGAGCGCGATATCGCGGTCGGTGTCCACGACATCGAACGCCGTCATGTGGCTGCGGATCACGTTTGCGAGCTGTTCCGGATCGATCGTCTCCTCGCAAACGAACGGCGGCAGCAAGACCTGGAGGTTGCGGCGCGGCAACAGCACGCCTGGCGCTGAGATGTAGCTGGTATTGCCGGAAAGCTGCACGCTGTACTCCGACGCGCCGAGCGCGGTGGCGCGGATGCATTCGCCGGCCGGCAGCACCGGCCAGGGGAACGCGCCCTGCTCGATGCGTGCGCGGATGGCGCGGCCGAGCCGCGGACCCATATCGCCGAAATCGCGGTCTTCCCGCTGATAGACGTATTCGGCGACGCCGCCCGAGAACATGATGCCGTCGATGTGGCCGAGATCGAGAATCGGATCGGTGAGATAGAGATGCTCGACGTCATGCGGCATCGGCCGCGCCGCGACGGCCGCGACCAGCGCATCGGCCATGGCGTCCGCCACCGTCTGCAGATCGGCGACGTCGATGGCGTCGCCGCGGTTCCAGGAAAAGCCCGCGCGCGCGGCGTGATGCTTGCCGGCAGGATCGAGCCGCACGATCGTGCCATTCTCGACCACCTGCAGGCGGCCGCCGATGTGCACCGCTGCGGTTGCGATCACCTTGCCCTTCTCGACCAGGCCGAGCTTGGTGGTGCCGCCGCCGATATCGATGTTGAGGATGCGTTTGCCTTCGTCGCTGGAGACGCGCGCGGCGCCCGAGCCGTAGGCCGCGAGCATCGACTCCATGTGATGACCGGCAGTGGCGGTGACGAATTCGCCGCCCTGCTCGGAGAGGATCGCGGCAATGCCCTGCGCGTTCTCGCGCCGCAGCGCCTCGCCGGTGAGAATGACCACACCGGTATCGATCTTGTCGGGATGCAGATCGGCGGCCGCGTAGGCATCGTCGATGATGGCGCCGAGCTTGGCGTCATCGATGCGTTCCTCGCTCTGATAGGGCGTCAGCGCGACCGGCGACTGGAACAAAGTCTCGCGGGAGACCACGTAATAGCGGCTGGTCAAATCCTCCCCCATCCGGCGCAGTTTGACGCGCGAGAAGATGACCTGGGTGCCAGCGGAGCCGATATCGATTCCGACCGTCATCAGCGACACGTTGTCTTGACGCCACAGCGGATTGTCCTCCAGCGGGCCGTCGTCGTCGTCGAAATCGTGGTCGTGGTCGGCGTCATCGTCGTGAATGTGCAGCAAATTCTGACCGTAAAGGTGGTCAGTAAGAGTGTGGCCTCCTGGTTTCTTCTCTTCCGAATCGGACATTCATTGTTCTCCTTGCGAGTCGTCACCGCGCGCGCCGTTCGCAAAACCACTGCCACGCCGAGTATCCAGTGGTTACCGGATCAGCCGCGTTTGATGATGACATTGAGATGGGTCAATGCGTAACGCCGTTGGTATTATTTCGCCGCCTCCTTGGCCTTGGCGATGATGTCGGCCGGCGTGGCGTAGACCTCCTTCACCAGCTTCTCGACGGCCTCGCCCGAGACCGGATTGATCTCGAGCTGGCTCTTGTCGGCTTCGGCCAAAAAATCCTTGTCCGTCATGGTATCCATGAAG
>Ga0074044_10005033_pt1 | contig 10831 bp, 5 predicted proteins | sample BogForMeECP23OM1_FD_94443 | JGI IMG/M metagenome (GOLD analysis project Ga0074044, IMG submission 94443) | Bog forest soil microbial communities from Calvert Island, British Columbia, Canada - Bog Forest MetaG ECP23OM1 | ecosystem: Environmental > Terrestrial > Soil > Wetlands ...
GATCGAGCACGCGCAGCGGCCGGAAGTCGGCGTGGTCGGCGCGCAGCTGCTCTATCCCGAGGGGACTGTTCAGCACGGCGGAATGTTCTTGGCCGGGCTGGGCCATGCGCGGCACGCCTTCCGGCATCGGCGGCACGATGATCCCGGGTATTTCGGGCTGGCACTGACGCAACGAGATGTTACGGCCGTAACCGGGGCCTGCCTGATGACTCGGGAGGACACATTCCGCGACCTCGGCGGGTTCAACGAGGCGCATGACGTCACCAATAACGATCTGGACTACTGCCTGAAGGCGAGAAACCGGGGGCTGCTGTGCGTCTATACCCCTCACGCTCGGCTCGTGCATCACGAGAAAGGCAGCCGGTCGGACGCGAGCGACCATTATGATCAAGCCGGGTTCAGCGGGGAGTGGTGGCCCCTCTTTGGTGATGGCGATCCCTATCATCACCCGCGGCTCTCGAAGGAGGTTGATGATCTGGTTCCCGAGCCCGAGCCGGTCGAGGTGCTCTGCATCGGCAGGCCGCTTTTTACCCGCGAGTCGGTGGGCAAGATCGTGGTCGTCAAGCTCGACCATATCGGCGATTGCATCGGCTCGATCCCGGCCGTCCGCCGCCTCCGGCAGGTGTTCCCCCAGGCTCGCATCCATGTGCTCGCCGGCCTCTGGTCACAAGCGATCTGGTCCCTGGTGCCCGAGGTCGACGAGTTCATCGCGTTCGATTTTTTTCAGGCGCGACCCCTCGCGGCTTACAAAGTGCTGGGTGATGACGATTTCCGGCGGCTGAAGCAACGCCTTGAGCCTTATCGATTTGACGTGGCGATCGACCTTCGCAGACACGGGGATACACGGTCGATTTTGCAATATACCGGAGCTCGCTATCTCGCCGGTTTCAAGCAGGGCGCAGAGTTCCCTTGGCTCGACATTGCCGTGGAATGGGAGGGAGACCTTCCCGGGGTGGCCAAGCGAAGACATTTCAGCAACGATCTTGTGAATCTCGTCGATGCGATAGCGGCGGAATGTGAGCCTGGGTCGGATCTGATTGCCGATTTGCCGACGGAACAGCCGTTGTCGGCTTGTCTCGAGCTGCTCGAGAACCTGGATCGGCCTCTCGTCTGCGTGCATCCGGCCGCCGGCGACGAAATCCGGCGATGGCCCGCGGCGTATTTCGCCGAGTTGATCGACATGCTCGTTGAACGAGACGGCGTCCATGTCGCGATTGTCGGCGTCGCCGGGGACAGCGAGATTGCGATGGGGGTGTTACGGACCGTGCGACATCGCAGCCAAGTCTCCAACCTAGCAGGAATGATCGAGTTCCACGACCTCGTCGCTCTGCTCTCGGCTTCCGCCCTGTTTGTCGGGAACAACAGCGGTCCGAAGCACCTCGCGGCGGGCTTGGGTATTCCGACGGTGGGGATCCATTCCGGCAATGTCGATCCTCGCGAGTGGGGCCCCTCGGGGCGGCGGGCGGTCGCAGTTTGGCGTCATGTGCATTGCTCGCCGTGTCATTTCTCGAAGCCCGAGCAATGCGACCGGAACCTCGCTTGCCTGACGGGACTTCGGCCGGTGGATGTCTATCCGACCTGCAAGAGGGCCCTGGCGATCCAGTTCGGCCGCAGTCCCACCTGCAGGACGCGGGAGTTTGAGCGCGGCGCCCTGTGGCAGCGTGATCGGCTTCTCGGAAATACCGAGATGCCGGCTTAGCACGGCCCGGCTTGGCGATCGTCGAGCGGGTGCGTAGCGGCTCGGTCATGGCGGCGCATCAGAAAGTTTGGCGGGGAAGGTCTTGAATCAGATAAATAAGGAGGCAGGAAGGCCAACCCAGGGTAGCGGTACAGTTTCCGCCCCTGGCGGTCACGGTGCTGCTGACCGCCCCCACGTCGAGCTTGCAGCCTCCGTCGGGGTCGCGGACACGAGCGAGCCCGCGCCGCTGAGGATCGTGAACGAGGTCGCGGCGGTTCAGGGCGTCGGCTTGCAGGCGAAGCTCGATCGCGCAGAGGAGAAGGCGGACCAACTCTATAGGCTCGCCGAAGCGTCGCAAGCTGCTATCGACGTGCTCCGCGCAAAGCTCGCCGGCGCCGAGGCTGAGATTGATCGAATAGGGCAGGGCCGTAGCGCCATCGCCGAAGAACTCTATCACCAGGCGAGTGAGCACGAAGTTCTGGATAGCTTGCGAAAAGAGTTGGAGCGCAAATGCGGCGCGCTGGCGGCCGAGGCGTTCACCATTGCTCGGGATCGTGACCGGCTGGTCGCCGAGCGAGTGGCAGGGTTGTCGAGCCTGCTAGATCCTGCGTTCGATCCGCTGTTTTGGCAGCCGACTCGCCTCGGCGCTCGGAGCGCATGGTGGGTGCATGTCCCCTTTGCGCACTGGCTTACACGGGCTGCGGCTCCCGAGGTATTGGTCGAACTCGGGACGCGCACTGGCGTCTCCTACTCGGCCTTTTGCGATGCGGTTCATAAAGCGGACTTGCCGACCCGATGCCATGCGGTCTGTACTTGGTGCGGCGATCGCCAAGCCGGCGAAACCAACGACGAGGTCTACGAGGATTTCCGGCGTTTTCACGATCGGCATTACGACAAGTTCTCGACCTTGGTGCAGTGCGCTGCCGATACCGCGCTTGAACGATTCACCGACGGTTCGATAGATTTGTTGCATATCGACGGGCCGCAAATCCATCAGTCGGCACGGCACGATTTTGCGAGTTGGCTGCCAAAGCTTTCAAAGCGGGGGATCGTGCTGCTGCACGCGACCAATCTCCGGGATGACGATTGCGGCGTCTGGCGACTCTGGGAGGAGTTGCGCGCCTGCTACCCGAGTTTCGAATTTCTGCATGGCTACGGGCTCGGGGTACTGGCAGTGGGCGAAGCTGCGCCGGCGGCCGTGTTGGCCCTGTCTCGGTCGACTAACCCTGCGGCAATCGCAACCTTGCGCAGCCGGTTCGCCTTGATCGGAGAGCGATGGTCGCAAGCCCAGCGGCTCGAGGCTTTCGAAAGCGCGGTCGTACGGGCTCAGGCTGAGTCGCAAGAGCTCAGATCGCAAGTCGCGGCACTGGAGTCCGGGATGCAAACCCGTACTGCGTCATTGGAGACCGAGCTCGAGCGATTTGAGACGATGGCGGCCGATCGCGCAATGGCGGCGGAAATGGCGGAAAATGCCGCCGCACTCAAGGCCGGCGAGCTCAGTCGGGCACGCGCCGAGATTGCGGCACTAGATTCGGGGATGCAAGCTGGTACCGCGGCCTCACAGATAGAGCTTGAGCGGGTTGAGGCGATGGCGGCCGATCGCGCAATGGCGGCGGAAATGGCGGAGAATGCCGCCGCACTGAAGGCGGGGGAGCTTAATCGGGCACGCGCTGAGATAGCGGCACTGTCGGCCCGACTTTCCCGCACTGCAGCTGGATCTTTAGGCCGCATCGCCGGATCGTGGCGAGAAGCGGCGCGGCTGTTGCGCTTCCTCAAGCCCCGCGTCGCGCGACCGCACGTGTCCGGACCGGGAGCTGCAACCGAAGATCCTGAGCGCAGATCATAGCGGCTCATGCCGCCGCTACCGGCTGTGGTATTTGGGATCCCGCCAGCTACAGAAACGAGTTAATTGAACTTACGTTTTTGAGTGATCACGTAACGCACAGCGTGGAAGGGCAGATGCGCTCTTATGGCCCCTGGAGGTTGACGCTCGCTACATCCGACGGGGAACCAGATGTAGTTAATCCCGTTGCGCAGCCCCAGTAAGTGTTTGAAGTGAACTGGGCCTTTGACGCTGGCGCTGTTACTTGTGTTCCCGGCATTTGGCTTGGCACAGTTCCGTTGATCATACAATATTGATTATTGCTCTCGAAGTGTTGCGATCCCGCCGTGTAGAGAGTGCCAGGATAATTTTTTCCCGAATTATTGCACCAGTTGATGTATGCGTCCGAGATATGCGTGTCGGATACGCCGATCGCTACACACGCGTACTGGGTTCCGCTTATGCGGCCGCCGATCCAGCGGAAACCTTGACCGAAAGTGTTGTAAGGACGGTAATTGACGAGGTAGTCATGAACCCCGTTGCCCACCGCCGCCGCATTACCAGACGTATAACATCCATAACACTGGAAGTCGCTGGAATCAGTGATGTTTACCTGGGTATTCGAAGCACCTTCCGTCTCGAAGTCGGTAAACGTCATGAAGGCGGGACAGAATGCGACGTTCGGAAACCCGACAGCACATAGCGTGGTCAACCCTTGCTGCATTCCGTTGATGGTGAGGTGCTCGCCAATCGTCGTATCAACAAAGCCGCTGATGAAAACGCCGGAACCGGTGGTGCCATACGCGTCCAGATTTCTCAGCGATACTAGATCGACGCGGGTCGAGCAACTAGCTAGCGTGCAGAATCCCCCGGTGCCGTTCTGCCCCGCTAGATCACCCTGGATCTTAACCGCGGCGTCGGTGAGGATCCCCCGGACATAACCGCTCGTTGAGACCTCCTCAATGTCGCACTTATATCCGCCGTACAGCTTCACGCCATCGTATACCGAGCCCGTGAGAAAGACATTCCGAACGAAACAGCCGTAGAACCCGTCGAACTCAAGAGCCCGCGTGCTGCCGCCACTTGAATAGAACGTTAGATTTTCTACTCCATTGCCGTAGAGCCAGCTACTTTGGGTGATGTGCGGGAAGGCAGGGTTCCTAAACTGGAACGCATGGTCGGTCGCCGAAGAATAGTTAATTAGTGTGCCGCTCTTCGATGGACCGGGTGCAACACCCGCGATTATCACGGAACTGCAACCGACATTCACGTCGTGGACTGTGTACTCCCCAGCCGAAAACCGGAGGAAGCCGCCGCCTTTGCTGCACAGGGAATTGATCGCGGCCTGGACGGCGACGGAAGAGTCACTCGCACCGACTGTCGCCCCGAATTCTCTTGGATCTATCACATCACCCCCAAAGTTGACATCGAGGCTATAGCTTACGCCGGTTCGAGCAACGCCATCGAGATGGCTCGGTGTTATTGGTGGCAGGTACGCCACTGCGGGCATCAAGGGCTGGCACCAACCGGATGTCGTAGGCGCCGCAAGATAGGCGGATGGGGAGCCGAAGGTGACCAGCACCGCCGCCACTTTGAACCATTTCTTCATTGCGAGGATCCGAGCCGCCCTGTCGAAGTGGCCTATTTCGGCGGGTGTTCAATTTGTACCCGCGAGTGTATAACGCCGCGCGTCGAACAGCGTGTTTGACGTTCCCCGTTATCGGCGGGTGGATGAGGAGTATGCGCCGAAAAATCTTCTTTGTCGTGCAGGGCCTTTTTCTGAAGAGCGACTCGATCGGGTACGATTGCGTTTTTCAATATGAATTGCTTAAGGAATATCTCGGTGATAGCTACGACATTAGAATCTTTGCGGAACGCTATGATAGTGAGCACTATCCTGGTATTCCTGCAGAACCGGTGAATGATCTGCTGAATGGCCTTGCCGACCTTGCGGACGTCACGTTGGTCTATCATTTCTGCGAAGGGTGGATAGCCCTCCAGCAAAAATTGCGAGAGTTCCGGGGCGAACTGATCGTGCGGTGGCACAATAACACACCACCCTGGTTTTTCGCTGCTGCCAAATCTGTGCACTCTACCCATAAATCAATTGGGGGATTTAATGCTATCCTCGAGTTGGCACAGAGAAACGATTGCAGGTTTTGGTGTAACTCGGCCTTTACGGTACGCCAACTGCAGGCCTTGGGTGTCCCTGCAGCACGAGCGAAAGTGGTATATCCAGGATCACGGTATCTTAACCAACCGTCCGCTGACCCGATCAGGGTACCGGCGAAGTCGTCCGGGTCGCCGGTCAACTTGCTCTTTGTCAGCCGCATCGTCCCGCACAAGGGTCAGCGTCACATCATCCCTGCCGCAGCGTTGTTGTCGAGATTGATTGACGAGCCTGTTACCGTGACGCTGGCCGGGCGTCCGGATGATGGGTCATTTCCTGATTACGCCGACGAGCTCCGCACACTGGCCGATGAGCTGAACGTTGATCTCCAAATGCCCGGCGAGGTCGACCACAGTGTACTCCAACAGCTTTATATGGAGACCGACGCCTTCGTCTGCCTCTCGGAGCACGAGGGCTTCGGAATTCCCATCTTCGAGGCTGTGCGGAATGGTGTGCCAGTGGTCGCTTCTGCGACCACGGCAGTTCGCGAGTTTGTTGAGGGACATCCACTCACCATTGGGGGTCCCGATTACGCAGGCATAGCTGCGCGCCTTGCCGCGCTGAAGGACCCGGCGATACGTAATTTTGTCAACCAATGGCAGGCCTCACGCCTAGCGCCGCTATACACGCGGGAGCGGATCCTTGGTCAGCTAGACGCCGCGATCGCCGACGGTTCGCGTTCAGTCACCAATTTTATTTCACCTGATGCTTTCTCGGGATCAACCATTGCCTCGACCGAGACAGCTGCGAACACGATCCCTCAAGCGGAACTCGCGATCTCTCAACAGATTCGGTCCTTCGAGAAACTCTTGGAAGCTAACTCATTGCCCCCGACCGCAACTGCTTTGCCCCGTGAGATATCGGATAACTTTGTGACATCGTACGATCTCCACGCCTACAATGCACTGCTGGAAGCGGCGACACTCCTGCCGACCAGCGGACAGACGCCGAATGCCACGACCGGCAATGAGCCGGATCCGCGTGGCGTCTGGCTGCCCGCGGCACGGTTCAACGCCAAGATACGGCCGATCAGAGGCGGCGAATTTCATTTCCCGCTGCTCGGCCGCAATGACCATCTAGTTTATGGGCCGTATCTCCGCTTGATGCCCGGTGATTACGCGGTTGAGTTTCAAGTTGGCCTCCGCCGTGCGCGGCGGCCGGTGGAGGGTGAGTTAATCTTCGATGTGTCTTGCCAAGAGGTTGGAGAGCTCGCAACCCGTCACGTGTGGGGCAGCGAGATATTGTCCACGATGGGCGTCGAATTGGAATTTTCTCATGAGCATAGGGAGGCTCTACTAGAGTTTCGCATACACGCCAAAGGGTTTCAATCGGGTATACTGGTTTTCAAGGGTGCCTATATTAGAAAGGCCGCCTCGATTGACAGCATGCTGGAGACCCAATCTGCCTTTGCGGGCGCTGCAGCAGCGCGGATAGTGAATGACGATGGAGTTGCTGCGAGATTAGGCAAGACTATTCTGCTTGGCTTCTGTGAACTGACGCTGAGCCGCCGCGGGCTTGCTCTCCGACTGGCGATGCCCGGGGCAAGGCGTCTAATCGCGGCGGCGGATGCCGCACGAGATCGCGGCGATTGGAAAGCCGCATCATTGCTTTACGAAAGAGGGCTGCGCAGAGACCCAAACAACGCCCAAATCTGGGTGCAATATGGTCATGCGCTCAAGGAATCGGGTTACTTGGTAGCGGCCGAACGCGCCTACGAGAAGGCGCTTCGTCTCGATCCTTCGAAGCCCGACACGCATCTGCAGATGGGTCATCTGCTTAAGGTACAGAACCGGCTAAAGGAGGCTGCCAGCTCCTATCGCCGTGCGATAGAGTTGGACCCTGCTCCCTGCTATGCGAGCGAGGAATTAGCCAGATTGGGGCGATTGCCAGGGCGCCTAAGCCGGACCGCCGACATGGACGAATTCGTTGGGCCTTTTGAGTGGGGGCGCGATCCTGGCTGACAAGCGGTGCCGAGGAGCGATGAGTCGCGTAGCTTGCGGTTGGCGAGATCAGCCATCGATTTTGCCAAACGAGAACTCAATATCGGAAAGTCTCCAAAGACCTAGATAATTGTCTGCTTGCCAAATCGGACAAGGAAGGTAAAACGGCTTCAAACACAAGTCTAAGAGCCTCGAAGATGTTCTAATATTTTTAGGTAACTCGGAATTGACGAATTCAAAGCTAGCAAAATTGTTTGTGGCTAGGAGATACTCAGATTTCGACTGCTTCATATTTATAAGCGCCTTCTTTATGTCCGCGTATGAAAGATGATTAAAAAAGTCCTTCGAGAATATCAAATCCGCACGAGGGGGTGTGGCCGACGTTATATCTAGAGTGATGAATGTGTAACTGGAATATAAAGCTTGATTCCTTTCAATCAGCATAGAAACTATGTCGAATCCTCGATAGTCTACATCTGGTGCGCATTTTAGAAATGTACTCATCCAGTTAAAATCCCCACATGGGACGTCATTCATCGACTTGAAGTTGATCGTTTCCTTGACGATTTTCAGTGCTGATATGGCTTGGGCGACGGAAGGTGAGTCCTTTCTTGATCCAGGGCCTGATACAGTTTCGCCATCACCGAATAAGTTTTGCTGAAACACATCTGTGAAACGATCGACCAAAATTTTATTGGCCTTCGAAGACTCTTTTGCGGGCACACGATCGATGATCGCCTCGAGACGCTCCGGCAGCTCGCGGGCCACGATCGCTTCCACCCTCTCCGGCAGCTCGCGCGCGACGATCGCTTCGACCTGCTCCGATAGCTGCCGGGCAACGATAGCTTCGACTCGGTCGCGAAGTTCGGACAGCAGCTGCTCGTTGAAATGGCGCTCAAGTTCCGTGACCAGGACCTCACCAAGCTCGACCCTCACCAGGGGCGCGATCCTTGCTGACAGGCGAGTTAAGAGGGCGCCGAGAAGTGATGACCTACGTGGCTTTCCCTTTCTGACGTGAACCATTGATTTCCCAGAGGCAATGCTGCGCGCAGCCGATCCTACCTGGCATCAGGCGGGTTGTTGCGGGAAAGCAAGAGGTCGCAATGAGGCAGCGTCAGTAAGGCCGATGAATCCAGGCTGGTCAGCTTGGCCCCTGGCTCGATAAGCCAAAATCCGAAGCCCTGTTCGACGAGCCAAGCAACGTATTCCCCGACATCGCAACGGGCACTCATCATTTGCACTGACCATTCGGTGATAATCTTGATATTCGGCGACCGTTCGATAAGTGCTTGGCCCCCGCGCAAAGCGAGCGGCTCCGATCCTTCGATATCCATGTGGATGAGGTCGACCGTGCCGACCTGGTGAGCCAATTCCATGTCAAGCGTAACCGCCGCCACATCCAACCTTGTACAGTAGCCAGCGCCGTAGTCCGACGATGGCCTGTCGGTGATAACATGGCCCCAACCCAAATGGTCTGGATTAGATGCCAGCGTAAAGGTACCCGGCCGGTCCAGAGCAGCTTTGTCGTATAAGCGAACCCAGCCAAAACCGTTGAGGGACATCGTTTCCCTCAACAGACGCATCACATCGTGGTTCGCCTCAAAAGCGTGCACCTGTCCGCCGGAGCCTACGGCGTTGGCCATTGCCAAGGTATGGTAGCCTACGTTTGATCCAAGATCGATGACTGTCTCGCCGGGCTGAAGCGACGCAACGATAATCCTCTCGACATTCGGTTCCCATTCACCATAGAGGGCAATCCATGGTGTCAGGTCATAGTCCCGTGGAGATAAATATATCCTATTCCCACGGTGCGTGAGGGTAAGTATACGATCGCCGAGGAAGATGGAAGCCGGCCGGATGTTCCCCGATACTCCTGCATATCGAGTCCGGAACTCACCAGTGTTGATCATGTATTCGCCAAGGGCGAAGCGATCAGGAAAACCCAGCCCGAGATGATACTCAACCAAACCGGCGTCTGGAGTACGACCAAGGATCATTTCGATGCAGGCAGTAACATCGTCGGCACTGACGCCGTTCGCGGCCGATTTGCCAGCGTTTGCGATCTCCTGCGCTGCAAGGACCTTGTCAAGTTCTGCAAGTGCAGCCTCTCGCGCCGCGAGTGCCGTGTCGCGTTCGAGTATCGCACCAGTGCGCTCGGTGACAGCAGCGTTCTTTTCGTCAACGAGGCGCCGGATGAACGGAACCTTTTTTGTGAGACGAGCCACAAGAGCGTTCATCGTTCCCAAGCCTAGCGGGTATACCACGCGTTAGCAAATTCGCGGGATTTGGTGCGGCTATCTACAATATTTGCGTGCTCATGCCCGCATAACCGACACATCAAAGCCGGGGGGATACCACAGTTCAAAGAGAGGCCCAAGAGCGACGGATGTCGGGATCGTTAATCGCCTACGCTATGCGTCACAATGAGAGCGCCGCCGCAACTGGGCTGAGAGCCGACCGGCTCTCGGCGAGTGCTCCGCCATCGGTCGTCAAGACGGCCCCGACCACCGCCACGGTGCCGTCGAAAGCCGCGCGCTGGGTCGACAGGCGGATGGCGATCGGGTGATCCGTTGTCGGCTCGAGCGCAAAGGCGAGGTCGACCTCGAATACACCCTCGGCTTGCGGCCGGATCGTGCGGGACGCAACCTGCCGGTCGGCGACCACCTCCAACAGAAAGTCATGCTCGGTCGTCTCGCGTGAGAACAGCAGCTTCAGCGACAGCGACCAGGACCCCGGCGGCAGCATGATATGGGGCCCATCCAACAGACGGCGCGCCCGTCCGGTGACGTCGATGAGCCCCGTTGCCCGCTCGCCCGGCCGATCGGCCAGGAAAAAGAGCTCGCGCTCCCAGATTATCGGCGGCAGATCACCGGTCGCGAGATAGGTGACGAAGGGACCGAGCGCGCCGTCGACGACCCGCTGCTCCTCGGCTCCGAGGCCGTCCCAGCGCGCAGTCCCCTCGCTCGCCTCGAAGGTCAAACCTGCCGCGGCCAGATTGTCGACGATCTCGCCGATATCGGCATCGCCGACGTCGAGGGCCAGATGGCGCGCGATTGCCTGCGCGGTGCTCACCAGATCACCACCGTCGCGGGCGCGAAACAGGGCGAGCGCTCCGGGCGACGAAACATAGCGCGTGATCCCGGCGCAGCTGCTCGCCACCAGCTGTGCCGCGGCGGTCACGTCGTTCCGTTGTAAGTGTACGGCTTCCGCGAGAGCTGTCC
>Ga0074044_10005034_pt1 | contig 10823 bp, 7 predicted proteins | sample BogForMeECP23OM1_FD_94443 | JGI IMG/M metagenome (GOLD analysis project Ga0074044, IMG submission 94443) | Bog forest soil microbial communities from Calvert Island, British Columbia, Canada - Bog Forest MetaG ECP23OM1 | ecosystem: Environmental > Terrestrial > Soil > Wetlands ...
GCCCGGATTTTTGGGGCGGGGCCAGGCCGGGCAACAACGAGCACGCCGACTCGGTGGTCGCGCTGCGGGCCGAGACCGGCGAACTGGTCTGGGCCTTTCAGACCGTGCATCACGACGTGTGGGACTACGATCTGCCGGCCCAGCCGACGCTGGCCCGCATCGATACCGGCGCCGGGCAGCGCGACGTCGTGATCCAGCCGACCAAACAAGGTTTTCTGTTCGTGCTCGACGAGGCCACGGGCCAGCCGGTCTGGCCGGTCGAGGAGCGCCGCGTGCCGCAGGGCGGGGCCGAAGGCGAGCAGCTCTCGCCGACGCAGCCATTCCCAACCCATGTGCCGACGCTGGTGCCGCAACGCATTTCCGCCGACGATGCATTTGGCCTGATTAGTCGCGCCGCTTGCCATGACAAGTTGGCGCGCGCTCGCAACGAGGGGCTTTACACGCCGCCGTCGACCCAGGGCACCGTGATTTTTCCATCCACGGGCGGGGGCGTGAATTGGGGCGGTGTGGCCTTCGATCCCATCAACCAGATTCTCTATGCCAACACCTTGCGGTTTGTGCACATCGTCACGCTGATCCCGGCGGCCGAGGCTGGCGGCTTCAAGCCGGCACCCGGAGATGATTTCGGTCCGCAGCGCGGCGCCGCCTTCGCCATGACGCGCGCGGTGGCGCGGTCGCCGGCAGGCACACTGTGCAATCCGCCGCCGTTTGGCGCGCTCGTCGCGGTCGATGTCAAAGCCGGCAAGATGTTGTGGCAGTCGACCCTGGGCACCACGGAAGATCTGGCGCCTTTGGGGCTACCATTTCCGTGGGGCACACCCGTCGCTAGCGGCGTGGTGGTCACCGAAGGGGGTTTGGTTTTCACCGGCGCTCTTGATGCTTATCTGCGCGCCTTCGATGCCAAGACCGGCGCCGAGCTGTGGCAAGGCAGGCTGCCGGTGCCCGGCGCCGCCAATCCGATGACTTATGCGTGGAACGGCGAGCAATACGTCGTCATTGCCGCCGGCGGCCATTCCGAGGCCGGCACGTCGATCGGCGACAGCGTCGTGGCCTTTCGTTTGGCACGGCCGAATGAGGCGCCTTCGCTGTGGTCCCGCACGATCGACCGGCCTGGCGGCCGGCTCTATGCGCGCATTGTGCTGATTGCCATCGCGCTCTCGCTGGCAGTGGCACTTGCAGTCGCCTTGCGGCGGCGGCGCAAACTCAGACCGCCGACATAATTCCGTGATGTTGGCTCACCTTCCAACACCGGCGACGGCGCCGCATCCGGTGATGACGCCGACGACAATTGCAAGAAGCGACAATCACAGCAGCCCGAGCCGCAATGGCCGCCTGAGTTTCATCTCACATCAGCGCGGTCGTGCGGTGGATTTGAAGTTCCTACAGTTCGGCCGCCTACTCGCATAGGAACTTCAAATCCAAAACCGCACGAGAATCATAAATTTGCCAGTGTCCCTTTGATTCCGAAGTTCGCGCGAGAGTATGCCGCGCGGGTTGCGAACTTCGGAATCGGGACACTGGCGGGCGCGCTCAAAGCTGCCGGATCGCGCCAAAGTCCCAGGCGGAGCCGCTCGGATTTTCGCCAATCCTGATCGTGGTATTGCTGACGAAGGTGTAGGGCGGCACGGGCAGATTGTAAGGTGCCGGCACGCCGTTGAAAACGCGTCCCGCCGGATCGTATTTGGAGCCGTGGCAAGGGCAGAAATAGCCGCCCAGCCAGTCGGAGACCGGCGACGTCGCATTCGGTTGCGGGTAAAACAGCGGGATACAGCCAAGATGCGTGCAAATGCCGACCAGGACGCCGAATTCCGGCTTGATCGAGCGGTGCCAGTTGGTTGCGTAGGGAGCTTGCTGGAGCTGCTGGGAATTGGGATCGGCGAGCTGCGACGTCAATTGTTTGTCCTGGAGAATCTTCAAAGTCTCCGGCGTGCGATGGAATACGAAGATCGGGCGTTCGCGCCAGCGGACGACGACCTGCTGGCCCGGCTCGATCTTGCTGATATCGAGATCGACAGGGCCGCCGGCCGCCAGCGTCGAGGCGTCGGGATTCATCTGGCCGATGAGGGGCACTAAAACGGCGGCAGCACCTACCGCGGCGACGGTGCCGGTGGCGATATAGAGAAAGTCGCGGCGCGTCCCGTCAGGCGAGTGGGTGGCGGATGGTATGGTCGCTTCGTTGCTCGCCATGATGCGCCTTTCTTAAGCCTGCGGGTCCCCGCGCTTATATTGGCGGCGCACCATGTCAGTCAATCGACGGAGCCGTCAACGCGGCCTTCGCCTGCGCCAAGGTGGATTGCGGCGTTCCGGAAGCGTCGATCGGCGTCCAGTCGAGCGACCCAAGGTCGTAGCGCCCCTGCGCCCGCGTCACGATCTCGTCGGCATCGGAGGCATCGCGTGCGCGCGCGCCGACGCGGCCGAGCCGGGTCGCAAGGTCCGCGGTGAGGAACAGTCCTTGCAAAGGAACATGGGTGGATTTCGCCACTTCGGCAATCGCGGCGCGCTCTTGCGGTTGCGCGAACACCGCATCGGCGATCACCGAATGTCCGGCGGCGAGGATGCGGCGCGCCTTGTCGGCGAGCGTCGCATAGACGCGGACGGTGATTTCGCCGCGATAGGCGTCGGCCGGCAATTTTTCGGTCTCGGCGGCGCCGAACAGGGCCTTGCGCTCGACGTCCGAGCGCAGGATCACCGCGCCCGGCATCGGCTCGATGAACGGCGCCAACGCCCGCGCGAGTTGCGTCTTTCCGGTACCGGAGAGGCCGCCGATGGCGACAAATTTCGGCGCAACCGGCACGATCGCCTGCAGAGCGAAGACGAAATAGGCGCGCGCGGCACGCCCGATCGCCGGGCGCTCGCCCGCTTGCGCTCGCTCGATCCGCGCGGCGGTCACCTCGGCGCGAATGGCTGCGCGCATCGAAAGGAAGAACGGCAGTGTCGCAAGCGCGTTGAGGTCCTCAAGGCGCCGCGTTTCTGCAAGGTAGCGGTTGAGCACGCCATTCGCCGCCGGAGCCAGGCCGCGTTCCAAGAGGTCCATCAGCAGGAAGGCGAGGTCGTAGAAGACGTCGCCGGAAGCGATGATGTCGCTGAATTCGATGGCGTCGAACAGAACCGGCGTGCCGTCGATCAGCACGATGTTGCCAAGATGAAGGTCGCCGTGAATGTGGCGGACAAAACCGTGCCGGCCGCGCTCGCGCAGCAGCGGAACAAGGCGCGTGTAGGCGGCGCGGCTGGCGCGTGCGAGCGCGTCGATCTCGGCGGCCGGAAAGATATCCGGATAATGCCGGAAGGCTTCGACATGTTCGCCGATATAGGAGCCGAGCGCCGCAATCCATGCGTCCGCCTCGACCGCGGGTGCCTTGGCGTGAGCCGCGGCGACGCTGCGGCCAAGCGCGTCGGCCAAGGCTTCGTCGATTTCAGCGGCGAGGTGATCGAGCGTGCGTTTCTCGTCGAAGCGCCGCATCTCGACCGCCCACTCGACCGGCGCGCCCGAGCCGCCGACGGCAAACTCTCCACCAGCCTCGCGCGTGATGGGTACGACGCCGCGGTAGATTTCCGGAGCGAACGGCGCATTGACCGCGAGCTCGGCTTCGCAAGCGTGCTTGCGTCGCTCGAGCGTCGAATAGTCGAGAAAGGGAAAGCGCACGGCGCGTTTGACCTTGAGCGCGCGGTCGCCGGCGAGAAACACCGACGCCGCATGGGTATCGATACGCTGCACTTTCTGGCCGCCATGCGCTGCGGGATCGGCGAGAAAGGCGAGCACCTCCTTCTGACTGTCCGATTCGTCGGTCATGCGGCCAAAACCCCGTTGGCGGTATGCTATTGAGCGCGATGCCCTGGCCAAAAGACTGGACTACCGGCGCCGGTCACGGCAATCAAAGTTTACAACACCGGCGCGGCGAATCGGCCGCGCTCAATCATTCCCTGGAGACGCCGATGCGCGGTAAGGACAATACGCGGACCGCCGCCGAGGTACTGATCGATCAACTGCGCATTCACGGCGTGCGCCACGTCTTCTGCGTGCCGGGCGAGAGCTACCTCGCGGCGCTCGACGCGTTTCACGACAGCGATCTTGCTATCACCGTTTGCCGGCAGGAGGGCGGCGCGGCGATGATGGCGGAGGCGGTCGGCAAGGTGACCGGTCGCCCGGGCGTCTGTTTCGTCACCCGCGGACCGGGCGCCACCAACGCGTCGCCCGGCATCCACATCGCGCGCCAGGATTCGACGCCGCTGGTCATGTTCGTCGGTCAGGTCGCGCGCGAGATGCGCGAGCGCGAGGCTTTCCAGGAACTCGACTACCGCGCCGTGTTCGGCTCGATGACCAAATGGGCGACGGAAATCGACGATCCCGCACGCATACCGGAGATCGTCTCGCGCGCGTTTCACACCGCGGCGAACGGACGGCCGGGACCGGTCGTGGTCGGCCTGCCGGAGGACATGCTGGTCGAGCGCATCGCCGCGTCGGATGCGCCGGCATTTGCGCCCATCGAGACCTCGCCGGGGCCTGCCGAGATGGCTGAATTGGCGCAACTCCTTGGTGCCGCGCGCGCCCCGCTGTTGATCCTCGGCGGCAGCCGTTGGTCGCAGGCCGCTTCGGACGGCGTGGCGCGTTTCGCGCAAAAATTTCAGCTCCCGGTGTGCACGACGTTTCGCCGCCTGCATCTCTTCGACGCGCTCAATCCCTGCTACGCCGGCGATCTCGGCATCGGTCCCAACCCCAAGCTCGTCGACCGCGTCAAATCCGCCGACCTCGTCGTTCTGATCGGCGGGCGCATGGGAGAATTGCCGTCGCAGAGCTACACGCTGTTCGATATTCCGCGGCCGCAGATGACGTTCGTGCACATCCATCCGAGCGCCGAGGAACTCGGCCGCGTGTATAGTTCGCATCTCCCCATCCATGCCACGCCGACGGCATTCGCTGCCGCGCTTGAGCATCTTGAGGTGCCGGGCACTTTGCGCGGCCGGGCCGAGGCTGCCCACACCGACTATCTCGCGTGGACGGAAAAACCGACCGAACAGCCGGGCGCGGTCAATCTCGGCGTGGTCATGGTGTGGCTGCGCGATAACCTCCCCGCCGACGCCATGTTGTGCAACGGCGCCGGCAATTTTGCGGCCTGGATTCATCGGTTCTTTCGCTTCCGCCGCTTCGGCCAGCATGTCGCACCGACATCGGGCTCGATGGGCTACGGCGTACCCGCTGCGGTCGCCATGAAGCGGCTTTATCCCGAGCGTCCGGTCGTCTGTATCGCCGGTGACGGCGATTTCCTCATGAATGGTCAGGAATTCGCAACCGCTGTGCAGTACGGCCTGCCGATCATCGTCCTGATCGCCGACAACGGCATCTACGGTACCATTCGCATGCACCAGGAGCGCGAATATCCCGGCCGTATCGTCGCGAGCACGCTGCGGAATCCGGATTTTCCCGCCTATGCCCGCGCCTTCGGCGGCTTCGGCATTGCGGTCGAGCGCACCGCCGATTTTCCCGCGGCGTTCAAGGAAGCGCAGGCCTCCGGCAAACCGGCGATCATCCGGCTGGCCATCGATCCCGAGGCGATCACGCCGATCACGACACTCGCCAAGATTCGCGCCAAGTCACTCGCGCAAAAAGGCGACTAGACTAGTCCGTCATCGTGACACGCGAAGCAGCGAAGCGTCCGGACATCGGGTCACGAGGTGGGGTTGCTTCGCTGCGCCTTGTCATCGGGCCGGCCACTTCGGGCCGGACCCGTTGGCTCGCAAAGACAATTCCGCGAATCGCAGTTCATCTGTTGCTATACTGACACGCGATTCCCGCCCTGCGGTCCGCCCATGCCCTACCGCCGCACCGAAAACGTCGCCCGCCGCTTGGCTGCACGCCACAGCGCTATTATTGCAGCGGCGCGGCAGATCGCGAGCGAAGGCGGCATGGCGGCGGTGCAGATCGCGGCGGTCGCCGCCCGCGCCGGTATCGCGGCGGGGACGGTCTACCGTTACTTCCCGGCCAAGACCGATCTCGTCGCGGCAGTGCTGGCGGAAATTGCCGAGCGCGAGGTCGGCGCGCTGCGCCGTGCCGCCGACGGCGCGCCGGGTCCGCTTTCCGCGCTTTCGGCAGCGATCACGACTTTCGCCCGCCGTGCGCTGCGCGACCGCCGGCTCGCCTTTGCGGCGATTGCCGAGCCGGTCGACGCTGAACTCGATGCCGCACGGCTTGCGTTTCGTAAATTGCTGGCCGCCGAATTCGCTGAGCGGATCGCCGCGGCCGTGACGGCGGGCCACTTGCCGGAGCAGAATGCGACGCTTACCGCGGCGGCGCTCACCGGACTTCTTGTCGAAGGGTTGATCGGTCCACTTGCGCCCGATGCGTCAGGCCGCGAGCGTGACGTCGTGCAGTCGCTCACGCTCCTCGCCTTACGCGCGCTCGGGGTAGCCGATGCGCGCGCTCGCGGCCTGGTGGTGCAAACGAAAATGCCGACTGACGCCAGTCAGCCCTGACAGGGACGACGAATGGCCGGCCGGGGACAGCTCGGCCACTTGTCTCAGCGCAGATTGTCACCGGTCGGCCCCCGAGATCACGTCGCCGAACAGCTGCCAGGTGGTGCCGTTAAACTTCTGCAGCTGCATCTGCTTGATCGGCGCAAAATCGTCGGCGCTGGTTGAGATTGTAATGCCGGGCAGGAGCATCGGCAGCTTCTCATTTTTGATGCTGGCCGCCTGCTTCATCACGTTCTCGCGGGTGAGGTTGTCGCCGCTTGCCTTGAGCACGGCGGCCATGGTCTGCGCCACCGAGTAACCGTAAACGGCATTAATGTCGTCGACACTGGCCGAGGTATTATATTTCTTCATCCAGGCCAGCCATTCCTTATATTCGGGCGTGTCTTGCCACTGCGGATCGGTGGGCTCTTTGAGATAGGCCGCCGAGATGATGCCGACGGCCTTCTCGGGTCCTGCGGGCTGCATCACCGCCTTGACCGAAACCGATACGTTGGTGAGGAAGTGGGTCGGCTTCCATCCGATGTCGAAGATCTTGCGGATCGCCTGCGCGGCGAATTTGGGGATGGCTGTCGTCAGCAGAACATCGGCGCCGCTGCCCTGCAGCGCCACGACTTGCGAATCGACGGTCGGATCGGTGGTCTCATAGGTCTGGGTGGCTACAATCATTTTGTCGGCCTTGTCACCCAGCCCTTCGCGCAGGCCGATGAGGTAGTCCTTGCCGGAATCGTCGTTCTGGGAGAGCACCGCGATCTTGGCGTTCGGCAAATTCTTGAGGATATAGCGGCCATAGACGCGCGCCTCGACGCGGTAGCTGGGCAACCAGCCCATCGTCCAGGGATGGTGCTTGGGATCGTCCCACTTGTCGGCGCCGCTGGCGACGAACAATTGCGGCACCTTCTTGTCGTTCAGATAACCTTGAATGGCGCTGTTGGGCGCCGTTCCGAGCGTACTGAACACCAGAAGTACCTGGTCTTGCTCAACCAGCCTGCGCACCACTTCGAAGGTCTTCGGCGGGCTGTAACCGTCGTCGCGGGTGATGAAGGTGATCTTGCGGCCGTTGACGCCGCCCTGATCATTGATCATGGCGAAGTACGCGGCCTCCGACTTGCCGACGACGCCGTAGGCCGAACCCGCGCCGCTGTAGGCGATGGCGTTGCCGATCTTGATCTCGGTTTTGCTTGCGCCGGGTCCGTATTGGCCCGCGGCCCAAACCAGTCCGCTGGCGAGAACGAGACCGGCCGCCGACAGGCCCGTCACGATGGGCTGCTTCACTGTTATGACGTCCTCTTTTCCTTCTTTTGGTTTCTTCTCCGAACGCAGAGAAACAGTTGACATCGCCGGGTCGGCTGGTGAGCCAATCTGCGAGTGGCCGGCGCGCCGGCCACTCGCTTCATCGCGGCATGTGGCTCCTCAGCTGCCGGATCCCGAGATGACCTCGCCAAACAGCTGCCAAGTCGTGCCGTCGAACTTCTCCAATTGCATCTGTTTGATCGGGGCGAAATCATCGGCACTCGTGGAAATCGCTATGCCGGGCAGCGACATCGGTCCTACCAGACCGTGGAGGCTGGCCGCTTGCTTCATCACGTTCTCACGGGTGAGATTGTTGCCGCATGCCTTGAGCACATTGACCAGGAGGAACGCCACCCCGTAACCGTAAACGTTGTTGGCGTCGGCGACGCTGGCCGATGAATTGTATTTCTTCATCCACGCCAGCCATTCCTTGAAGTCGGGCGCGTCCTGCCACTGCGGATCGGTCGGGTCTTTGCCGTAGGCCGCTGAGATGATGCCGATGCCCTTCTCGGGTCCGGCGGGCCGAAACACCGCCCCGACCGAACTCGATACGTTGGTCATAAAGTGCGTCGGCTTCCACCCGATGTCGTAAACCTTGCGGATCGCCTGCGCGGCGAATTTGGGGATGGCTGCCGTCAGCAGAACGTCGGCGCCGCTGCCCTGCAGCGAGACGATTTGCGAATCGACGGTCGGATCGGTGGTCTCATAGGTCTGGGTGGCTATAATCATTTTGTCCGCCTTGGCGCCCAGTGCTTCGCGCAGGCCGATAAGGTAGTCCTTGCCAAAATCATCGTTCTGATAAAGCACGGCGATTTTGGCGGCGGGCAGGGTCTTGAGGATGTAGCGGCCATAGATGCGCGCCTCGATCCGGTAGCTGGGCTGGTAGCCCATGGTCCAGGGAAAGTGCTTGGGGTCGTTCCACTTGTCGGCGCCGGTGGCGACGAACAGTTGCGGCACCTTGTTGTCGTTCAGATAACCCTGAATCGCGGTGTTGGGCGGCGTGCCGAGCGGATTGAACATCAGCAGCACCTGGTCTTGCTCGACCAGTTGGCGCACCACTTCGACGGTCTTCGGCGGGCTGTAACCGTCGTCGCGGGTGACGAAGTTGATCTTGCGGCCGTTGATGCCGCCCTGCTCGTTGATCATGGCGAAGTAGGCCGTCTCCGCCTTGCCGATCGCGCCGTAGGCCGAAGCCGGGCCGCTGTAGGGCATGGTGTTGCCGATCTTGATTTCGGTGTCGCTGACGCCGGGTCCGTATTGGCCGGCGGCAAGAGCCAGTCCGCTCGTGAGAACGATGCCGGCGGTTGCCAAGCCCCTCACGATAATCTGTTTCATTGTCATGACGTTCTCCCCTTTGTGGTTTCGTCACTTCCTGCGAAAGCCCAATCGATGAACTTGCTGCATCGACCGGGCGAGCCAAGGTCCGAGCGAGCCGACGACGCCGCGCGGCATCGCGTACATGAACAGCAGCATCGCCAGCCCATAGATCGCCCCTGGGGCGGCGTCGGAAATATCATTGGCGAAATTGGGCACGAATTGAATGAAAAGTCCGCCGACAATCGCGCCGCCAATCGTCGCAATGCCGCCCACGGCGGAGCCTACCAGGAAAGAGATCGACAGGAACAGGCTATAACCCTCGGGCGAAACATAGCCGATGACGATGGCGGCGAGCGCTCCAGCCACGCCGGTGAGTAGCGTACTGGTGCCGAAGGCCAGTGTCTTGTAGCGGGCGGTGTGAATGCCCATGGCCGCCGCCGCGATCGGTTGGTCGCGGATCGCGACGAAGGCCCGGCCGGTGCGGCCATGGAGCATGTTGGCAGCGATCCGCATTGCCACCAGCAGCACCGCAAGGACCACAAGGTAGAGCCAACGATCACGATCGATACCGAGACTTGCCGGCGGCACTGGCTTGACCAGGTTGATACCCTGCTGGCCTCCGGTCCAGGTGTCGAAGTACTTGAGCAATTGCGGCATGGCGAGCGCCATCGCCAGGGTGACGAGCGCGAGATAAGGGCCTTCGAAGCGCAACGCCGGCAGCCCGAACAGCACCCCAAGCGCGAAACAGATCAAAGCCGCCGGGGGCACCGTCGCCCAGTAGGGCACTCCGTAGTGATGCATCAGGATCGCGGCGGTATAGGCACCCGCGGCGAAAAAGGCGCCGTGGCCAAGCGAGATCTGCCCATTGTAGCCGGTCAGGATGTTGAGGCCGAGCACGGCAATGGCGTAGATCATCACCAACGTCAGCTCGAACACATGATAATTGCTGACGGCGAATGGCAGCACGGCGGCGAGCGCGATCAGGGCGAGCGCGACAATCCATCGCCAGGAACCGGCGCTCAGCCCGGCGTAGCGGTCGACGGCAAGCTTGTCGGGGGCAACGGCGGTGAAGCCTTCTGTCATGGTCACACCCGCCGCAAGATCGCAGTGCCGAATAGCCCGTTCGGCCTGAACACCAGCACAAGTATGATCAACGCGAATGCCACTGTCAGCTTGAGCTGGCTGGCGATCAGATAGGTGCCGACCAGATTCTCGGTGACGCCGACGATCAACCCGCCGACAACGGCTCCCACCGGGCTCGTGATGCCCCCGAGCAGCGCGCCGGCGAAGGCGTAAATGAGCACGCCGCCCATCATGTTGGGATCGAGGAATAATACCGGCGCCACCATGATGCCCGCGGTCGCGCCGATCGCCGCGGCCAAGCCCCAACCGATTGCGAGCATGCGTCCCACGCGGATGCCGCACAGTCGCGCGGAAGCCGGATTCTGCGCGGCGGCGCGCATCGCCAATCCGGTCGCGGTGAAGCGGAAAAATGCAAAAAGCATGACGAGCATCACCAGCGTCACGCCGATCACTCCGAGGTCGCGCGTGGTGATCAGCGCGCCGAGTATCGGCCGGTCGGGAAACGGGCTCGGGAAATCCTGCACGGTGTAGGAATAGATCCATCCCGCCAGCGCATTGAAGATTGTCGCCAAGCCGATGGTCACGATGACCGCGGCCAGAACCGGAGCGTTCTCGACCGGCCGGATGATGACCCGTTCGATCGCCATGCCGCCCAGGAACGAAGC
>Ga0074044_10005035_pt1 | contig 10821 bp, 10 predicted proteins | sample BogForMeECP23OM1_FD_94443 | JGI IMG/M metagenome (GOLD analysis project Ga0074044, IMG submission 94443) | Bog forest soil microbial communities from Calvert Island, British Columbia, Canada - Bog Forest MetaG ECP23OM1 | ecosystem: Environmental > Terrestrial > Soil > Wetlands ...
AAACAAGAGAATGATCGGACGACGAGTCAGCCCGAATTGCAGCACACCCTTAAGCACAGATTGCCTCTCAATCCGATGTCATGTGCTTCGCCGACGATCGCCTTACTCCGATGCCGTGGCGAAGGCATTGCTCAGGAATAGCGCACCCTCGGTGGCGACCAGCTCGCCGACTTGCAGGCCTTCGAGAATCTGCCGGTAGCCGTCGCGCGGTTCCCCGATCTTGACCGTCCGCTTGGTGAACCGGCGGCGGTCGGCGGTGACCCACACCGTCATCGTCCCGTCGCCTTCCCGAACCACGCCGTCGGCCGGAACCGCGGGAGAACGGATCGGCGGACCGACCTCGATGACGAAATTTGCGAACATGCCCGAGCGCAGCTCGTGCTGCGGATCCTTGATCTCGGACCGCACCAGGACGCGACGCGTGTTCGGGTCGACCATCGCTCCGATGGTGGTGATCTTGCCGTCGAACACGCGCCCGGGAAACGCGCCGAGCTTGACCTTTACCTCCTGTCCGACGCGGAACGCCGGGCTGTCATTCTCGGTGACATTCGCCAGCATCCACATCGTGTCGATGTCGGCGACAACGTAAGGCGGCGGCGGGTTGCCCGGTTGCACGAACAGCCCCGGCGCCGCAGTGCGCGCCGTGATCCGGCCGGTGATCGGGCTCGGCACGATCAGCGTCGGGTCCGCCACGCGTTCGGCGACGATACGATCGATCTCGGCGTCGGACTTGCCGAAGATGCGCACCGCGTCACGTGCTGCCCGCAGATTGCCTTCGGCGGTCTGCTGGTCGGAGATCCCTTGTTCCAGATCTTTCTGCGACACAGCGAGCGTCTTATAGAGCTCGCGAAGCCGCGCCAGATTGTGATTGGTCAGCTCCAAAACGCCAGCCGCGGCGATGAGGGTCGACTCGGCCGCCAGCAGGTCGGGGCTGTCGATCGTGAACAGCGTCTAACCTTTCTTCAGGTCATCCCCGACCGCGGCGAACAGGGCGATGATCTTGCCCTGATAAGGGGTGAAAACCTGCGTCTCCATGTCCTCGTTGAAGTCGATGCTGCCGACGGCCTGCTTTTCAACCGGAAACTCGCGGTCTTCGACCGGCTCGACCTTTACCGAAGCGAGCTGGGAATCCGACAGATCGACGCTATCCCGGCTCCGCGATATGGCGCTCGGCGCATTGGCGCTCGTCGTCGCGCCGACATCCGCTTTCGGTCGCTGGCCGGAAGGCCACGCCCAATAAACGATGACCGCAACGGCGATAAACGCGCCGATGACCACCGCTCGCGCGCGGCTGCTTGTTATGCGGAGAACCATCGCTAAACCGCGTCCAGAATTATCAAAATCGCCGCGACAAGGCCATTACTTGGCTCTGCGGTCCACTGTCATTAATCACAGGACTCGGATTAATCACAGTGTGCTCTGCGACTCATCACAGTTTATCACCGATATCATTTCGTTATTTTTTGCTTGATGATGGCTCATTGAGTCGCACGGCGATGCCATCTGCTCCGGTGAGGGGCCGTATGGCACACGTCCGTAGGAAAATCCTGTGCATCGAAGATGATCGCGAGACCGCCGGCCTGATTGCTGAGGAGCTGGCCGATCGCGGCTTCGAGGTCAGCGTGGCCTATGGCGGTCAAGAGGGTCTGATGGCCATCATGAAGGCCACGCCAGATCTGATCTTGTGCGATGTCAGCATACCGGCCATGACCGGCTTTGAAGTACTGGGGCGGCTGAACGAAATCGCACCGCGCCTCGGACGCATACCTTTCGTATTTCTAACCGCACTGGCCGATCGCGAGACCGAACTCAAGGGCCGGCGGCTCGGCGCCGATGACTACGTCACCAAGCCGATTGATTTTGATCGACTTGTCTTCATCATCAATGCTCGGATTGCGGGTGTCGCTCGCACCAGGCTGTTGCCAAAGATCGTGAATCTGAACGATCGCGAGATCGAAGTTATGACCTGGGTGTCACGTGGTAAGACATCCGCTGAGATTGCGCGCAAGCTGCGCCTATCCAAGCGAACGATCAAGTTCGACTCGGCCGCCAGTAGATCGGGGCTATCAATCGTGAACAGCGTCTGACCTTTCTTCACGTCATCCCCGACGGCGGCGAACAGGGCGATGATCTTGCCCTGATAAGGGGTGAAAACCTGAGTCTCCATGTCCTCGTTGAAGTCGATGCTGCCGACGGCCTCCTTTTCAACCGGAAATGCGCGTTCGCCGACCGGCTCGACCTTGACGGCCGCGAGTTGTGTATCCGTAAGATCGAGGGTGAGTGGATTGAGTGAGGCAACGCCCGACGCCGCGCTTGGCGCCGCTTGTGCATCGGCATTCGTTGGCAAAAGGCTAGACGAGAAATTCCACTGATCGTTGGGTAGAAAAAAATATAAATGACCGTCGCGAGTGCCAACATCGCGAGGGTCATTGCCATAGCGGCGCCCGTTGACGTTTTCGCGCGAGCCATCGAACGACCTCGCATGCGTGCGTTTGGTGAATAAGAAATTTGCCGCGATAATCGGCGTCGGCCCCATCGCGGTAAACTGTGAGAAGTTTCGCTTCCGACTGTGATAGATCACAGTGCAACTTGCGCTGAATCATTGACAGTGTGGCTAAGCGATCACAGCCAGCATGAAACAAATCGGAAATAATGGGACCACTGTGACTGGGGGATGTCGCAGGTGCCTCGCCATAGTCTTTCAATTGCAATAGTGTGTCAGTTGCATATGTCCGTTCAGTCGGTCAGGCGGTTTTTTCAACGCACCACCGCTCTCGCGGCCGCAATGCTGTTGGCGAGTTGCGCGGTCGGGCCGGACTTCCTCCATCCCGCCGCGCCCGAGGTTACCGGCTACACCAAGGAGCCGTTGGGACCGCGGACCTCGTCCACCGATGCGCCGACCGGACGATCGCAGCGTTTCGTGCAGGGCCGCGACATTCCGCAAGAATGGTGGACGCTGTTCAAATCGAAATCGCTCAATGCCCTCATCAAGCGATCGCTGGACAACAATCCCAATCTGCAATCGGCGATCGCCACCCTGCGCGCGGCGAACCAGGCCGTCTATGCCCAAGAGGGTCATTTCTTCCCGCTGGTCCAGGCCAACTTCAACCCGACGCGCCAGCTGACCGCCGGTCCGATCTCTCCGGTCCTCTCTTCGAGCGCTAACCCTTACAATCTTTACACCGCGCAAGTCCTGGTGTCGTACACCTTTGACGTTTGGGGCCTCAACCGGCGCACCGTCGAAGAGCTCAAGGCGCTGGCCGACAACCAACGCTTCCAGGTCGAAGCGGCTTACATTACCCTCGCGGCGAACATCGCCGTTGCAGCGATCAACGAAGCCTCGCTGCGCGGTCAGATCGAAGCCACCAATGAACTCATTTCGATCAATACCAAGATGCTCGATATTCTGCGGCGGCAGCTCGACACGGGTTATGCCAACCGCAATGAGGTTGCCCTGCAAGAGGCCGCCCTCGCCCAGGTCAAAGCGACGCTGCCGCCGCTGCGCAAGGCTCTGCAGGTGCAGCGCGATGCGCTGTCGGCCCTGATCGGCGCCTATCCCAGCCAGGAACCGCGCGAGACGTTCAAGCTCGCGGACCTGCACCTGCCGGACGATCTGCCGGTCAGCCTGCCCTCGCAGCTTATCGAGCAGCGCCCGGACATCCGTGCGGCGCAGGGGCAGTTGCACGCGGCCAGCGCCGCCATTGGCGTCGCCACTGCCAGTATTCTTCCGAATCTAACGATCGGCGCCAATGCCGGTTACATGGGTACGGCGCTGCCCGGCCTCATCTCCGCTCCGAACCTGTTCTGGCAGCTCGCCGGCGATGCCACGCAGACGGTGTTCGACGGCGGTACGCTGCTGCATGAGTTGCAAGGGGCCAAGGATACCTATCACGCGGCCGCGTGGAGCTATCGGGGTACGGTGCTCGGAGCCGTGCAGAACGTGGCAGACAGCTTGCGCGCGATACAGAACGACGCCGACGAGCTGAAAGCGGCGCGCGACTTCGAGCGCGCCTCCAAGATCAGCTTCGATCTCGCGCGCCAGCAGATGCAGAGCGGCTACGCCAATATCCTGATACTGCTCACCGCCCAGCAAACCTACTTGCAGGCGGTGATCCAGGTGGTGCAAGCACGAGCCGCCCGCCTCGCCGACACGGCCGCCCTGTTTCAGGCGCTGGGCGGCGGTTGGTGGAACCGCCCGGCACCACCGGCGGAGAAAATCCTCAACGTCGGCACCGGGCAAGCCGAAACGGTGGCCGGCAAAGACAAGGATGAGGGATTCCTACGGGGTTTATGGCCCTTCTCGAACTAGCCGATCTCGCCGAAGCCGCCGGATGAGAAGGGCGCTCGGCCCACCATCAGCCGGCGCAACAGTTCTCAACCGTCATCCGAATTTCCGGGGTGCTCAAATGAAAGCCGGGAGATTCGATATGCCGGCAGCGCCTACGCAATAAACTGCGGGTGGCACATGAAAATGCGCCGCGTCAGAAATGGCGTTCAACCCGCCATGGCGCGACGGCTTGCGCGGCTGTGCTCGCGCACCGTGCCGATCATGTATTCTGAATACTCGTCGCACATGCGCGTCAGGACGCGGGCGAGTTCGGCCTGGCTTGGGCCGCTCAATTCAACTAGCGGCAAGCGAACGCCGGGCGATATGAGCCCGAACAGGCTCAGTGCGCGTTTCAACGGAACGGGATTACTCTCCCGAAACAGCGCCGCGGTCAATTGCGCGATCGGACGCGCCAGCCGCTGCGCTCTCGTCACCTGCCCCTGCTTCCACGCCACAAACATATTCCGGCATAGACCCGGCGCGACGTTTGACGTGACCGAGATGCAGCCGTCGCCGCCTTGCGCAAAGTAGGCTAGGCCCAGCGCGTCATCTCCGGAAAGCAGCCTGAAATCCGGTCCGACGAGCGGCCGCAAGCGCGTCGGCCGCGTAGCATCGCCGGCAGCGTCCTTGAGGCCGATGACGCGCGGCATCTCGGCCAACCGCGCGACGGTCTCGTCGGCAAGGCTGCATGCCGTTCGCGATGGAACGTCGTAGAGGATGACCGGCAAGCCGGTGGATTCGGCGATCTCGCGGAAATGGAGATAAAGGCCCGCCTGAGTCGGTTTATTATAAGTAAGGCACAACAGATAAAATCGCATCGGCCCCCGCTGCTTCAGCATCTTGGGTCAATTCGACCGCGTGCGCTGTTGCATTCGCACCGGCTCCGGCGATAACCGGGACGCGACCGCGCGAAACCGCAACGGCGATGCGAATAAGATCGCCATGCTCCCCGGCGCTCAACGTTGGGGCTTCGCCCGTCGTCCCGCAGACGACAAGCGCAGTCGCCCCGTTCGCGATCTGAAGATCGCAAAGCTGCTCGAACGCGCCACCGTCGATATTTCCCTCGTCGTTGAACGGGGTCGGTAACGCCGGGGCATATCCCGACAGCTTCGAAACGTGCCGGCCAACGGCGGACATCACTGTTCCTCAAGCCGTATTCACGAGGTCGCTGCTCCTGGTCAGAGCTGACGTTCTGCGGACTGAACGTTCTGTCAGGCGATCCGGAGCTGACGCTGAGTATCGACGGCGAGTTGCCGGTGAGGCGCCGCGTCCGGCTTGCGGCTCAGCTCCAGTTCGAGGCCGTCGGAAACCACGACGACGGCCTGTGGTCGATCGCCGTTCTCGAAGCGCACGAAGCGAAGCGCCGCGGCGCGATCGACAAAGAGACCGCCGCGGATTCCCTTTGAGTCTCGAACGACCCAGTTTCCTCGGCAATCCTGGCCGATCATGAATAGCGGCGGCCGCAACCACGAGGGAGGTTCGGCTTGTTTTGCTTGTGTCACGGGCCTTCTCCTTTGACGATTACTGGGTGAGTTCTTTCGACTTACCGAACGATCGAAATCGTCATCCCGAAGAGAGCACGCATCGGCCGCCGAGCGGCATTGTCGCGCAGAACCGGGCGCGCGGCGTCGGGATGTGTGAGCGGCTTGATCATTTATCGCTGCGCGTCGTCTGTGCGACGCGACGCCGTGACACGCGACTGATGCTTGCGTCGACCGGCACCATGGAGCTCTTGTGCATCAGCCGGCGAAGCCGATCGATGTCGTGCTTGCAACGGCGCAACGTGATTTCGGGCACCGCTCGTTTCGTTCGATCGACGAAATACTCATCGAGCACCCGCGCTAGTCTTTGCCAGAGCCCCCGCGGCTTTACTCCGCCGTTCGTTGCACCACGCGGCTCATCAACAGGAATGACGCTCATCGAGCTCTCTCCTATTATTCGTTTCCTGACACCGAATCTGCTCTCGATCGCATATGAATTCGAGACCGAACGGAGCTCATCGTCATAAAGCCGGTATAGTGACGTAAACGGCACCTGAAACGCGCCAACCGCTGACGCGAAGTTGTCGCAGCAAATCAGTTGATCCGGCGTCGGCCGGGCCTGCGGAACCACCGAGATGCATCCGATGCAGTGCTGCTCCTTCGCCGCACGTCAACCGAGCCTCTTAGGATTGCCGGCGGCAATACGTCGTGACAGCCGCTTCGGACAGACCCGGGCAGGGTGAGATCGTATCGTTAGCACATTCAGCTATTTACCGGCTTCCGCTCAATCTCTTCCCGCTGCCGATCTTTATGGAATTCCTATACGGCGCCCCCCAGTACCCACTCGAATTCCTATGTAAACAGTGACAGCTAATCGCCGGTGAGCGGGCTTGCGCGTTCTTGACGTACGTCAAGGTTGGGCGCCGCATTAGGGCTTCTGCTGGCTAATTCCAGAATCACTAGGTCGGAGCATTCCCATGATGGACCTCGTCATGCTGACGATCGGTTTTGTCTTTTTTGCGCTGTCGATCGGCTACGTCTACGCCTGCGACCGGCTTTGAGAGGAACCGCCATGACCTTCGACTATTCGCTCGCCGGCCTCGTCACCCTGGGGCTGCTCGTCTACCTGACCTACGCTCTGCTCAAGCCCGAGCGGTTCTGAGGGAATAACGTCTATGACCGTCATCGGCTGGCTCCAGATTCTGCTCTATTGCGCGATCATCGTTGCCATCGTGCCGTTTCTTGGCGCCTATATGACCGGCGTCTTCAGCGGCGAGCGTACCTTCCTGTCGCCGATCCTGCGGCCGGTCGAGGTCGTGATCTACAAGATTGCCGGCGTCAACGAACGCAATGAGCAACACGCCGTCGCCTATACGATCGGCATGCTGCTGTTTCACATCGGCGGCTTTGTCATTCTTTATGCGTTGATGCGCCTGCAGGCGGGACTGCCCTTCAATCCGGCAGGTCAGTCCGCCGTCGCCGAAGATCTGTCGTTCAACACCGCGGTAAGCTTCATCACGAACACCAATTGGCAGAACTACGGCGGCGAAAGCACGATGTCGTACCTCGTGCAGATGCTCGGACTGACGCATCAGAACTATCTGTCGGCGGCAACCGGCATCGTGCTCGCGGTGGCGCTCATCCGCGGCTTCGCGCGCCATTCGGCGCGCACCGTGGGCAATTTCTGGGTCGATATCACCCGCTGCACGCTCTACATCCTCCTTCCCATCTGCGTGCCCTATGCGCTGTTCCTGATCTGGCAGGGCATTCCGCAGACGCTCGGCCCCTATGTGGACGCAACAACGCTCGAAGGCGCCAAGCAGACCATCGCGGTAGGCCCGGTCGCCTCACAGATCGCGATCAAGATGCTCGGCACCAACGGCGGCGGTTTCTTCAGCGCCAATGCCGCTCATCCGTTTGAGAATCCGACCGCCTTGTCGAATTACCTGCAGATGATTTCGATCTTTGCGATCGGGGCGGCGCTGACCAACGTATTTGGCCGCATGGTCGGCAACCAGCGCCAGGGCTGGGCCATCCTCGCCGTCATGGGCATTCTCTTCATCGCCGGCGTCGTCGTTTGCTACTGGGCCGAGGCGCACGGCAACGACGCGCTCAACACACTCGGCCTGGCTGGCGGCAACATGGAGGGCAAGGAAGTCCGTTTCGGTATCATCGGCTCGGCCCTGTTCGCCGTCATCACCACCGCCGCCTCATGCGGCGCCGTCAACGCCATGCACGATTCCTTCACCGCACTCGGCGGCATGGTCCCGCTGATCAACATTCAGCTAGGCGAGGTCATCGTCGGCGGCGTCGGCGCCGGCATGTACGGCATGCTGCTCTTCGTCATCATTGCGATCTTCGTCGCCGGCCTGATGGTCGGCCGCACGCCCGAATACGTCGGCAAGAAGATCGAAGCGAAGGAAGTCAAGATGGCGATGCTCGCCATCCTCGTCCTGCCGCTGATGTATCTCGGCTGGACCGCGGTCGCCATGCTGGTGCCGTCCGCCGTCGCCGCCATGGGAAATCCCGGGCCGCACGGCTTCACCGAAGTGCTGTACGCCTACGTCTCGCAGGACGGCAACAACGGTTCCGCCTTCGCCGGGCTTGGCGCCACCACGCTGTTTTACAATCTCAGCGGCGCCGTCGCGATGTTTGTCGGCCGCTTCTGGATGATCATCCCAACGATGGCGATTGCCGGCTCGCTCGCCGCCAAGAAAACCGTACCCGCATCGGTAGGTACGTTCCCGACTACTGGTGGCCTTTTCGTCGGCCTAGTCGTCGGCGTGATCGTCATCGTCGGCGGCCTTACCTTCTTCCCGGCGCTCGCGCTTGGACCGCTGGTCGAGCAGCTCGCGATCAACGCCGGCACTCTGTTTTCAGCAAATTAGGTTCGGAGTCGAACTCAATGGAAACGTCGCAACTGCGCAAGAGCATGCCGATATCGGCACTCTTTGATCCAAAGATTGTCCTGCCGGCAATCGGCTCCGCCTTCGTCAAGCTCAATCCGTGGACGCTGATGACGAATCCGGTGATGTTCGTGCTCGAGATCGTCACCGCGCTGACAACCGTCATCTTGATTCGTGATCTCTTGACCTTTATTCCCAATGGTTTCATTGGTGGCTGGGTTCGCTATTTTTTGACCTTGCTTCACGCTAATTCCACCGGCGGGGAGCACATCGGCTTCGAGTTCCAGATCATCCTGTGGCTGTGGTTCACAGTTGTTTTCGCCAACTTCGCCGAAGCCGTCGCCGAAGGTCGCGGCAAAGCCCAGGCCGAGACGCTGCGCCGTCAGCGCACCGAGACTCAGGCCAAGCTCGTGACTGGTTCGGGTGATTCACAGAGCTATCGGCTTATGCCCTCGACCGACCTCAAGGTCGGAAACATCGTGCTGGTCGAAGCCGGAGACATCATTCCGTCGGACGGCGAGGTGATCGAGGGCATGGCATCGATCAACGAAGCGGCGATCACCGGTGAATCGGCGCCCGTCATCCGCGAGTCGGGAGGTGACCGGTCTGCGGTCACCGGCGGCACACAAGTCCTTTCCGATTGGATTCGCGTGCGCATCACCGCGGCTCCGGGCTCGACCTTCCTCGATCGCATGATCAGGCTGGTCGAAGGCGCCGAACGCCAGAAGACACCGAACGAGATCGCGCTCAACATCCTGCTGATCGGGTTGACCATCATCTTCGTGTTCGCCACGGCGACGATCCCGAGCTACGTCGCCTATGCGGGCGGCTCGATCTCGGTCGTAATCCTGGTCGCGCTGTTCGTGACGCTGATCCCGACCACGATCGGTGCGCTGTTGTCGGCGATCGGCATCGCCGGCATGGACCGGCTGGTGCGCTTCAACGTGCTGGCGATGTCCGGCCGCGCCGTCGAGGCCGCCGGCGATGTCGATACGCTGCTGCTCGATAAAACCGGCACCATCACGCTGGGCAACCGCCAGGCGACGGAATTCAGGCCGCTGCGCGGGGTGAGCGAACGGGAATTGGCCGACGCGGCGCAATTGGCTTCGCTCGCTGACGAAACGCCCGAGGGTCGCTCCATCGTTGTTCTGGCGAAAGAGAAATACGGCATCCGCGGCCGCGAACTCGCCGAGCTGCAGGCCACTTTCATTCCGTTCACTGCCCAGACCAGGATGAGCGGCGTCGAAGTCGGTTCTTCCTGGGTCCGCAAGGGCGCGGTCGATGCAATTTTGAATTATCTCAACGCGCCGCCGACCGCCATCGGCGCCGGCGGCACTGTCCAGGTGCTGCGCCCGAATATCAGCGGCGAGACTATGCGCGAAGTGACGGCGATCGCCGACGGCATCGCGAAGTCCGGCGGCACGCCGCTGGCTGTGGCCAAGGACGGAAACTTGCTCGGCGTCCTTCACCTGAAGGACATCGTCAAGGGCGGCATTCGCGAGCGCTTCGCCGAGTTGCGCCGCATGGGCATCCGCACGATCATGATCACCGGCGACAATCCGATGACTGCCGCCGCGATTGCGGCGGAAGCCGGCGTCGACGATTTCCTCGCGCAGGCCACCCCCGAGGATAAGCTGCGGCTCATCCGCGACGAGCAGTCGAAGGGCAAGCTCGTCGCCATGTGTGGCGACGGCACCAACGACGCGCCGGCGCTGGCGCAGGCCGACGTCGGCGTCGCCATGAATACCGGCACGCAAGCCGCGCGCGAGGCCGGCAACATGGTCGACCTCGATTCCAATCCGACCAAGCTGATCGAGATCGTCGAGATCGGCAAGCAGCTCTTGATGACTCGTGGCGCACTGACCACGTTCTCGATTGCCAACGACGTGGCGAAGTATTTCGCCATCATCCCGGCGATGTTCGTCGCCTTCTACCCGCAACTGCAGACGCTGAACATCATGAGGCTGGCGACACCGCAAAGCGCCATCCTCTCAGCGATCATCTTCAACGCGCTTGTCATTATCGCGCTTATTCCGTTGTCGCTCAAAGGCGTCCGTTATCGTCCGATCGGCGCCGCTCCGCTGCTGCGGCGCAATCTTTGGATTTA
>Ga0074044_10005036_pt1 | contig 10819 bp, 10 predicted proteins | sample BogForMeECP23OM1_FD_94443 | JGI IMG/M metagenome (GOLD analysis project Ga0074044, IMG submission 94443) | Bog forest soil microbial communities from Calvert Island, British Columbia, Canada - Bog Forest MetaG ECP23OM1 | ecosystem: Environmental > Terrestrial > Soil > Wetlands ...
CGACGGGGCTGTGCGACGAATGCACGGCGCTGATGACTTACGCGACGCGGCGCCTCGACCGCTGCGTGTTCGGCGAGCAGAAGCCGACCTGCGCGAGCTGCAAGGTGCACTGCTACAACGCCGAAATGCGCGAGGGCATCCGCAAGGTGATGCGCTACGCCGGACCCCGGATGCTGTGGCGCCATCCGCTGCTCGCCATCGCCCACATCATCGATGGGCGGCGCGAAGGGCCGCAGCTGCCACATCGATAGCCCGCCCGCCTGGCGGCAGCGCGGCTTGAGGGCCTCAAGGTCCGTAACGCGCGGACACTCCTGCTCAGGAGAAATAATCGGCGGCAGCGGTCTCGTCAACCGGCGCTTGCCCTGCCCTCATCATATTGAACACGGGTGTCAGGACGACGGTCAGCAGCAGATTGAGAACCACCGTGTACAGGGCGGTGTAGCCGGGGAACGTGTGACCGGCAATGGCCACCGGAAAGGTCGGCGTGAGGTTGGCGGCGATCGCCATCGCCGTGCCGGCGATGCTTCCCGCAGCCCAGCCGACAAGCACGGCCCAGTCATTGAACCAGCGGGTATAGGCTCCAAGGAGCACCGCCGGCAGGGTCTGGATGATCCAGATGCCCCCCAGAAGCTGCAACTGGATGGCGTACTGTGTGGGCACGAAGAGGATAAACACCAGTGCGCCGAGCTTGACAATCAGCGATACCCATTTGGCTATCTGCGCTTCCTGGCGGTCGGTGGGCGTCTTGTTCAGGAATTCGCGGTGAATATTGCGCGTATACAGGTTCGACGCCGCGATCGACATGATCGCCGCAGGCACCAAGGCGCCGATGCCGATGGCTGCGAAGGCGAAGCCGACGAACCAGGGCGGGAAGCTGTGCAGGAAAAGCGCGGGCACGGCAAAGTTGTTGCCGAATTGCTTGAAGCCCGCCGCGTACTCCGGGAGCGTCGAGACTCCTGCGGCAATGGCAAAGAAGCCGACCAGGGCGAGCAGGCCGAGCATGAAGGAGTAGCCGGGCAACATCGCGGCATTGCGGCGGATGGCGTGGCCGGAGCTCGCGCTAAGGATCCCGGTAAGCGAATGCGGATAAAGGAACAGCGCCAGCGCCGAGCCCAGGGCCAGCGTCGCGTAGGCACTGTAAGCGCCCGTGGTATTGGGGCCGGGCACGGCCAGCAGGAGTTTCTGGGCCGGCACGGCGGCAAAGATCTTGCCGAACCCTCCGAGTTCGATCGGTATGACGATCACGGCGGCAAATGCCGTGACATAGATCAGGATGTCCTTGACGATGGCGATCGACGCGGGTGCGCGCAGGCCGCTGGAATAGGTGAAGGCGGCCAGTATGACGAAGGCGATGATGAGCGGCAGGTCAGCCGCGAGGCCGGTTCCCGAGATGCCGAGTGCGCCCACGACGACCTGGATGCCTACCAGCTGAAGGGCGATGTAGGGCATCGTCGCGACAATGCCGGTGATCGCCACCGCCAGCGCCAGCCAGCGATTGCCGAAGCGGCCGCGCACGAAGTCCGCTGCGGTGATGTAACGGTGCTTGCTGCACACGTTCCAAAGGCGCGGGAACGCCAGGAACAGAATCGGATAGATGACGATCGTGTACGGCACCGCGAAGAAGGCGATTGCGCCGGCACCGAACGCCAGCGCCGGCACCGCGATAAACGTGTACGCCGTGTACAGGTCTCCCCCGACGAGGAACCAGGTGACGACGGTGCCGAAGCGCCTGCCGCCGAGGCCCCATTCGTGCAGTTGATCGAGATCTCCCTGCCGCCACTTGGCTGCGGCAAACCCCAGCCAGGTAATGAAAGCAAACAGGACCAGGAAGACGGAGAGCGAGACCCAGTTCACGTTCTGCACGGCATTCCTCCCTTAAGCTCAACGCCCCGGATATCGGATCGCGCCACGCTGCGTCGCCTCATTTGTCGGTCGCGAAGTACACGATCGCAGTGAACACGGCCCCGATGAGAACCCACAGGAGTTGATACCAGTAGAAGAACGGGATGCCCAGCCAGTACGGCTCGGCAAAGTTGTAGAACGGTGGCCATAGAACAACAACAAACTGGATTACGAACAGCAGATACCACCAGCTCCATTTGCCCGGTTGGTTGTGCGTATTGTTCATAGCTGTGCCCAGCCCCTCGTTGCGATAGTCACGGAATTGCGCGGTGCGCGCGATCGATCGGAGTCGTTCAGATCCCCCAAGGTCATCCTTGACTGACTCGTGTGCCTGTTGGCCGCGGCGACGTCAGTTGCGCCCGGGAAGCCGTCATTGGTCTGTTGTGAGGCGCCGGTCAAGTGACACCTCGCCCGCCCGTGCATATTCCTAGCTTTAACGCGACCCGGGCAAATGTCAAGTGTGGCCTTGACCGGTCCCCTCGCTGGGCTGCATCAGCGACGCGGCAGCGGGCATGGGCCCGGCGCCCTGCCATCGCAAGCGCAAGATGCACCAGGGGAAGAGCACGCTGGAGAGCGATTTGCGCCGGAGGATCGGCCAATGGCGCGCAGCCGGATCGCTCAGTGCTTCGTCAACTCAGGGAACGGCGATGGCCCGGGGCGATTGGCGCCGCCGCGGCGGGCCTCACTCTTTCGCCGCAGCTGCAATTCTTTGCGCGGAGGTTCGCTTCAGGTCCCAGGTGAGACCGAGCTTCGACAGGGTGTAGATGCACCACTTTGACGGATCCCAGTGATACCAGCGAACGCCGTTGCGGTAGTCGGTCGGGAAACGGTGGTGGAAATTGTGGAAGCCTTCGCCATTGGTGAGGATCGCGCCCAGCCAGTTGTCGCGCGCGGTCTGCTGCGGGGAATAGCGGCGCGTTCCAAACGTGTGCGCGAACGAATTAACGAAGAAGGCGGAATGCAGCACGATGACGATGCGCAGGCAGACCGCCATGATGAATCCTCCCAGCGGATGCCCGATCCACCAGGCAACGAGCATGGGCACGACAACCCCCGCGCCGATCGACCACCAGGGATGGTAGCGATGCTGATGCGACACCAGCGGCGATCTCTTAAGATCGTTGACATTGTTGTAATTGGTGCGGTGGCGCCAGAACAGGATCCAGCCGATGTGCGCGTGCCAGAACCCCTTGTTGACGCCGTAGGGGTCGTGTTCGGTATCGGTGAACAGATGGTGCTGGCGATGCTGCGAAGACCATTTCAGGGCGGATTCCTGGAAGGTGGCCGCGCCGAAGAACAGGAGAAGGAAGCGCACTACGGGGCCGGTCTCGAATGTCGAATGCGCAAACAGACGGTGATAGCCGATCGTGGTCGACATGCCCGTGGCGACCAGATAGATGAAAAACAGCGCGAGCTCGGGCGCCGTAATGCCGCGGTAGTAGATGTAGAGCGGCGTTCCGACCAGGGCCACGACGTGAAGCACGATGAAGAAGATCAGCCCGAGCCAGCGGACCGTGCGCTTCGGCAGGGGATAGTCGTCGGCAACCGATAGTGCTTGAGCGCTCATGCCATGCACACGAAACCGTGATTTCTGCCGCGGCGCGCAAAAAGGTCGCCGCCAGGGAAAGTCTGCGTCTTTCGGCCCTTCTTCAACGGGACACGCCGTCGCGGCCAAAATCCGATGGGAAGAACTTCTTGTTACACTCGCGGCCAATGGTATCACGGACGAGCGGTTTTGGCTATGACGAGGCGGAGCAGCCGCACCTTCCTTTCGTGGCCGGCGTCGAGGGCGAATCGTGCCGTTCCGGTGAATCGATTCGGTGGCGACGCAGAGCGCGCGTCCCTTCACAACAACGTCCCTGGCCCCCTATTCCCAGCTGTCCCAACGATGAGGTGATTATGCGTTCGTCCCGGCCGCTTTTCCGGATCGCGCTCGTTCTGCTGGTCCTCGGTGGCTTCTCCTGTGCGACCCCCACCGAGAAAGCCAACTTCAATGCCTTTCTCGAGCAGATCGCGCGGGATTGCAATCCGTTGGTCATCGGCCCGGACAACTTCTCGCAGGCAATCACTTTCAATGGCCTGGGTGCAGAACCTGAGAATTACAACGTTTTCTTGAGCAAGACAGAGGCGCTGTTCAACGGTGGCATCCCTCCGGATCTCTACGCCAGGTCGATCACTTCCTTTATCGGGTCGGGCACCGCCAACGATCGTTCGTTCCGGTGCATCTTCGACCACCTGCCTAAGAAGTAGCCAGCCACGCCGGTTCGCCCCGGGCTCGACGCGGGATTCGTCCGTGGTGCAGGGCGCGGTTCCGCCGGCTACTGCGGCGGGCTATCCGGCGGGACGGCAATCGGCGATCCGCCTGGGCCCGCAAAGGGCGGCGCGGCCAAGGCATCCGGCCGCGCCGCGTCCTCTACGCTCTAGGAGCAGGGCTTGCCGTGGTCGGGACGGGCCCCGGCGGCCTTGGCCGCGGCCTCGGTCATGTATTCGCCTTGCTTGGTCTTGCCGTAGTAACGGTCTCCCTGGCAGTGGTAGACCTTGCTCGCGGTATTGACCCAGACTTGCCCGGGACCGCCACCGGCCGCCGGAGCTGCCGCCGCGGCAGGAGCGCTCGCGCTCTTGGCCGCAGGCGCGGCGGGCGCTGCCGGAGCCGGGGCGGCGGCGCTCTTGGCCGCCGGCGCTGCAGGCGCAGCCGCGGCAGGAGCGGCCGTGCCATACCAATCCTTCACTCCACCGTGACCCGAGCAGGCACCGCGCTTCGACGCCGCCGTGGTGTAGGTGCCGTCCTTGCATGCCCCGGTCGAGCCGGCGGGCGCCTGCGCATACCCCACCGTCGAGATCAGCATGCCCACCGCCATCCAGACCGCCGTCATCAAAATCTTCATCGTGCTCTCCACAAGTTGGCTGACACACCTGCGCTTACTTTTTACCACCCCGGCAGGAATGCTGCCTAGCATGCCAGAAGATCATCCTTGCTCCAAACGGGGTTCACCCCGCCCGCGTCCGACGGGCCGGCCGCTGGCGCGACCACGCAGGCTGGCGCGATGGCTCGCCAGACGCTACATTCGCATGCCCCAAATGCCCATCCGGACATGCTCGATGATCTCCATTGAGCGCAGAAGGTTGCTCAAATGGGCCGGCGCGATCCCGCTGCTGTTGGCGTGCTCACCGCTGCCGAGCGGACCGGCACAGAAAAGCGCCGCAAAGGAAGCCGCAGTCTTTCGCCGCTCCCGCCCCTCCGATCCGTCATGGCCTTCGGATGGGAGCTGGCAGGGGCTTGACCGCGTGGTCGGAGGACAACTGATCAAGGTGCAATCTCCGCTCGCGGCCTGTGCGGCTTCACCCGCGGGCGCCTCCTGCACCGATGTGTTCCGGGAGTTGAAGAACCCTTATTACATCGGTGACCAGGTCGGCCTGACGCAGACTTCGGGCTGGGTCGATGCATGGAGTTCCGCGCCGAGTGTCTACGCCGTCGCTGCGCGCCGCTCCGACGACGTGATTGCCGCGGTCAACTTCGCACGCGACAACAGGCTGCGGCTGGTGGTCAAGGGTGGCGGCCACAGTTATCAGGGCACCTCCAACGCCGCAGACTCGCTGCTCATCTGGACGCGAGCGATGAACGACATCACGTTGCATGACGCCTTTGTCGGCAATGGCTGCGCGGGCAAATGGGCACCACAGCCCGCGGTCAGCATCGGCGCGGGCGCAATCTGGATGCATGTCTACGACGCGGTGACGACCAGGGGCGGGCGTTACGTCCAGGGCGGGGGCTGCGCGACGGTAGGCGTCGCCGGCCTCATTCAGAGCGGCGGATTTGGCAGCTTCTCGAAACACTACGGGACTGCCGCGGCAGGGTTGCTGGAAGCCGAGATCATCACGGCCTCGGGAACCGTGCAGACTGCCAATCCATGCACCAACCCGGAGCTGTTCTGGGCCATCAAGGGAGGTGGCGGCGGCAGTCTCGGCGTCGTCACGCGCCTGACGTTGCGTACCCGGGACCTGCCTGATTTCTTTGGCGGCGTCTTCGTAACCATCCGGGCCGCATCCGCTGCCGCCTTCCGCCGCCTTATCGGCCAGTTCATCGGCTTCTATCGCGAAGGACTTTTCAATGACCACTGGGGCGAGCAAGTTGGTTTCCATCCCGACAATTCGCTGCACATCTTCATGGTGTTCCAGGGTCTGAGCCAGGAACAGGCCTCGCGGGTGTGGCAGCCCTTCTTTGCCTGGCTCGCCGCGGCACCGCAGGACTACCAGCTGGCGTCAAAACCGATGATCGCGGCAATCCCGGCGCAACATTTCTGGGATCCGGAGTACCTGCGCGGGCTGCCCGGGATCGTGCTGCCGGACGACCGGCCCGGGGCGCCGGCCGGAAACGTGTTCTGGGCCGGCAACCTGGGCGAAGCCGGCCAGGTCCTGCATGGCTACCAATCCGCCTGGCTGCCTGCCGGTTTGCTGGCCGCGGACGAGCAGCCACGCTTGAGCGATGCCCTGTTCGCAAGCAGCCGCCATTGGCCCATGACGCTGCATTTCAACAAGGGCTTGGCCGGCGCTCCGGCCGACGCGGTTGACTCAGCCCGCGACACGGCGATGAATCCGGCGGTTTTGGACGCCTTCGCGCTCGCCATCACCGCCGGTGGAGGGCCGCCTGCGTTCACCGGCATCCCCGGCCACGAACCGGACCTGTCGGCCGGGCGCGCGGATGCGGCCGCCATCGATCGGGCGATGAAGCAGCTGCTGCCGCTTGTTGCCCAAGCCGGGTCCTACGTCTCGGAGAGCAATTATTTCGAGGCAGACTGGCAGCAGTCCTTCTGGGGGACCAACTACGCGCGCCTGCGCGCCGCGAAGAAGCGTTACGACCCCGAGGGCCTGTTCTTCGTGCATCATGGCGTGGGCAGCGAGGAGTGGAGCGTCGACGGCTTTGCGCGGCTTGCTGCTTCCTCAGGATGAATCCGCGGACGCGGGTTGGGCGCGTGCGGGCTGCCGCCACGGCAACTCCTGCTAGCGCTGCGCGAGCAGAAAGAACCGCCGGAACGGGAACAGCGTCACGCCATCGGCACTGGGCGGATAAGCGGCCGCGACCCGGTGGCGATAATCGGCCTCGAAATCGCGGGCTTCGGCCGGAGCAAGCGCCGACAGCCATGCGCCGAGGAACGAGCCCTTGGTGAATTCGGCCACCGGGTTTTCGCCGGTGAGCGCCTGGACGTACTCCGTAAACCACAGGTCCAACGACGCGACCCGCGGTCGCAGCAGCGAATAGTATTCGTGCGCTTCAAGAATCGGGCGCTGACGAATAAGCCCCTGCAATCGCTCGCGCCAGCGCGGGCTCCGCGCAAGGTCGTAGCCGATCTGGTGCGAAGCCGCGCCCTGCTGCGCGGGCATCTGCACGGCCAGTATTCCACCCGGGCGCAAATGCGCCAGCAGGCGCGGAAACAGGGTCGGGTGATCGTCGATCCAGTGCAAAGCGGCGTTCGAGATCAGCAGATCGGGCGCAACCGCCGGCGTCCACCGGGCGAGGTCTTCCTGTTGCCACTCGACATCGGGTAGCGCCGTGCGGGCGCGCTCGAGCATCGGTTGGGAGTTGTCCACGCCGACGATGCGCGCCTCGGGCCAGCGCGCCCGTAGCAGCGCGGTTAGCGTTCCCGTCCCGCAGCCCAGATCGACAACCTCCCGGGGCGCCTCCAGCGTGACCCGTGCAAGCAGGTCATGCGCCGGGCGCAGACGCTCGCCGCCGAACTTGAGGTATTGCTGAGGATTCCAGACCATGCGTTAGCGCACCTGCTACTCGCGTGCCGCCCTCATGAGGGCACGGCGTTGCAACCGGTTGGCGCCGCCAACCTCGGGATCGCCAACTTTGCGTTCGCCCTCAGGGCCTCAGGTTGGCGTTGAGGAAGGCAACCGTGCGCAACCAGGCGAGCTTGGCTGCCTTTTCGTCATAGCGCGGCGTCGTGTCGTTGTGGAAGCCGTGATTGGCCCCCGGATACATGTACATCTCGTACTTCACGCCGTTGGCCTTGAGCGCGGCTTCGAATGCCGGCCAGCCGGCATTGGTGCGCGCGTCGAGCCCGGCGTAGTGGATGAGCAAGGGCGCCTTGATCTTGGCCGTGTCCGCGGCGCTCGGCTGGCCCCCATAGAACGGCACCGCTGCCCCGAGATCGGGCAGGCGTACGGCAAAGATGTTGGCGATGTCTCCGCCAAAGCAGAACCCGACGACGCCGACTTTGCCCGTGCAGTCGGGCAGCGACTTGACAAACCCGTACGCGGCGATCAGGTCCTCGGTGCGCTTGGCCGGGTCGAGCTGGCTGAACAGCTGCGCGCCTTTTTCATCATCTCCCGGATAACCGCCGAGAGGCGTGAGCGCGTCGGGCGCGAAGGCCAGGAAGCTCGCCACTGCCAAGCGACGCGCGACGTCCTCGATGTAGGGATTAAGGCCCCGATTCTCGTGAATGACGACCACGCCGGGCCATTTGCCCTCCTTCGCCGGCCGGGCGAGATACCCGCGCATGGTCCCCGAGCCCTGCGGCGAGGGGTAGTTCAGGTACTCGGTCTTGATGCGATCGTCGTCCTTGGCAACCTGCTGGGCGAACGCGTAGTTCGGCTTGAGGCTCTCCAGCATCGCCGCCGCCGTCACGCCGCCAACGGCGAACTTTGCCGCGCCCTCCAGGAATTGCCGGCGACTGATCATGCCGTGCACGTAACCGTCGAACAGCTGGAGAACCTGCGGAGGAAAATCGCTCGCCTTCTTGCGTTCCATAGGCATTGCTCCTCTGATCATCCGTACGCCAGTGATAATTGTAGCGTGGCCGCGCGACGGTCCGGAAGCAGCCTTGCGTGCGGCCCGGCGCGCGCGCGCCAGGCGCGTATCATCGCCGTTGCAACACGTGCCGCGCCGGATGGCGCCGCGCCTATCCTGCCACCGCTGCTCCGCGCCAAGCGGGCCCCGGTGGCGGTCGTTCACAGCCGGGGGTCGCTCATGCTGGTCATCTGGGGAAGGGCCAATTCGGTCAACGTGCAGAAGGTGCTCTGGTGCTGCGAGGAGATGCTCTTGCCCTACGAGCGCATCGATGCCGGCGGCGCGTTCGGGATCGTCAACACGCCTCGCTACCGCAGCCTCAATCCGAACGGCCTGGTGCCGACGATCGACGACGACGGGTTCGTCCTGTGGGAGTCGAACGCCATCGTCCGCTACCTGGCCGCCAAGCATGCGCCGGGAAGCCTGTGGCCGCAGGATCCCAAGGCAAGGGCGGACGCCGATCGCTGGATGGACTGGATGCAAACCACGTTCTGGCCGGCGATCAGAACCCTTTTTCTGGGGCTTGTCCGCACCGCGCCGGATCAGCGCGACCTGCGGGCGATCGAGGATTCGCGGCTAAAGACCGCGGCAGTGCTGGAGATTCTCGATGCCCACCTGCGAACGGCCGCACATCTTGCCGGGGACGACTTCACCATGGGCGATATCGCGCTCGGCTGCGGGATCTGGCGCTGGATGGCCCTGCCCATCGAGCGGCCGCCCCTGGCCAACGTGCAGCGCTGGTTCGACACCCTGGCGCGACGGCCCGCGTATCAGAAGATCGTCATGCTGCCCTTGGCCTAGACGCCGCGGCGGTTGCCACGCCCCGGGCGCGCTCCTAAAGGCGCGGCGACACCGCTTCAGCGGAAGCCCGGCGAGCGCTTTCCCGTAAATCCGCCGACTTGAGCTTGCGCGTGAGCCTGGCCACGAGGATCTTCTCGCACACCTTGAAGCCGAGGAAAAACAACATGCTCAGATAGGCGGCGAACAGCAGTTCGGCGAGCTGCTGCGCTGCCCCGTCGGCCAGGGCCATCATGCCGTACTCGAGAATGAGCTCGATATTGGCTTTGAGCAGGACGAACAGATTGACGGAGTAGAAGCCGAAGAGCAGGAACGACAGACCCATGAGGATGAACGTAAGCCAGGCGCGCCGGTAAAGAAAATCGAGCCACTGCCCGCGGATGAACTTGATCACATTGAACCCCTCGCCGCCCGGAAGGCGATGCCCCGGCTAGCGCTTCTGCCCGGGGCTGACCGAAAACACCTCCACCGCAGCCGCCTTGCCCCGGAACGGCACCGGCCCGAGCGGCTCGACCGCGAAGCGCTCGCCTAATGCCGCGCGCGTGGCCTGGTCGATCAGGATGGCACGGTGCACGACCTTGGTGTGGGTTTCCAGTCGCGCCGCGAGATTGACCGTGTCGCCGACGCAGGTGTAGGTCGCCCGCTCGTTGGTGCCAGTGTACCCCGCCACCATCTCGCCGGAGGCGATACCGATGCCGATGGTGATCGGCGGCTTCCCGACGGAGTCCCGCTCGAGGTTGAACAGCACGATCATCTCCACCATTTCCTGCGCCGCGCGCACCGCCATCTCTTCGTGCTCGGGGAGCGGAATAGGCGCGCCGAAGACCGACATCAGGCCGTCGCCCATCATCAGCGTCACCACGCCGCCATGGCTGCTGATGGCATCGAACATCAGTGCGTAGTAGGTATTGAGCAGCTCGATGGTCTCCTCGGGCGGCTGCGATTCAGCGAGCGTCGTGAAGCTGCGAATATCGGAGAACATCACCGAGGCGTGCACCCGCTTGCCGCCCAGCGAGAAGCCGGAGTTCTGCAGGTCCTGGGCCACTTCCGGGGTGGCAAAGCGGCGCACCAGGTCCTTTTGCTGGTCGCGCAGGCGCTTCTTTTCCAGGCTCGCCCCGATGCGGGCTTTCAGCAATACCGGATTGACCGGCTTGGCCAGGTAGTCCTCGGCCCCGAGCTCGATGCAGCGGGCCACGTTGCCGACGCCTTCGAGCGACGAGGTGACGATGACCGGCAGGTCGCGCAGCTGCGTATCGCGCAGCAGCTGTTCGAGCACCTGGAAGCCATCCATCTCCGGCATTTCCATGTCCAGCAGGACAAGGTCGAAGA
>Ga0074044_10005038_pt1 | contig 10816 bp, 7 predicted proteins | sample BogForMeECP23OM1_FD_94443 | JGI IMG/M metagenome (GOLD analysis project Ga0074044, IMG submission 94443) | Bog forest soil microbial communities from Calvert Island, British Columbia, Canada - Bog Forest MetaG ECP23OM1 | ecosystem: Environmental > Terrestrial > Soil > Wetlands ...
GCCGGCCGCAAGCGGCCGTTCCATACCATCATTCCCGGCTTCATGCAGCGAGGTGATCAGCACATTGGCTTCGGCATCATGGGCGGGCTGAATCAGCCGTTGGCTCACGCCCAATTCGTTTCCAACGTCGTCGACTACAACATGAACATTCAGGCTGCGATGGAAGAACCGCGTTTTACCGATCGCCAGCAGCTCGGCTGCAAAATCGTGATCGAATCGCGCGTTACGCCCGCCACCCTTGAAGCACTGAGCAAGATGGGCCATGTGCTGCAAGTGCATAGGGACTATACATCACTGATGGGGCGCGGCCAGGCAATCCTTCACGACAGCAAAACCGGCTTGAACCTCGGTGCGTCCGATCCACGCGCCGACGGTGCTGCAATCCCGGAGCAGCCGAAGTTCTTTGGCGCATCGGCCAAGCCTTAGCCTGGCGCTACCCTCGATGACAGCAATTTCATTACCATGATCAACCACGATTTAGTTAACGATAAGAAGGCTTCGAGGCGATCATAAATCGACTTCCTCCAAGCTCGTTTCTGGATAACATCCTGTTTGCCGACAATCAAGAATTGAGCGTCACTTCTTGAATCGACGGGACACATTCATGCGGAGACTCGCATCCCAGCCTTGGCATAGTTAGCGCTGACGGTCTGTCTGCGAGGCCGACCCCAACCCGGCCAGCGTGCTAGTATTTGGCGCATGTTGCGATCTCCGCGTTCCCCTGCCTATGCGTTCATCCTCATCCTGACTCTCGCCAGCGTACATTCGCTTCGGGCTCAATCTCCCGCGGTTCCCGCCACTGCTCCCGCCAGCGACGCCATCGTGCTCCATGCCGCCCACATCCTCGATGTGGAGCAGGGCGTACTCGCGAGCCCCGGCGAGGTTTTGGTACGCGGCAATCGCATTGTTGAAGTCGGTTCCTCGGTCGCCCATCCCGTCGGTGCCACCGTGATCGATCTGGGCGCAGCAACCCTGATGCCTGGGCTCATCGACGTTCACGTCCATCTTTTCCTGCATCCTGGAGCCGAAGATATGCAGACCGTCGTCGAATCCGTGCCCGAGCGCACGATCCTCGCTGAAATCGCGGCCCGCGAGGATCTGATGGCGGGCTTCACTGCCGAGCGTGACATGGGAACCGAGGGCGCGGGCTCGGCGGACTCCGCCGTGCGCAACGCCATCGATTCCGGATTGATTCCCGGCCCACGCATGAGCGTCAGCGGCAACGCGATCAGCATTCTCGGGGGCCATGAAGACGCAATCCACTTCAATCCCGCCGAGCACATCTCATCCAATGCCACCTACGCCAATAGTGCCGCCGAATTGATCTCCGTGATACGGCAACAGCTCAAGGACGGCGCAGACTTCATCAAGATTTATCAGACCGGCGCCGACCACTTAGCCGAAGGCAGATTCACCACGCCCTACCAGTACACCGAGGCCGAGCTCGAAGCCGCAGTCCGAGAAACGGCGCGGGTTGGCAAGCGCGTGGGCGTTCATTGCACCGGTGAACCCGGAGCTCTCTATTCAGTCCAGGCCGGTATTGCCTCCATTGATCACGCCTACCAACTCAGCCCCGAGACGATGCGCATCATGCGCGAGAAGCGAATCTACGCCGTGCCCACCTTTGCCATCTCCGAGTACTTTGCTGCCCATGCAGACTCGCCCGCTGCTGCCGAGCGTGAGCGCGCCATGCTGGCCTTCCATGCCGACGAGTTCCGCAAACAACTGGCGGCCGGCGTTCCAATGGCAGCGGGCTCCGATGTCGGCCCCTTTCCGCACGGCACCCAGGCGAGAGAGTTCGAGTTGATGGTGAAGTACGGAATGCCCGCCGCTGACGTGCTCCGTGCCAGCCTGTTGAACGGTGCGCACCTCCTCGGCTGGCAGGACATAATCGGCCAGCTCAAGCCCGGTTTCTACGCCGATGTCATCGCAGTCCCAGGCAATCCGCTGCAGGACATCTCCGTGCTCCAGCGCGTCAGCTTCGTCATGAAGAATGGCGTCGTGTACCGAAAATAGGCCTGGGTGCCTGATTAGAGCAGACAGAGCATGCTTTCGCCATCGTTCCAAGTGATCCGATCATCCATTGGCTCGGCTCCAAAGCGTGGGGGGCTAATCTCTAGCCGCGGCCGTCGTTACCAGGGGTAGTTCAATGAAGCTCGCCTGGCCGCGCTCGTGATAAACACGCTGTACAGCCTTCCGGTAGTCCTCATGCTTGGCCCAGAAGATGTTCGGAACGAAGGTTTGGGGATTGCGGTCGTACAGTGGGAACCAGCTCGACTGAACCTGCACCATGATGCGATGGCCTGGCAGGAAGACATGGTTTGCGGTCGGCAGGTTGAAGCGGTAGAGAAGAGGCTTGTCCGGTGCGAGAGGCTTCGCGTTTTCCAGGCTCTCGCGGTAGCGGCCGCGGAAGATGTCGGCAGAGACCATCAACTGATAGCCGCCCATCGCGGGCTGTCCGGCTACCTCGTCAGGATACACGTCGATTAGCTTGACCACCCAGTCGGAGTCCGTGCCGCTGGTGGAGGCGACCAGATTAGCAACCGGTTGACCGCTGATCTTTACCGGCGCCCTCAAAACGTCAGACACGAACGCCACCACATCAGGTCGGCCGGATGCTTCACGCTGATCGTCCACGAGCCACCGCCGCCAGGTGTCGCCTCCGTCGGAGTCGATCACACGAACCGGGCGCGACACAAAGGGCACAGGTTTGGCCGGGTCAGAGACGTATTCGTCGAACACCGCGTCGCCAGGCTTTGGTGCAGCGAAACTCAGCTTTAGGCCGGCGGTCAGGTAGAGCGGCGTTGACTGAAGCGTGCAGCCACTGGCGCAGCCAGCCGGCCAGGCGGGCAGTCGCAGCCATGTGTTTGTCCCGGTTTCAAACGCATAAACAGGAGGCGCGTCGGCCTTGGGCGCGCCGTCCTTGAGATATTGGTCCAGAAACGGCCTCAAGATGTTCTGACGGAAGTCGAGCGCTGTATCGCTGGTGAATTTCAAGGGGCCGAGCATGCTGCCGTCCCCGATCTCTTGAGCGTGATGCCAAGGTCCCATGACCAGGAATACCTTGCTGTTATCGCTGTCTTTGGGCTTGATCGCCTTGTACACCGCGATCGCGCCATAGATGTCCTCCTGATCCCAAAGGCTGTGGACCAGCATCACCGGCACCTTCAAAGGCTGGGACGCCAACACGCGATCGACAGCTTGGTCGCGCCAGAAGGCATCATAGCTGGGATGCTCAAGAAGCTTCCGCCAGAAGCCAACCTGTTCGAGCCCATGCCGATGCCCAAGTTCGCCCGCCGATCCTGCCTCCAGGAACATGTCGTAGTCATCGAAGTGGCTGCTCCACCAATGGGCCTCCTCCGACTTACGCGTCGCTTCCTGAGCGTAGATATAGGGCATACCCTGCTCGCGAAAGGCACCGTTGTGGAACCAGTCATCGCCCATCCAGCCGTCAACCATGGGGTTCATGGGCACGGAGACTTTGAGCGCGGGGTGGGGATTGACAAGCGCCATCAGCGGCAAGAATCCGTCGTAGGAAATACCGAGGATGCCAACCTTACCGTTGCTCTCGGGAATGTTCTTTACGAGCCAGTCGATGGTGTCATACGTATCTGTGGCGTGATCGACCGGCGTGGAGTTCAGCGGCCCATGCAACGGACGATTCATCACGTAGTCTCCTTCCGAGCCGTGCTTGCCGCGTACGTCCTGAACAACTCGAATATAGCCGCCTTCGACGATCACGTCAGTCGGGTTGTCATAGCCCTGCAGGATAGGACCGAGATGCGGACTCTCAGCATGGCTTGTGAGTGCGCTGGCGTCGTAGGGCGTACGCGTCAGAAGGATGGGCGCGTCTTTCGCTCCCTTTGGCACGATGATGACCGTGTGCAATTTGACGCCATCGCGCATGGGAATCATCACATCTCGCTTGACGTACTCAAAGCTGTCGGTGACGGGCACAAATTTGGCCGGCGTTTCGCTCGGCAAGGCCGGGTATGTAGTCGGCGTTGAGACATTCTGGGCCAGCGAGGTTTTGAAGAAAAGCAGGCTGGAAGCTAGAAGGAAAATGAGCATCCTTGCGCGCAGCGGAATCGCTGCCTGCGAACCATGTCGCATAAAGCACAAAACGCTACGTGAATTAAGGCCTTGAACCATCTTCGACCAGATACTTTCTGAGAAACTCGCCATTCTCGGCTCCGAAAGTGAACCCAAAGTTTTGAAGATCGCCGCTGCAATGAAAACACAAGTCGAAACAAGGGGACAAGGCCACTCGCTCGCGCTTATGCCGTGCAAGGTGATTCGGCGAAGGCCAACAGCCTACCAGGATCTTTTCAAACTCTGGAAAGACGCCGACCTCGACATTCCCATCCTCAAAGCAGCCAAAGCCAAGTACGCGAAGTTGCAATAGCCGCGGTCCTCGCACAATCAAGCAACCAAACAGGCTGGTAACGATTGCGTCGCATCGCTGTCAGCACGTTTTTATTTTCCACCCGACGTGAGGATTCCCATTGGGCGGGTAACGGGCTAACCTTCCACAATCCGGTAAGGTAAGGGTTGGTAAGGGTTGTCGACCACACGCCGGGAACAGTACCGGGGTAGTACGCAACGCTCGGATGGATATTCCTAACGAATTCCGACCTGTCCTCGCACGCTATCGATCAACTTCTTGGAATCGTAGCCGATCCCGGCCTTAAAGACTGTCTCCACGTTCTCGATCTGGTCAATGCGTTTTGACGGATCGCCTTTGATTAAAATGAGATCTGCCTGTTTGCCCGGCGCGAGGGTTCCAATTCGATCTTGCTGGCCGAGATATACGGCACCATTCTCCGTGGCAATCTGAATCGCCTCCACAGGAGTGAAGCCGGCTTCTACGAGTAGCTCTATTTCGCGTTGATCACCGAAGCCCGGCAGTACGCCCCCGTTTCCAGTGGGATCAGGACCGGCTAGCAGCAGACCTCCCGCCTTGACGAATGCCACCTCAAAATCCATCTCTTTTCGCAGCAGCGCAGGCATCGGTGAATCCGAAGTCACTCTTGCACGAGCGGTGAGGTAGCTCTGCGCCGATTCCGCGGACATCGCATCCAACGAGCGCGGCTGCAACGCCGGCCGCCCCGGTGCACCGGCTTCAAACACCGGCAGCGTCGAAGTCACCGCGACATGATGCGACACGAGATTGCGGATCATCTCTTGCACCTGCGCTCCGGTCACGTCCTGCTTGGCCCAACTGCTGCTGCCACCACCCGCTGGGCATACGTCCGGTTTTTTGTCGGCCACGAATTCGGTGTCGGTAAAGACGGGTCCATGCTCCAAATCATCGATTCCCAGAGCGACCGCTTCCGGCCAGGTGACGGAGCACAGATGCCCTGTCAGTTTCAGCTTGTGCGCATGCGCCTGCTGGATAGCCACCCCCAGCTCTTCGCGCGTGATGTTCATGTAGGCCTTGTACGATGTCATGCCTTCCGACGCCCAATAGTCCACCATGCGTTTAGCGTCGTCCGGTCCGGTCAGTTCGTGCATCTGCGCAAATCGTGTCGGTGCACCTTCCAGGTACGGTGCCGTGGCGTCAATGCTGGGTCCCGGCATCAGGTTCGCGTCAATCCGGCTCTTAACTTTCAAGTCGGTGTAAGGCTCTAGGCTCCCCGTCGTACGCATTGTGGTCACGCCAGCTGCTAGATAGAGTCGCGGCGCGGTGTACGGGATCTCGGCAATGAACAACCCAGGTTCGCCAATCTTTCCACCTGCAACTTGCAAGGTGTAGGAGTCGGTGTAGTACAGATGGTCGTGCATTCCAACCAGACCCGGAATCACCGTGTAGCCAGAGCGCTCCATCTGTTGCGCGTCCCGAGGAATTTGGGCGGAGGCAGCGTCGCCGATCGATAGTATTTTGCCATTCGCGATCACGATCGCTTGGTCTTCCTTCGCCGGCGACCCCGTTCCATCGATGACCCGGACGTGTTTAAGGACGAAGACTGCTGTATCGATACTCACGAGATCCCCGACATCACTCGCCTTCTGGGCTTGGGCAACGGTGGTCGCTGCAACAAGCAACGACCCAAACAAAAACAGGAGACGCATTTCTGTACACCTCGCAAGCTTGACCTACGAGAATCGGCAGCAAGCCAGAATTGTACGCCACCGGTCTCTAACGGCGTGATGCACCCTTTTACTTGGAGGAACGCAGTTTAGCAGCGACGTTCGAGTGGGTGAGCCTCGGTTCTTCCCGAGGCGCTGGCTACTCGGAAGTAATATACCTGGACGAAAAACGGTTGCAGGGGTGATCTCTAACGCTTCGGGATCGGTGCTGGACGGGTGACGGGCAATCCGGAAGCTATTCCGGCCCAGAAGTCCTCTTCTGGGAAGTCTGCCGGTGTTGCAGGGGCTCGTACCCGCTGAACACCCTGATGTTTATCATCGTCCTATGGTCAAGGAACACAGGCTGGGCGACATCATCGCGAACTCTGTTACCCATGGCATGGGGGCGGCGCTCGCTCTCGCAGGAGCGGTTGTACTGGTGGTCACTGCGGTGGGTGGGACGGCTTGGCAGATTGCCAGTTGCTTGGTTTTTGGCTGCACACTGGTGCTGGTTTATGTCTGCTCTACTCTGTATCACTCGCTCGTTCGCACCCGCGCGCGTCACGTTTTGCAAATCATTGATCATTCGGCAATCTATCTTCTGATCGCCGGAACCTATACTCCCTTCGCCCTGGTGTCGCTGCGCGGGCAGTTGGGATGGCTTCTGTTCGGCATTGTGTGGGGCCTCGCCATCATGGGAATTCTGTTCAAGAGTTTCGCAATCGAACGTTACGCCATCGCGTCGGTCGTCGTGTATCTAGGAATGGGTTGGCTGGGCGTGTTCGTGATGCGTCCTTTACTGCACGCTCTCACGTGGCACGGCATAGTCTGGATTGTGCTGGGCGGCCTGTTCTATACCGTAGGCATAGTCTTCTTCGCTTTCGACCGCCTGTCTTACTTCCATGCGTTATGGCATCTCTTTGTGCTGGCCGGAAGTACCTGTCACTACTTCGCCGTGCTCTTCTATGTTGCCCAGCTGCGCACTTGGTAGACGGAAGGAGGGTTATCGTCAGATGATTCGAATCCACAAATTGGGTGGAGAGCGGGACCCCATACAGATACACTGTCGAGGCACTTCGGAAATTAGACCCGGCAACCGTAAGAATATGCGTCAATCCGTCGGCGGTGATAGCACTTGGTGTGACGGCAGCCACTACCGGAGTCGCGTAAAATGTTCCCAGACAAAATTGCTGGATCGCCACTTGCTTATTTGCGTCCGTTACCGTGACCTGGAAAACGTTAGCTGGAGCTGAACCATACCACATGCTGCTGTCTCCGCTCGATCATGCACTGGCAATCGTCGGAATCCCACTCAGTGTTCCCGTCGTGGACAATTGGAGCCCGGGGTCTGGTCCGTTGCCACGGCAAGTCCCTCCGCGGCGTGAAGCTGAAAAAGGGCGAGCGCGAAGATCTTGAGCGCTATATCGACGTAACGCGCGGAGAGCTGTTTTTTTCCAAAGGCGTGATCCTGGTGGAAGGAGACGCCGAGCGCTTCCTGCTTCCGACCCTTGCGATGCTCTATGATCCGGCGATGGATTTTAATGCCCTGGGCATTAGCGTCTGTTCAATCGCGGGCACCAACTTCGGCCCCTATGTTCAGCTGCTGGGACCGGCGGGCCTGGACATCCCGTTCGGCGTGTTGACCGACTACGATCCCAAGGGACAGCCGGTTAGCCAAGAGGATGCGGACCCGGATGCCGAGATCGGAAAGTCCTATGGAAAAAATCGAGTCGTCAATCAGATTATGCAGCGGCTCATTGACGACAAAGAGTGGGAAAAGCTTTCGTTTGACGACGTGCTGGAAAAGGCTGAAGACAATGGGATTTTCCTGAATGAATACACCTTCGAGATCGATCTGTTCAACGAGGGGACCGAGGATGAGTTCGCGGAAGCCATCAAGGGATTGACGGACAACAAGAAAATGCACGAGCGCTTCGATAAGTTTGCGAAAGACCCGAAAACGCTTGACCCGAAAAGTTTTCTGAAGGATATCGAATCCCTCGGCAAGGGCCGCTTGGCGCAACGCCTGGCATCGCTTTTCCTGGCGCAGGATATCGATGTATGCCCTCCTTACATCAAGTCCGCACTCGACTACCTGAAGGCGAAACTGGCATGAGCGAATTCGCATACGCAGAGGCAGCGAAGGCGCTTCGCGGCAATAAGGAACAGTGGGAGGCGTACGAATCGGGCGGCAACTGCGTCGTGCTCGCAGGGCCCGGCGCCGGAAAAACCAAAACGATCACCATCAAGCTGGCGCGATTGCTGGCCGAGGAAATACGGGCGCCTCAGCGCCTGGCTTGTATCACCTATAGCAACGCGTGCGTCGGCGAGTTGCTTGCCCGGTTGAGAAAGCTCAGCGTCGCGGACGACGGCCGGCTCTGGCTGGCGACCGTTCACTCGTTCTGCCTGACCGAGCTGGTATTGCCTTATGCGAGACTGGCCGGTCTGCCTGTCCCCGATCCACTGGTCGTCGCCTCGCCGGCACAATCGCGGAAGCTCTTCGAACAAGCGCATCTTGAAATCCTCGGTAGCCCTGCGCCGAAATGGTTCCGTACGGAGTGCGACAAACTCCGACGCACGATCGTCGACCAGGAGAGCAAGGAATGGAAAACGTGGAACCGCCGTGAAACGGCTGTGGTCGAAGCCTACCAGACCCTTTTGCTCGACAACGGCTTGATCGACTTCGACGGCCTCATTCTTACCGGCCTCCGGCTGATAGAAGAACACGACTGGGTGCGCCGATGCGTCCAGGCGAAATATCCGGTCATCGTGATCGACGAGTATCAGGATCTCGGCTTGCCGCTGCACCGAATGGTGCTGGCGCTCATGAATAAGGCGGGCGTCAGAATCATCGCGGTGGGAGACCCTGACCAGTCGATCTACGGCTTCACGGGCGCCCAGCCGCAGCTGCTCAAGGGGCTGGCTGCGCTTTCGAATGTGCAAGCGATCCGCTTGAAATTGAACTATCGGTGCGCGGATCAGATTATTGCCGGATCGAAAATGCTCTTGCCCGATCCATCGGAGTTCAAATCACACGACGGCCGCTAGGGGACAATTTTGTTTTACCAGCTTGAACGGGATGTGCGGGGCCAGGCGGATTATGCACTCGCAGACATAGTCCCGGCGCTGCTGGTTCAAAACGAAAACTGGAAACCGGGCGACATCGCTGTCCTGTACCGGAGTTACATTGAGGGAAACTCGGCCGCGGCGGCCGCCGACCAGCTTGGCTACAGCTATTTCCGCCTTGATAATGGCTCGGCGGTCAAACGCTCGCGGCTGACAGAATGGCTAACGGACTGCGCCCGGTGGTGCTCCGGCGGCTGGAAATCCGGCGCGGTTACCCTGGGCGATATCCTTAAGGTCTGGCGCGGGCTGCGCCGTTCGATGACGCGGGAATCCGATATTCTCGCGGCGCGTGCGAAGCTGATCTCCTTCCTGTTTGCGCATCGCGATGGCACGCTTGCGTTGCGGAACTGGCTCTCGGCTGCCGGCAAGGCTGCCATCAACGAAATCGTGGAAGAGGAGCCGGGCCTGGGCAACGAGCAGGAGATTTTTGAAGAGCTGCTTGAGGCTAGCAAGCCCGGCGGAAAACTCGCGGAGTATACCGTCGAAACGTTTGGCAACCAAGGCAGAAGCCCCGATCAGATTAATCTGATGACGCTGCACAGTTCGAAAGGGCTGGAGTTTCAGGCCGTCATCATGATCGGTCTGGAGGAGGGAGCCATCCCGAGCAGCTACGCCCGCACGGCGGAGGAGGTCGAGGAGGCCGGCCGGCTGTTTTACGTCGGGCTGACGCGCGCGATGAGTTCCGTCCACCTTATGTATGCGTTCAAGGAATCACCCCTGATAACACAGGTGAGAAAAGCGACCTAATCAGTATCTAGCTGTAAGCCTCCGGGCCGATGGACGGCGGCTGCGGGACCGCATTGCGCGATCATTTGCCTTTCATGAATCCCATGCCGTCGAGACTAAGATTTCGTAACATCCTTCATAACAACTACGCCTAAAACTGCCTATTTTTGCCTACTATGAAAATCGAGAAGCCGCTGAAACAAAAGACATTTAGCTGACTGCTAAGCAATCAGTAGGTTTAAGGTTCAATTGATGCAGATTGTCCCCCCAACTGGAAAAAGCGGACCAGCCTTCAGTGAATGCCATGGAACCCCTTTGGCCAGCACCGAACGTTGTCTCGCATTTTGATCGTAGAAATTTGTGTCGTGGTTTGTGTCGTAACCCCCGCATCCCTACCCGTGTCGGAGGAGTTCGTTCGGTGTCGCTCGGGTACAGGTGAGGGGCAGGGAACAGCGGCCAAAGCCGCATGAACACTGCCTCTCCATGTCACTTGCGTTCATTCACTGTCGCTGGGTGTTTTTTGCGTTAAAGAACTGTCACGGCAGAGGCCGCGGGTTCGAGTCCCGTCGTCCCCGCCATTCTTTTGAATGGTTTACGCACTTGCCGCACCTGCTGGTTGATCCACAATCAATCCACAGAACCGATCCTGCGACCGAGTCTATTGCGTGACTGGGCTCCTCGATATCCTCGAAGAGCCGGCCCGCCTCAAGCCAGCTGACAACAAATAACGCTGCGTGGTCTCCAAACCAGGAACGTGGAAGCGGGTCAGGCGCAAAGCATTTCCGGCCATTCTACGACTACGGGACCGTAGCTACAGAAAACCGATTGAGTAAGTGCAGGGGAAGGCCCTTAGGGCTTTGCGGGCAGCGGCTGCCAGAGCTCAATCTTATTCCCA
>Ga0074044_10005040_pt1 | contig 10814 bp, 13 predicted proteins | sample BogForMeECP23OM1_FD_94443 | JGI IMG/M metagenome (GOLD analysis project Ga0074044, IMG submission 94443) | Bog forest soil microbial communities from Calvert Island, British Columbia, Canada - Bog Forest MetaG ECP23OM1 | ecosystem: Environmental > Terrestrial > Soil > Wetlands ...
CCGAGGCTCATGTTTTATTTGCCTTTCGCCTCCGTGCACGAGGAGCTTGACGGAGCTGCACGAAGTCAGGGTCAGCAGAGCGACGCACGTCGAGAGCAGAGCGCAGCGGATGAGGATTGAAACCGGGTAATGGCGCAGCATCAACCCCGTTTTACCTCCATACGACTCGAAAAAGACAGAGAGGCGCAATCGCCCGGCTGGCGCGTATCAGGGCAGCGATTGTTCGTCCGGGATTTCCATATATGGACCCAATATGGACCCAGCCCCGAGGAAAGGGGTCTTGAGCGTGATGACATGACACAGTGTGCAGAGCGCAGCAGATTCCGGTGATGAGATAGGGAGGGAAAGAGATAAGTGTCTGAGAGCTCGGTCGGATAAGCACCAGTTTCGTGTGTTTCATGCCAACTCGAGGCAGAACTGGCCCATTGCGGCGCCGTGGAAATCCCTTTGGACTCAAAACCGGGCTCGAACCTAGCGTTTGCAAACCACCTGGTATTGGTGCGAGTCTGAACCGGGATTCAAAATGGAAGTTCCCGATAAGTACTGCTTCGCCTTCAGGAGGGAGAGATGAAACCAGGACTTCGTATCGCGCTTGCCGCTACCAGTATTCTCTTCTTGAGTTGTTGGTCATTGACGGCGCACGCCGAGGGTAGCAAGTACACCGTCAAGACGGGCTATCTGACTTGTCACGAAGCCTCGGGATGGGGATTCGTGTTCGGATCTTCGCGCGAACTCAAATGCTCGTACTCGTCCAATGGCGGTAGAGTCGAGTACTACAGCGGAAGCGTCTCGAAGTTCGGCGCAGATATCGGCTATCTCAAATCAGCCGTGATCTTGTGGGCGGTTGCCGCGCCGACCAACGATCTCAAGGCCGGGGCGTTGGCCGGGCACTACGGCGGTGTGACCGCGAGCGTCACGCTTGGTGCAGGTGCGGGCGCGAACGTCCTGATTGGAGGCTTTGAAAAGTCGATCGCGCTTCAGCCGGTATCATTCGAAGGGCAGAACGGATTGAACGTCGCGGCCGGAGTCGCGGAGCTCAGCCTCAAGTATCGCGGCGAGAAAGAGCCGCGCTGATACTTGGCTACACGTCGCGCGAGGAAGTCCACTTGATTTAATGTGAAATCCACCGTGGGTTTCATACTTCCTCGGGCAGGGGTAACCCCTTGTCCAGGCATGTCGGCTAACTATGTCCGGCGCCTGACTCGGTTGGCGTTCTTGTCTTCAGCATGAGTCATCACGCGGCCTGCTCTTCTTGTCGCGATCAACACATCGATCAGATGATCGCGCCTACTGCGTTCTGCGTCCGTTGTCATGCGACGCTTGTGCGTGTTGTTGACCTCCAGCGTGCTGCTCCTGCCGCGGTTGTTCCGCGCGATGAGCTTCCGCCGGGTGTTGCGCAGGGCGCGGCGCCTCTGCATGACGCACTTCCTGATGTTGCGCCGCGTGAGCCCGCTCCGCACGAGGCGCTTCCGCTCGGCGCTGCTCTACGCGCAGCTGTTCCGCGCGACGCGCTTCCACCTCCCGGTGCTGTTCAGCGCGCGGCTGTTCAACACGAGCCGCTTCCACTCGGCGCTGTTCTACGCGCGACTGTTGAGCACGCGGCGCTTCCGCTCGGCGCTGTTCTACGCGCGGCCGCTCCGCGCGAGGCGCTTCCACCGCCCGGCGCTGTTCAGCGCGCGACTGCTCCGCTCGACGCGCTTCCGCTCTGCGTTCGTCTACCCGAGGCTGTTCCAACCGTCGCTGCGGCTCACGCGTAGCCTGCTCGCGCGTCGTCTCGGGTAAGCCGTGCGCGCGCGTTTGATCCTCGAATCGTCGCTGTGCGGACTCGTTTGAGGCCACGTTGCCTTCGAGCCTGCGCTGCTGTTCGACGCGGGCCTGCCGCGCCTTCATCCAATCCGGATGGTTCGAAGCGACCCATTTAGGGTCTTTAGCAGTCCAATAGGAAGCTGCGTGCCAGACATGGCTGCTGTCGTAGTCGCCGTGCCAATCGGGATGATGCGAGCTAACCCAGTTAGGATCTTTCTGTACCCAGTAGTTGGCTGGGCGCCACTCATGATGATCGTCGTAGTCACCCCACCATTCGGGATGATGTCGCTCGACCCAGGTCGGCTGATTCTGCCACCACCACGCGGCTGGGTACCACTGATTCTGGTAGTAGTCGCCCCACCAATCCGGATGATACTCGCGGCACCAACCGCGTTGGTTCTCCCACCACCAATCCGCGGGATACCAATATCCTTGATAGGGAGCGCCCCACCAGTCGGGGTGCTCCCGCGCCGCCAATGCTGCATACAACATTTCCCACCATGACGCGGGATACCATTGACCGCGGTAGTAATCGCCCCACCATTCCGGATGATGTAGCCGAACCCACCCAGGCTGGTTCTGCCACCACCATGCCGCGGGGTACCATTGGCCCTGGTAGTAGTCGCCCCACCATTCTGGATGATGATGGCGGACCCAGTTGGGTTGGTGGCGCCACCACCACCATGCGGGTTGCCACTGCCGATCAGAGTCGAAATCGCCCCACCATTCCGGATGATGCGCGCGGGCCCATTCCGGCTGCGATTGATACCACCATGCGGCATCGCGCCAATTGTGACCGTCGTCGTAGTCGCCCCAATTCGGCATAGCGTACTGGGCGCGCGCCGGGGTAGCGACGCTCAGCCCGATAACGAGCATCGGAATCGCTACGGCCGCCGCTAATAGATTTCTTGTTTTGTTCATCGCGATAGGTCCTCGATGGCGCGAATGCTCTCTATGGAGTGACGACCCGCCACTACAGTCCGCCGTCGATCCGTCAACTCCGTTACGGACGCTTTGCTCGTGCGCTGGCGCACTCCGATTAAAAGGCAAGCTTTACGCCAACCGCCAGCTGCGGCGCCTTCTGGATTTTCAGCAGCGACAGTCGCTGACCGTGAAAAATTTGCCTGGTCTGCCTAGAGGCCTGGAAAATGTTCCCGAAAATACGGCCTCCTTGCTGCAAATTCCATTGGCAAAAGTCTTGCTCAGGCTGAAGAGGCTCGAATGGAGAACTCAAAGCGGAGGCGGAATCATGGACCTGAACATTCATGCGACGGCGGATGACCTGCCAAGTATCTTCCAGGGAATCGGCATCATGCCGGCGCAGTACGGCAACATGTGCCGGAAGAAGCTACCCGCTGAAGGCGAACGCAAACTTCTCTTTGCGGTGCTCGAGGACGCGATCCGATGCTACCTGAAGAATCACGATCGCGGTCAAACCGCTCGCAACGATCCCGACTTCATCGAAGCGGCAGAGTGGCTCAGCTCCGACGAGGAATCAGCCCCGTTCTCCTACATCAGGGTCTGCGAGGCTTTGGGCATCAACCCGGATCGCCTGCGCACTGGTATCGACAGCCACACCGGCCGCCTGGAAGAAGTCCGCACCTGAGCCGGCTGAAATCCGCCTTCTTTGCCTCTCCCTATCAGGAGACTGTTGCGTAAAGGTGGGCGGATCTCGATTGGCATCATGAGCAGTTTTCGTTCGGCGTTTATAGCTCTGAATGGTGCATGGTGTCGCGGTTGAAGCAGCGATCGGTTTGGTCTGCTGGGCTTTCATCTGGTCGGCGCTCCGATCTGGGCATCCAGCAGTAGCTGCGCCCGTCGCAGGTTGGCCGAGATGCAAATCATCGACAGATGGATCTGATTGCGATCCAGGCGGCGGTATCGGGCTCGTCACAATCCATAGCGGCGCTTGACCAGCGCAATGATTCGTTCGATCGGCGCGCGGATCGGCGCCAGCCGCCGATTGCGCGCCGTCAGTTCAGGATCCGGAGCGCTGGCGGTTGTCGTTGCTGAATTAGCTGCAACCCACAGCGGTCCCTGTCATCTCGCCGTGGGTTGCGTTTTCTGAGGTGTTAGTGGCGGAATTCGAAAAGCATGCAGAGCAACCCCTCGGCGAAGGTGACGACAGCTTCGCCCTGCTATGGGTTGCTGTACCGCTTTGCGCGATGATCGTCGCTACGGGAGCATTGTACCTCGGCAAACCGGTCCTGCTTCCATTGGCGATTGCGCTCATTCTGAGCGTGGTGTTCAGTCCAGTCGCCACCCGACTCGAGCACTACTTCGGGCGTTTAGTAGGCGCCGCACTGGTAGTCCTGCTCGTACTCGGCGTTGTCTCGGCAGCGGGGTACTTTCTGACTATCGAACTGACTACAGTTGCCGACCAGGTTGCCGAATACTCGGACACTATCGGAAACAAACTGGCGGCGCTCGAAAAAAATACGCCTCCGTGGCTCCAGCATGTCAAAGAAGCCGTCACCGACGTTCAGCGTCGTGTCGAAAGCGTCAATCCTGCTCCCCGCCAACCGCGCGCTGTGATGGCGCTGCCGGTTCCCGCTCCTCTGAGCGACAGCGTGAAGACTGTAGTTCCGATCGTCTATGGCCTGGTTAATGCGCTGCTCACTATAATGCTGCTGTTTTTCCTGCTGTATAGCCGCAAGGATCTGCGTGATCGATTCGTCCGGCTCGCTGCACGCGCGAGAATTCCGATCGCAGCGCAAGCGATAGAAACTGCGGGCTCGACCGTTGGCCGTTACCTATTGCTCTTTTCGTTGATCAATCTGGCATACGGCATCGCCACCGGAACCGTTGCCTGGCTCGTCGGTCTGCCGAGCGCCCCGCTCTGGGGTCTGGTCGCGTTTCTGTTGCGGTTCATTCCATATGTCGGTGCGATCAGCTCGGCAATTCTTCCTGCGCTGGTCGCCTTTGCGTTGTTTCCAGGTTGGAGCAGGGCGCTCGAGACACTTGGCGCGTTTTTTATTCTCGATCAGGTCGCGGCTCAGTTTGCCGAACCTCTTATCATCGGCCACGGAATCGACGTCTCGCCAGTCGCACTGCTGATATCCGCGATGTACTGGTCGTGGCTGTGGGGAATACCCGGGCTGCTGATTTCGACGCCTATCACGGCGTGCCTTAAGGTTGCCGGCGATTACGTTCCTCCGCTGGGATTTCTCGCGATACTGCTCGGCGCGGACCGCGTCCTCGACGACTACCACGACTTTTACCGCATGTTGCTCGAGCTCAATCCGGACGGAGCGAGAAAGGTTGCCATTAGCTATTGCGATGAGCACGGCCTGGAGCGAACTTTCGAAGACGTAATTCAGCCTGCGCTGCAGCTGATGGGTGAGGAACGCGCCGAAGACCACATCAGCGACGAGAACCAGCAGCTTATTATCGATACAGCGCATCAACTGATCCCCGAGCTCGGCAACCGCTTTGTGAAATCGCGGATTTCCCCGAGCGTGAGAGCGCTGGGCGTGATGGCGCCCGGCGAGACGCACTACCTCGGGTTGCTGACGTTGCTCGAGTTGCTGCGCAAGGACGGCGTGGTTGCGACCTTTGTCGGCGAAGATAAATCGCAGGCCGAGATTTGCGAACTGGTCAAGCGGTTCACGCCGGACTTCGTCTTCATCTCGTGCATGACCGCCGAATGTTTGCCCGCGACGCTAAACCTGGTGCCGGCTCTGCGATCGATCTCCTCTCGGATTACGATCATTGCCGGCGGTCCGGCGGCGCTCGAGCAGTCGGACGCCCTCATCAAAGCGGGATGTGCCCGGGTCTGCTCCCGCACCGGCGAAGCCCGCCGCGCCGTCCGTAGTTACATTCTCCAACACGCGAAGTCCCGGCTTCCCTTCGGTGCGCCGTTTCCACGAGGTTCAGTCGGGGTTTAGTTTATGACGGTCTTTAGATCATTTTGCTTTTTCGGCGGCTGGTTCGTCTGTAATTCTTACTTACTGCCTTCGGAGCATCGCGCCCCTGCGCTCGCAATCATCGTTAATTGATGGCAACCGACTTGCTTCTCTTGATTGTTGAAACTCAGTCGAGTGTTCAATCCGCTTTACAAGGAAGGGCCTCAAAATGAGCACCGCAAGGGTAGATGTTGACGGTCTGATCGACGAGGGTCGGGAAAAGCTCAGTGATTTCGCCGAGAAGGGCATGGACTACGTTTCGTCGGCCAACTCGGTCCTGACGGACTTCATCCGCGATGAGCCGCTGATCGCCATTGCCAGCGCATTCGCGGTCGGCTATGTCGCGGCGCGCATCCTCAATCGCGTGACCGGGCGGTAACGATCATGGCACAGCAACAGATCGACTTCGCCGATGAACTCCGCGAAAAAATCGCTGTGTATCCCGAGCGATCGCTCGCGCTCGCCGCACTTGGCGGCTTTGCGATTGGCGGAGGATTGAGCAACAGGACGTCGTTCCAAATTATTCTGATGGTGCTGGAGGACGTGCTCGGAGACCGATTGATACCGTCCCTGGCTTCCACCATGGGCAAAAATGGCAGACGACCCCGAAACAAAAGATGAAATCGATGACGCCAAGGAAGACTTGCGTGACGCGTTGCATCAAATCAACGATCGCGTTGAGGAGCGCGTCTGCAAGCTGCGGCCAGACCGCGGAATCCGTAAGCGTCCGCTAACTACTGCCTGCGTCGCCGGTGCATTGGGTTTCGCACTCGGGTCGGACTCGGGTGAAGCCGCGATGATAGGTCTTTTGCTATTGGGCGCCGCTCTCATGCTCACCCATGAGACTAAAGTTGACGACTCAGGTGAAATCGAACCAGTCTGACATCGCGATCGAGCGGGAGCCGCGCGAAGAAGAGTTGCCGGAGTTGGCGGTCCGCATCCTGTCGGACTTCGCACGGATAATCGGCGCCGAGGCGCGATTGCTCGAATCGAATATCGTCGTTGCGGCGCAAACCCTCCTGGAGCGGTTCTACATCGCATCGACACTTATCGTGCTCGCTGCCGCCGGCGTCGTCGCCCTGCTAGCCAGCCTCGCACTGCTGCTGCATCAGTGGATGCATTGGTGGCAGGTGCTCGGACTGGTAGGTGTATGAATGCGCGATTATCGCGGCCGAGCTACTTAGGCGGTCGCTGATTCCAGCAACCGCCTCCGAAGCGTCACGGCCCGTTACGGAGTCACAACAGTAGTAGTCGTCCGGCGCTGCACGTCGCCGTTGTCATCGGTAGTTGTTGTCTGAGTCGTCGTGGATTGAGCCGGCGGAGCGGCAGTCACGACGACGGGCGCCGGCGGAACTACCTCTGGATAGACGGAGTTATATTGCGTCACGGTCTTTTTCTCGACTGTGCCGTTGTTGAATTGGGTCGTGGTGGACGTCGTGGTCGGAGCTGCGTTGTCCAGCATCGATTCGGCCAGCAGCTTCTTCAGCCGCCGGTTCTCATCCTCCAGCGACTTCAGGCGGCGCGCTTCCGATACGTCGAGCCCGCCGTACTTGGCTTTCCACTTAATGGGATGGACGGCCCCCCTCACCGATCGCCAAAGTGGCGAACAACGCGATCGAGAGGGAGGTCACTTTCATGAAGGTTCACGTACTCGGTATCGACTTGGCGAAGAATGTTTTCCAACTACACGGCGTCGACCGAAAGGGACGCTCGGTGCTGATACGTCGGGTCCGCCGCGATCAGCTGCTGAAGGTCATTGGCGAACTGGAGCCGTGCCTCATCGGCATCGAAGCTTCCACGGGCGCATTCTATTGGCAGCGGCAGTTCGAAAAGCTCGGTCCTGCGGTGAAGATCATGGCGCCTCAGTACGTGAAGCCATTCGTACGCCGGCAGAAGAACGATACCAACGACGCCGAGGCGATCTGCACGGCCGTACAGCAACGGAACATGCGGTTCGTGCCGAAGAAGACGCTCGAACAGCAGGACATCCAGGCGCTCCACCGCGCGCGCCAGCGCCTGGTCAATCATCGAACGGCGCTGATCAGCCAGATGCGCGGACTCTTGCTCGAGCGCGGGATTGCGATCGCGGTATCGGCCACAAGAGCACGGCGGCTGATTCCAAAGATCCTGGCCGCGCCCAGCGACGAGCTGACCGGGTTGATGCGAGAGATCGTATCAAGCCTGTACGCTTTCATGCTCCAGATCGACGATCGCATCAGGGCTTTCGATCGGAAGATCGATGCGATCTTCAAAGCCAGCGACGCTTGCCAGAGGATTGGCAAGATCCGAGGTATCGGACCGAAGACGGCGACCGCGATGGTAGCGGCGATCGGCGATGGATCCGACTTCAAGAACGGCCGGCACCTGGCGGCCTGGCTCGGGCTCGTACCGCGCCAGCATTCGAGTGGCGACCGCCGGGTGATGATGGGTATCAGCAAGCGTGGCAGTCAGCACTTGAGGACCCTTCTCGTGCATGGCGCACGAGCTGTCGTCCGCACGGCAGTCAGAAAAACCGACTCGAGAAGTATGTGGGTCAACGAGCTTCGCCAGCGGCGCGGTTATAACCGCGCGACGGTCGCGGTCGCTAACAAGAACGCACGGGTAATCTGGGCCGTGCTGACGAGTGGCGAGCCGTATCGCGCCGCTGCGTGAGGGATGAGCGAGGTTGCTTGAAGGATCGGAAAATGGGCGGACGGATCGAACCGGCACACTCAAACCCTGACTTTTACAATGGCCCTCGAGGCCGACCACTTGTCGAGGCGGGTGTGAGCGGATATCCCATTTGGGCGCACCATCTAATGGTGACGCCGGATAGATGTTTGCAATCGATCACCGCCAGACCAGGACCCGGACCTTCTTGCCACGGGGGAGCCGTCCATAGATGTAAAAGGTCGCGCTCGAGATCCCGTGGCGGCGGCAGACCTCCTCGGTCCTCGCCCCAGCCTCGTGCTCGCGCAACACCCCGATAATCTGCTCCTCGCTGAATGGCTTCCCTTCATATGTCCGTCTCCTTTCAGTCGACGGACTCTACCTCAATTCTGCTGGGCGCTGGGAGAGCAGGCCCGTCAGTCGCGAACAGGACCGCCCGCTCATTGCCATCAAGCGTGAAACGTATTCGCGTCGAATCGCCGTACAGAAGCCGATGCTTGGGGCGCCAGTTGCCAGATTTGGCCGACGCGGGTCACAGGGCTTGCCGGTGGCGCGGGAATGGGGTCCTGTGGGGCGTCCTCGGCCAAGCCGAGGCGCCCAATTTCCTTGGGGTGAAGCGCGGTCAGCCCTGCCAGCGCGCCCAATTAGTTTAGCCCCAGCTTCAGCAGCTTATCATCCCAGCGGGCTTCTTCGCCGGCGCGGTTGTCAGCGATGCGATAGGCGCGGCATTGGGCCTCGGTCAAATCGGCAGCGACGTGCACCGGGACCTCGCGCAGGTCGAGCTTAGGCGCAGCGAGCAGGCGGGAATGGCCGACCACGATAACGCCGGCGGCATGCGTTTCAGTTAGTGGGCTCGACGGCTCGTCGGCGTTGAGCGGCCGTCCGCCAGGATTGCCGCGGACGATCTTGAGCGTGCTCGGTGTGGGTCTTTGGCCTTTCGCAGTTTCTCTACCCCCCACCCCTATCAATTTCGCGACCACGCGCGCGTGCTTCCGCCACGGTCAACGGCGCGCGACCGCCAGCGATTCTGACCCCCTATCCCCTCTTGCGTGTCCGAGGCCGCCGTCTTCGTGCTCAGTTCTTCTCACTATGGCACTCGTGGCACAGCGATTGTTCCTTTCCGCTCATCGCATCTCCTGCCCTAAAAAACCATTAACGACGATCGACGATCGTCCTTGAGCGCTTCGGCATCAGCAGTATAACGCAGCAGCTATTACCGCGTTGAGCAACGCGCGCTCGTTATGTCCTTCGCACCACGGTGCTATTTATGCGCCGTGACGTCTCTTTAGCCTAGTACAACGCGGTAAACGTGTAAGGATACAGGGGGGTGTTGGCACAAGGGGGATGACGGGGGATGACGCTTTTCCCGTTATGCGGCGTATACACATGCTGCACGTCTCATTTTTCGCTGAGAACGTCCGATAATAGGAAACGCGTCATCCCCCGTCATCGTTCCCGTGACCATATGGGCGAAAACCTCTATTTTTCGCATGGTTAGGTGTTTTCTCGCCGTGCTAACCCCGCTCTCACCGTATCCGCCCGATGGGCGCCCCAGACCTGAGCGCAGCGCGAAATAAGCGCGCGCTGCGCCGCCTTCTGGCGGTCGTCGTACAATTCGGTCGATCATTCGTATATAAGAGCCATACCGCTTCGAAATATTTCCACCACCCAGACGATGTCTTCAGTGTGTCCGCCAACCGTGCTTGCTGATCATCAGAAGCCCCTTCTGCCTCATAGCAAAGAATTAGCATCTTGTATTCTTGACTAGGCACGGTCGGAATCTTCCACTTCTTCCGGAATCACAGTGCGGCTTCGCGGCTGTGTTTGATCCTGAATCTGCGGCTGATGACCGGGAAGCTTCAGGCCAGCGACGAACTTGAACCAACTAAGTTCCATGTTCTCTGTCTCGGCAAACCGCAGTGCCCGTGCTAGATGGCCGCCGAGAACACGCAAAAGGGTTTTGAGACCGGATCGTTCTGCGCCTTCGGAAAGCAACTGAATGGCAAGGGCGCTCAAGCTTACTCCCTCGCGTGCAGCAGCCTTGGCTAGTAATTCGTGCAGCGTCTTAGGTACGCGGACCAGAAACTTGCCGCTATATTCTGGAGGAGCTTGAGGTTTTGGAATGTAACTTCCCTTTTCTAGCGGGGTGTTGATGAAAGGGTTGAATCAGGAGTTGGCTTGGTCTGAATACGGTGGGAAGTGAGTACTGAGGTTGCGAGTCGGGTAGTTGCCGGGTTGGTTATGGCAAGTGCGGCTCGCTTGCCGCTCGATTCATCCGTCGGGACAGAGCTTCGCGATCCTCAGCAGGTTGTAGGCGGCGCCGACCAGGTAGGCGGCGAAACTGGTCCGCTCGAGGCCTCGATAGCGCGTGCGGCGGAAGTTTCCTACCGTCTTGATCCAGCCGAAGATCTCCTCGACCCGCTTGCGCACTCGTTGGCTGACTGCGTATCCCGG
>Ga0074044_10005041_pt1 | contig 10812 bp, 7 predicted proteins | sample BogForMeECP23OM1_FD_94443 | JGI IMG/M metagenome (GOLD analysis project Ga0074044, IMG submission 94443) | Bog forest soil microbial communities from Calvert Island, British Columbia, Canada - Bog Forest MetaG ECP23OM1 | ecosystem: Environmental > Terrestrial > Soil > Wetlands ...
ACGCTGTAAAATTTTTCTCCGGCGCGCTCCAGCAGCGTCTGCGCTTTCTTGAATTTCTTGGCGGGAACGACAATTAGCATGCCGAGACCCATGTTGAAGGTGCGGAGCATTTCCTCTTCAGTGACGTTGCCGAGTTTCTGCAGATGTTCAAAGATGGGCAGAACCGGCCAGGTGCCGAGTTCGATCACGGCCGACGTGCCTTTGGGCAGCACTCGGGGCAGGTTCTCGGTGATGCCGCCGCCGGTAATGTGCGCCAGCGCCACGACGCACTCGCCCGCGATCATCTTCCGAATTATCGACCAGTAACTGCGATGGGTCCGCATGAGTTCGTTGCCGACTTTGTTCTTGATCTCGCTGACAAAAGTTTCGGGGGAATAGCCGGCGATTTCAAAGAGCAGTTTGCGAGCCAGCGAGTATCCGTTGGTATGCAGGCCGTTGGAGGGCAGGCCGAGTACGCAATCCCCCACCTGCACGTCTTTGCCGCTGATGATGCGGTCGCGTTCAACCACTCCGACAATGAATCCGGCAAGATCGTACTCGCCTTCGGGATAAAACCCCGGCATTTCGGCGGTCTCGCCGCCGATCAGGGCACAGCCGTTATGCTTGCAGGCTTCGGCGAGGCCGCCCACAATTTTTTCCGCGACCTCCGGGTCCAGCCTGCCGGTGGCCAGGTAGTCCATAAAAAACAACGGCGCCGCACCCTGCACTGCGATGTCGTTCACGCAGTGATTCACCAGGTCGGCCCCAATGGTGTGGTGCACGTTCATTTCGAAGGCCACTTTTAATTTGGTGCCTACGCCATCCACGCTCGAAACCAGCACCGGATCCAAATACTTCTTGTCGACCGAGAACAACCCGCCGAATCCGCCAATCTCGCTCAGCACTCCCTTGGTAAAAGTTTTGTGGGCCAGATACTTGATGCGTTGCTTGGTGCGGTGGCCACGATCAATGCTGACACCGGCATCAGCGTAGGTGATGGAGCCGCTTTGAGCGTTGGGATTCTGGGCCACGTTTTCAGTCCGTCATTGCCAGGTGGAGAGATCTGGTGCGCCACCGAGCCGGTGGAAGCGTTTCAGGCGCAACAAATTCTAGCACGTCTGCAGTTGCCTCCGGCGGGACGGGGTGGGTGGCCGCAAAAAGAAAAGCCCCGACCAGAGCCGGGGCCGAAAACAAGAAGGGACGGAGAGCTTATTTCGCTTCGTCCTTCCCCATCTCGTCTTTCCTTGCTTTCTTGTGTTTCCAAGAGCGATCAGCGAAGACGCTATAATGCGGGTCCAACTCTTTCGTCGCGGAGACCAGATGGGTTTCGCGTTGGCAATCGATTCGCGGAGGCGCGTGTGTTCTAATGCTGGACGATTGATGCTGGACGTTTAACGTTAACCCATGCGCGCCGCCGTCATCTTCGGATTGGGAACTTCGCCGGCAGACTTGAAGCCGTTTCAAGCCAGCTCTCCAACGGAGTGGCTTCAGGGACTGCCCGCCTCTTCCAACGACGCCGACGCCATCCTCATCTTTGGCGGGGACGGCACTATTCACCGTCATCTCCCGGCGCTGGTGCGGCTTCAGCTTCCCGTGCTGATCGTGCCGGCAGGAAGTGGAAATGATTTTGCGCGCGCGTTGAACCTGCGCTCGGTGCGAGACTCCTTGCGCGTCTGGCGTGATTTCGAATCGGGGAAAATCCGGGCGCGGGCAATTGATCTCGGGGTGATCGTTCCATCCGCTTCGCCGCAAAGCGCGCACTATTTCTGCTGCGTCGCCGGATGCGGTCTGGACTCTGCCGCCACCCGGCGCGCCAATCAGATGTCGCGCTGGCTGCGTGGACACGGCGGCTATGCCCTGGCGCTATTGGCGGTGCTACTCAAACTTCCGGCTTTTTCCCTGCGTCTGACGCAGTGCAATGGCACGCAGCTCAGGGGTAAAGATGTCGCCGAAGCCGAAAGGCTCACCTTGCTCGCCGCATTCGCCAACACGCAGTTCTATGGCGATGGCATGCGCATCGCGCCGGAAGCGGATTTTGCCGATGGCAAACTCGACATCTGCCGCATTAACACGCTGAATCCCTTCAAGGTGTTTTGCCTGTTTCCGACGGTTTACTTCGGGCGTCATCTCCTTCTGCCCGAAGTTGAGTACTCGCGGGCCGAACGAGTCCAGGTGCAGACCGAGACTCCGCTCGAGATCTACGCCGACGGAGAATTTGTGTGCGAGACGCCCGCCGAGATTTCCGTTGCCGCGGGCGCGCTGCAAGCGATTTATTCGCCGCGCTAGAGGGGAGTCATGTGGGGACGGGGCTTTGCTCCGTCCAAGCGGGGCAGAGCCCCGCTTCCACACAACCTACTTCTAGTGAACTCGCCCGTAGCGCGCATCGAGTGCGATATTCAGTTCGAGTACGTGAACGCGCGGCTCGCCCAGGAATCCCCATTGCCGGTTCTCAGAGTTCTCAAGAACCAGGCGTGCGACTTCAGCCTCCGGAATCTTGCGTTCCGCAGCCACGCGCCGAATCTGGAACTCGGCTGCCGCCGGCGAAATATCCGGGTCGAGCCCTGAAGCCGATGTCGTCACCAGATCGACAGGGATGGGAGTACCGGGATTCTCGGCTTGCAGTTTGGCAACGTCTGCGTTGACGCGAGCAATCAACTGCGCGTTGGTCGGGCCCAGGTTCGACCCGCCGGAGGCAGTGGCATCGTAGCCTGCAGCGCCCGCGACCGATGGCCGCGAATGAAAGTAGCCCGGCCCCGAAAATGGCTGCCCGATCAGGCGCGAACCAACTACCACTCCGTCCTTCCCGCGGATCAGCTGGCCGTTGGCCTGTTTGGGGAAGATCAACTGCGCGAGTCCGGTCACCAGCAGGGGATACAGAATTCCCAACAGGACGGTCGTCGCGATTGTCATAAGTACGGCTGTGATTAGATTTTTCTTCATTGTTTTTCCTATACCAGCTCTATATCAGCTTGATGCCGGTGATGAACATGTCAATCAGCTTGATGCCGATGAACGGGACCACCAATCCACCAAATCCGTAAACCAGCAGGTTCTGCCGCAGCAGAGATTCGGCGCTCATCGCCTTGTACGCAACCCCTCGCAGCGCCAGCGGAATCAGGGCGACGATGATGAGCGCGTTAAAAATAACGGCAGAAAGTATTGCCGACTGCGGCGTCTGCAGCCGCATGACGTTCAGCGCATTCAGCACGGGAAATGTTCCCGCAAACATGGCCGGAATGATGGCGAAATACTTGGCCACGTCGTTGGCAATCGAGAAAGTGGTGAGAGCTCCGCGCGTCATGAGCAACTGCTTGCCGATCTCCACCACTTCGATGAGCTTGGTGGGATTCGAATCCAGGTCCACCATGTTTCCGGCTTCTTTCGCCGCCTGGGTGCCGGTATTCATGGCCACGCCCACATCGGCCTGAGCCAGGGCGGGCGCATCGTTGGTACCGTCGCCGGTCATGGCTACCAGCTTGCCCTCGGCCTGCTCGCGACGAATCAGATCCATCTTGTCTTTCGGAGTCGCCTCCGCCAGAAAATCGTCCACGCCGGCCTCACGCGCGATCGCCGCCGCGGTCAGGGGATTGTCGCCGGTGATCATGACGGTTTTGATCCCCATGGCGCGCAGTTGATTGAAACGCTCGCGCATCCCGCCTTTGACGATGTCCTTCAGATAAATCACGCCTAGCGCCCGCTGATTCTCTGCGACCACCAGCGGAGTTCCTCCCGAGCGCGAGATTTGTTCCACGCTCGCCTGAATCTCGCGCGGCAGCGATGTGCCGAACTGATGCAGGTATTTGGTGATGGCGTCGACCGCCCCTTTGCGAATCTCGCGGCCGTCCAGGTTCACGCCCGACATGCGGGTTTGCGCGGTGAAGGGGACGAACACGGCTTCGTGCGAAGCCAGTTCACGGCCGCGCAGGCTGTACTTCTCTTTCGCCAGCACAACAATCGACCGGCCTTCGGGCGTCTCATCCGCGAGCGAAGCGAGTTGAGCGGCATCGGCCATCTCCGCGGATGTAATCCCCGGCGCGGAGATGAACTCCGCTGCCTGACGGTTGCCGAGCGTGATCGTCCCCGTCTTATCGAGGAGCAACGTGTTCACGTCCCCGGCCGCTTCCACGGCGCGCCCGGACATCGCGAGCACGTTGTGCTGCACGAGGCGGTCCATGCCGGCAATTCCGATCGCGGAAAGCAGACCGCCAATGGTGGTCGGAATCAGGCAGACCAACAGTGAGACGAGCACAAATACCGTCTGCGGCGATCCCGAGTAAATCGCGAAAGGCTGCAGCGTAACCACAGCCAGCAGAAAAATGATGGTCAGGCCTGCCAGCAGAATGTTGAGCGCGATCTCGTTCGGAGTCTTCTGCCGCTCAGCGCCCTCGACCAAAGCGATCATTCTGTCGAGGAAGGTTTCTCCCGGATTCGAAGTGATGCGGACTTTGATCACATCGGAAAGCACGCGCGTGCCGCCGGTGACCGCCGACCGGTCTCCTCCGGCTTCGCGGATCACGGGCGCGGATTCGCCCGTAATCGCAGATTCATCTACCGAGGCAACGCCTTCGATGACTTCGCCATCGCCCGGGACGAGTTCGTTCGCGGCCACCATCACGACATCGCCCGAACGCAGCTTCGCACTCGGCACGGTTTCTATCGCCCCGTCCGCGAGCAGGCGCCGGGCCTCGGTTTCAGATCGGGCTTTGCGCAGCGTGTCCGCTTGCGCTTTGCCGCGGCCCTCGGCCATGGCTTCCGCGAAATTCGCGAACAACACAGTGAACCAAAGCCAGAGCGTGATCTGCAGATTGAATGCGAAGCTCTGTTGCTCGCGGAATAACAACAAGGTCGTCACCACGCTGCCAACCTCGACCACGAACATGACCGGGTTCTTCATCATAGTACGGGGATCAAGTTTGACCACGGCATCGACCAGCGCGCGCCGGATGATTTTTGCGTCCCACAAACTCTTGCTTTTCTTTTCTGCCATGTCTTACCTCGGAAAGGCCTGCCCTCAGAAAGCTTTCCCCGCCATCATCAGCAGGTGTTCAAGTACGGGCCCCAAACTAAGAGCCGGGAAAAATGTGAGCGCTCCCACGATTACAATCACCGACACCAGCAGAACGGTAAACAAGGGCGTAGTCACCGGGAAGGTACCTGCCGACGCGGGCACGGTTTTTTTCTTCGCTAGATTGCCGGCAATCGCCAGCATGGGGATGATCATGAAGAATCGCCCCACCAGCATCGTCATTGCGCCCGCGGTGTTGTACCAAAGCGTGTTGCCGTTCAATCCCGAGAGCGCGGAACCGTTGTTCCCTGCCATGGACGTGAACGCGTAGAGGATTTGGGTGAGGCCGTGTGGGCCCGCATTGCTGATACTCGACGTGCCAAATCCCTCGACCGATGAAATCCCGGTGAGCACCAGAATGATCAGCGGGAAAACCAGGGTGACCAGCATCGCCATCTTCACGTCGTAGGCTTCAATCTTCTTGCCCAGATACTCGGGGGTTCGCCCGACCATGAGTCCGGCAATGAACACCGACAGCACGACGTAGATCAGGATGCCGTATAGGCCCGCGCCCACTCCTCCAAAAACGGTCTCGCTGAGCATAATGTTGGCCAGCGGCACCAATCCGCCGAGCGGAGTAAACGAATCATGTTGGCCGTTGATGGCGCCACAACTCGCGTCGGTGGTAACGGTGGCGAACAACGCGGAATTAGCGATGCCGAAGCGCACTTCCTTGCCTTCCATGTTGCCGCCCGGCTGCAGCGCGGTGGCGTGTTGGTCAACCCCGTGCAGCAGAGGATTGCCTTTGGCCTCGGCCCAGTAGGCCGTCGTGACGCCACAAAGGAACAGAATCGCCATCGCCGCCCAGACCGCCCAGCCGTGACGCGGCGACCCCGTCATTCGTCCCAGCGTATAAGTAAGACCTGCAGGGATCGCGAAGATGGAAAGCATCTGCAGAAAGTTGCTAAGTGGTGTGGGATTTTCAAAGGGATGGGCGCTATTGGCGCCGAAAAATCCGCCGCCGTTCGTGCCCAGCATCTTGATCGCCTCTTGCGAAGCAACCGGCCCTTGCGCGATGGTCTGGTCGGTCACGGTGTCCATCACCTCTTTGCCATCGGGCCCCACCATCGGCTTGCCGTCCGTGCCAGTCTTCTGGACCTGTTGCGGCTCGATCAGCTTCGCGGTGTCATACGGCTTCAGGTTCTGCACGGCTCCCTGCGAAACCAGGAGCAGCGCATAGACGATGCAGGCGGGCAGCAGCACCCACAGGGCGGAGCGGGTCATGTCGACCCAGAAATTGCCGATGGTTTCTTTTTCCTTGCGCGCGATGCCGCGAACAAATGCGATCGCCAGCGCGATCCCCACCGCCGCAGACGCGAAGTTGTGGTAAGCCAGGCCAGCCATCTGCGTGAGATAGCTCATGGCGGACTCGCCGGAATAGTTCTGCCAATTGGTATTGGTGGTGAAGGACGCGGCGGTGTTAAAAGCCAGTGCCTGAGCGACTGCCCCGAACTTCTGCGGATTCCACGGCAGCCACTGCTGCACGCGCTCAATCAGATAGAGCAGCAGCATGGTGGCGCCGCTAAACAGCAGCATGGCGAAAGCGTATTCGGTCCAGCGCATCTCGTGCTCTTCATCGACGCCGGTCACGCGATAAAGCAACCGCTCGATCGGCCGAACCACGGGGTCGAGAAAGGTGCGCTCACGGCTGAACACTTTTGCCATGTACACGCCGAGCGGCTTAGTGATCGCCAGAATCAGAGCCAGAAATATGAAGATCTGGATCCAGCCATTGGTTGTCATTTCAGAATTTCTCCGGCCTCAGCAACGCATACAGCAGGTAGACCATCAAACCTGCACTTACAATCAGCATGATGATCGATTCAGCATTCATATTGATTTACCTCGGGCGATTTGTCCTCAGCGAATTCGATCGCAGAATTGCACATAACCCAGCGATAGCACGAAGAACGCTATCGTGACCACGACAAAGATCAGGTCTTGCATACATCCTCCTCCAAGTGCGAATGAGCTTTGCCCGACTGAACAAGCGCAAACTAACTTTTCGTCACGATCAAAACTTGACCAGCACGGCCAGGTTCAGCCAATTCTCATCCTTGCAAGGTCCGGCGTCTACCCCGAACAAACATCTCATTGTGTGCCATCGTCGAAATTAGACAGGTTCCCCCATAAAAGTGAGGTAAGCAGTTCGTAAAAAAGTCATAAAGAAAAAGGCGCTTCCGGATATTTATGCTGGGGTATTTTCCGAGTCGCCGACCATACGCGAGTTTGCCGATTGATGCTGCCGGGGCGTTTGTCAGATGGAACCCTTTGCGGAAAAACGACCATCCCATCAACCTTGTCGCTGCAACAGAGCGATGATGAGTGTGAGTGAGCCGAAATCATTCCTTATCGGCCCGGCTCCCTGCATAGGGCATCTGCGGTAAGCGAAGCCAGATCGCTAAAAAGCCTCTCCAAAGTCCCTTCCCTTTCAACCTCGGGCAAACCGAGTTGTCGTTCCACCCGCGCTTCCATCTCGCGCAGCTGCGGCTCCGGTGCTTTCCCCGCAAGATGCTGGAAGAGCAACCTGTGCGCACCTTTGCGCTGCATGACCTCCAGTCCATCCAACATCTGACGATGCGATGTCCCTTCCCAGATGGCAAGGATCATGGCTTCGCGTAGCCAACGCTCCACGCGATATTCCTGCAGTGTTCCCACGCCGCCGTGCACTTCCATCGCCCATTTGGCCGTCTGCAGAGCGAACTCTGCGGTCCAGTACTTCGCCAGGTGAGCAACCAGCCGGAACAGATGATAGCGCTCGGAGTACGGCGGCTTCTCCTGCCATACCTGGTCGAGCAGACGCACCGCTTCCCAAGCCAGCCGGGAAGCCGCGCGCAGCCCCTGCAGACGATCCTCGAACTGCCGCCGAAGTAAAGGATGTTCGATGATCGGTTTAGCGAAGGCGGTGCGCCGTTGAGCGAAAGAAAAGGCATCGGCGATGGCGCTTTGTGCAAGCGCCACGCTGCCCACGCTGTTGGCCACGCGCGAGAGGTTCAGCACTTCGAGAATCAAGTAGATTCCCTGCTGCGCTTGCCCCAGGAGCCAAGCCTCGCTGTGATGAAATTCGATCTCACCGGTTGGTACCGAGCGAGTGGCGATCTTGTCCTTGAGGCGGCGTATCCGATAATTTAACTGCCCGTCTTCAGCGCGACGCGGGACCAGATACAGACTTAGCCCGCGCACGTTCTGCGGCGCGCCCTCCTGCCGAGCCGCGACTACGGCCAATTCGGCTCCGGCATTACTGGCGAAGTATTTGTCGCCGGTTAGCCGCCACTTACTCCCGTCCCGTTGCGCTACGGTCTCCACCGCCGCTCCCAGGTCGGAGCCGCCTTTGATCTCCGTCATCCAGGTGGCGCCCTGCCAGACGCTGTCATCGTCTCTGCCATTGTCATTGCGCTGCAACATGCGGGGCAAGAACCGCGCCTTCAGTTCTGCGTCGCCATATTTTGAGAGCGGGGCAACCGTGGACAGAGAGACCGTGTACGGACACGCCAGGCCTGGGTCATAGAAACCAGTAGCGTAGAGAAGAAGGTAAGCGGGTAGCAGGGAGTTCTGCTCAAAGACTCGCCAGAGCACGCCTGCCCGGTATCCATGTTTCAACATGCGCCAGTATTCGGGTGGGTAAAGGATTTCATCCACCCGCGCGCCCCACTGATCGAACATGCGCAACCACGGTGTGCCGGCGCGGTCCACTGCGTCCGAGATCCCTTGCCCTTCGCGTTCGAACCACGCCTCGTATTCTCGCAGCCAGTCCTGATCGGCACAGATCCCGACCTGCTGCAAGAACTGCACCGGAGAGCGCAAGACATCAGAACGCAAAACATCGAAGCTCATATCCAGAGTTCTCTCACCCTGCCGCGAATTTTGCAAGCCTTGCCGAAATGTCGCTGACTCGCGATGAAGCTTGGCAGGCTTCGGAAAACCAGTCCGAGCCACTTATGGCGTGCTGCGCCGCCCAAAATCAGCGTCGCACACGGCGGCGACTACTTCTGCCGGGTGCAAGTCTTGGAGCAGAGTGATAGGCTGTCCCCGATTCGGGGAGGAATCCTGTAATGAACAAACTGTGGTTGTTGGCTCTGTGCGTGCTCTGCTTGATACTGATTGCCGTTGGACAAAAGTCTTCGCCAAAAGCTGAAGCGGTGGCGTCATCGCGCTATCAGTTGGTTCCGGCTCAGGTGGATTCGCTGAGCGGAGAAACAGTTCAGCACACAGTTTTTTTGCTGGATACGCAGACCGGAAAAGTCTGGAAATACGTTGCGTCCGGTCAACCTAAAACGCTCAAGGACAAAGATCAGACGCGTGACCTATCAGGGGGTAGCACGATAATCGGTCTGACTCCGGGTACCTTTGTTCCGGTGGATCGGATCGAATTTGCACCAAAGGCAGGCAGCGACAAATAGACGCTTCTGAGGATAGCGAAATGGGAACGGGATTGAGGCGCCGTCGAGCGGGAACCTGAACCGACCTGGCGCGAAATCTGCCGCTCCGGTGTGCTTCCGCCGCCTCGGTTCATTCGTCCTCGTCCGAGGCTTCCGCGCTGCGCTCTTATCATGCTCCCGAATCAGACCAGACGGTTCAGACCGTCCACATAGGCTTTTGCGCTGGCCTCGATGATGTCGGTGGAAGCGCCGCGACCCATGACGCGGCGGTTGCCGATCTCCAGGTGTACAGTGACCTCTCCCATGGCTTCGGTGCCTTCGGTTACGGCGCGAATGTCATAGCGCAAGAGTTTCGCATGGGTGGCGGTGAGTTTCGCAATCGCCTTGTAGACGGCATCGACCGGTCCGTCGCCAATCGACGCTCCTTCCTTCGTCTTCCCGTTGACCAGCAGACGGACGGTCGCGGTCGGAATTGCCGTCGTGCCGCTGTAACTGTGCAGGTATTCCAGCTTCAGGTTCTGCTCGACCGGAGGCAATTCATCGTGAATCAGAGCGGCCAGGTCTTCATCAAGCACTTCCTGTTTCTTATCGGCCACGGCAAGGAAGCGTTGGTACATGGTGTCAAGCTCCTGCCTGGAGAGTTCGTAGCCGAGTTTCTCCAGCCGTGAGCGAAGCCCAGCGCGGCCGGTGCGCGCCGTCAGGACAACCCGGCTCCCGGTAAGACCAACGTCTGCGGGACGCATGATTTCATAGGTCCGCCGGTCTTTCAGGAATCCGTCCACGTGGATGCCAGAACTGTGCGCAAAGGCATTGGAGCCGACGACGGCTTTGTTGGCTGGGACCGGCATTCCGAGCATGTCGGCGACCATGCGGCTGGTGCGGAAAAACTCGCGCGGCTCGACTCCGGTGCTCAATCCGTAGTAGTCGGCGCGGGTGCGGATGCCCATGACGATTTCTTCCAGCGCGGCGTTGCCGGCTCTTTCGCCGATTCCGTTGATCGTCCCCTCCACCTGGCGCGCACCGTTGCGAATGCCGGTCAGGGAGTTGGCCACCGCCAGACCAAGGTCGTCGTGGCAGTGGACGCTGATGGTTACGCGGGCAATGTTGGGAACGTTGTCGCGAATGCCGCGAATCAGTTCACCGTACTGCTCGGGAACGGTGTAGCCCGTGGTGTCGGGAATGTTGACGACGGTTGCGCCCGCATCGATGACGGCCTCCAACATCTCGTAGAGGTACAAGGGCGCGGCGCGGCCGGCATCTTCGGCGTAGAACTGAACGTCGCCAACGCAGTTGCGCGCACGCTTTACGGCATCCACGGCCAGGGCCACCAGCTTTGCCCTCTTGCCTTCGAGGGTCTTGCCATAGCGCTCGTCGCGGAACTTGCCCATG
>Ga0074044_10005042_pt1 | contig 10811 bp, 7 predicted proteins | sample BogForMeECP23OM1_FD_94443 | JGI IMG/M metagenome (GOLD analysis project Ga0074044, IMG submission 94443) | Bog forest soil microbial communities from Calvert Island, British Columbia, Canada - Bog Forest MetaG ECP23OM1 | ecosystem: Environmental > Terrestrial > Soil > Wetlands ...
AGGAAGACACCGAGGGGCACGCCCTTGGTGACCAGCGGCGTGATGTAGGTCTTGCCCGCGAGCGCCTCCTCGATGGCCGTGAACAGCTCAGCCGACGCGGAGCTCTTCAGCAAATAGCCCGACGCGCCCAAGCTGATCGCTTCCGCCGCAATGTCGGGATCTTCATTCACAGTGAGGAAGACCAACCTCACGTCCGGCATTTTTCGGCGAAGTTGCGCGCAAGCGTCCATGCCGTTGAGCCCTGGCATCGAGATGTCGAGCACGATCACATCGGGCCGGGTACTGGCGGCGAGATCGATGAGTGCGCGGCCATCGCAGGCGGCGCCGACGATTTCGCACCGTGGCTCCAGCAAACGCCGGAAAGCGTCCAGAAGCATCGTGTGGTCGTCGGCGAGGAGGATGCGGGGGCGGCTACATTGGGGCATTTGTCTTTTCGAGAGAGGCATCGACTTTATGAGAGATTATCGGGCCGCGGCGATCGGCACGCGAACTTCGACCGTCGTGCCTTTGCCCGCATGCGACTCGACCGAAAGCAGCCCATGCACGAACCGCGCGCGTTCGCACATGCTGACGAGGCCGAGCGAGCCATTAGCGCGCATCGTCTTAGGATCGAAGCCGACGCCGTCATCGGCGATGCCAAGCCGAAGCTCGCCGCCCTCCATTGCCAGTTCGACTCTGGCCACCGTCCCGCCGCTGTGTTTGACCACGTTGTGCAGCGCCTCCTGCGCGATGCGGTAAAGACAAAGCGCCGTGTCCTCCGGTACCGCCCGCGGCACTGAGCGATCGGAAAACTCAATAGCCATCTCGTGCGCCATCGCGAATTCCTTGCAGAATCCACGCACCGCTGCCACGAGGCCTAGTTGCTCCAGTTTCGCCGGATGCAACTCGTGCGAAAGCCGGTGAACATCCGCCGACAATCGCTTCACCTGCGCCGAGAATTCCTGCATCTGCCCGCGATCCGCAGGCCGGCTTTGGGCGAACATCTCCAGCTCGATGGAGAGCAGCGCGAGGCTCTGGCTCAAGTCATCGTGCAGGTCCCGAGCGAGCCTCATCCGTTCGGCTTCCTGCGCGTAGATCAATCGTCCGCTCAGATCGCGCGCTGCTTCCTCGGCCTGCTTGCGCGTCGTGATATCGAGTGAAGCACCGCGCGCGAGAACCGGTTTGCCAGCGGCGTCACACTCGATACGGCCGCGGGAGGCGATCCAACGCATCCGCCCGTCCGGCAGCACCACGCGATATTCCATCTCGTAACCGCCATCACTACCGAGCGCCTTCGCAAGGGTCTGGCTGACTGCTTCGCGATCTTCGGGATACAGCTTTTGCAGAAAGCCATGGAGATCAATCCGCTCCGACTTCGCAAAACCCAACAACTCCCGCCACTTGTCGGTCGCCCAGACTTCATTCCGCACTAGATCTCGAACCCAGATGCCCAGGTTGGCGGCATGAGTCGCAAGGGCCATCCGCTGCTGGCTCTCGCGCAGATCATCCGACAGCCGCGCCGCGCGCAACACGTCCTGGCTCAGTTCGTAGCCCATCGCCGCGACGATGCCCATATAGAACAAGCTCGTTGTGATTGGCGCATGAATGATTCCCCACAACGCCAGAATCGCCTGGCCTGACCCCGCCACGGCCCAGAAGACTATGCTGCCACCCACCAATAGCGCCTGCCGCCGGTCACCCCGTTGCCAGACAGTAATTGCGGCATCCGCAACAAAGATCACGAGCAACAGCAAGCTCAAATTGCCGACCAGCATCCAGGGGTTCGGAACCCCCTCGGCGACAGCGACCGTTTCACCGAGGAAAGAGACGTGTCGCAGGGCGGTTATCTCCCGATAGTTGAGATTCGGGGTGCAAACAAAATTGAGGATCAGCGACAGCGTCCGCAACCCGCAGACCGTCCAGGCCAGCCACAACCGCCCGGCACGCAGATAGACCCGCACGAAACCGACGAGCGACACGATCAGCACCCAGGCAGGCACATGGCCCCACCGCACCGCCATGCCGAATGCTACGGGCGTCTCGGCCCGCATCAACCACAACTCGCATCCCCCGTAGACCGCTATCGCCACCGCCGACAGCGCAAAGAGCAGATTGGCCGGCGCCTCACGTCGCCGCCACCAGACCACCACATGCACCAGCGCCAGCGTGAGGCAAGCGGATGCGATCATCGCCCAAATGATGGTAACCCAGCTCATGGCGTTTCAATGACTTAGAGTTCGGCGCAGGTTAAACATGGAGGAGCGGAGTGTACCAGCAGCCCACACTTAACGCCAGCCCAAGCCACACTGCCTCGCAGGCCGGCTCAAGGCCGTTGCTGTCACTTGAAAGTTGTAGGTGGCAATATAATACTTGCCACTCGGAGGTCGGCGAGACATCGAGACTCAGTTTAGGCCGTTCATTTAGCGCCGTTATCTCCGTTGCCTATGGGATTAGGAACCAAGAACCGGCAGAAACAAACTGCGGACATTTGCAAACAGCATCTCCGGGAAAAATACCGGGACCAGCTTGGGTTGGTGGAAGAATTCATTGTGGAGATTGAGGGGGTCCCTAAAAACTGCGATGTGACTCGTTGGGGCCAGTTCACTGACATCAAAGATATTAAAAAAGAGATGTTCAAGCGCCTCGAGGTTCACTTCGAAAACTGGCTCAATCCATGAGCTTTCTTCGTACGGCGTATCCCGCGAACAGTTGGCCTTAAAACCAAACTCTTTACTGCATTTGCGCTGACGATGTCGCCCTCGACTTGGTGTTAATTAGGATTAACCGGCAACCCATCAGCGATGGCGACTCCGGACAGGGGATTTCTCACGGACCTTCGCACTATTCCCGCAGGAAAAGTGTTTGTACTGTTTGGCGCCGGCGGCGCAGCGCGCGCGATCGCTGTGGAGACAACCGCTCGCCGGGGGCGGCCTCTATCACGATCGTGAACCGTGATCCAACGCCCAGCCTACCCTGCCCTCTTCGAGCGGGCCGTGATTTCCTCGGTTACTACTTGCAGTACGAGTAGTGCTGGTACTGGTTGCCTTTTGTAACTGAATGGGATGGCGGAGAAAAAAGCTGCGTGAATTTGCGGTGGCAAATGTAGGGTCCAATTGTCGCGCTGTACTTAAATCGTAGACACGCTCCCTAGGCAATTCCACGATTTAAAGTATCCGTCTAGCCAACTACAGGGTTGACCAGAGGACCAGGAGTCAGGCGGCTGCGGACAGGCTCCGAACATTTGCCGGCGGCATTTTCGCCGCCTCAGCCCGTCGACGATTTGATCGGTGGACAAGACTCTTTCCGTCAAAACACAGAAGGGCGTCACGATATCAACCGTTCTCTTGCCAAGGCCGATGAGATTGTAATCCTTCTTCACTTTAGCTCAGTATCACGCCACGATGGGCGGCATCTATAAGAATAAAAGTTGATGTCACTAACTATGCGCTTGTTCGCGCCTAATCTTGAAGAATCCACCGCAAACAATGAGGAAAGTCCACTCAATAACCTGGCCGAGCTGTACTTGGCAATGGCGAGTATGCCAAAGCCGAACCGCTCTACCAGGGAGCGCTCCGGATCCGACAGAAGGTTTTGAGTATCGCATTTTCTACGCGATTTTCTGGTGAAATTTTCCGCGCAAGTTGTTCGAAGCAGATCTTTAAGAACATTGAAGCCTATGTTCAGATCTAAAAGAAACAGATTGATTTCCCTGCTTTGCTGCCTCTCGGCACTGTTAGGTATCGGTTCGGCAAACGCGCAAATTAACTCAAAAGGCCTGCTCGGCATGCAGTTAAGCGACGCGCTCAAGACAGAGTTCTTTAACTGGTTCCATCTCCGTGAGACGGACCGGCACACTGAGGATGGAAACAAGACCATCGTGACTTTCAAACCGGAGGGCGAATCCGTACGTGATTTCGTTACACTATATGTCTCCATAAATGCGCAACGAGAAATCACCTCGCTGAGGCTGGATCTTTCGCGCACGTTTGCAGACGACAGCCGCTCCACAGGCATGCTGGCGCGCGACATTTCGAAGAGCCTGCTCCTCGACGCAGTTCCCGATGCCGACCAAGCCTTTATTCGGGATCTCGCAACGGCGATCGCTGCGCCACCGAAGAACTCCCGCACAATCGTCCTTACCCAAAAACCGGTTAAACAACCCGACCCTCGAACGCCCGGATACCAGGCTTTCGTAGGTAACGAATCGAAGTTCAGTAAAGAATATACGCACTGCAGTATGACTATTGAGAACCTCACGCAAAACGGAGAGCCCACGCTCGAGATCACCGTTGCGGATTGAATGCACAAAAGATGTCGAAGGCCGCGGCCCGGATCGGCGCTGGATTAATCTGCGTTTCAATAAGGTCTAAACAGCACCCCCTCACTTCTGTGACCAGGGGATCGCCGGTTGCAAACGAATCTTCGAGGAGAAAGCGTCCGGCGGCCGCTCGCGATCGAGGCGCTAGAATTGGCCGGCCCGCCAAATTGACCCCCCACCAGCAGCCAGAAGATTCGAGCAGTCCGAGAGGGTTCCAAGACAGCCGCAGATGCAGATTGCCTTTTCGGACTACATCGCTCAAATATTACGCGGTTGCTGGAACTCTCCTCCACACCAACCAGTTGACATCCGAGACCTCACTAGACGAGGCAGGAGTGTAAATGAAAAAGCTTTCCAAGATTAACGATATCTTATTGAGAAGACCGGGAGACCGTTTGTGCTTTAATACGGCAGAAAACCGAGAGATCCTCAACCCCTGGAAAACCCACGGGTTGACCGAGGCTTTCTGCGTCGCATAACCTCAATAAACGGGCGGTCCCCAACAACGAACTGCCTGTGCTTCGCCGATTCATGAGTTGGTTGAACGAAAGCTGGCATGTTCTTTTGCCTAAACCATGGGCTTCGATTGCACTTGCTGTATTCGCTGTTCTCTGTGGCGCTTGGGTGGGAAGCGAAAGGGAGCGGAGAGAAAAACCTGCAGGCTTACGTACTATGGCACTGGTCGCGCTCGGTTCTTGCGCATTCACTATGGTGGGATATGCGTTCACCAGCAATACCGGTGACTCCGGGAGGGTCGCAGCGCAGATCGTTGCTGGAATTGGCTTTCTTGGAGCTGGCGTCCTGATACGCGGAACCGGGGGCGTACAAGGTGCGACGACTGCTGCGACAATCTGGATAGTTGCGGCAATAGGAATGGCGATCGGCGCCGGTTACGTTGCCGGCGGGATTGGCCTTGCACTGCTTACCAGAGGTGTGCTCAGCTTGGTGGGGCGCTGGGAACAGACCCATTTTGGCGCGAAGAATCTCTCTACTATCGGGCTGGTTTTCGATCCAGACCACGGCAAAACAGAGATCAAAATTGAACAGCTGCTTGCGGAATTCGCGATTACCCACACGCTTGTTAGCCGGAGCGATGCCGCTGATGGCCGTGAGCGCTGGCAGATCCAATTCCAACTTACAGCTCGGCATGCTCGTGAATTTCTTTCCGAATTGGCTAATATGCCCGAGGTTTACGCGATTGAGCGCTAGACAAATGAAAGTGGGCAACCAACATTTCCGCACCGTATGGCTCGGATCCGATGAGCGGACGGTGAATGTCATTGACCAGCGGAAGTTGCCGTTTGAGTTTGCGCTGAAGGAGCTCCGAACAGTCGAAGATGCGGCATCCGCCATTCGAGAGATGGTAGTGCGAGGTGCGGGCCTAATCGGAGCGACCGCAGGATTCGGCATGTTGTTGGCGGCTCTTGAGGCCGAACCAATGGCTCGGCAAAAGTTTTTGGAACATGTTCGGCAAGCTGGCGATTTATTGATTGGAACGCGCCCGACTGCGATTAATCTGGCGTGGGCGGTCGAACGTCAGGTCGCGGCGATGAATGGGGTAAAGAAGATCGATCAGATGGTCGAGAAGGCCGTCGAAATCGCTCAGGCCATCGCCGACGAAGATGCTGAGGCATGCCGGCAGATTGGACTTCACGGCGTATCACTTATTCGTGAAATCTGTCGCCGTAAGCGTGGAGCGAGAGTCAATGTGCTGACGCACTGCAACGCCGGTTGGCTTGCGTTCGTGGATTTTGGGTCCGCGACAGCGCCGATCTACGCAGCATTCGATGAAGGGATTCCGGTTCATGTCTGGGTCGACGAGACCCGTCCTCGAAACCAGGGAGCGCGTCTGACCGCCTGGGAACTCGGGCAACAGGGCGTGCCGCACACCGTGATCGTTGATAGTGCAGGGGGCCATTTGATGCAGCACGGTCAGGTAGACATTGTCATTACCGGGACGGATCGAACAACCTTTACTGGAGACGTCGCCAACAAGATAGGAACCTACTTGAAGGCGTTGGCTGCAAAGGACAATGACGTTCCATTCTATGTCGCGTTGCCTTCATCGACTTTCGACTGGGATCATGCGGATGGAATGAAATCGATCCCGATCGAGGAGCGGTCGTCCGAAGAAGTCAACCTGATTTCAGGCCGGCTGCCGGATGGTCAGCTTGCTGAAGTGGCAACCTTGCCGTTCGGGACTCCGGCAAAAAACTACGGTTTTGATGTGACGCCGGCGCGCCTTGTGACCGGACTCATCACAGAACGCGGCATCTGCCAGGCGAACGTAGCAAGCATCACGGAGCTGTTTCCCGATCAGTCGGAGCGCATAAAGGTAAATTCCGAATTTGAAACCGCAGATTTCGCAGATTAGAGGAGAAGGGCAGACTGTCTCTAACGGAGCGAGGGACAGGTCAAGATGTCAGAAGGAGAAGAGCTCGCACGGAGGCCACGGTGTCCACGGAGTGATTGACGAAAGGGCAATATGCGATTGAACCAAATGCCGAAGTTTGGACTCGTTCTCGTCCTCGATGCGTCGGCGTTTTCTGCTGCGAAAAGAGCTCGATTGTCCCGCAATTATTTTGTTTGTGAAACGTCGGGATTTTCGAGGACGACGAGCACGAGGACGAGTCCTACATTTCGGAGTTCAGGATTGATCAATGGCTGAAAAGTCCTCCGTGACTCCGTGGCCTCAGTGCGAGACTCGATCGGAGGCCTGTCCCGCGAGATGGGCGGCTGCCTCATCCGGTGCACCACCTCCAAGGCTTTAATGGTCTATAAGGGCGGGAATGATTTGCGTGTCGAACATGCTCGGTTAGATATTGATTGCCGTGCAGAGGGTATCGGGAAAGTCCTCGGAGTCGTTTGAATTCGGACTGAACGGCGTGTTGGTGAAGGTCGACGGTTGCTCACCGAATCTCACGCTTCTGGGGTTTTTGCGGAGCCGTGGGTGGACCGGTTCGAAAGAAGGTTGTGCTGAGGGCGACTGCGGCGCTTGCTCGGTGGCAATTCTGGACCGAGATTCCGAGGGAAAGCTTTGTTATCGGGCGATCAACAGCTGCCTTATTCCGTTACCATTGCTGGCAGGACGGGTCGTGATCAGTGTGGAAGGCGTTGCCGGAACGGATGGCCGTCCGCACCCTGTCCAGCGTGCTATGGTGGACAATCATGGCTCTCAATGCGGGTACTGCACTCCAGGTTTCGTCATGTCTATGTTCGAAGGATTTTATCGCAACGATCTGCAGGAGGAATGGCAACTCGATGATCAGCTGTGCGGCAATCTCTGCCGATGCACAGGGTACCGGTCGATTCGTGATGCCGCGCTGGAATGTTTCGCTGAGCGTGGTATCGACGCTGGAGTTGATGCTTTTGCCGCGGCGCTCAAGAAGCAACCAGAGAAACTCCAGGGAACGGCCTATGCCTTTGCCGGCGAAGTGTTCTATCGCCCCGATTCGCTCTCGGAATTGTTCGAGCTCATCCGCCTTAATCCGGATGCGAAGCTCGTAGCCGGCGCGACCGAGCTGGGATTGAAGATCACAAAGGATTTTGTGCGATTCCCGGTAATGATTTCGTTGGAGGCTATTCCTGAGTTGCAAACAGTGGAGGCGACAGACGGGGAGTGGCGGGTCGGTGGTGCGGTGACTTTGACTCGGATTTGGGATGCCCTTGGTGGTGAATTTCCTGCTCTGACGACAATGCTGCGCTGGTTTGGTTCGCGCCAGATACGGAATCGAGCAACGATCGGGGGCAACTTGGTGACCGCTTCTCCGATCGGTGATTCTGCACCGGTGCTCCTGGCACTCGATGCGGAGGTCGTTTTGGTTTCGTCCGATAGCGAACGGCGTTTGCCGCTGGTGGAATTTTTTCTGGGCTATCGCCAGACGGCATTGCGACAAGGCGAGATTTTGCGAACGGTCGCAATCCCCCGAAACCCCCTGATTCGGCATTGTCAGTTTTACAAGGTCTCGCGTCGACGCGAGATGGATATAAGCACTGTGTCCGGTTGTTTTCGCGTGGATCTCGATGATGCGGGAATCGTGAAGAACGCGCGGATAGCGTACGGGGGCGTAGCGCGAATTCCGAGCCGGGCGCGATCGGTCGAGGAAGCGCTCATCGGCCGATTGTGGAGCGCCGAAACTGTCGCGTCGATTCGGCCGTTGCTGACACGCGTATTTTCGCCGATTTCGGACGTACGTGGAAGCGCGAGCTATCGGCACGCACTGGTAATACAATTGCTAGAAAAATTTTTTGAGGACACGCGCAGCGGTCTCCAATCCCCATTCGAGCATTCGGCTTTGCCCGTCAAGGCTAGGCTGGAGAACCGCTCGTTACCCCACGAAAGCGCGCACGGACACGTTTCCGGATCGGCAATTTATGTCGACGATCGATCAGCAGGGCGCGAAATTCTGGAGATTTGGCTCGTGTGCTCGCCTCATGCGCACGCGCGTGTTTTAAGCCGAGACGTGGCGGAGGCACGAAGGGCGCAGGGTATAGTCGACGTGTTTCTGGCTGAGGATATACCAGGCTTGAACGACACAGGCGCCGTAAGACATGACGAGCCGCTACTGGCGCGCGATGAGGTGAATTACGCGGGTCAGATCGTGGCTTTGGTTGTGGGCGAGACTCAGGAATATTGCCGGAAAGCCGCAGAACTCGTCAGGATCGAGTACGAACCTTTGGGGCCTGTCTTGACGATCCAGGAGGCAATAGCAGGGAATTCGTTCCACACAGAACCGAACTTTATCCGGCGCGGGGACGTCGATAAAGCGCTTGCTGAAGCACCCTTGCGATTAAGTGGGGAATTCGAGATCGGAGGTCAGGATCATTTCTACTTAGAAACGCAGGCTGCATTGGCTGAGCCTGGGGAGGATGGCGCGATACGCATCGTTTCGTCGACGCAGCATCCGTCCGAGGTCCAGCAAATTGTCGCGCACGTCCTGAAGTTAGCAGCGCACAAAGTGGTCGTGGAATGTCCTCGGATGGGAGGCGGGTTTGGCGGGAAGGAGACCCAAGCAGCTATCCCGGCGGCGCTCGCCGCGCTGGCTGCTTCGCGAACGAGGCGGCGCGTCCGGGTGAAATTCGATCGAGACCAGGACATGATTGTCACCGGAAAGCGACACCCCTTCTTTGCGCGTTACGAAGCAGGTTTCGATAGTAAAGGGAAGGTTCACGCGGTTCGGGTAAAACTTGTTTCAAATGGTGGTTGGTCGTTGGACTTGTCGATGCCGGTGACGGATCGCGCGCTGTTCCATTTAGACAATGCCTATTACCTGCCCAACGTCGAATTCAGCGGTCAGGTGGCATGCACCAATTTAGCATCGAATACCGCTTTCCGCGGGTTCGGCGGTCCGCAAGGGATGTTGGTCATTGAGGAAATCATGGACCGGGTCACCCGAACAGTCGGACTAAGGCCGGAAGCGGTGCGCGAATTGAATCTTTATGGCGGAACAGGTGAAACCAATACCACCCCTTACGGCCAGGAAATAGAGGATAACCGTATTCGGCGGCTCTGGGAGGAATTGCTTCAGAGCAGCGAATTCGCTGCGCGGCGTGAACGGATTGCGAACTGGAATGGGAAATACCAATCTAGAAAACGAGGTATTGCCATCACGCCGGTGAAATTCGGAATCTCATTCACCCTGACCTTCCTCAATCAGACCGGTGCACTGGTCTTGGTTTACCAGGATGGTAGTGTGCAGGTGAACCATGGCGGAACTGAGATGGGGCAGGGGATTCACACCAATATTGCCGCGATAGCGGCGCGCGAACTTGGACTCACTCCTGATCGGATCCGGGTGATGCCGACCAGTACCGATAAAGTTCCGAACACGTCTGCGACGGCCGCGAGTTCCGGCACAGATCTGAACGGTGCGGCTGTGCGAAACGCATGCCGGGAACTGACTAATCGGCTGCGGCCGATCGCGGCGGCGTTACTTGCTGAGAAAACAGGGCAAGCGGTAGCGCCCGAGGACATTGATTTTACGAACAACTCGGTTTCGGCCGAAGCCGGGGGCGTGCCTCGGGCGACATTTTCGGAAGTGGTCCAGCGAGCTTACATCCAGCGGATCAGCCTTTCCGCATCGGGCTATTACGCAACTCCGGGAATTAGCTGGGACCGGGCGCGCGGGCGTGGGAAACCGTTCCACTATTTCGCGGTAGGAGCGGCGGTCGCCGAAGTGGAAATTGATGCGCGCACCGGGATGTTCCGACTCTTGCGTTCAGATATACTTCACGACGCCGGTGACTCGATCAACCTGGCAATTAACCGCGGCCAGGTGGAGGGCGGATTCATTCAGGGTGTGGGCTGGCTGACAACTGAAGAACTAGTCTGGGATGGCACAGGGCGGTTGTTAACCCATTCTCCAGACACCTATAAGATTCCAGCAATCGGGGACATTCCGCCCGATTTCCGCGTTTCCTTCCTTACCTGCGCGACGCAGCCAAACAACATTTACGGGAGCAAAGCCGTAGGTGAACCGCCGCTCATGCTGGCGATCTCTGTCCGAGAAGCGAT
>Ga0074044_10005043_pt1 | contig 10810 bp, 15 predicted proteins | sample BogForMeECP23OM1_FD_94443 | JGI IMG/M metagenome (GOLD analysis project Ga0074044, IMG submission 94443) | Bog forest soil microbial communities from Calvert Island, British Columbia, Canada - Bog Forest MetaG ECP23OM1 | ecosystem: Environmental > Terrestrial > Soil > Wetlands ...
CAGGTCGCGGACCATCGATTCCACGTCGCGCCCGACGTAGCCGACCTCCGTGAAGCGCGACGCTTCCACCTTGAGGAAAGGGGAATTGGTCAGGCGCGCCAGGCGGCGGGCGATTTCCGTCTTACCCACGCCGGTCGGCCCGATCATGATGAGGTTTTTGGGAAGAATGTCTTCGGCAATCTCCGGCGCCAGCTTTTGCCGGCGCATGCGATTGCGCAGCGCCACGGCCACGGAGCGCTTGGCGTTTGCCTGGCCCACGACATATTTGTCGAGCTCCGTCACAATCTGCCGCGGCGTCAAGTCGTCGAGGGAGGCGGCATTCTCGATATTTTCCGGTAAGTAGAAAACCATGTTCAAAAGTTTAAAGTTTAAAGGATAAAGGGTAAAGCCAAGCCCAGTTCACAACATAATGCGCTGACCCCTTATCCTTTACCCTTTCCTAGATCTCCTCAATGACGATCTGATCGTTCGTAAAAATGCAAATCTGTCCTGCCAGAAGCATGGCCTCCTGGACGATTTCTTTGACGGGCAGGGTCGTGTGTTTGGCAAGGGCGCGCGCGGCAGCAAGTGCAAAGGGTCCGCCCGAACCGATCGCGACAATCCCATCGTCGGGCTCGATCACGTCGCCATTGCCACTGACGAGATAGGTATTTTTTTCGTCCGCCACCAATAACAACGCTTCCAAGTGCCGCAAGGCACGATCGGTGCGCCAATCCTTGGCCAGTTCGACCACGGCGCGGCTCAGGTTTCCGTGATATTCCTCGAGCTTTTGCTCGAAGCGGGAAAACAGGGAGAGCGCATCCGCAGTGCTGCCGGCAAAACCCGCCACAACCTTTTCATTGTACAGGCGGCGGATTTTGCGCGCCTTCTGTTTCACCACACTTTCGCCAAGGGTGACCTGGCCATCGCCACCCATCGCCAATTTGCCGCCCCGGCGCACGCACAAAATCGTGGTGCTGCGAATTTTGGATGATTGTTTCACGCGCGCTCCATCAATTCATTATAACAGATGCTCCCGCCTCACTCGGCGGTGAAGTAGTTGGACGGATAAACTTCGTTGTATTGGGCGGAGTTCCGGAAGGTTTCCCCGATGCGATCCCCATTCAAGTAGCGCGTAATATGCATTGGGGTTTGAATCCCTGCAACTGTCTTGTAGTCCGAGTAGGCGTCGGAATAGTCATCCCAGGCCTCTTCCTGGACGTTCCTCACGCGGTAGGAGATGCGCGAAGGGAGAAACGTTTGCCGATGCAAATCCACGCGTACGCTGGTCCCTCCCGGCGCAATGATCTCGATACCCTGGGTCGCCACATTATCCACAAAGTCAACCTTGCCCACTTGGATGAGTACACCGGGCTCGTTGATGCGCAAGCGGAACAAGTTCTCAATACTGTAGCGATTTGAGCGGATCCAGCTTTGCACTTCCCGATCGGAAAGCGCCATGAGCCCCATACGATCGAGTTCCCAAGCCTTGTCACCGTTGAAGATCTGGACGACCGGTTTGGTCTTTCCATACGAGAAGCGGCGCTTGTCAGGGTACAGCATATAGCTCTCGAAGGGTTCCAGACCGGCGGTGGCTCCGTCCTGGAAGAAGAAGACGCGACCCTTCGTCGTCAGGGATTTGGCGTTCAAGAAAGCCTGGCCACCCAACGCCTGAATGGCGCGGTCCAGCATTTGGCGAGCTTGGGGCGCGATGCGCCCGGGAAGTTGACGGGCCGAGGGCTGTTGGGCCTGGAGCGTGCCGGGCATCAGGCAGATCACCACGGCGAAGGCCCCCAGGCTGCGAAGAATCATAGTGTGAAGCGATTTAACCACAGAGAACGTTCCCTCCATTGATGTTGACCACCTCTCCGGTCATGTACGTGGCAAGCGAAGAGGCAAGAAACAGGATGGGCATGGCTACCTCTTCCGGACGGCCGAACCGGCGGAGGGGGATGGTGGAGAGGGCTTGGCGGCGCATGCGGCGGCTCTTTAGCACCGGCCGCGCCATGTCCGTCTCGATCCACCCCGGCGCCACACAGTTCACAAGAATATGATGCGGGGCAAGCTCCGTGGAGAGGCCTTTCACCAGGCTAATTACCCCTCCTTTGGCCGCTCCGTAATGGGTGTGAAACGCCTCGCCGCGCTGGCCGGCGGTGGAGGAGACCACGATGATGCGGCCACCCTGCTGGCGCAGCATGTGCGGGACGGCGTGGTGGATAACCGAATAAGCACCCTTGAGGTTGACCGCCACCATTTCGTCCCATTCCCGCTCCGTCATTTTTTCGACGGGCAGGGGCGCGTAATTCCAGATGCCGGCGTTCGCCACCAGGATGTCGAGCCTGCCAAAACGCCGGACGGCGCTTTGGACCAGGCGCTTGGCGTCAGCCATCTTTGCGACATGGGCGCGTACGGCAAGCACTCTGCCGCTGCCGCCGCACGCTCTAACCAGATCCTGTGCCTCCCGCGCCGCGCGCAAATAGCTGAACACTACCTGGGCGCCGGCCTCGGCGAAGAGCCTCACCGTCGCCGCGCCGATGCCGCGCGAGCCGCCGGTGACGAGAGCAACTTGGTTGTCAAGAGTGATGTTCATAGCTAACATGCCCCGGTCACACCACGAGGGAGACGCTGCCGTGTTCCTTGCGTGTAGGCCGGACGGTAATCTCCACGTCCTGACCCAGGGCGGTGAGAAAATCCATGAGGCGCTCGACGGAGAAGGCGCCGGCACGGTTGCGCATCAATACCGACACACGTGGTTGCTGGATGCCGAGGATCTCCCCCGCTTGCGCCTGAGTGAGCCCACGCTGCTTGATGAGGCGGTAAATTTGCAGCGCGAGGCGCGCTTTCAAAAGTTCCTGCTCGGGATGGATAAGCCCGAGGTCGGCGAAGACGTTTCCCCTGCTCTTTTCGAACTTCACCGGCTTTTGCGTGGCCATATTAGTTCTTCCATATCAATATATATCTACTCATATATTCGGTCAAGCCGGATTACCCGATCATTCCGCTGGGAGGAACCGCGATGCAATTGCGTCTCTCACCTTCTGGGAAAGCGCGTCCACATCGTGCAAGGTCAGTCCCTGCGTAGGGATGGGCGGGTGCACGATGATTTCCGTTTGGCCCGCCCGCACATGATAGGTGTCAGGCTTGAGGACGTAGGACGTTCCGTTCACGGTGATGGGCACAATCGGCACTCCCGCGAGGATGGCAAGGTAAAAGCTCCCCCTCTTGAATGGCAGCAATTGACCGTTGCGGCTGCGATGGCCCTCGGGGAAGAGCAGGACGGATTTTCCCCCGCGGATTTCCTGCGCCACCTTTTTCATGCTCCTCATGGCTTCTTGCGGCCGGTCGCGGTCCAGGGGGATGTGCCCGGAGCGCCGCATGTGCCAGCCCATGAAGGGCACGTGAAACAACGAGCGCTTGGCCACGAAGCGAAACTGCACGGGCAGGCTCCTGTACAGGACGGGAATGTCCATGGCGCTCTGGTGATTTACGCAATAAACCGCAGTCAGGCGGGGGTTGGCGTGCTCCAGACCTTCCACGCGCACACGGATTCCGCTGATTTTCAAAATCAACCACGCCCACACCCTCGTGCAGGCATGTTGCCACCTGCCCTGAGAGTCGAAGAGGGACCCCAGCAGCGAAATTGTTCCGCAAACTGCCGTGCAGAAATAAATGAGGAGATTGGTGAACAGCAGGGAGCGCGCGTAGCTCAGGAGGTAGCGGACGCGGCCACTCCTGCGGGGTGGAGGGGCGACAGTGGGCGGGGCGGTTTCCATGACAGCATTAAACCGGCGGTGCGCTGGCCCCGCAGGAGGCCGGCAGGTGCAGATTTCCTTCGCGCTGTGCTTTCTTGACCGCGCCTACCAGGAAAAGTGATCCGACCACCAGCACGACGTCATCAGGAGAGCTGGCGCTAAATGCCTTCTCCAAGGCGCGAGCTGGCTTGGTTTCAATATGCAGCTTGGCAGGCTGGGAATCAAGCTCCGCTAGAATTTCGTCGGGGGTAGCGGCGCGCGCGTGCTCAGGGTGCGTTAAATAGACTTCCTCGGCCAGGGGGAAAAGGCATTGGCAAATTTCCCGGATGGCCTTATCGCGCATGGAAGCGTACACCAGGCGCACCCGGCGCCCGGGAAACTCTTCCGCGATGAAAGCGGCGAGTTCACGCGCCGCGCCGGGGTTGTGACCGCCATCGAGCAGCACCAACGGCTTCGGGCAGATGGGCTCCAGGCGTCCCGGCCAGGTGGCCGCGTGCAGCCCTTGCGTGATGCTGCGGCGGGAAATCTCAAATCCCTCGGCTCCGAGGCGCCACGCTCCGGCCACCGCGGCCGTGGTGTTCTTCACCTGAAACTTTCCCAGCAGCGGGCAGGTCAGACCCACGAAGCGCTCCTCGCCGAGCGCCAGATCAAACGAGTAGCAGCCTGCTTGCCCTGAAGCTTGGTGATTTGCGCCAGGTTCCTGAGTTCCAGCAACTCCGCTCCCATTTCCTCCGCGCGGCGGCGAATGGCGGCGGCGGCTTCCGCATCTTCCACTCCGGAAATCACCGGTCGGTGGAGTTTGATGATGCCGGCCTTTTCCGCGGCGATGGCGGCCAGCGTCGAGCCCAGGAATTCCATATGGTCGAAGTCGATGTTGGTAATCAAGGCCACGCGCGGGTCGGTGATGTTGGTGGCGTCCAGGCGTCCCCCCATGCCGACTTCCAGCACAACGAACTTCGTTCCCGCTTGGGCAAAGTGCAGGAACGCCGTGGCCGTCAAGAATTCAAAAAAGCTCGGGGGCTTCGTCAATGTTTTCAGGCTCAGCAGGCGTTCGACGGCACCGGCGACCTCCGTGAATGCGCCCGCAAAATCCGCGTCAGATACCTCCCGGCCGTTCACGCGCATACGCTCATTCACGCGCACCAGATGGGGTGAGGTGAACAGTCCGGTGGGGTAACCCGCGTGCTGAAGAATACTGGCCAGCATGGCGCAGGTGGAGCCCTTGCCGTTCGTTCCTGCCACGATGGCGGTGTCGTAGCGTTCGTGCGGACGGCCCAACTCCACCAGGATCCGGGAGATGGCCTCCAGGCCAAACTTCACCCCGTGCAACTCCTGACCCAAGTCGGAAAGGTATTTCAGGCATTCGTGGTAATTCATGAATCCCAGGCGTGCATCAGGCGAAAGGCGCGCGCGATGTAACTCTTCAATTCCTTGCGCGGGACGATGGCGTCGACCATGCCGTGTTCCAGCAGAAACTCGGCGCGCTGGAACCCTTCGGGCAGCTTCCGGCGAATGGTTTGCTCGATAACGCGCGGGCCAGCGAAGCCGATCAGCGCGCCGGGCTCCGCAATGTTCAGGTCGCCCAGCATGGCATAGCTGGCGGTGACGCCGCCGGTGGTGGGATCGGTGAGCACGGAAATGTAAGGTTTGTGGACTTCGTCCAGGCGCGCCAGCGCCGAAGAGATTTTGGCCATCTGCATCAGGCTGATGGCGCCTTCGCTCATGCGCGCGCCGCCCGAGCAGGAAACGATCACCAGGGGTAATTTCTTTTCGATGCAGCGATCGATGGCGCGCGTCACCTTCTCGCCCACCACGGCGCCCATGCTGCCGCCCACGAATTGAAACTCCATCGCGCAGATGATGGCAGGCTTGCCTTCGATCAGCCCTTCGCCGCTCAGCAACGCGTCCTTCATGCCGGTGACTTTCTCGGCCTGCTTCAATTGATCGCGATAGAGTTTGGCGCCTTTGAATTGCAGCGGGTCGGTGGAGGCCAGCCGCGCGTCATGCTCGGTATAACGGCCTTCGTCAAACAGCATTTCCATCCGCGCGTGCGAGCCCAGCTTGAAGTGATACCCGCACTTGGGGCAGCATTGCAGGTGGGTTTCCAGATCCTTTTTCCAAAGAATTTGTTTGCACTTGTCGCATTTCACCCAAAGACCCTCGGTCTGGACGCGCTTCTCCTTGGGTGTTTCCAGCGGCTGCTTTTCTTTGCGGAACCAAGTCATAAGAGAATTTCTTCATTGAGTCATTGAGTGATTTAATCATTGAAGAACAATCGCCCGATCACTCAATCACCAAATCGCTCAATATTCTATCCCTCTCTGCGCGAGGATGCCTTTTTGATAGGGATGTTTGACCTCGCGCATTTCCGTGACCAGATCGGCCATCTCGAGGAGTGCAGGGTGCGCGTTCCGCCCGGTCAAAATTACGTGCACCATTTCGGGCTTGCGCTTCAGGGTTTCCACCACGGGCTCGGACGCCAGCATCTTGTAACTGATGGCATAGTTGATTTCGTCGAGAATCACCATCTCGTACCGCCCGCTCAGGATCTCTTCGCTGGCAAATTTCCATGCTTCTTCGGCCAGCCGCACATCTTCCGGGTCAGGTTTTTCTGCGCCGACTTTCACGAACCCGCGGCCCATGGGCATGATCTTGAGGCGCTCGTCGCCCAGCATCTTGGCCGCATCCAGCTCGCCGTAATGCCACGAGCCTTTGATGAATTGTACCATTAAGACCTTCAGGCCTTGTCCCACCGCCCGAAGGGCCGTTCCCAGCGCCGCGGTGGTTTTTCCCTTGCCGGGGCCCGTATGGACGATAATCAACCCTTTTCGATCTTCTGGCAAGAGATGCTCCTATCGGTTCATCGACCCATCGGATCACCCGATCACCGCGGATACGGATATCCGCGCAGAATCGTGAAGCCTCGATAGATCTGCTCAAGCAAGAGCGTGCGCGCCCAATCGCGCGTCAGCGTCATGCGCGAAAGCGCCAGCAGGACGTCGGCCTCTTCCCGAAACGCCGCGGAAAAGCCCTCCGGCCCGCCGATCAAGAAGGCCAGCTCCCGCGAGCCCCGCAAGGCTTCCTGGCCCAGCCAATCGGCGAACTCTTGCGAGGTCCGCTCGCGCCCACGTTCATCCAGCAAGACTTTCGTTGCGCCGTGCAGTTTTTCCAGCATGGCGCGCTCTGCGGAGGTCAATCCTGCCTTGCGGGAATGGCTGGCTCCGCGCCTGGCCGGGAGCTCTTCCAGGCTCAGGCCGGTAAAATGCTCAATTCGGCCCGCCAGATCCTGTTGAATCGCCCGCAGGCGCAAATCCTTGGTCTTGCCTTCCCAGAGAATTCGAATGCGCATGTTGAGGATCGGGCCATCGGTTCATCGGGCCATCGGTTCATCTGGCGATTGAGCGATATAGTTTTGAGGGATCGAAAATCGCAGAGATTTCTGCTCCCACACGATCAATCAATCACTAAATCGCCAAATCACAAAATCACTTAATGACCCGATGACCCATTGAAAAGATGAACCGATGATCCGATGGCCCGATGAACCGATTCTAGACCTTGTCCCCGTCTCCGACCGTATGCTTCGGCGCACTTTTCCAAAGGCGCTCCAGGTCGTAGAACTCCCTCGCGCGCTCGACGAAAATGTGGACGATGAAATTCAGATAGTCCACCAGAATCCACTCCGCCTGGAAGTAGCCCTCCACGTGGGTGGGCGCGTACCCGGATTTCTTCAATCTTTCCAGGATGCCATCGCAAATCGCCTGGGTGTGGCGGGTGGAGGTCCCGCTGCAAATCAGGAAGTGGCTGGTGAACGAACAGATTCCCTCCATATCCAAAACGCGCATGTCCAAAGCCTTGCGATCCTGGGCGGCCTGGATCGCTTCGCGGAGTTGAGGTGTCATCGTGGCAAACGCTTCACGCTGGCGCTGGGACCGTACAACCCTTCCTTCAGAATGTATTCTTCCACAAGCTTGGGGACAAGGCCAGTGATGGGTTTTCGGGCCCGCACCGCCTGCCGGATGTCGCGGGAAGCCACGGGGGCGTCCACACCGGGCAAAAGGTGGATGGCGCCGTGACGTAAGCGCAGGGTCTCCGCCTTCTGGGCAAGGTGCCGCGCCGGCAGCAGGTCGGGCGGCGGAACGTGGCGGAGCGCGTCCACGTCGAAGCCCGGCCGCGACACGACAATGAATTCCACCGAATCGAGCAAGCGCCGGAACTCTTTCCAGTGAGGAAGGTCGAGGAAGGCGTCGGCGCCGACCAGAAAGAACAACCGGTCGTGCTGGCGCAGCTTTCGCCGCACGGCCCGCACCGTGTTGATGGAGTAGCGCGGTGACCCATCCACGGTGGGCGCCTCAATTGTGGAGGGAATAAAGCGCGGCTCGCGGGCGCAGGCCAAGGCCACCATCGCATAGCGCTGAGCATAGTCGGTCAGGTGGTCGTGAATTTTGTGGGGCGGATTGCCGGTGGGAATGAAAAGGACTCGATCCAGGCGAAAGCGGCGCTGCGCCGCCCGTGCCGCCGCCAGGTGCCCGGCATGGATGGGGTCAAACGTTCCGCCAAAAAGTGCAATGTTCACGCGATCTCCCGATCACCCGATTTCCCGGTCTCCCGCGGCAGTTGTTCCAGCTTAGCCCAAATGGCCTCTTTCAATTTCTCCAACCCCTCCCCGGTCACGGAGGAAATCTCGTGCAGCCGCAGTCCGCGTTCTGCGCAGAATTCACGCAGGCGGACCAGACGATCGCCCTCCCCCACGGCGTCAATGCGCGAAGCCACCAGCAGCATGGGCTTGGCGGCCACCTCGGGGTTGAAGCTTTTCAGCTCATTCAGAATGACGTCGTAATCCTCCAGTGGGTCGCGGCCGGAATCCTCCGCCACATCGATCAGGTGAAGCAGCAAGCGCGTCCGCTCCACGTGCCGCAGGAAGCGTATGCCCAGGCCTTTGCCCTCGTGCGCTCCGGCGATGAGCCCCGGGATATCGGCCATCACGAAGGACCGGTCACGGTCGAGTCCCACCACCCCCAGGCAAGGCGCCAGAGTCGTAAAGGGATAGTCGGCAATCCGCGGACGCGCCGCGCTGACCCGCGAAATCAGCGTGGATTTTCCCACATTCGGGAAGCCGACCAAGCCGACGTCAGCGAGCAACTTCAGCTCCAGGCGCAAATCGCGCACTTCGCCCGGCGTCCCCGGTTCGGTTTTGCGCGGGGCCTGGTGAGTGGAGGTGGCGAAGCGCGCGTTCCCGCGCCCTCCGCGTCCACCCTTGGCGGCAATCACCCGCTGGCCCGGAGTATCAAAATCCCAAAGTTCTTCTCCGGTGGTCAAATCGTAAACCACCGTGCCCAAGGGGATGGTCACGGTGTTATCGGCGCCGTCCTTCCCGTGCCGGTTGGAGCCTTCACCATGGCCTCCGCGCGTGGCGCGGTACTCGGGGTTATAACGAAACTTCAGCAAGGTGTTCAGGTGGGGGTTACTTTCCAGGATGATGTCGCCCCCGCGCCCGCCATCGCCACCACTCGGCCCGCCGCGCGGCACGAATTTCTCGCGCCGAAACGCCATGCAGCCGTTTCCCCCTGCGCCGGCGGCCACGTGAATTTTGGCTTCGTCAATGAACATGCAAGTGAGAGGTGTCAGGTGCCAGGTTTCAGGTGCCAGGGGTTAGGTAGCAAGGGTTAGGTTTCAGGCAAAAGGCTCAGACATCAGAGGCGAAGGTAAAAAGCTTACGACCCAGGCGCCCAGCTTCGCGCGGCAGGACTGAAGCCTGGCACCTGACACCTGCTGCCTAATTCGTTGATGGGACCAGGATGCTGACGTACCGGCCCAGGCGCCCTTTGTCCTCAAAGCGCACGACACCGGAAACTTTGGCGAAGAGCGTGTCATCTTTGCCGGTGCCGACGTTTTCTCCGGCCCTCAAGCGCGTGCCGCGCTGGCGAACCAGAATCGACCCGCCGGATACCAACTGGCCGTCAAAACGCTTCACACCCAGGCGCTGGGAGTTGGAGTCGCGACCGTTGCGGGATGTTCCTTGACCTTTCTTATGTGCCATTGTGAAAATCCTTTGCAGGAGCTAGAAGTTAGAAGATAGGAGCTAGGAGTTAGAAGTCAGGAGCCAGAAGTCGGGAGCCATAAACGGCAACCTCCTAAAGGCAGCGTCTTTGGAGCAGGTGGCTTCTAGCTTCTCGCTTCTAACTTCTAGCTTCTAGCTTCTGACTCCTAGCTTCTTACTCCTGACTCCTATGCTGTAACAATGTCCTTGATTAGCACCTGGCTGAAGTGTTGGCGATGACCAATCGTGCGCCGGTACTGCTTCTTGCGCTTGTATTTCAACACGCGCACCTTGGGGGTGCGGTCGTGGGCGAGAAGGGTTCCGGTAACCTTGGCGTTCTCCACCAGCGGGGCGCCCACGGTCAGCTTCTCCTTGCGCACCGCAAACACGTGGTTGAACTCGACCGTCGAGCCCGGGTCGCCCGCCACGCGCTCCACGCGAATGACGTCACCGGGTGAGGCCTTGTACTGTTTCCCGCCTGTCCTAAAGATAGCGTACATAGATTTCTTTTCTCCTGTTTCTCGAAAACAACCATTATACGAATCGATGGGAGAAACTGTCAATCAAATCGGGCATATTAAAATCGCACCGTATGAATTCTTGAGTCATGGGCGGATGCCCCCCCCGCGGCGCACGCAATGGCTGAGGTCCAATTTCAATGGGCAATACTAATATCACTCTCGGCTGCGCGTGATGATTCCCCCATTGCCGGAGCTTGAGATATACTCCGACGTTATGCCCATGGGAATGCGTGATAGTAGGGAGATTCATCCTTCCGGTCAGCTTCCGAGTCAAGTCGTCGCTTGACGTGTTACAATAGCGAGGCGTATCGAAATTGAATGGTGTAACCAAAAGAGGACAACTGCGCCAGGCGCATATCCGGGATCGAGTTTATTAGGGGTCCGGCCCGTCCACGCGAACTCTGCCCTGAGGGTAAGTCCGGGGAGGCGCGATTTGCCAAGGTTAATTTCTCCAGGTGTAATCGCCCCGTAGCGCGCAGTAATTACGCGCCTGCGCAGCTTCGCTGGCGGGGTAAAGA
>Ga0074044_10005044_pt1 | contig 10808 bp, 5 predicted proteins | sample BogForMeECP23OM1_FD_94443 | JGI IMG/M metagenome (GOLD analysis project Ga0074044, IMG submission 94443) | Bog forest soil microbial communities from Calvert Island, British Columbia, Canada - Bog Forest MetaG ECP23OM1 | ecosystem: Environmental > Terrestrial > Soil > Wetlands ...
AATGGGATCGGACGGAACGCGCTGGTTACAACCTGGACGTGGGTGCGCTTGACCAATTGCGGCAGCAAGACCTCAAGTTCGCGGTAACGGACGAGCGGATCGCCTCCTACAATCGACAGATGGAGCGGTTCGTGTCGATCAACCACGTCGAGCACGCGCGCGATCAGTTCCTGTCCTTTGAAATCGGACATGCTGCGCAGGTTCGTGGACCCAAGATGAGCGTCTTCATAGGCGTAACACCCAGGACAACGCAGCGGGCACTCTTTGGTGATTTCAAGGGAAAGCGATGGGACTCGACCTCGCAGGGTACGGCCCCAGGTTTGCAGTACTGACTTGACTCTCAACCCCATGGTTGTTCTGGTTAGATGCCTCCCTGTGAATGGAGGCTGCATGGAAATTTAGGTTGAATTGCGCAGGCGCCTGTGGGCCGCAAGCCCTGCCGACACGCCGTGGTAGGCCATCGATCCAGGTTTCATCGCGAATTGCACCTTTCAATCGTAGCTTGAGAGGCCCGTACATTGGCGAGTGCGCTCCTTTGTGTTGAGTAGTCGCGGGTTTCCCCACAGCCCGGGCTGGTGAGTACTGGCCTCCCCGGACTGCCCGCGACTGTTCCCGTTGAGGCCGGCTACGTCCCGCTCCCTGTCAGCGTGATTTTTTGCACACTGCTGAGGGCGAAGTCTTTGATCGATAGAGTCCCCGTCCGCGTGCCCGTTACCGTCGGCGTAAAGGTCACGGTGATAGTGCAGCTCTTGCCGACCGTGAGTTTGGCCGGGCAATTGTTGGTTTCTGCGAAGTCTCCACTGATGGCGATGCTGGAGACTTTCAGCGGTGTCGCACCAGGATTATCCACGGTGATGAGTTGCGGGGCGCCTGTGGTTCCTACCTTTTGCGCTGCGAAGGAGAGGCTATTGGGCGTTATACCAATGACTGGTTCGTTCAAGAGCACGGTTGCGGAACCTGTGTCGCCATCGGTTGTCCCATTTGCCGTGGCCAGATCCAATCCGCCGTCGCCGTTGAAATCCGCCGCGACGATTCCAGACGGCAATGCGCCGGATGTGAGCGTCACTCCGCCGCCGAACGTTCCATCGCCATTTCCGGGAAAAATGGTAACGAACCCGAAGCTGCTGCCTGCACTCGCGGTGGAAACCGCCAAATCCAGATTGCCGTCATTGTTGAAGTCACCAACGACTACTCCGTTCGCATTGTTCAACGTGTCGTAAGGCACGGCTGCCTTAAACGTTCCGTCGCCGTTTCCCAAGAGAACCTCGATTCCGCCGAAGGCGCTCTGCGTCGCCACCGCCAGGTCCATGATGCCGTCACCGCGGAAACTACCAGCCGCGAGCGACCATGGCCCCCCTCCTCCCGCGGCGGCGTAGTCCACCTTCGGAAGGAACGTGCCCGAGCCGTCAGCTTTGTTAATCAGAATCGAGACTGTGCCGCCTCTCTGGTTGGCAACCGCAATATCGGGCCATCCGTCGCCGTTGAAATCGCCGACGGTGACGCCTTCCGGGAAGCTTCCCGTCGCATACGTGGCAAAGGTTGGAAAAGCCCCGGTTCCGTTGCCGAGCAGAACAGATATGGTATTTTCTGTGAGATCCGTGGCGACGATATCGAGGTTGCCATCTTTGTTGAAGTCACCCACCGCGATGCCATAGCCGTAGCCGCTGATGGGATATGTCGTGTAACTGGGGAAGGTCCCGGTACCCGAGTTGAGCAACACGGAGATGCTACCGCTGTTTCCGAAATTCATCACGGCGATATCTGCTTTGCCATCGTTGTTGAAGTCGCCTGCCACTACGGCGTCCGGACCGATTGGCAGCGCGTAGTTCACCGCTGCATCGAATGTCCCATTGCCTTTGTTCTTCAGGATGGAAAACTCATAAGGGGTGTCGGCATAGGTGATCGGAACAATCAGGTCGGGCTTGCCGTTTCCGGTAAGATCCGCCGCCGCGATTCCCGTGTAGGCTCCAAGCCCCAGGTTGTAATCGGTGCGGTTGGCGAAAATGTCTTTGCCGTTGCTCAGCAGGACCGAGATCGTCGCGATCGTGACTCCGAAGGGGCTGCCGTTGTCCGAAGTAACTAAGTCAAGCTTGCCGTCGCCGTTAAAGTCGGCAGCGGCTATACCACTCGGACCATAGTTGGTGCCGAACACCACGGCGGCTTTCAGTGTTCCCGAGCCAGTACCGGGCAAAACGGAAACCATGTCATAAGTTCCGGAATTTGTCACCGCTACGTCGAGCTTGCCGTCGCCGTTGAAGTCGCCGAGCGCAACTTGATCCACGCCCGCAGGAACGTCATAGGCCTTCGCGGCCTTGAACGTTCCATCGCCGTTGCCGAGCAGCACCACAACTTTGCCGTCAGCTTGGCATCCCGCAACAATGTCCATTTTCTTATCATCGCGAAGTGCGCCCGCAGCGAGGCTGATGCAACTTTCGGCTATCGCGGTGGAATTGTCCTTGTGAGTCTGAAAGGTTCCGTCGCCATTGCCGAGCAGGACAGATATTGTTTCGCTACTCGCGTTGGCCGTCGCCAGGTCCAGCTTGCCGTCGCCATTGAAGTCGGCCACGATCACCATCAGCGGATCGGCCGCAGTTGCGTAAGTCACCGGAGCCTGGAAGGTTCCGTCACCGTTGCCGAGCATGACGTCAACGCCCAGCGTCTCCGAATCGTAGTCGGAGACGGCGACGTCGAGTTTGCCGTCGCCGTTGAAATCACCGACCGCGATGCTGCCGCCTTGCACGCCCGCGACGGTGGACTTGTATGGCTCCTGGAAAGTTCCGTCGCCGTTTCCCAAGAGCACTCCGACTCTGGCGTCGTTAAAGCCGTAGACCACGACGATGTCGAGCTTGCCGTCGCCGTTAAAATCGCCCACGGCGATACCGCTCGGCGCTGAACCCACGGCATAATCGACGTGAGTGGCAAAGGTTCCGTCTCCTTTTCCGAGCAATACAGAGACAGTGTTCGCCGTGTCGTTATTGCCGGTGACCACGTCGATGAGGCCGTTGCCCCTGAAGTCGCCCACGGCGACCACCGCCGGGCCTGTACCCGTGACGAAATCGGCGCGGTTGAACATGAAGGTCTGCGCGGACGCCGGCGGAGCGGGTATTGTGGCTAGCACCGCAACGACAACCAGTGTCAGGATTGTCCTTGCCCGAAAAACGCTGGTTGCGAATTGATGTTGCGCGAAGTTGGTCATTGTCCTGCTCCTGTTATTTCCAATCTTGTTATTTCGAGTCTTTCTTTTGAATTCCCCGGGTATGATCTCCCGCGTCGTCCACTGCATCGGAGGGGACCATAGCTCTCAGCCACGGCCCCTCTGGCGCAATTGAGCAACAGCTACTTCTGGTTGACCTCCGGTTTGCTGGCTTGCGCCGCCGGATGGGGCAACTGAGCTACGTGGGGCGACGGAGCTACCTTGGGCGGAGCCACTCCTCGTGGGCCGGTATGAGTGATCCGCTGCGCCGGCGAGACGTTGCCGCTATGCACGCTGGGCAGATGATGGTGCACAACGTGCTCGCTTCCCGGTGCTGCCGCCATGTAGCCAATGCGCGCCGTCTCGGGTGCTCCCACGAGTTCGGGATACAGGTAGTGTCCGCGATCGGCGGGAGCCTTTTCGACTTCAACCTGGATCCGGTGTGCATTGGCGTACGCATCCTGCCGCGTTCCCGTTACCTGCCAGGAAACTTTCACGTTCGGCTTGTCGGTGCGAATGCCGAATTGGTTGCCGCTGATCTCGGAAGCCACGATGGCCTGCGCGAACTGGCCGAGTACCGTGAGTTGGTAGCGGAAGTCCCGGTTGAGCGTCTCGAACCAAGCCGGCAACGTAACTGTCGCCAGACCAGCATCGTCGGTGGTGATGGTGCCGTCATACATGTTCTTCATGTCGGGCGACTCGACGAAGGAGTGGTAGAGATACTTGTTGGCCGGGTCGAGCGGGTCGTCAATCTTGAACGAACCCGCGGGCTTGGTGAGCGTGCCCAGAACGTCCACGTTGTCGTTGGTGATGGTCATTTGCGTGTGGCCGTTGGCGATGCGGAAGGATATGAAGTCACCGGCACCGGCGTTAAGGTACGTGTTGCCGCTGAAATCGCCCATCAGCGTGTAGTTGCTGCAGCCCCCCATGCCATCTTGCCCGAGCTGGAGGGCCATAAAGTTAGTACCGCATCCTGCGTCCCCTATGATCGCGAATGCAGCGCCCAGGAAGTTCGGCATGGCCGCAGTGAAAGCCACGCCTCCGGCGGTCGATGTAAGATTTTCGGTAACGAGCGCAGCTGCATCCTCGGAGTTGTTAAAGAAATAGCCACCCCAGTTGCTATCGGCAGTCCCAAGTACCCCGTACCCGGTCAGAGGTGCGCCCCCATAGTCGCCCCATACGCCGTTAGCGTGAGAAATGTCGACTCCTCCTGTAGCGCTGACGCCGGACGAAGCCCCGTAAACCCCGACAGCAGTGGCACTAGAACCGACTACGCCATAGGGCGCGCCCAACACAGAAATGTCGTACTCTCCATTGTTGTAGCCCACTACGCCCGCGAACGGACTCTCTCCCGCAACGCCCCAGCCACCAGGCGACGACGCTTGGCCGAATACACCAAACGTAGACCCCGTTGAGGCGGTCGAAGTGCCCTGGACGCCAGCGCCACCGGTGGATGTCGACGTGCCGAACACGCCCGGAGCCGACCCCGTTCCGGAGATGTTTTCGCCGGATACGCCATAGCCAGTGGGCGAAGCAGCGACGCCGTACACGCCCGAATACGTTCCCGTTGGGGAGGCGTTTTGGCCGAATACGCCATAGCCAGTGGGCGAACTAGCGGCGCCGTACACGCCGATTGTATTCCCCGTGGCAGCCTGCGCCTCGCCCGCCACGCCAATGCCGGAGGTGGACTGCGAGAGCCCCCACAAGCCGGCCCCAGAGCCCGTCGAGGCGGTCGCTTGACCTATTACGCCAACGTAATAGGAACCAGTGCCGCTGTAGCTGGTGTTGCCGATGATCCCGAAGCCAGCCGAACTGGCCGTGAGGGTGCCGTCCACCGTCTGACTCGTCGTGAACGTGTTACCTGCGCCCAACTGCGCGTAGAGCGCGTTGGTCGCCGCCGTGTTCAGGCTCAGCGTGACATTGCCGCTCGTCCCACCGCCGGTCAGATCCGTGCCCGCTGTCACTCCCGTGATCGTGCCCGTGCCCGCTGCTGCGCAGGCCCACGCGCTCCCGTTGTATTGCAGCACCTGATTCTTCGCACAACCATTCGTCAGCGACAGGCTCAGCGTGCCGCTCGTGCCGCCGCCCGCCAGCCCGCTGCCGCTCGCTGTCGTCACTCCCGTGATCGTGCCGCCTCCGGCAAACACAATGTCCAACTCCGCCGGATGGCTGGTCGTCGTGTTTTCCTTTGCGTCGAAACTCGCATTCAGCGGACTGTTCGCCACCAATGCGATGCCATCATTCGCCGTTCCGCTCAACCACGCCTGCACCGCCGCCGTGACGTCCACCAGGATGTACTGGTTCTTGTCGGCAGTAACCAGCGGGACGCTCGCGGCGATGGTGGTTCCGAGCGCCGGAGCATTACTGGCATCGATCGTGCTCTCCGTCCAGGTGCCGTTGACATAATCCACGTTGAAGCTGCCCGCCGTGGTCACGGCATTGACATAAAGCTTCAGCGTGGCCTTAGTGACATCGGCGCTGGTATAGGTCGAAGGGATCGACGCCAGATTGAATTGAATGAAGGAAGTCTGCGTGCTCTCAACATCAAGCAGCGTCTTCGCTCCGTAGTTGGTGGTCATGGCCGCGGTGTTGGTGTAGGCATCACCGGTCGGAGTAAGTTGGCCAAAAGCCGCCGTACACGCCAGCAGGATCAGAGACAAAAGTGAAGCTACGCGCAATTGAAGGGTCAGGTTTTTCATAAATCTCTCCCAGCGTGTTTTGGTTGCTTTCCCGTCGTAATTTCCCCACAAGCAAAATCAAAAGCGTGGAGCGAATGGCAGTCTTTATGGCCGCGTCATTGGGATAAAGCGAAATTCCGGTAAGAAGCGGGCCAGGAAAAGTGAGAAATTCTTCGCACCTCGCATAGAGAACCATGGCAAACCCCTTGGTACTCGGGGAAATACTGGCGCGCTGACCGCCTTGACATTGGTCATTCGGAGGGCTAACTTGCTACCCACGAACTCCGTAGGGAGTTCTGGGGGCCCGTTGTCGCAGGTGCAGTCCAAAATCGTCACCCAGTTGCTGGACGACTGGCACGCGGGCGATGACGAGGCGCTGCGCGCCCTGGTTCCGCTGGTTTATGACGAACTCCGGCGGGTCGCGCACCGGTATCTGCGGAAGGAACGCGCTGACCATACGCTGCAGAGCACTGCCTTGGTGCACGAGGCTTACTTGCGGCTGGAGAAACAAGGCGCGGCCAAATTCGAGAACCGAGCTCATTTCCTGGCCATCTGCGCCCAGTTGATGCGGCAGATTCTGGTCGAGTACGCGCGCAGCCGCGACGCCGCCAAGCGGGATGGCGGCGATCGCGTAACCCTGGATGGGTTGGCGTTCAAGAGCCGCAGCCTGGACATAATTGCTCTCGACGACGCTCTGAATGAACTGGCCAAACTCGACCGGCAACAGAGTCGCATTGTGGAGTTGAGATTCTTCGGCGGTCTTTCCGTCGAAGAAACCTCGGATGTGCTTGAGCTGTCGCCAAGGACAGTGAAGAGACACTGGGCTAGCGCACGGGCTTGGCTGCATCACCAGATCTCCCAGACATCCGGCGCATGACTGCCGGGCCTATGACACCGGAACGTTGGCAACAGATTCGTGATGTGCTTGAAGAAGCGCAGGAACTGGAGCCAGCGCAACGTTCCACCTTCCTGGATCGCGCCTGTTTGTCTGATCAATCCTTGCGGCAAGAAATCGAGGTCCTACTCGCCTCCAGCGACGATGCCCGCTCCAGCTTTCTGCAATCTGCACCGGCACCAGACGGATTGATAGCGAATCTGGAAGGGATCCTTTCTAGCGGCGAATTGCAAGCGGGGCAGCTCTTTGCCGAACGTTTTCAACTTGTGCGCAGGCTTGGCGAAGGAGGCATGGGCCAAGTGTGGCTGGCGGAACAGATGTCGCCGGTACGGCGCCAGGTTGCTCTGAAGCTGATCAAGGCCGGGATGTACGATGAGGCGGTCGTGCAGCGCTTCCAGTCGGAGCGGCAATCGCTGGCGATCATGGATCATTCCGCCATCGCGAAGGTGTTTGACGCCGGAGCAACGCCGCAAGGGCAACCGTACTTCGTGATGGAATTCGTATCCGGACTGCCCATTACCGACTATTGCGATCAGAAAAAACTCAAGATCGCTGATCGGCTCGAAATCTTCATCTCCGTCTGCGAAGGCGTGCAGCACGCGCACCAGAAGGCCATCATCCATCGCGATCTCAAACCGGCAAACATCCTTGTACAAGACGTAGACGGCAAGCCCGCCCCACGGATCATTGACTTCGGGCTGGCCAAGGCGACCACGCCCCGTGGGGCAGGCGAAACTGTTTTTACCCAGCTGGGACACTTCATGGGCACACCCGGATACGTGAGTCCGGAGCAGGCTGACCCTACTGTGCAGGATGTTGACACCCGCACCGACGTCTACTCGCTGGGGGTTGTTCTCTACGTGCTGTTGACCGGGTTGCAGCCGTTCGAAACGAAGCAGTGGCAGAAACATCCGCTTGACGAGTTGCTGCGGAGGTTGCGCGAGGAAGAGCCGCCGCTCCCGAGCACGAAGGTGGGCGCGGATCGCGACACATCAGCCGAGACGGCCGAAGCGCGCGGCACTGAGCCCAAACAACTCGTGAGCACTCTGCGCGGGGATCTCGACTGGATCACGATGAAAGCGCTGGAGAAGGATCGTGCCCGCCGCTATGGCGCGCCTTCAGAGCTCGCCGCCGACATTCGGCGGTATCTGAACCACGAGCCGGTCGCCGCCCGGCCGGCCAGCGCCGGCTACAAGGTGCGGAAGTATGTCCGGCGGCACCGCGTGGCTGTAGTTGTGTTCGTTGGATTGATGCTGCTGCTCTCCGCGTTCTCCGTCCTACAGGCAGTTCAGTTGCGCCGCATTACTCGTGAGAGGGACCGTGCCGCACACGAGCGCGACCGCGCCACCCACGAACGCGACCGTGCCACGCGAATCATGGACTTCATGACCGGCATGTTCAAGGTGTCCGATCCCAGCGAAGCGCGCGGCAACAAAGTCACTGCCCGCGAGATCCTCGACAAAGCTTCCAAGGATATGGAGACAGGTCTCGCCAAGGATCCCGAGGTCCAGGCCCAGATGACGCAGGTCATGGCCAGCACATACACGAACCTAGGGCTCTACCCGCGTGCTCACGAACTAGCAAAGCGTGCCTTGGATGCTCGCCTCAGCCGTCTCGGACCGGATGACCCGAAGACGCTGGAATCGATGGCGCAGTTGGGCTGGATTCTGAATCGCGAAGGACAATACGTCGAAGCTGAGAAGATGGAGCGGCAAGCACTGGACGGCGAGCGCCGCGTTCTCGGACCCGAAGACCCGATCACGATTGAGACCACGGCTCACCTCGCCTTCATAGTCCAAGGGCCGGGTGATTTCGGCCAGGGGGAGAAATTGGCGCGCGAGGTCATTGAGGTGGGGACTCGCAGACTGGGCCCGGGGAGTGCCCCGGTGCTGCTGTCCATGGGCACCCTGGGCGCAGCACTCTGGAACCAGGGCCGCTATGCCGAGGCTGAGCAAGAATTTCGCCAACTGGTCGATTTCGAGCACCGCTTCGCCGGACCAGATCACCCTGACACTTTGAAAGCGATGGGCAATCTGGCATTGTCGATCCTGTCGCAAGGCCATCTCGCAGAATCCGAGCAGATGTATCGCGAAGTTCTAGCCGCCCAGCAGCGCGTGCTCGGACCCGATCATCCGTTCACAGCCCTCACCATGTACAACCTTGCGAGCGTTCTCTCTAATGAGGGCCGCCTCGCCGATGCCGAAAGACTGGGCCGTGAGACGATGGGGATTCAGTCGCGGGTGCTTGGGCCGGAAAATCCGTACACGTTGATGTCCAAAGCCAACTTGGCAGAAGTTCTCTTCGACGAGGGCCACGTCCAGGAGGCGGAGCAGTTGCAGCGGCAAACTCTTGAGACGATGGTACGGACTCTCGGACCTGAGCACCCCAGCACACTGAGGGCCTACAGCAATCTTGCCACAATGCTGAACAAGGAGGGCCGCTACGCAGAAGCCGAAAAAAACGCTCGGGAGGCTTTCGATGCCGATCTTCCTACTCTGGGACCGCAACATCCCTTCACACTGGGTGCCCTGCAACAACTTGGGGCCGCGATGGCCCACACCCATCGCTACGCCGAGGCCAGCAAACTGTTTCGCGACCTGATCGAAAAGCAAGACAGTTCCAAGGTGCAAGGCGACCGTTTCTCGGTTTGGTATTCGTTCGCCTGTGTGGCCGTGGCTGCCAACCATCCCGAGGACGCGCTTCAGTATCTGCGTGAAGCCATCAAGCGCGGCTATAAAGATGCCAATCGATTGGCAGCCGACGATAATCTGAGGAGCCTGCGCCAGAATCCTCATTTCCAGGAACTGGTCGCCGAACTCAAACATGCGACAACAACAGTTCAGCCCGAATAGCGGAGAAAGCGGCTGGAAGATCGGCAATATGCTCCTCGATTTCGATGCAAGCAACACTGGCTCTCCTCGAAGGACTACCGGACCCATCGGGGAGGAATGTTAAGAGCCGAAATCTGTTTGGAACAACCCACCTTCGATCAGCAGTGCGATGCATTCTGAGGGCGACCGCGCCACTAGACGCTCAAGAAAGTTCTGGCCTTCTGGGTGCTCCTGAATATCCTCAGCAACTAATTCAAACTCGCTCGAAGATGCACGCGCATTCCTCGCGGGCGAGTTGAGCCTTTCATTGACCAGGTGTTACGCGAAGTGTAGACTGCGCTCGTTCCGGGATGCAAAATGGAAGTCCCAGCTCAAGTATGAAGCGACACGCAACTGTCCTTCTGGGGATTTTATGCATCAGCGTGCCGTGGGCGAGCGCCGCAACCAAGAGCCCGCTGACGATTAAGGTAATCAGCGCCAATACCGAATTGACTCCTCTTCATGATGAGAACAACGGCGCTCCCAAAGATTGCAGCAACATGGACTACTCCGCCTATTGTCACCACAGCCGGAACACGATCGTTCGCCATACGATGGTAGTGCAGGATAGCAACGGCAAAACCTACACCATTGCCTGCGCGGTCGATACGATATCGTCGAAATGCGTCTCTCTGCCGGTAGGGGGAGTGTTTAGCGTAGAGCAGATCAAGCGTGGGATCAGGGTCTGGTATCCAAATGCCAAGGGCAAAGAGGTGAAACAAACGTACGCACTGCCGGCGGATGAAGTTCGTCCCGGCACACCGGCTGCGGAGGAAGAATCTTTGCCCACCGTTCCGGCAAATAGTGCGGGGACGCCGGCTACTGCCGCAGTTCTTCAAAGCAGTACCGCTCAAAGCAGTACCGCGGTGAGGTTCACCTCGACTCCCGCCGGTGCTGAAATCAGGGTAGACGGCAACTATGTTGGCAACACCCCGTCCACCATTGAGGTTGGCCCAGGCAGGCATTTTGTGGTGCTGGCTATGCCGGGATTCAGCAAGTGGAAGCGCGAACTGCTGGTCTCATCGGGCTCGGACGTCACCCTGACTGCCACCCTGCAAAAGAACCGCCATTGAGCTCCGCGATTCGCCGAGCCGGTGCCCTCAACAGGCAGTTCATCGTGATGCAGTAGGTCGAGTTTGCATTTGAGGGCAATTGTGTCAATTGATGTAACA
>Ga0074044_10005045_pt1 | contig 10804 bp, 9 predicted proteins | sample BogForMeECP23OM1_FD_94443 | JGI IMG/M metagenome (GOLD analysis project Ga0074044, IMG submission 94443) | Bog forest soil microbial communities from Calvert Island, British Columbia, Canada - Bog Forest MetaG ECP23OM1 | ecosystem: Environmental > Terrestrial > Soil > Wetlands ...
ATGACCCAACTCGGAAGTCGAGTATGCATCGCAACAATCCAGAAAATGATGATTTTCAGCTTGTCTTTAGCGCGCGACCGGCCCTTGCGCCCGAGCGATCGCGAGCCGCGTGGCAGCCACATCGTCAGCCAGAAATGTTGTTGGGTTTTGAACGATGCTGACATTGTAACCGTCCTTCTTCAGAATGCTGTAGACGCCTTCCCAACCTGCGCCGTCAACAAAGCCGCCGTGTACGAGAACGATGGATACCGGTGATGCTGAAAGTCCAGGCATGACAATTCTCCCTTCGGGGTTACTACGTGCGAGCAACGCGCACTTTTGAATTTGCGGTTTCGTACTTGCCAGATTTAGATATAGCTGATTAGTTCTATTTTATGGGCATACCCCTAACCATACAGCTAGGTCTCAAATGAAATGGACGGATCGGATCGGTCGGCGCGTCAAGCTGCGCGACCTTCATATTGCGCTCGCGGTCGCGGAGGCGGGCAGCATGACCCGGGCGGCGGAAGAATTGGCCGTGTCCTATCCCGTCGTGTCTAAGACGATTTCGGAATTGGAGCACACGCTTGGTGTCAAGCTCTTTGATCGCAGCATCTCAGGAGTCGAACCGACGCACTACGGTCGTGTGCTGCTTAAATCCGGAGTCGCGGTGTTCGACGAAATGCGCAAAGGCTTGCAGCAAATCGAGTTCATCAAACAGCCGGACGCAGGCGAACTGCGGATTGCCTCGTCAATCGTGACAGATGCCGGTTTGCTTCCGGCGATCATGGAACGATTTTCGCAAGATTTCCCGCGCGCGGTCGTTCACGTTCTGCCTGAAAACATCGCAATTCAGCAATACGACAATCTGCGCGATCGAAAAGTTGAGCTGGTGTTCGGGCGGCTTCCGACAACGATGAGCGAACCTGACTTGGTCGCGGAGCCGTTGTTTGATGAACCACCTGTGGTCGTCGCCGGATCCGAGAGTAGTTGGGCAAAGCGGCGAAAGCTGACGCTTGCCGATTTGATTGGAGAGCCATGGGTGTTGGCGCAACCTGGCAGTCTGGCAAGGTCGCTGCACGAGGAAGTGTTCCGAAGGAACGGCCTTGAATCTCCGTCTGCAACGGTACTAACGGTGTCGCTCCATCTTTACATGCGCCTGATCGAGACAGGACGTTGGCTTGGTTTCGTTCCCGCCTCCGTTATGCGCTTTGGCGGCAAGCAAATGCACCTCAAGGTTCTACCGGTCAAAATCTTGTCGCCTCCCGCGCCGGTCGGGTTCATCACAGTCAAGGATCGCACGCTGACTCCGCTGGCGGAGCGTTTCATTGAGTGCACCCGCAAAGTCGCCAATTCGGATACCGGTCGCGCGACGATGCGGCGCCCGTAATGTCCGGTCCTGGGCCCTTTTCGGACATAACGCCACTCCGGCAGAGAGTCTCCTGTTAGGGGCAAAGCGGACCTTGACCCGGTTTATTTTTCCAGCCGCGCCACGATCTCGACGTGGGCGGCGTAGCGGAATTGATCGACCGGCGTCACCTCGATCAGCCGATAACCGCCGCGGACAAGCTCGGTCGCGTCGCGTGCAAACGTTGCCGGATTGCACGACACCGCGACGATGAGTGGCACAGCGCTCAGCGCGAGTTCGCGCGCCTGGGCCTGCGCGCCTTGCCGCGGCGGGTCGAAGACGACGGCGCCGAAGTTTTTAAGCTCCGCCGCGGTCAGCGGGCGTCGGAATAGATCGCGGCGCTCGATTTCGACCGGCTTGAGCCCGGCGGTCGATGCGGCGGCGCGCTTGAGCGCGGCGAGCGCGGCGTCGTCGTCATCGACGGCGGCGACCCGCGCGCGCTCGGCAAGCCGCAACGCGAACGGGCCGACACCCGCGAACAAATCGGCGACAGGCGCGGCGCTGCCGCAAAAATCGAGGACCAGCCACGCCAGCGCGGCCTCGCCTTCGGCCGTCGCTTGCAGAAACGCGGCAGGCGGCAATGGCACAGTCGCCTTGCCCATGCGCACAGTCGGCGCGCGCGTCAGCGCGATCAGTTCGCCGTGACGGGTCAGCCGCGCGAGATCATGCGTTGCGGCGACGCGTGCGAGCGCCGTCATCAGTGGAGCGGTCAGCGGGCCGGAGCCGCGCACGTCGACGTCAAGGCCGGCGTCCGTCGCGGTAACTTGAATGTCGAGCGGCTTGGCGGCTGGATCAAGCACCTCGGCGATCGCCCAGGCGGCGTCGATGGCGTCGTCGAGCTTTGGCGCCAGGATCGGGCAGCGGTCGATCGCGACCAAATGATGCGCACGGGCGGCCGAAAAGCCGACCTCGAGCAATTCGTGCGTGCCGCGCCGGGCGTGGAACACCGCCCGGCGGCGGCCGTCCCCATGGGCGTCGATCACATCGGCGACCGGCGCGTCGAGGCGGGCCTGACGCAGGGCCTCGACGACCAGACCGCGCTTCCACGCGCGATAAGGGGCAGCGTCCCAGTGCTGCACGGCGCAGCCGCCGCATACGCCGAAATGCGGGCAGATCGGCGCGATGCGCTCGGTGCTCGGCGCGTCGATGTGAAGGAGCCGCCGGCGGTCGGGGTGGCCGGCGACCGGTTCGACCTCGACCGTTTCGCCCGGCAGCGCGCCGGGAATATAGATCGCGCCGGCGGGGCTGTCGGCGACGCCGTCGCCGCGATGGCCGAGCCGATCGATCACGAGCCGCTCAACCACGCTCCGCCTCGACGAAGAATTCGCGATTGCCGTTGCCGCCCAGGATCGGCGATGGCATGCGGCCGCCGACGCGCCATCCCTGCGACGCAAGAAACGCGGCGATGTCGTCGCAGACCGCATGATGGACGGCCGCGTCGCGCACAATGCCTTTTTTGATGTCGCGGCGCTTCGCCTCGAATTGCGGTTTGATCAGCGCCACCAACGTGGCGCGCGACTTGAGCAAATCTCCAATCGCCGACAGCACAAGCTTTAGCGAGATGAAACTCACATCCACGGTGGCAAAGTCGGGCTGCTCGGCCAGGCGTGCCGCATCGAGGGTGCGAATGTCGGTTTTTTCCATCGAGACGATCTCGTCGCGGCCGCGCAAGCGCCGGTGGAGCTGGCCGCTGCCGACGTCGATCGCGCAAACGCGCCGCGCGCCGCGCGCAACGAGCACCTCGCTGAAGCCGCCGGTCGAGGCGCCGACGTCGAGACAGACGCGGCCCGCGACATCGAGCTGAAAATAATCGAGCGCCGCCGCAAGCTTGAGGCCGCCGCGCGACACATAGGGATGCTCGGGCGCGGCCTCGATCGCGGCCGCCGACGAGATCGCTTCCGACGCCTTGCGCACCGGCACGCCGTCGGCGGTCACCCGGCCGGCCGCGATGGCGGCCTGCGCCCGCGCGCGGCTCTCGAACAGCCCGCGCTCCACCAGCAGGCGGTCGGCGCGTTGGCGGGCGGTCATGGCGGTGAATACGATGCGGTGACGATTTATCCTGCCACGCTTTGCGGGGAGGATAATTTACGACCTGACGAGCTTGACCGCCTCGCCGCGCATGTTTTGTCCCAGCGCTTCGAACGCCTTGGCGACGATGCCTTTGGCATCGAGGCCGGCCTTGGCGTACATCGCGTTCGGCGAATCCTGGTCGATGAAGATGTCGGGCAGTACCAAGCTGCGAACCTTGAGGCCGCGATCGAGCAGGCCGTGCTCGGCGAGCGATTGCAGCACGAACGAGCCGAAGCCGCCGATCGAGCCTTCCTCGATGGTCAACAGCACCTCGTGTTCGCGCGCCAGGCGCAGCAGGAGATCGACATCCAGCGGCTTGGCAAAGCGCGCGTCGGCGACCGTCGTCGATAGACCGTGAGCCGCCAATTCGTCCGCCGCCTTGAGGCATTCGCCGAGCCGCGCGCCGAACGAGAACAGCGCGACTTTGGTGCCTTCGCGCAGGATGCGGCCTTTGCCGATCTCGAGCGGCAGACCTTCCTCCGGCATCTTCACGCCGAAGCCTTCGCCGCGCGGATAGCGCAGCGCCGACGGCCGATCGTCGATCGCCGCGGCGGTGGCCACCATGTGCACCAGCTCCGCTTCATCGGCCGCCGCCATCACCACGAAGCCCGGCAGGCAGCCGAGATAGGCGATATCGAAAGCGCCCGCATGTGTCGGCCCGTCGGCGCCGACCAAGCCGGCGCGATCCATGGCGAAACGCACCGGCAGTCGCTGGATAGCGACATCGTGGACGACCTGGTCATAGGCGCGTTGCAGGAACGTCGAATAGATGGTGGCGAACGGCTTGAACCCTTCCGTCGCCAGCCCGGCGCAAAACGTGACGCCATGCTGCTCGGCAATGCCGACATCGAAGCAGCGGTTCGGAAATTCCTTGCCAAAGAGGTCGAGGCCCGTGCCCGACGGCATTGCCGCGGTCACCGCGACGATCTTGGGATCCTTGCGGGCTTCCTTGATCAGACTCTCGGCGTACACCTTGGTATATTGAGGCGCGGTCGGTTTCGATTTCACCTGCGCGCCGGTCGCGACGTCGAACTTGACGACGCCGTGATACTTGTCGGCGGACTTTTCCGCCGGCGCGTAGCCCTTGCCCTTCTGGGTGACCACGTGAACCAGGAACGGGCCGTTCTCGGCGTCGCGTACGTTTTTCAGCACCGGCAGCAGATGATCGATGTTGTGGCCGTCGATGGGCCCGACGTAGAAGAAGCCGAGTTCGTCGAACAGCGTGCCGCCGGTGACCAGACCGCGCGCATATTCCTCCACCGCGAGCGCGCGCTTCTCGAGCATTTTGCTCGGCATGCGCTTGGCGATCTGGCGAAGGAAGCTGCGCAGCCGCCGATAGCCGCGCCCCGAGACGCGGCGGGCGAGGTAGGCCGACAGCGCGCCGACCGGCGGCGCAATCGACATGTCGTTGTCGTTGAGCACGACGATGAGACGGGAATTCATCGCGCCGGCGTTGTTCATGGCCTCATAGGCCATGCCCGCCGACATGGCGCCGTCGCCGATGACGGCGATCACGTTGTTCTTCTTGCCGTCGAGATCGCGCGCGACCGCCATGCCGAGGCTGGCGGAAATCGAGGTCGAGGAGTGGGCGGCGCCGAACGAATCGTATTCGCTCTCGGCGCGCTTGGTGAAACCGGACAGGCCGCCGCCCTGACGCAGCGTGCGAATGCGGTCGCGCCGGCCGGTGAGAATTTTGTGCGGATAGGCCTGGTGGCCGACGTCCCAGACCAGCCGATCGACCGGCGTATCGAAAACGTAGTGCAGCGCTACAGTCAGCTCGATCACGCCGAGCCCGGCGCCCAGGTGGCCGCCGGTGACCGCAACGGCGTCGATCGTCTCCCGCCGCAACTCGTCCGCAAGCTGGCGCAATTGGCCTTCTTCGAGGCGCCTGAGATCGCTTGGAATTTTGATAAGGTCGAGCAACGGGGTCGTTGACGGAGCGGTCACGCGAATACTCCTTCTTATTAGCCTTTATTGGCCTTGCCGGCCCAAATGGCGATTATGAGAGTCGTCGCGCCGATGCACCCGACCCCTATTATTAGGGCCGGCGCGCCGATGCACCCGACCCGTTAGGCATAAACCCTCAGTCCTTACACCATTCCAGGCTGGCAACGCAATTTGGGCCGCTCGGCTGCCGGAACCCCGCGGGGGCTCCCGCGTTTTGTGGCAACCGCATATGTTGGGCCGGGTTGGGTCCTTTGCCATGGCTCGGCGTGCCGTCGGGAAAGGATATTTGACAACGTTCCCGTCGCGCGATTCGTTCCGAAGCGCCGCCAACGCAAGAGTTGATGTCTGTGGCTCTCGAGATTTACCGAAAGAAACGACAATTCGGCGTGACGACGGAGCCGCGCGGCCGGAAGGGTCGCGGCGGCGGTCACCGCTATGTGATTCAGAAACATGCCGCACGGCGGCTGCATTACGATTTGCGGCTCGAACTCGACGGCGTGATGAAGAGCTGGGCGGTGACGCGCGGCCCGAGTCTCGACCCCGGCGAAAAACGCCTTGCCGTCCACGTCGAGGACCATCCGATCGAGTACAACTCGTTCGAGGGCACTATCCCGCGAGGCGAATATGGCGGCGGCACCGTCATGATCTGGGATCGCGGGCGCTGGTTTCCCGAGGGCGATCCGCACAAGGGCTACGCCAAAGGCCATCTCGTTTTCGACCTCGACGGCAAGAAACTCCACGGCCGCTGGCATCTGGTTCGGATGCGCGCGCGCGAGAACGAACGCCACGAGAATTGGCTGCTCATCAAGGGTAAGGATGACGAGGCCCGCGGGCCGCGCGATGAGGATATTTTGGAGGAAAAGCCGCGCTCGGTCACGACCGGCCGCTCGATCGAGGAGATCGCAGCGGGAAAAGGCGCGAAACGGGTCTGGCACAGCAATCGCGCCGCTGGCGCCAAATCGGACGACAAGGCGGCGTTCAAGCAGAGGATCAAACAAGTCGCGGCAAGGCCAGCCGCGAGACCAGGAGCCAAGGCAAAGCCCAGCGCGCGAAGTGCCGCCGGCAAGCGCGGTAAAAAAACGCCGGCTCGCGGTGGTACGACATCGACATTGCCCGAGTTTGTCCCGCTCAGTCTCGCCACACTCTACGACAAGGCGCCGAGCGGACCGCAATGGCTGCACGAGATCAAATTCGACGGCTATCGCATGGAGGCGCGGCTCGATCGCGGCAGCGTGCGATTGCTGACGCGCAAGCAGCAGGATTGGACGCACCGATTCAAGCCCGTTGCCGAAGCGGTTGCGGCGCTCCCCGCCGCGACCGCGCTGCTTGACGGCGAAGTAGTCGTGGAGGACGCGCACGGCATCAGTAATTTCTCGCTGTTACAGACCGATTTGAAGGACGGACGCACCGACCGCTTCGCCTATTACGTCTTCGACCTCCTGCATCTCGACGGCCGCGATCTTACGGCGGCGCCGTTGTTTGAGCGCAAGGCCGCGCTTGCGCGGCTGCTGAAAGGCAAGGGCAGCGGCGGCGTGATCCGCTACACCGACGATTTCGACGAGGATGGGCCGCTCATTTACCGCCACGCCTGCGAGATGGGGCTCGAAGGCATCGTGTCGAAGCGCCGCAACGCGCCGTATCGCTCGGGCCGGACGGACAATTTCATCAAGACAAAATGCCATGGCCGCCAGGAATTCATCGTCGCCGGCTACACACCGTCGACGGCTTTGCCGCGGGCGATCGGCGCGCTGACGGTGGCCGTTCACGACAACGGCGAGCTTCGCTATGCCGGCCGCATCGGCACCGGCTATACGCAAAAAATGGCGCGCGATCTTTGGAAGCGCCTCGAAGCGCTGCGGACCGACCGGCGGCCCATCGAACTGCCGCCGGACGAGCGGCGCAAGGACGTGGTCTGGGTCGAGCCGAAGCTCGTCGTTGAAGCGGAGTTTGCCGGCGTCACCCACGGCGGGGTGCTCCGGCAGGCCTCGTTCAAGGGCATCCGCGAGGACAAAACGGCGAAAGAAGTCGTGCGCGAGGTACCAGCGCCGGTACGAAATTCGACGGGGACACGGGCCATGGCTGCCAAAGCGCCGGCAAAATATCCGCCAAAGAATCAATCGAAGAGTCCAACAGCCGCGCGCGCGAACAAAAACGCCGAAGGTGTCCGGCTTCACCTGACGCATCCCGATCGCGTTTATTGGTCGGATGCCGGCGTGACCAAGCAGGATTTGGCCGAGTATTATGTCAGCGTCTGGGATTGGATAAAGCCGCACATTCTCGGCCGCGCGCTTGCGCTAGTGCGCGCTCCGGAAGGGACTGGCGGCGAGACTTTCTTTCAAAAGCACATCGCTGCGAACGTGAAGTCGTCGCCGCTTCGTCATGTCGTTGCCGGCAAGGATCACGACGTGATCGCGGTCGAGACGCTCGACGATGTTATCGCGCTGGTGCAGTCCGCCGCCTTGGAGATTCACGTCCGCGGCTCGCGGCTCGCCAACCTGGAAACCTGCGACCGGCTCGTGTTCGATCTCGATCCGGGGCAGGGGGTCGCCTGGCCGCAGATCGTCGCGGCGGCGCGCGAGACGCGCGAGCGGCTCCAGGCGGAAAAGCTCGACAGCTTCGTCAAGCTCACCGGCGGCAAGGGCGTCCACGTCGTGGTGCCGATCGCCGCCGCCGATTGGGATACCGCCAAGCTATTTACCCGGCGCATCGCTTCGGCAATGGCCGCCGACAGCCCAAAGCTTTATCTCGCCAAGATGACGAAGTCGCTGCGCCAGGGCCGCATTTTCATCGACTATCTCCGCAATTCGCGCGAAGCGACCGCCATCGCGCCCTATTCGACCCGGGCGCGCCCCGGCGCGCCGGTCTCGACGCCGGTCACCTGGGAGCGGCTGCCGCGGACGACTGGCGGCAACGATTTCACCGTGCGCGATATCAAAAAGCGCATCAGGGACGACGCCTGGGCCGAGATCGGCAAAGTGCGGCAGAGGCTGCCGGCCGTCCGAAACGGACGCCGATAGCAAAGTTCCAGAAGCGCGTCTTCATTCGTCATTTGGCTTCCGGCGCCGGAACGCGATCTGGCCGACCCATGGGAACAAACGACAGGCAGCGGTGTTTGGTTTGCATCCCGCGGCCAGGCTTGGTGGCTTGGCCATGCAAGGCTACCGCCGTGCCCGGATCGGCCGCCAATGGCGCCCAAGCTCTTGTCGTTCTTCTGGTCGAGGATGAGTTCTTCGCAAGGTACGATATTGCGAGCTGCCTGCGGGAAGCGGGCTACGTCGTCGTCGAGAGCGCGACCGGCGAAGAGGCCATCGCGCTTTGCCGGTCGCGGACGCCGATCGACATGGTGTTCACCGACATCAATCTCGGCGGGCCGGCAAGCGGCTGGGATGTGGCCGAGTGTTTTCGCACCGAGCGGCCGGACATCCCGCTGCTCTACATGTCAGGCGACAGGGTCAATCCGGACCGTTGTCTCCCCGGCAGCAGGTTCGTCGCCAAGCCGCTTCGGCACAGCGACATCCTGAGCGCATGTCACCGGCTGCGCAGCAAATGACCGCTCTGGGTCAGCCGAGAGTGACTATGATTCGAACTTCGAAAACGCTGTTCTAGTCCAATAACTATTGGGTTGTCCCCTCCACAGCGAAGACTCGAAGTTTTGCAATCTTCTGAAGATCGTACGTGTTCTTAAAAGCGGCCGATGCACGCCAAGCCTGCACTTTTTCCATGCTGTCGAACGCGATCGCGACAAATTGCCCCGGAAGCTCCCCTTCGAACGCAACCATCTTTCCGCCATGGACGACGTAGCGGCCGCCAAATGGTTGAAATGTCGCGGGAGCGAGTGAGGGATAGTCGGTCTTCATGTCTAACTCTGCGTCAAATAGTGTAATGACGTACACAGGCGCAGTAGCCCGGTCGTGGAGGCCTTGGGCATTAGACGCGCCGATCACTGTGCCCTGGGAAGAATAGCTTGGGATCTTCTGCTGGACGAAAGCTGGGGTTGAACCGAACGCAGCGCCGAGAGCAAACGCGGCGAAGCCTATCGCGAGCGTTTTGATAGCCATTCCAATTTCCTCTCGTATTACGTTTGCTGGCACGTCGATTTCGAGACTGCTTGGCCTTCAGTCACGGCGGCGATGGCCAGTTCAAGACATTCGGAAAGTCAGTCTCTGAATTTCGGCGGCCGTTTCGCCATGAAGGCGGCGAACGCCTCGCTCAGATCGTCCGACTGCAGCAGCGCCGCATTCCAAATCGCCATGTAGTTCAGGCTCTCGGCGACCGAATGGTCGCGGGTGTAGAGCAGCATCTCCTTGGTGCCGCGGATGGCGAGCGGCGACTTGGCGGCGATCGCGCGGGCGATCCCGGCGACCCCCGCCATCATGTCGTCGCGGGAGTCGTAGCAGCGATTGACGAAGCCGATTGCTTTGGCTTCGGCGCCGGAGAATGGCCGCCCGGTGTAAGCGAGCTCTCGCGCCATGGCATCGCCGACGAGTTTCGGCAGCCGCTGGAGGGTGCCGACGTCGGCGACAAATCCGAGTTCGATCTCCTTGACGACGAAATTGGCATCGGCCGAGCAATATCGCATATCGGCGGCGCAGGTCAGATCAATGCCGCCGCCGATACAGGCGCCGTGGATCGCGGCGAGCACCGGCTTGCGGCAGGTTTCGAGACTGGTGATGACGTCCTGCAGATCGAGTATGACGCGGCGCAGCTGTTCGCGCTGATGCGCGGCGCGGCCGCCGGCGGTATCGGTGATCTGCGACAGCATCGCCAGATCGATGCCGGCGCTGAAATGCTTGCCGGCGCCGCTCAAGACGACGACGCGGGCCTCCGGCGTCTCGTCAAGCTTGCGAAACACATCGCGGATATCGTCCCACATCTGCCGGTTCATGGCGTTCGACTTGTCGGGCCGGTTCAATACGACGTTGGCAACGCCGTCTGCCAAGGACACGGCCAGCGTTTCGTAGTTCATGAGGCCCCCATGTGCGCCGGGAACTAAGTCCGCATCGCATGATAGCGTATCGCGGAGGGCGGCAGGGGCCACTTAAGCCTCGTCACCGCCGGGCTTGACCCGGCCGTCCATGCGGACGAGCCGCGCGCAAAGTCGCGCGAGGGCCACCCGCGACAACCACGCATCATCTTTATGCCGGACTTCAGCATGGATTGCCGGGTCAAGCCCGGCAATGACGGATAGTTTCACCCCGCCAGCTTTAAGCGGTCGAGCTTCGGCTCGAAGCGGGCGCGGAAGATTTCCGCGTCGAGCGGATCCTCGAAGCAGTAGCGCACGAAGGCCGCGTAATCGTCTTCGACGTACATGTCGAACTTGCCGACATAGGCGAGAAGGAAATCCAGGATCTCGCTGTCGTCGGCCAATTGCCGCCGCGGCAGCACCACCTGATGCGGGCA